>ERZ772870.281-NODE-281-length-59131-cov-5.975049_pt1 | contig 59131 bp, 51 predicted proteins | sample MGYA00511376_ERZ772870 | MGnify/ENA primary metagenome ERZ772870 (study PRJEB29015, sample SAMEA2737719) | human gut metagenome | biome: human gut; feature: human-associated habitat; material: faeces | place: China | collected 2012 ... | reverse complement strand
GAACTGTATATATGTATCTGAGATATTCAGATCTGTAGGGATAAAAACAAATGTTCTGACACCGTTTGAGTGTGGTTCATTTACTAAACTTTTCTCTAAAGACAGGGCAAACAAATATTTTGAAAAGGGTATGGTAGTATTCTTTGCCGGAGGAACAGGTCATCCGTACTTCTCAACAGATACGGCTACTGTTCTTCGTGCCATCGAGATTGAAGCGGATGTTATTCTCTCTGCAAAATCAATAGATGGTGTGTATGACTCTGATCCTGCCGTAAATCCTGATGCAAAGAAATTTGATGAGATAAGCATTGAGGATGTCGTAAACAACAGACTTGGTGTAATTGACCTTGCAGCAGCCGTATTATGTATGGAAAACCATATGCCTATGATGATATTCGGTTTAAATGAAGAAAACAGTATTGTAAACACGGTAAACGGTGTGACAAAAGGTACACTTGTAACTGCTTAATTTATAGTATGGTGCAAATGAACGGTGTCAGTGCACACCTGATACAGATTTAAATATATGAAAATGTGTGCAGAAATGAGGACTATTATGAGTATTGAATTAAAAGAATTTAAAGATAAAATGGGCAAGTCATTAGACAGTCTTGCAAGTGAATATACTACTATCAGAGCAGGTCGTGCAAACCCTCATGTACTTGACAAGATAATGGTTGAATATTATGGAACACCTACAAATCTTCAGCAGGTTGCAAATATATCTGTTTCAGAGGCGAGAACAATCGTTATCCAGCCTTGGGAAGCGAGCCTTATAAAAGATATTGAGAAAGCTATTCTTGTATCTGATCTTGGACTTACTCCAAACAATGACGGAAAAGTTATCAGACTTACATTTCCTGAACTTACGGAAGACCGCCGTAAAGAACTTGTAAAAGATGTAAAGAAAAAAGGCGAGGGTGCTAAAGTTGCCATTAGAAATATCCGCAGAGATGCCAATGATATGATAAAGAAACAACTTAAGGCAAGTGAGATTTCAGAGGATGAGCAGAAGGGTGCAGAGGACGATATCCAGAAGCTCACAGATGAATTTATTGCCAAAATTGACAATATGGTTGATGAAAAATCAAAAGAAATTATGACTGTATAATATGATGCAGGGGTCAAAAGCAGATAGTAGTGTATGTTTACATACATTACACCGTTGGCTTAACCCCGATATCATAATACTAGTGTACTTAAATAGGGGGATAGGCAGGATTTGTCTGTCCCTATAATTTCGCAAGTTAAAATCTAATTGAAAGTTTACAGAAAGAAAAGGGGATGACTATGGAAAACAGGGGAGTTCCAAGACATATTGCGATAATTCTTGACGGAAACGGAAGATGGGCAAAGAAGCGTATGCTTCCAAGAAATGCAGGGCACGCTGCCGGAAGCAAGAATGTTGAAAAGATATGTGCGGCAGCATGGGACATGGGAATAGAATATGTAACAATGTATGCATTTTCGACAGAAAACTGGTCAAGACCACAGGAGGAAGTAGATGCCCTGATGAAGCTTCTTCACAGCTATCTGAAGGATTGTATTAAGACAAGCAAAAAGAACAATATGCAGGTGCGTGTGATCGGTGACATCAGCCGTCTGGAACCGGATCTGCAGGCAAAGATCAAAGAACTGGAGGAGGTATCGGCAAGTAATACCGGACTTCATTTTCAGGTTGCCCTCAATTATGGCGGCAGGGATGAGCTGCGCAGAGCAGTACATAATATGGTACAGGATGCTGAGAATGGCTCGCTTCACGCAGAGGAGGTAACAGAGGAAAAGATTGCTGAATATCTGGATACCAAAGGGATTCCCGATCCGGATCTGATGATACGGACCAGCGGGGAGCAGAGATTATCCAATTATCTGTTGTGGCAGCTTGCTTATGCAGAGTTTTATTTTACGGACACCCTGTGGCCGGATTTCAATAAAAAAGAACTGGAAAAGGCAGTTGAGTTTTTCCAGTCGAGAGACAGACGATTCGGAGGAATTTAGTGTGATCGGAAAGGTGAGGTATTTGTAATGTTTTGGACAAGATTGGCAAGCGGGATCGTGCTGGTGGCGATCACCATAGCACTGATGGTAAACGGCGGATGGCCGCTATTCTGGGTAGTGACAGCGATTTCGCTGATCGGGTTATTTGAGCTTTATCGTGCAGCAGGACTTCAAAAAACACCTCCTGCCGTGATTGGATATATATCCAGTGTGATTCTGGATATTCTCATATTAGACGGATATTATGAATATTTAATATTATGGCTGATTCTTACTCTGATGGTAATGATGGCGTGTTATGTGATCGCTTATCCGAAATATCATTCGGATCAGATGACCTTATTGTTTTTCGGACTTGTTTATGTGACTCTGATGATGTCCTTTATCTTTAAAGTACGTTATCTGGAGGGGGGGATCCTGACAGTATGGCTGATCTTTGTGGCTTCCTGGGGGTCTGATACCTGTGCGTATTGTGCCGGAAAGCTGTTTGGAAAGCATAAACTGCCATCGAAGCTGAGTCCGAATAAGACCATTGAAGGTTGTCTGGGCGGGATTATTGGTGCTGCCCTGATCGGCTTTCTGTTCGCACTGGCATTTTATCGTCAGGAGACAGAATTCTGGTGGCAGTTTGCAATGATCGGAGGTGTTGGTTCCGTAATCTCCCAGATTGGAGATCTGACAGCTTCCGCAATTAAGCGTAATTATGATATTAAGGATTATGGAAAGCTGATACCGGGTCATGGTGGCATTCTGGACCGTTTTGACAGTATTATATTTACGGCACCTTTAGTTTATCTTCTTGCAATTCTGCTATAGGCAGTCAGAGAAGAAAATCACAATTTCAACTTATGATTATAGTCAGATAAGGGAATTATTTACAATGGGAGGATCCAAGTGAGACATTTAGCAATTTTGGGCTCTACAGGTTCCATTGGAACACAGACGCTGGAGGTTGTAGAGAATAACGAGGATATGAAAGTGGTGGCATTGGCTGCCGGAAGTAATATTGATCTGGTGGAGCAGCAGATCCGCAAGTTTCATCCGGAGGTAGTATGTATTTACCGGGAGGAGAAGGCGAGAGAGCTGGCACGCAGAGTAGCAGACGAGAATGTTTCCGTGCTGTATGGCATGGATGGACTGACCGCCTGTGCAACAGTGGCATCGGCTGATGTGGTGGTAGCTGCTGTGGTAGGGATGATCGGAATCCGTCCGGTGATCGAGGCAATCAAAAATGGCAAGGACATTGCCTTTGCCAATAAGGAGACGCTGGTGACAGCGGGACATATTATAATGCCGATGATTAAACAGCATCAGGTACTTCTGACACCGGTAGACAGTGAGCATGCGGCAATCTTTCAGTGTCTGAACGGAGAGCATCATGGGGAGATCAGTAAGATCCTGCTGACGGCATCCGGCGGACCGTTCCGGGGAAAAAAGCGGGAAGAGCTTGCTCACGTTACCGTGGAAGATGCATTAAAACATCCGAACTGGTCTATGGGACGCAAGATCACGATTGATTCTTCCACCATGGTCAATAAGGGACTGGAGGTAATGGAAGCCCGCTGGCTGTTTGATGTGGATTATGATCACATTCAGGTAGTAATCCAGCCTCAGAGTGTGATTCATTCTATGGTAGAGTTTGTAGATGGTGCAGTGATGGCGCAGCTTGGAACACCAGATATGAAGCTTCCGATCCAGTATGCGCTGACATATCCACAGAGAAGAAATCTGCCGGGAGAGCGTCTTGATTTTTCGAAGCTTACAGATATTACCTTTGAAAAGCCGGATCCGGAAACCTTCCGTGGTCTTGCCTTGGCGTATGAGGCTGGACGTCAGGGAGGCAGTATGCCGACGGTGTTTAATGCTGCCAATGAGAAAGCAGTTGCGATGTTTTTGGATCGAAAGATCGGTTACCTGGATATTCCTGAGATCATTGAGAAATGTATGAATGATCATCATAAGATCTCCAATCCTTCACTGGATGAGATTCTTGCGGTGGAGGCAGAGGTATATGCAAAAATTGAAAAAGATAAAGAACTCTAAGGAGTTTATTATCAGGAGTTTCTTCGAAACTTCGACATATGTAGAAATTACGCATAAATAATGAGAAGAGAGGCTGGTTGTTGGAATGAATATTGTTGCGGCATTGTTGATATTTACCGTTATCGTGGTGGTTCATGAGTTCGGACATTTTCTGCTCGCAAAGAAAAACGGAGTGGAGGTCACAGAGTTTTCGGTGGGAATGGGACCGAGGATCATCACCTTTTGTAAGACAGACAAGGGAATGACCTGTAAGCTGTTTTGCAGTCAGAAGCTGTTTGAGGAGAGAGAGGACTGGGCTCATATCACGAAGTATTCATGGAAGCTGTTTCCGATCGGAGGCTCCTGTGCTATGGTAGGAGAGGATACGGAGGATGAATCCGAGGGATCTTTCAATAGCAAGGGAGTGTGGGCCAGATTTTCGGTCATCTTTGCAGGTCCGTTTTTTAATTTTATTCTGGCATTTGTGTTTTCCATTATCATTCTTGGAAACGCCGGCATTGATATGCCGGAGGTAGTACAAGTGCTGCCGGGACAGCCGGGAGAGGCTGCCGGAGTGCAGGAGGGTGATATGGTCCGGAGTATTAACGGACATAAAATCTCCATCGGAAGGGAGATCACCACGTATCTGCAGCTTCATCCGCTGACGGAAGATACGGTAAAGGTCGTAGTGGAACGGGACGGGAAGGAAAAGACACTTTCGATCGATCCGGATTACAAGACATATCTGTTTGGATTTAGTTACCCTTCTGATGAAAAGTCAAAGGCGGAGGTTTCCGAGGTTACGGAGGATGGAGCCTTTAAGAAAGCCGGTGTGAAGGAAAAGGATACGATCCTGGAGGTCAATGGGACAAAGGTATCAAACAGCGGAGAGCTGAGCCGTATTATGGAGAAATATAAAACGGGCAAAGCTGTCACATTTGTCGTTGACCGGAAGGGTGAAGAGAAAACCTTCCAGGTGACACCAAAGCCATATGAGGGAAAGACGCTGGGCTTTGCCGCATCCAAAAATGAGATGAAGGGACCGGCCGCAGTTCTCAAATATAGCGTGATCGAGGTGAAATACTGGATTGAGACTACCGTAGCGAGTCTGGGACAGCTGGTGCGGGGAAAAGTATCCCGCAATGATGTATCCGGTGTCGTTGGTATCGTGGATGCCGTAGGTGGTGTAATTGACCAGAGTGTAGAGTATGGTGTAAAGACAGTCATTATCAATATGCTCTATATGTCCGTTCTTTTAAGTGCCAATTTGGGAGTGATGAATCTTCTGCCATTACCGGCGCTGGACGGTGGAAGACTTGTATTTATCCTGATTGAGGCGGTTCGGGGCAAGCCGGTGGATCGGGAGAAGGAAGGTTTTGTTCATGTGATCGGTTTCTTCTTGCTGATGATTCTGATGGTACTGATCATGTTTAATGATATTTGGAAGATTATACATTAATAGGGAAAGGTGCGATGAAAATGTACAGAGATCATACAAAAGTAGTTCATATCGGAGACGTTGCCATCGGCGGAGGAAATCCGGTGGCGATCCAGTCTATGACAAATACAAAGACAGAGGATGTTGCAGCAACCGTAGCCCAGATTCATAAATTGGAGGATCTGGGCTGCGATATCATCCGGTGTGCTGTGCCGACGATAGAGGCGGCAGAGGCACTGGAGCAGATCAAAAAGCAGATCCATATTCCGCTGGTGGCGGATATTCATTTTGACTACAGGCTGGCGATTGCAGCCATGGAGCATGGAGCTGATAAGATCCGCATCAATCCGGGCAATATCGGAGATAATGATCGTGTCCGTGCCGTGGTGGATGTGGCAAAGGAGAGAAATATTCCGATCCGCGTGGGTGTCAACAGTGGTTCTCTGGAAAAGGAGTACATACAGGAATATGGTGGTGTAACTGCAGAGGGGATTGTACGAAGTGCTCTTGGCAAGGTGAAACTGATCGAGGATATGGGATACGATAATCTGGTGATCAGTATCAAGTCCTCTGATGTATTAATGTGTATCAAAGCACACGAGCTGATCGCGCAGAAGACAAATTATCCGCTTCATGTGGGGATTACAGAGTCCGGAACCGTTCTGTCCGGCAATATTAAATCTGCTATTGGTCTGGGAAATATTTTGTATCAGGGCATTGGTGATACGATCCGTGTCTCCCTGACCGGAGATCCTCAGGAGGAGATCCGTTCTGCACGTCTGATCCTTCGGACATTGGGGCTTCGCAAAGGCGGTGTGACAGTGGTGTCTTGTCCTACCTGTGGAAGAACCCAGATTGATCTGATCGGACTGGCAGGCAAGGTGGAGGATATGGTCCGTGATATGGATCTGGATGTAAAGGTTGCTGTTATGGGCTGTGTTGTCAATGGACCGGGAGAGGCGAGAGAAGCAGACATAGGAATTGCAGGAGGCAAAGGAGAAGGTCTTCTGATCAAAAAGGGAGAGGTTGTAAAAAAACTTCCGGAGGATCAGCTTTTGAATGCACTCCATGATGAATTAGTTCAGATGCAGAAAGCGAAAGAAAAATAATACCGTTTTGCCACAAGGTGACGGTATTGTGGTAAAAGATAGATCGGTATGAGGTGATAAGGAATGGAACAGACATTATTGGATACCTTTGAAGGGATGAAAATGACAGACCGTCAGAAAAATCTCTTTGCGGATGTCATGGTAGACCGGATACAGCTGTATCGTAATAAAAAGCTTATGTGTGTCAATCTAAAGAGCAGTCATATCATTCCTTATCGTGAGATCCGTCTGGTACGCCATAATCTGGAAACGGTTATGGGACCGGTGGGATTTTCGGTCAGAGTAGATGACCGATATAATTTATCAAAACAGTATCGTCCTGAGGATTTCTGGAAGGAGTATCAGGATAGTATTATGGAGATCCTGAAGGAGGATAATATCCTTGACTTCAATATTCTTTACAGAGGTCAGGCGGAGATGAACGGTTCTATGCTGACGGTGACATGTGAGGACGACTCCATGTACCGGGCAAGACAGGACAAGCTTACCCGGAGACTTCAGGAGATTTTTGAAGACAAGGCAGGATTTCATATTGAAGTTGAGATCAATTATACGGAAGCCTCCACTCTGGAGGCCCCTTCTCAGGAATATGAATATGTGCGTCTGGAGCACCGGCCGCAGCAAAAGCCTGCAGCAGGTTCGGATGGAAATGGAACAGCCGCAGCACCGGAGCATAACAGCGAAGTGCCGTGGGATGATGGTGCAGCGGCAGAAGGAAAGAAAAAGAAGCCGGAGGAGAATAAAGCCAATGAGGAAGCGGCTGCGGCAGCTGCTTCCAGTGCGGCGATGCAGGCGGGACAGGATAATGTACCGGGTACACAGCAGAAGACAGCGGTGGCAGGAAACAGCGGTGGCTCCAAGGGGCGCGGGAATGCTGGTACCAATAACGGTGGTGGCTATGGAAATAGTGGCGGTTATGGAAATGGCGGCTATGGTGGCAGGGGCGGCTGGAAGAAAAAAGGCGGTTACCGTGGCAACATCGATGAGGAATGCTTCTATGGCAGAAACTGCGAGGGAGATCACGTCAGGATCGTGGATATTCAGGATGAGATGGACGAAGTCGTGATCGAAGGAATGATTACCGGTGTAGAGGCAAAGGAGCTTCGCAGCGGTAAGATTCTTCTGATGTTCAATATTACAGATTTTACAGATACGATTTCAGTGAAGATCTTTATGCAGCCGGAGCAGCATGCGGAGATTGAGGACAGCGGTAAGCTCAAGAAAAATGAATTTGTGATTGTAAAGGGAATGCCCCTCAGAGATAAATTCAGCCATGAGATCAGCATTGGATCTGTGCGTGGAATGAAACCGGGTCACGATACCAGGGTGTATCGTATGGATCATTATGAGGGAAGAAAGCGTGTAGAGCTTCATGCCCATACACAAATGAGTGAGATGGACTCTGTTATGGATATCAAGGCATATGTAAAAACTGCCTTGAAGTGGGGGCATAAGGCAATCGCCATTACTGATCATGGTGTGGTACAGTCCTTTCCGGATGCCGATCATGCACTAAAGCCGGATGATGACCTGAAGCTGATCTATGGTGTGGAGGCTTATCTGGTAGATGATCTCATCGAAACGGTGGAAAATGACAGAGGGCAGGATTTAAGTGCGCCGTTTGTAGTGTTTGATCTGGAGACCACAGGCATCGGAGCCAAGAATAATGAGATTATCGAGATCGGTGCGGTCAAGGTGGTTGATCAGACCATTGTGGACCGTTACAGTGTCTTTGTGGATCCTCAGAGACCGATCCCGTATAAGATCGAACAGCTGACTGGGATCAATGACAGCATGGTGCATGGAGCAAAGCTGATCACGGAGATCCTGCCGGAGTTTTTGGAGTTTTGTAAGGGCTGTGTAATGGTAGCTCATAATGCATCCTTTGATATGGGATTTATCCATCAGAAATCAAAAGATCAGGGACTTGATTCTGATTTTACCGTGGTGGATACCGTATCCATGTCGAGAGCACTTCTGCCTCATCTGGGAAAGCATACGCTGGATCATGTGGCAAAGGAGTTAGGTGTCTCTCTGGAGAACCATCATCGTGCCGTGGAGGATGCTGAGGCGACAGCGGAGATTTTCTTACGTCTGTGCAAGAGATTGGAGGAGAAGGGAATCACAACCCTGACACAGCTCAATGAGTTTGGCAGGCCAACGGAAGAGGTGATCCGGAAGCTTCCTTCTTATCATGCGATCATTCTGGCAAAGAATGAGATTGGTCGTGTCAACCTGTACCGTCTCGTTTCTGAGTCTCATTTAAAGTATTTTAACCGCCGGCCGAAGCTGCCAAAGAGTCTTTATCTGAAATATAAGGAAGGACTGATCATGGGGTCTGCCTGCGAAGCAGGAGAGCTTTACCGGGGAATTCTGGAGGGCAAGACGGACGAGGAGATCGATCGTCTGGTGCGGTTCTATGATTATCTGGAGATCCAGCCTTTGGGCAATGATGAGTTTATGATCAGGGACAATGACAGATATCCACAGATTCAGGATGAAAATGATCTGATGGAGATCAACCGCCGGATCGTGGCATTGGGAGAGGAGTATCATAAACCGGTTGTGGCGACCTGTGATGTGCATTTCCTGAATCCGGAGGATGAGGTATACCGCCGGATCATTATGGCAGGTAAGGGGTTCTCCGATGCAGATCAACAGGCACCTCTTTTTTACCGGACTACCGAGGAAATGTTGTCAGAGTTTCAGTATCTTGGTGCCGCAAAGGCAGAGGAGGTCGTGATCACCAATACAAACCTGATCGCCGATATGATTGATTACATTCATCCGTGCAGTCCGAGAAAATGCCCACCGGAGATTGAAAATTCCGATCAGGATCTGAGAGATATTTGTTATAATAAAGCGCATTCCATGTATGGAGAGAATCTGCCGGAAATCGTAACGGAGCGTCTGGAGCGTGAGTTGAACTCCATTATCAGTAATGGATACGCCGTAATGTATATTATCGCCCAGAAGCTTGTATGGAAGTCTGTGGAGGATGGTTATCTGGTAGGTTCCCGTGGATCAGTCGGATCTTCCTTCGTTGCGACCATGGCGGGGATCAGTGAGATCAATCCGCTGCCGGCACATTACTATTGTGGCAAATGTCATTATTATGATTTTGATTCTGATGAGGTAAAGGCTTATGCCGGTTCCTCTGCATGCGATATGCCGGACAAGAAATGCCCGGTGTGCGGAGAAATGCTGTTAAAGGATGGTCACGATATTCCATTTGAAACATTCCTGGGCTTTAAGGGAAATAAGGAGCCGGATATTGACCTGAACTTCTCCAGTGAATATCAGAGTAATGCCCACGACTATACCGAGGTTATCTTTGGAGCGGGACAGACCTTCCGTGCCGGAACAGTAGGTACTATGGCGGAGAAGACGGCCTTCGGATATGTAAAGAAGTATTATGAAGAGCATGGGGAATCCAAGAGGACGGCAGAGATTGAACGGATCGCCAGCGGCTGCGTTGGAGTGCGCCGCTCAACAGGACAGCATCCCGGCGGTATCGTTGTTCTTCCGGTAGGAGAGGAGATTTACACCTTCACGCCGGTGCAGCATCCTGCCAATGATATGAAGACAAGAACCATTACGACTCATTTCGATTATCATAAGATTGATTCGAACCTGTTAAAACTGGATATTCTGGGGCATCAGGATCCAACCATGATACGAATGCTGGAGGATTTGACGGATGTGGATGCTGCTGCGATCCGTATGGATGATCAGGATGTGTTGTCTCTGTTTGAGTCGCCGCGGGCACTTGGCATCAAACCGGAGGATATCGGGGGCTGTAAGCTGGGAAGTCTGGGACTTCCAGAGCTTGGTACCCATTTTGTTATGAACATGCTGGAGCAGACCAAACCAAAGAGTTTTTCGGATCTGGTCCGTATCTCCGGTCTGTCTCATGGAACCAATGTGTGGCAGGACAATGCGGAGTACTTTATCTCGCAGGGATATTGTACTCTGTCTACGGCAATCTGTACCCGTGATGATATTATGACATATCTGATCCGGATGGGGGTCGAGAATGAGCGTTCCTTCAAGATCATGGAGAGTGTACGAAAGGGAAAGGGACTGGATGACAGTATGATCGCTGATATGAAGGCATGTGATGTGCCGGACTGGTATATTGAGTCATGCCAGCGTATTAAGTACATGTTCCCGAAAGCCCATGCGGCAGCCTATATTATGATGGCGATGCGTGTAGCGTGGTTTAAGGTACACAGACCTCTTGCTTATTATGCAGCCTATTTCAGTATTCGTGCAACGGCATTTAACTATGAGTTGATGTGTCTGGGAAAGGAACGGCTGGAGTATTATATGGCAGATTACAACAAGCGTTCCGACAGTCTGACTGATAAAGAGAAGTCCACATTGGAGGATATGAAGATTGTGCAGGAAATGTATGCCCGCGGCTTTGAATTTGTCAAGATTGATCTGTACAAGTCGAAGGCGACCCGTTTCCAGATTGTTGACGGCAAGCTGATGCCGTCCTTCTCATCGATTGACGGACTGGGGAATGTCGCAGCGGAGATGATCGAGGCAGAGGCACAGAAGGGAAAGTTTTTGTCAAGAGAGGATTTCAAGAACCGTTGTAAGGTCAGTGCCACGACAGTAGATACCATGGCTGAACTGGGACTTCTGGGAGATATGCCACATACTAACCAGATGTCATTGCTGGATTTTATGTAAAAGGGCAAAACCCGCGTTTTGCCCTCCAAGAATTGCTTCGCAATTCTCGTTGATGTCCACTATGTTACGAGCATTTTTGGGTATACCGGGAGTTTCTTCGAAACTCCGCTATGCGAAAAGTTTATAATTTTAAAAGGATGGTTACACGATTGTGCAGCCATCCTTTTGAAGTTTTAGAATATTATATTGTACGGATCTTATTCTTCTGTATCGCCGGTCATTGGTTCAAAGGTACGGCGGGCTTTCTGTTCTTTCCTGCGCTGGTTTGCATTGCGGATTGCTTCCTGACGGAAATAATCCTGTGCACAGAGCTTCTTTTTGCCACGGAGATCCTGTTTCTTATAGCTGCCGTCCGGCTGTAAGATATGAGCCTTTAAGGTATCCTGCAGCTGGATATCCAGAATATGAATGACCTCCTGCTTCAATGTTTCATCTTCTACCGGGAAGAGGATCTCTACTCGTTTGTCAAGGTTTCTCGGCATCCAGTCGGCACTTCCCATATAGACCTCCTCATGACCGTTATTATGGAAATAGAAGATACGGCTGTGTTCCAGAAAATCACCGACGATAGAGCGGACATGGATGTTTTCACTGACACCGGGAATGCCTGTTTTGAGACAGCAGATGCCGCGGACTACCAGCTCAATCTGAACTCCGGCAGCAGAAGCCTCATAAAGGGATGCAATGATCTTGGCATCACACAGGGAATTCATCTTTGCCTTGATGAATGCTTTTTTACCGGCTTTGGCAAAATCTGTTTCCCGGCGGATCATTTCCGTAAAGCGGTCACGCAGCCACAGAGGAGCTACGGCCAGTTTATTCCAGACAGCAGGCTCCGAGTAACCGGAAAGCATATTAAAGACAGCAGTGGCATCCTCGCCAATGGCTTTATTGCAGGTGAGAAGTCCCATATCTGTATAAAGCTTTGCTGTACTATCATTGTAGTTACCTGTGCCAAGATGGACATAACGGCGGATGCCGTCTTCCTCCCGGCGGACCACAAGGGTGATCTTGCTGTGGGTCTTTAAGCCTACCAGACCGTAAATAACGTGGCAGCCGGCCTGTTCCAGTTTTCTTGCCCAGATAATATTATTTTCCTCATCAAATCGTGCCTTCAGTTCCACGAGAACGGTAACCTGTTTGCCGTTCTCGGCAGCCGCTGCAAGAGAGGCAATGATCGGAGAGTGGCTGCTGACACGGTAAAGTGTCTGTTTGATCGCAAGGACATCAGGATCCTTGGCTGCTTCCCGTACGAAATTTACTACCGGATCAAAGGTCTCATATGGATGATGCAGAAGGACGTCATGATCCCGGATCTGTGCGAAAAGGTTGTCTTCGCTGTTCAGCCATTTTGGCTGTTGCGGTGTATATTTTGGAACCTTTAATTCATCATAGCCCTCCATGCCGGAAAGCTTCATCAGGAAGGTCAGATCCAGAGGACCGTTAATATGGAAAATATCATCCTCCTTGATGCGAAGCTCCTTTTTTAAGACCTTTAGAAGTTTTTTGTCGATACCGGCTTCGACCTGCAGACGGATCGCCTCACCCCACTGACGGCGCTTGATCTGCTTTTCGATCTCCATCAGCAGATCGGCGGCTTCGTCCTCCTCTATGGTAAGATCGGCATTTCTCATCACGCGGTATGGAAAGGCACAGAGTACCTCATAATTCATAAAAAGGCGGTGGATATTGCGCTCGATGATCTGTTCCAGCATGATATAGGTGCGGTCAAAGCCATCCTCGGAAGGAATTTCTACGACTCTTGGAAGACCGGACGGAACCTGGACTGTAGCGAAATCCGTATCGGAAGCCCCATCCTTTTTGGTACCGTTGTGGGTGATATAAAGCTCACGGAAATGACCGTTTCCGGAAGCACCGGCAGCAGTAGTTTTCATTTTCAGTATGGCACCGATATTTAGGGAACGGTTCCGGATCAGAGGAAAAGGGCGGGAGGAATCTACCGCCATTGGTGTAAGGACCGGATAAACCTCGGATTTAAAATAGTTATCTACAAATTTTGCCTGCTTCTGGCTCAGATCCTCATAATGAGAAAGGATCGCAATGCCTTCCTTTTTCAGTGCAGGGATCAGGCTGTTGTTGTAGGTACGGTACTGATCGTTCATAAATTCATGGGTGACCTTGCCGATCTCTTCAAGCTGTTTGGCTGGAGTCATACCGGCAATGTCTTTTTTATCGTACTCTGCGTGAACCATGTCCTTCAGGGAAGCTACACGCACCATGTAAAATTCGTCCAGATTCGATGCAGTGATGCTTAAGAATTTCAAACGGTCCAGAAGAGGAATGGTTTTGTCCTGGGCTTCTCCGAGAATACGATAGTCAAAGGAGAGCCAGCTTAATTCTCTATTATAGAAATATTCCGGTTTTAAATATGTTGATTTGCTCATGGTCTGCCTCCGTTCTTTCCTTTGGTGGATTCGATATGTTTTGGTGTCATGGTTTTCTTCTGCTTCAAGATCGGCTGTATACCAAAGACTTCTTCAAAAAAGTCGGAATGATTCTGAAAGATTCCATGCTCCAGGGTAATGTCATATAAGGTGCTGCCTGTGATAGTCAGCACCTGACTGCGCAGAGTGGTTGTGATCGCCGTAAACTTCTGCTTATGGCTGCGGTCCATGGCATCTGCCAGGCGCAGGATCGCATTGATCTTTGCAATGCGGACATATTCCTCTTTATCAAAGCTGTCCTGAAGCTGGCTGTATTCCGGAAAATAATCCCGGAGATAGCGGACTGCCGTGGCCACGATCATACGCTCTTTATGGGAGATACCGATAAGCTCGGTGGACATAATGATCTTGTAGGAATTTTCACCAACTTCTTTCAGATTGATGTAACTGCCACAGTTGTGAAGGATCACAGACAACTGCAGGAGCAGCCGGTCATGCTTTGTCATATTCTGCTGGCGTTTCACGGCATCAAAGATCTTCAGGGCCGCATTTTCGACGTAGTCGCAATGATTTTTGCTGCAGCCATAGCGATCCGCAATGCTGCGGGCTGTGTGGATGATATCATCCAGAAAGCTGTGGGCCGGAGAGATCTTTTCTTTGCGCTCGGCGAAGTCGGCGGCCATTCCCTCACAGAGAGTGATGCCGGAAAGCCACATCTGCTCAGCACCGGTCTCTTCGAAAATATTGTGATAGATCATGGCAGTGGGCAGAAGCAGGGAAGCCTGATCTACCGAGGTATTTAACTCCTTTGCCAGATCCTCCGGATGCTGGGAGGAGATGGCATCGTAGAATTCGTCGTATTCCTGCCGGCTTACGGAATCCTTTTTCTTTCCGCGGCTGTCGGTCGGCTGTAAGTGACCGAAATTGTGGACAGATAAGTATTTTACAAAGATTCTCAGCTGATTTCCGACGGCAATGATATTTTTGACCTTGTGATCCTTCAGATATTGCTCTGAAAAGGTATGCAGGTCATTGGAAATATATTCATATACCAGGTTCTGGTAATTGTCCGTATGCTTCTGCATATCCTGTAAAAACTCCTGGATACGGAGAGAGCCAAGCAGGATATTCTGGGTACAGATCAGGTTGTTTTTGTCAAACAGGGAGAGCTGCATACTGCCGCCGCCCACATCTACCAGAAGAGTCCCCTTCTGGATCAGCCGGTGAAAGGAATTTTCTTTCAGGGCGATGGACTTATAGCACAGATAACGCTGCTCGGAGTTACTTAAGATCTTGATCCGGAAGCCTGTGCGCTGGCGGACCTGGTCTAGCACGATCAGATTATTGTCTGCTTCCCGGAGAGCACTGGTGCTGGCGATCATATAATCAGAAATGCCGTATTCTTTCATTTTATCTTTAAAGCCGTTTAATATAGTACAGAGCTTATCAATGGAATGATAGCTGATATGTTTAGTTGAGTATGTTTCATATCCAAGGCGGGCCGTATGATGTACATAGTCAAGCTCACGGATCCCGAACTTTTTGGATACCTCATAGATACGCAGCGATGTTTCGTGGGAACCCACATCGATGGCTGCAAATGTTGTGATAGCCATATCTGAAATCCTCCTTATGGAATTTTCGTCATTATCATTATTGTACGTTATTTTTGACAAAATAACTAGCATTTTTGGAAGATAATTCGACATTTTACCGTGCCTTTAAGAGAATTTACCTAATGTTTACAAAAAGCTGGATTTTTTGCGGGAGAAATAGTATTATTTATAGATATACGATGTTGGAAAGGAAGTACGGATATGAAGACCGCAGATTTTGATTATGAGCTGCCGCAGGAGCTGATCGCACAGGATCCGCTGGAGCAGAGAGACTCTTCGCGACTGCTTATTTTAGATAAAAAAACAGGAGAACGCACGCACAGGATCTTTCATGACATTATTGATTATCTTCATGAGGGAGACTGTCTGGTGATCAATAATACAAAGGTAATTCCTGCACGTCTGATCGGAGAGAGGGAAGGAACCGGTGGAAAGGTAGAGGTACTTCTGCTTAAGCGAAAGACAGATAATGTCTGGGAGACATTGGTTAAGCCGGGCAAAAAGGCAAGACCGGGAATGCGTCTTTCCTTTGGCGGGGGACTTTTGCATGCCGAGGTACAGGAGGTTGTGGACGAGGGCAATCGTCTGATCCGCTTTGAATATGAGGGAATCTTTGAGGAGATTCTTGATCAGCTGGGACAGATGCCTCTGCCACCGTATATCACCCATCAGCTCAAGGACAAGAACCGTTATCAGACGGTTTATGCCAAGTATGAGGGGTCTGCGGCAGCACCGACGGCGGGACTTCATTTTACGGAGGAGCTATTGCAGCAGATTCAGGAGAAGGGCGTTAAAATTGCCCGTGTGACGCTTCATGTCGGATTGGGAACATTCCGCCCGGTCAAGGTGGATGATGTGACACAGCACCATATGCATACGGAGTTTTATCATGTCTCTCAGGAAGCGGCAGATATTATTAATGAAACGAAGAAGCAGGGAGGCAGAGTGATCTGTGTGGGCACCACCAGCTGTCGTACCATTGAGTCCGCTGCAGACGGGCAGGGCGTGGTACAAGCGACAGAAGGGGATACGGATATCTTTATTTATCCGGGATATCAGTTCAAGGTGTTAGACTGCCTGATCACTAATTTTCATCTGCCGGAGTCCACACTTCTGATGCTGGTTTCCGCGTTAGCGGGGAAGGAAAATATTATGGCAGCATACAAGGAAGCAGTTGAGATGAAATACCGGTTTTTCTCTTTTGGGGATGCGATGTTTATTCAGTGATGTTATGAATATCACAGCAGTCTTCCCAAAAGCAGAAAATTTCCGGAACAGAAACAGGGACAAAGCTGGAAATTGCAGAAAGGATACGGTAAATATATGGAAAAACATTACGATGGAGAGCAGAAAAAGCTGAGAAAAACATTATTATTTATCTATAATCCCATGGCGGGGAAGGAGCAGATCAAGAATAAACTGGCTGACATTATTCATGTGTTCTGCGAAGCTGATTTTATTGTGACGCTGATGGCAACCAATCGTCAGAATGATGCCAAAAACGCAGTGATCGAGTACGGCTCCCGGTATGATTATGTGGTATGCTCCGGTGGAGACGGCACGATGAATGAAGTGGCAAATGGTATGATGCGGCTCCATGAAAAGCCGATCTGTGGATACATTCCGGCAGGTACGGTCAATGATTTTGCTTCCAGTCTGCGGATTCCAAAGGTTATGCGTCATGCGGCAGAGCTTGTGACACAGGGAAAGGTGTTCCGGTGTGATCTGGGATCTTTCAATGATAAATTTTTCACTTATGTTGCCGGATTTGGTGCCTTTACCGAGGTATCCTACACGACACCGCAGGAGTGGAAAAACATGCTTGGCAAGACAGCTTATTTTATTGAAGGGCTGAAGCATCTGGCAGAGATCAAGCCTCATCATATGCGTATCACCTATGATGAGGGTGTCGTAGAGGATGATTTTGTGCTGGGACTTGTGAGCAATTCTGTTTCGGTGGCCGGTTATAAAGCTTATAAAAAAGAAGATATCAAGATGGATGACGGACTTTTTGAGGTGCTGTTTATCCGGGATCTGAAAAATGCGCTGGAGCTGCAGGAGGTATTAAATGCTCTTCTGACAAAGCATCTGGATGCAACCAAAATGTTCCGGTGCAGCAGCAGACATCTTCATATCGTCTGTGATGATGAGGTGCAGTGGACCCTTGATGGTGAGGATGGCGGCAGCTGGGATGAAGTAGATCTGTTTAACCACCAGCAGGTATTGCCGATCATTTGTGGAGATGAAGCGCTGGAGGATATTTCATCCCAAATGGTTGGGGAACCGGAATAAAAGAGATTATTGATTGGAAAGCCTCAGAAAACAAATAGCAATGGAGATCGTTGTTTTTCTGAGGCTTATTGTTTGATCGGATGAGATAAGGCATTACCAAAACAGACTTGCGAAATATGGCTAAGAGAGCTCGGCGATCCTGGATACTCCCACATAAATATCACTGATCCTGTACCAGGTCGGATAGTCCACAACGCCGGTCTGTGGCAGGTTAAATACTTTTTGGAAGGTACGGACCGCCTCTGCGGTATTTTCGCCGTAAATACCATCTGCGGCTACCTTCGGGATCAATGGGTATCCTTTGGAAATTGTATTGAGCTGATTTTGGAGCTGGCGCACTTTCTCTCCGGTGGAACCAATCGTCAGGTCATAGCCGGGCCAGGAGGCCGGAATACCGGAAATTTCCTCAGAAGAATTGATATAAACGGAATCCCCGTAGAACCGGCGGAGGATCTCAATGGCGGAATAGCCCTGATCGCCCAGTGTTTTGGACTCCCACTGGCGCATCCAGCGTGGGCAGGACACCCGTTTTCCGTCACAGTATTGTGTGAAAAGAGGTTGCGTAATATTCGGTCTGGATATATAATTGGAAAATATCGTATCTACTGCCTGAGAGATACTTTCAAAAATATTACGGCCGGGCATATATTTCTGGTCGTATGCAGTAGAACTGGTAATAGTAAAGTCATAACCGCGGTTGCGATACCATTCGGTGTAAACCCGGTTTAAGGTGATGGACTGGATTGCCAGGATATTTGCAAGCAAAGTTGCTTCCGGCCAGGTGGCATATATTTCACTGGAAGCGACATTTTTGATGTAATCCTTGTATTTGACATAATAGTTTTGTGCTCCGGAATCGCTGGGCGGTCCGTCATGTACGATTACATATTCGGGGGCTGGAGTGTGAAAGAAAGGAATTCATATGAGAGAACAATCTTCCCGCAGGGAGTTAAAATGGTCTAGACTGGATAATACGGCTAATCTGTTTCCGGTAATCGCTACGGAACGGATGACCAATGTGTATCGGTTGTCTCTGACCTTAGATGAAGAAATTGATCCGGAACTGTTACAGCAGGCACTGGACAAGATCCTGCCGTTATTTGATTCTATGAATGTCCGTCTTCGGACAGGAGCATTCTGGTATTATTTTGAGACAAACCGGAAACCGGCGCCAAGAGTGGAACGGGAAAGCGAATACCCATGCCGCAAGATGGAGCCTCAGCTCAATAATCAGTATTTATTCCGGGTAAGTTACTACAAAAAGCGAATCAATCTGGAAGTGTTTCATGTGCTTGCCGATGGAATGGGAGGAGTCACTTTCTTAAAGGAGCTGGCTTGCCAGTATCTGCGTCTGGCGCATCCGGAGATCTGTGATGAGATGGGAGATCATTTGTCAGAGCTGACTTCATTAAACACGGAAGACAGTTATTTAAAGAATTTTCGAAAGGGGCAGCCCAAGGGGTACAAATCAGAACCGGCATTTCATATGAAGGGAGAGAAGCTCAGGGATGGTGCCTTTGGTGTGATTCAGGGATACCTGCCCCTTGCGCAGGTCAAGGAGGCAGCACATCGCAGGAATGTCAGCATCAATGAATATCTGGCGGGAGTTTATGCCTATAGCATATACCGGGAATATCTTCATGGAGCGGTATCGGACAAGCCGGTGGTTCTCTGTGTGCCGGTGAATCTGCGTCCTTATTTTGAATCTATTACCACAAGGAATTTTTTTGCCATGGTCAGTGCAGTCCTGCGGCCGGATCAGGAGGACTATACCAGAGATGAGGTAGAGAAGATCATTGTGGAGGCTTTGCGGCAACAGATCAATAAGGAGCATCTGGAAAAATTATTTTCCTATAATGTGTCCAATCAGAAAAATCTGATGCTCCGGGCGGTTCCGCTGGTACTCAAAAAGCTTGTGATGCAGTGGGTTTATCAGGTCAGTGCCAGGGCTACGACCACCACTATGACCAATCTGGGAGTGATGAAGGCAGATAAGGCATACGAACCATATATCAAACGGTTTGCGGCGATCCTTTCCGTGTCTCAGGGGCAAAATACCAAGATGACAGTATGTTCATACGGAGATGAAATGGTGGTTGCATTCTGTACGATCTTAAGAGATGTGTCGGTACAGAAGCGATTCTTCCGGATATTGGCGGAGGATGGCATTAAGGCTGCTGTGGAGAGCAACTTATAAATCAGGAAGGGAGCGTTAGGGCGTGAAATATTGTAAAAGATGTGGTGTCGAGGTCGTGGGAGAACGTGAAGTGTGTCCTTTATGCAGCAGCGTTCTTCATGTGGATGAAAAGCCGGCCAGACAGGAGGATTCTTTTCCTGATATTGCGGCCAAAAGAAAGGTGCGCAGGAAGGTATTCTGGATCTGTGTTTATATCTGCGTGCTGATCGAGGCACTGCTTCTGGGATTGAACAGGATATTTTCGCCGGAGGTACGCTGGTCATTGATCTCGGGTGCGGCAGAAGCCTATGTACTCCTAAGCCTGTGGCAGATCCTCAGCCGCAGAAAGGGACATATCACCAAGCTGTATTTTCAGGCGGCGGCTGTGTTTTTATTGCTGCTGGGGATCGATTATTCCCTGGGATTTCATGGATGGTCAGTAAAATATGGATTTCCATGTGTCCTTTTAGGATTTGCAGCGATCATATTGCTTTGTATGATCATCAATTTTGCAAACTGGCAGAATTATCTGACGATGCAGGTGTTTATGGGGATATTTAGTCTGGCATTTCTGATCTACTCTTTTAGGGGGAAAAACGGAAATCTGATCCTGGCCTGTGTTGTCTTTGGAATCTATCTTACTTTATGGGTTATGACCATGATCATTGGAGGACGAAAGGCTGAGAATGAGATACGAAGGAAATTTCATTTATAATCTGAACGCAACAGAACAGGAAATTACGATAACCGGCTATGTTGACGAGTATATTACAGAGGAGTAGGACTTTACGGAAAGGAGACTGCATATGAGCGTGAAAGGCAGGATCGTGACGGATATGATCCGTTTTTTTACCGCCCAGAAGATGCTGGGACCAAAGATTCAGGATGGAACCCTGCGTAAAAATCTGGTGGAGGCACCATGGCACTGCCCGGAGGAATATATCAATCTGCCTATTCATATGAGACAGTTTGAAATGGAGCTCCTGACACCAAAGGAAGAGGATTGTGGCGAGGTGATCCTGCAGCTTCACGGGGGTGGATATATCGCAAAGATCCGTAATGCTTATCGGGATTTTGCTGTCCGCTACAGCCGGATCAAGGGGTATCGAGTACTTTCCGTGGATTACCGCGTGGCACCGGAACATCCTTATCCTGCAGCATTTCAGGATGCACTGGAGGCTTATCGCTGGCTGTTATATTCCGGATTTACCGGAGACCGGATCATATTGGCGGGGGATTCTGCCGGAGGGGGTCTGGTGCTGGCACTGGCAATGTATCTCAGAGATCAGGGAATGCCATTGCCGCAGAAGCTGATTATGATGTCACCATGGACAGATCTGACGGCATCAGGACCATCTTATCAGGAAAATTATGAGAAGGATCCTCTGTTTGGCAATACAAGAGAGAGTATGATTTATAATGGAGAATATGTGGGGAAAGAAAACCCGAAGCTGCCATATATATCGCCGCTTTTTGGAGATTTTACCGGATTGCCGCCGATGCTGTTTCAGGCGGGGAGTCTGGAAATGCTGCTCAGTGATTCTGTGGTGGCGGCGGAAAAAGCAAAGAAAGCAGGCTGTGATGTAACCTTAACAGTTTATCCGGAAATGTTTCATGTATTCCAGCTCAGTATGGATAAGCTGGCAGAGTCAAGAGAAGCCTGGGAGGAGATACGGCGGTTTCTGAGGAAAGAGTGATGCGGGCTTTAAAAATAATGGATGTATTTTGCTGCTTCGTGTGGAAAATTTGAGTTATTGAATATTAGAAATATTATTATGGGTGTGTCCTGAATTTTGGACATGCCCTTTTATTTATACAGCCGGAAGAGGAAGTTTAGAGATATTTTGGGGATTAACATCATATATTAAGACAAGATCACACAGAGAGTTTTATAGGATTCATATGGGGAGTTTTATTGAAACTCCGCTATGTGAAAAGATGATATGAGGGAAGGAATCGGGATGGAGGAGTATATCTATAAAGGAAATTATGAAGGGTATGATGTGTACATTTCTTATGCAAAGGAGGGACCGACGACAGAAGAGGCATATGCTCTCTACCGGGAGGCATGCCGCAGTGCGCGGTACCGCAGTCTTGTGGAAATGGCAGAGAGTGAGGAGAAACAGGAATGATACGCTGTGTTTTTTATCTGCGTCTGTCCAGAGAAGACGGAACCGGAGAAAGCAACAGTATACAGAACCAGAGAATGCTTCTGCAGCGGTATCTGGAGGACCGGGAGGACATGACCTATGTGGGGGAATGGGTGGATGACGGCTGGAGTGGCAGTAACTATGAACGGCCGGCATTTCGGGAGATGATGCAGGCGGCAGCATCTGGAGAGTTTGAATGTATTCTTTGTAAAGATCTGTCCCGTCTTGGCAGGGAGTATATTCAGACCGGATATTTTTTGCGGGAGATCTTTCCTCAGATGGGGCTGCGTTTTATCGCCGTTGCGGATCATTATGACAGTGCATCCAGTGATTTTATGGAGGATTCCCTGCTTCTCCCGGTGATGAATCTTATGAATGATGCGTATTGCCGCGATATATCCAATAAGGTTCGGTGGCAGCAGAGGACAAAACGCGCCACAGGGGAATATATCGGGGCTTTCGCCTGCTATGGATACAAAAAAAGTGACAAAGATATTCACCGGCTGGAGCCGGATGAACCGGCGGCAGAGATTGTAAAGATGATCTATTGGCTGCGGCTTAGCGGTATGTCAGCAGAAAATATTGCCATTGTACTAAATCAGGGACAGATCAAAAGTCCGTATCAATACAAACAGGCCAGTGGCAGCAGATACCGGAGTGGGTTTGCAGAGAAAGAAGGATTATGGACGCCCCAGACGGTGCGCCGGATCCTTTCAAATGAAATGTATACGGGTGTGATGATCCAGGGGAAGGACCGCAAGATCAGCTATAAGCTGGATAAACGGATTCCGTTACCGGAGGAGCAGTGGGCGAAGGTAGAAAACATTCTGCCTGTTATTATTCCCAAATGGGTCTATGACGTAGTGGAATCTCTGCGTGTGTGCAGGAGCCGCTGCAGGAAAGGACATGTGTTTTGTGACGAACTGGCCGGATATGGGTTGAGCAGAAGGCAGCAGAGCATATGCGCGGAAATAGTGGAAATGGTGCTTCAAAATGAGGTTGATGAATGGGAGGAACGGATAAGGGGAAAGAAGTATGACAATCCGGAAAAAGAGAGGACTGTTTTAGAAATAAAGGGGGGAGATAACGGCGCAAAATCAGCCACTGCCGTATGGCAGAGGCGTCTGTTAAATGTGCTGCTGGTGAAGGAAATCCGGCTGGAGAGGAAGGAAATCTATATTATATACCGGAGCAGAAAGACAGGGGGAGAGTCCAGTGGAGATCATGACAGGTATTTATGCCAGACTGTCGGTGGAGCATGGCAATGAAAAGGATCAGAGTATAGAGCAACAGATCCATTTGGCTGAGCAATGGATCCGTCAGAGGAACACATCTTCGGGGAGAAAAGAAGATCATCCTATGGGATGCGAAGAAAATACATATAGGATATATGATATTTATGCGGATATGGGGTATAGTGGAACGAAATTTGAACGTCCGGGGTTTCAACGGATGCTTGCAGATGCGCAGAACGGCAGAATTCAGTGTATTCTCTGCAAGGATGCGTCACGGGTTGGCAGGGATTATCTGAAAACGGGAGAATTTCTCGAAAAAATATTTCCCCTGCTGGGAGTAAGAGTGATCTGTATCAGCGATCAATATGGAGATGTCCAAAATGAATGGAAATATGAAATGCCGGGCAGCCTTGCGGGAAATCTGAGAAACCTGATGAATGAGTGGTATGCCAGGGATATTGGACGGAGAGTGCGTCTGGTAAAACAGCATCAAAAGGCAGAGGGAGAATATCTGGGAAGTGTACCTCCTTATGGGTGGAGGATAGACAGGCGGGACGGAAAGAGAAAATTAGTTCCGGATGATCAGCTCGAAGATATTCTTTCTCTGATGGTCTCTCTCCGGCAAAAAGAAATGTCATATGGGCAGATTGCGGATATTTTGAATCAGAAAGGAATACAGACGCCACAGGAATATAGGAAAAGCGGAATGGTGTACCGCAAAGACTTTTCGGAACAACAGGATGAAAATTCCCGGCGACGGGAAGAAAAATCGGTCAGCGAGAAGGCTGTCCCGGAAAACGGGGAGTGGTTGCAGGGAGAAGCACAATCTACATCAAAGTGGGACGCTTCCGGGGTACGTCGCATCATTTTATCGCACACCAGAGGGGATTACCACACGGCTTAATACAATTTCTCCGGTTTCACTGACGTCCTTTACTTCACTTTCCGGAATCTTTGGGGGATAATCTCCATAAAGGGTATGAGGGGGAATGACAAAAAGCTCGCTGTTATCATTTTGTGTTTCAAATTGCGGAATCAGTGAAATATTCTGCAACGAAATCTGTCCCGAAAGGATCTCAGCACCGGAAATAACAGTAGGTTCGAAGCCGGGGGCGGTAATTCTCAGGTTAAATACAGAGTATGGCTGGGCAGATACAGGCTTCAGACTGTACTCCAAAGGAGGTGCCGGCAGATCAATCGTATCCGTCTGGCCGTTTGAATCCGTGGTCAGCTCCTCCAGAACTTGTTCCGGCTCATTGCTGTCCGTGATCTGGACCGTTGCGTTAGAAACAGCACGGGAACTGATCATAGAGCTGACATTTACAAGCAGCTGCCCGGTATCCGGACGATCCTGCTGCGTGGCATATAATTGAGACATAAAGCTCCTCCATTATAAAAAGTCATTACATACTATTCTATGCCGGGAGAACGCAAAGGTGCGTAATAGACTGCCTGTTATGACAGGCTTATGGAAAAAAATCGGTAAATCAGGGAAATTGCATCGGCCAATCGTATTGCCATATGTCTTCAAAATCAGTATAATAAATTTGGACTTTTCACAGGGAATGATACAGGAGTCTGATATTTGGTGTGGGAAGTTTCAGTCATAAAATTAACAATCAGAGAGGATAATTAAAATTATGGAAACCATTAAAATCAAATATTTCACAGATCAGATTGATAAATTAGAATATATTGACGGTAAATCTGACTGGATCGATCTGCGTGCATCAGAGGATGTCACACTGAAGGCAGGAGATTTTGCTTTGATCTCTCTGGGGGTGGCAATGGAGCTTCCGGCAGGATATGAGGCACACATTGTTCCGCGAAGCAGCACATATAAAAATTTCGGTGTGATCCAGGCAAATCATTGTGGCATCGTGGACGGTTCTTATTGTGGTGATAATGATATGTGGAGAATGCCGGTGATTGCCATGAGGGATACCGAGATTCATGTGAATGACAGAATATGTCAGTTCCGCATTATGAAAAATCAGCCTCAGATCCAGTTCAATGAGGTAGAAAAGCTGACGGGGAAAGACAGGGGTGGCTTTGGCAGTACCGGAAAGCAGTAAAGGGTAGAAGAAAAACGGGAAGAGAATAAATAAAAGGAAAGGGCATATTAGCAGATAGGAGTATTCGCTGGTATGTCCCTTTTTGGTATTAGAAATTACCGGGATTTTTATTTTTGGAGATAAGTCATTGCGCTTGTCTCTGATATCTGATAAATCTCGCAGAGCTTTGCGCAGATAAAAGTGTCATCACAGCCCATACTTTGCAGCATAGTGATGGTATTATGGATAGCCTGTGCGATGCAGTAATCTACTGCCTCCGATATGGCAATACGTAGCCGGTCCATATACGGCGGTGGATTGTTGATTGTTTTGGCAATAAGTATGTCGATACATTCCCGTACCTTCGTGACAAACGCCATATACTGTTTCAGCGTGGTACAACTTTCCAGCAGTGCCGCATTGTGACCGGGATTGATATTCAGTACCCGGACTGCTAACTCCAGCTCTGGAGGAAAAGAATGCAGGATACATCGTTATGCATGCCCATGTAGATCGCGTTCTCCAGAGTCGTGATGATCAGATCATCGGGATTGTCATAATGGGTTCCGTTGAGGGCGTTATATAAAGATAACAGTGCTGTTTTGTCCGAGAACAACATGTGGAACAGCCGGTCCTTATACAGCCGGTTCACCGGAGGCGTTAAGGAGGGCTGCTGCAAGGTATGCTTCATTGCCTGTGTTCGTTTTTTGATGGATTTCTGGATCTTCTTATTTTTTCTTTTCATAGATTTTACTCCTTTCGAACAGTGGGCGTCAATGACAAAAGATACTGAATTTGTCTGCCTGAATTTGTCTGAAATAGATTTAAATTGGGAATTGATTAAGCTCTCAGATTGCAGATGGATAAGAACTAGCTGAAATTGAAAGTGATTATAGCACGCAGAGCGGGAGAAAACTATTGTAGAAATCAACAAAAAATGAACAAAAAAGTGACAAAAGTGACCAGGGAAAAATAATATGGGAAGAACATTTCCCGTCAAATGATAGAAAAAAGAAACACAAATTTGGGAGAATATTACAAGGAAAAGTAGTATGTAGGGTTTCATCTTTGCATCATATACCTAAAATGATATAATGGCTTGTGAAAAGTATTATAAAACAATATACTGACGTAAGTCGCAGGAATGGAGGAAAATAATGGAAGTTAATGAAATAAGGGCCAATCTAAAAGATCGTATATTAGATTATTATGTGATGAATAAAATAAAATGGAAATTTAGTGATACAATTGATTTTCATTTGCTGATGGTGGATTATTTTGAAGTTTTGAGAAAGCATATTATTCCGGGAAAAAGAAGGGTATCCATTGCTCCGGAGCTGCTGCGGAAAATGAATACAGCGGAATATGCCGGATGGAAGGCACGGCTTTATGAAATAAAAGAAAAATTTGAAAACGGGGATAATATGAATGCTTTCCTGAGTAAAAAAGCAGATGAGAATGGTTTTAAGGATCGTTTATTGACGTGCTGGAAGATACATCATATCCACTTTTATCCGGAAAAAAAGAAGGGAGATATGCTGCTTTTTGCTGTGATCACCGAGGACCATGTGTATATGATTGATGTACTGCCGCATAACAAAAAATATGTGTTTTCGACATTTCAATTATTACATATAGTACATAATAACTGGAAAGAAATATTTGAACCGTATCGCATGAGAGGAATTACCGGAGTGGAGGAGGTGATTTCCAAAGATGAAGATGTCGAGAAATTCCGAAAAAGCGGAATCAGCACAGTGGTACAGTTGGGGAAGGATGTGTACGCATTGGATATGATGGCGTCCGACGGGCACAATGCCATGGATGTTATGTACGCCAATCAGATATGCAATTCTCTGGCATTGAATGAAATGAAGGGGATTTTTAAGCCGTATCAGTTAAAAGATCTGTCTTTAACGTATAAAGTCCGACCAAGCTTTGTGATGACGTATTATGATGCAGAGGGAGAATTGGGCGTCTGGGGAATATAGGATCTGATAGGAAAATATTGGCAAATTATAAAAAAGATTTATAACATCATAAAAATCAAGACAGTTTCGTGACAGAAACTGTCTTTTTCTTGTGCATTTTGCGCAATTTTGCACCATCAGGCAGAAAAGTGTTGCAAATTCAAATTAAGTGTGTTATCGTTTTAGTGTTTAAGAAATGTTCACATAATTGATATTATGTTGTATGTAAAATAGGGAGGAAGGAGACCGGATTATGTGGTATGTCATTCATACAATGTCCGGAACCGAGCAGAAATGCGTGCAGCAATGCAGTCAATATATTGATTCTGCGGACTATGTTGAGATGTTCGTGCCTCAGTATATATTAAAGAAGCATTTCAAGCAGGAGTGGCATGATGTAGCAAGGACACTATTTCCAGGTTACATATTTGTAGATACCGATCGTATCGAACCGATTCTGGAAGGGTTGAAGAAAGTACATCAATACACTAAGGTCCTGCGTGATGCCGATGCCATCTCTCCGATTACGGAGGAGGAGCAGAAGTTTTTATCGGATATGATGGATGACCAGCATATCGTACAATATTCTGAAGGATTTCTTATTGGTGAAAAGGTCTGTATCACCTCCGGCCCCCTGAAGCATTATCAAGGCTGTATCAAAACGGTGGACAGGCATCGACGGATCGCCAAGCTGGAAATACCGGTCTTTGGCGGGATGACCCCGGTGGAAGTGGGGTTTGGCGCCGTTCACAGAGTCAGTCAGGAAGAATTTCACCAGATGAAACAGCAGAATATCAAGAAGTATCAGACATCCACAGGTCTGGAAAATGGTCAGGTCAAGGTACTGGAAGGTGCCTTTGCAGGAATGACAGGAAAACTGCTGGCGACAGATCCTGAGCGGGATGAATGGACAATTGAGTTAGAACTCTTTGGCGTGGCAACGAAAGTGACGTGCTCACGGGAAGAGATTGAGGTAACTTGATGGATTAAGATGATGTAAGCGGCGGAATTTATTCGGATACTTACATTATTTATATGGAAGAAGTCGTATCGATGGAGTGACGAGTGTCGCGCTTTGTCGTAGGACGGAGGATAAAGAGCGTGAGCGAAGCTGACATTGCGGACTGCTGGAGGGTGGTTGGCGAGTGGCGGAGCACGCTCTTTTTACTAATTATGAAGGAGTTTAGTAAACATGAAAGTATGTTTGGTTGGTTCGTCAGGAGGACATCTGACACATTTATATATGTTAAAGCCGTTTTGGAAAGACAAAGATCATTTTTGGGTTACTTTTGATAAGGAAGATGCAAGGAGTCTGCTTCAGGAGGAAAAAATGTATCCATGTTATTATCCAACCAACAGAAGTTTGAAGGCGCTTATTAAAAATATTAAGATTACATGGAATGTGTTGCATAAAGAAAAACCGGATTTGATTATTTCTTGTGGTGCGGCGGTTGCAGTTCCGGTCTTTTACATCGGTAAGCTGATGGGCACAAAACTGATATATATTGAGGTCTTTGATCGGATTGACAAACCGACAATAACAGGAAAGTTGGTTTATCCCATTGTGGACAAGTTTGTTGTACTGTGGGAAGAACAGAAAAAAGTTTATCCCAAGGCAGTTAATCTTGGTAGCATATTCTAAGTAGGGGTGAGTAAATGATTTTTGTAACGGTAGGAACACATGAACAACCGTTTAATCGGTTGATTCAAAAGGTAGATAATTTAATGTCATTATTATGGTGTTTGTTATTAATTGTACTTCCTATTGCTCTTGTATTTTCTGAAAGTTCGATGAGTAATAGACAGTCTATAAGCATTATTTTTGCATTTCCAATTGGATTAATAATGATAGTAATGATATGGAGCCTATTTAAGGATATGAAAAAATATATAAAAGAAAAATAATAAGTATTAATAATTGTGAAAATAATGGAATAGTATAGTAAAATTTCATTTTAGAAGTACCTGTGTGATCAGGATCCGTCGTTGACATTTGGAGACGAGACCGTTAAAATTATTCTAAATACAAAAGGAACGATGGACGACGTGAGTCCGGAAATGAAACGGTTGTTGGAATATATAGATGGTCAGACTGCAAGTGATGAGTTTACGAGAGAGCTGGATGATGCGGTGCAGTCTGCCCGCCGAAATGAGAAATGGAGGCTCGAGTATATGACATTGCAGCAGGAGTATCGCGAGAAATACAAAGAAGGTTTAGAAGTCGGAAAAGCCGAAGGCAAAATTGAGGGTAGGATGGAGGGAAAATTAGAAGGAAAAATAGAAATTCTCTATTGTGAATTCAAACTGACAATCTCCGAAATTGCTCAGAAGCTGGAATTATCTGAGGAATATGTGCAGGGAGTTGTGAAACATTTGACATGATAAAGGAGAAGTAAAAAGTAGTGTGGATGTCAGTTGTAACATATGTATTATAATCCTGCAAAGAAGACTGCGGGAAATTGTGAAGTCCCCTTGCTATTTTAGCGTGACAATGATAGAATTACTCCATATATGGATTGATTATTCAATATATCCGTAAACAACGGAATAACCAATCGGTATATTTACAGGTAATAGATACTTATTCACATTTCTATCATAAGATACAGTATGATAAGTTTAGTATGGATTAAAGGAGATTAAAATATGTGTGGTATTGTAGGTTATATCGGGAGTAAACAGGCAGCCCCGATCCTTTTGGACGGTTTGTCAAAGCTCGAGTACAGAGGGTATGATTCAGCCGGGATCGCAGTACGCGACGGAGCAGACAAGGTAAAGATCGTGAAGGCGAAGGGACGTCTCAAAGGTTTGATCGAGAAGACAGATGATGGTCATGCGGTACCGGGTACCTGTGGTATTGGTCATACCAGATGGGCAACCCATGGGGAACCGTCAGAGACCAATGCGCATCCTCATGTCAGTGACGATGGCAATGTGGTTGGGGTTCACAATGGCATTATTGAGAATTACCAGGAGTTAAAGGTAAAGCTTCTGAAAAAGGGATATGAGTTTTATTCTTCTACCGATACGGAAGTTGCTGTGAAGCTCGTAGATTATTATTATAAGAAGTATGAGCATACGCCGGTAGATGCCATCAATCATGCTATGGTTCGTATCCGCGGCTCTTATGCTCTGGCAATGATGTTTGCAGAGTATCCGGATGAGATTTATGTGGCTCGTAAGGATAGTCCGATGATCATCGGTGTGTCCGACGGAAACTGTTATGTGGCTTCCGATGTACCAGCTATTTTGAAATATACGAGAAATGTATACTATATCGGCAATATGGAGATTGGTCGTCTGGCAGAAGGCAAGGCAGCCTTCTACAATCTGGATGGAGATGAGATTGAGAAGGAATTGGTGGAGATTAAGTGGGATGCGGAAGCCGCAGAAAAGGGAGGTTTTGAGCATTTCATGATGAAAGAGATTCATGAGCAGCCAAAGGCAATCATGGATACGATGAATTCCAAGATCAAGGATGGCAGGATTGATCTGTCGGATGTAGGTCTTTCGGAGGAGGACATTAAGGGAATCGACCAGATCTATATTGTTGCCTGCGGCTCCGCTTATCATACCGGTGTTGTGACGCAGTATGTTATGGAGGATCTGGCGCGTGTGCCGGTCCGTGTGGAGCTGGCTTCGGAGTTCCGTTACCGCAATCCGATCCTGAATAAGGACGATCTGGTGATCGTGGTGAGCCAGTCCGGTGAGACGGCAGACACTTTGGCGGGTCTTCGTCTGGCAAAGGAGCAGGGAGTAAAGACCATGGGTATTGTGAATGTGGTTGGTTCTTCCATTGCAAGAGAAGCGGATAATGTATTTTATACTATGGCAGGTCCGGAGATCTCAGTGGCAACTACGAAGGCGTACAGTGCACAGCTGATCGCAGGTTATCTGTTGTCTGTGAAGTTTGCGAGAGTGCGCGGGACGATCACGGAGGAGCAGTATCAGGGATATATTACGGAAATGAAGACTCTTCCGGAGAAGATTGACAAGATCATTGAGGATAAGGAACGCATCCAGTGGTTTGCGTCCAAGCAGGCCAATGCCCGTGATATTTTCTTTGTAGGACGTGGCATTGATTATGCAATCTGTATGGAGGGAAGTCTGAAGCTTAAGGAGATCAGTTACATTCATTCTGAGGCGTATGCGGCAGGGGAGTTGAAGCACGGTACGATCAGTCTGATCGAAGATGGTATTTTGGTGATCGGTTCTCTGACACAGGATGCTCTGTATGAGAAGACCATCAGCAACATGGTTGAGTGTAAGAGCCGTGGAGCGTCTCTGATGGGGCTGACCAATTTTGGAAATTATTCGATCGAGGATACGGCAGACTTTGTGGTATATGTACCAAAGACGGACCCTCATTTTGCTGCAAGTCTGGCAGTGATCCCGCTGCAGCTTCTGGGATATTATGTATCTGTTGCCAGAGGACTTGATGTGGATAAGCCGAGAAACCTGGCAAAGAGCGTAACGGTAGAGTAGTGATATATGATTTGCTGAGTCGATATGATGATGATAGATCCGGATTCTGAAGATATTTTGGAATCCGGATTTTTTGTATCCTGTTTTGGGTAAATGAATATATTACATAGAATGAATCTTCTCTAAGGAACCCTATCATGGAAAATGATGAAAAGCTGGATTCGGAATTTCGATTTGCTCTGGATATTCCGGAGCGGGAGAGGGAGCAGAGCAATACATTAAATACAGGATATGATGAGAGTACGGCGACCTGGCGGGTGATCGTGAGGTATTATGGAGATCTGTATGAGGTGGAACGCCGGCTGCCGGGAGTACAGGTGATTCCACTTTACCATCAATACGGGATCGTGCGTGTTCCAGAGGAGCAGCTGGAGGCATTGGCGGCACTGCCACAGATACAATATATGGAAAAGCCTAAGGAGGTCTATTTTTCTCTGGATGCAGGGAGAGGGGCCTCCTGTATTAATTCTGTGCAGGGGAATTTAAGTGTGGATCAGGAGTACGAGGCAGGAGATTTAAGAAACGGTCTGACCGGCAGAGGAGTGATTGTTGGTGTAGCGGATTCCGGAATTGATCTGACTCATCCTGCTTTTCGCAATCCGGATGGTACGACACGCATTCTGGCATTATGGGATCAGGGTGGAATACCGGATCCATCTGTGGGGCTGGAAGCTCCGGAAAGATATCGTCAGGGAGTGGAGTGGACAAAGGAGCAGATTGATCAGGTTCTTTTGGGAGAAAGGGAAGATATTTCTCTTCCGCAAGATACAGGTTCCGGTCATGGTACTGCAGTAACGGGCGTGGCAGCGGGAAACGGTGCAGGGTCTGCAGGGTACCGGTATCGGGGAATTGCGATAGAAAGTCCCATTCTTTTTGTAAAGCTTAGTACCGGCGGAGAAGGTTTTTCCAGAACCACGGAGTTGATGGAGGCATTGGATTATATGGTACGGAAGGCGGAATCATTTGGAATGCCGGTTTCCCTGAATGTCAGTTATGGTAATAACAATGGTGCTCATGATGGCGGCAGCTTGTTTGAGGGATATATTTCTCAACTGGCAGGTGTATGGAAAAGTGTAATATCTGTTGCGGCGGGAAATGAAGGGGATGCCAGACATCATGCCAGAGTGCGGTTGGAAAATGAACCCCGGCAGATTCGGTTTGTGATCGGAGCGGGGGAGAAAAATTTAAGTCTGCAGATGTGGAAGCAATATACGGATGATTTTACGGTGTTTTTAGAAGCTCCCGACGGAACAAGGATATTGATCGAAGAGACAAGGGAAGTAAGGCGATATGAACTGCAGAGAACATGGATTTATGTGTATTACGGGGAACCGACGCCGGCGCAGATCAGGCAGGAGATTTATATGGAGTGGCTGCCCACGGAGGGACAGGAAGGAGTTCTGCCGGAGGGGGTATGGAGTTTGTGGCTGATCCCGGAGAAGATTACGGGAGGTGTGGTAGAGCTGTGGCTTCCCACCACGGAGTTGGTTGGTCTTTCCACAGGATTTCTGGAGCCGGAGCCGGATACGACCATGACGATACCGGCTACAGCTGATGGTATTGTGGTGGTGGGAGCATATCAGGTGTCAAATGATGTGGTTGCCTCGTTTTCCGGACGGGGAAATACAGCGGATGGAAGGATGGCACCAACCCTTGTGGCACCGGGGGTAGAAGTGGTTACTGCTGCGCCCGGTGGACGATATACAGCCCGGACCGGAACTTCGATTGCAACGCCCTTTGCGACCGGTTCAGCGGCATTAATGATGGAATGGGGGATTGTGCAGGGCAATGATCCATATCTATATGGAGAGAAGACAAGGGCATATTTGATGAAAGGTGCAAGAAAGCTGCCGGGGCAGGAGAGTGTACCGGATAAAAAAGCAGGCTGGGGAGCACTTTGCCTCGCAGCCAGCCTGCCAAAGTTATTATAGTTTTATAATAGTCCCTGTTTAATAAAACCAGCCAGTTCCTCTGCAAAATAGGTGATATAGATATCAGCTCCGGCACGTTTTGCAGCGATCGCTGTTTCGCAGATAATGGCATCCTCATCGATCAGACCGAGATTTGCCGCTCCCTTGATCATAGCATATTCACCACTGACGCTGTAGGTAGCCATCGGGACATTTGTCCGGTCCTTGATCTCACGGATCAGATCACCATAGATCATAGCAGGTTTTACCATAATAATGTCTGCGCCCTCGTTAATATCGGCGAGTGCCTCTTTTACAGCTTCCCGGCGGTTATGGTAATCCATCTGATAGGTGCGTCGGTTGCCAAACTGTGGTGCCGAGTCTGCGGCATCCCGGAAAGGTCCGTAGTAAGCAGAAGCAAACTTTACAGCGTAGGACATGATCGGTGTGTTTAAGTGGCCATGGGAATCAAGGCATTGGCGGATCGCTGCGATACGGCCGTCCATCATATCAGAAGGGGCTACCATATCGGCTCCGGCTTCCACCTGGGAGAGGGCGATCTTTGCCAGGTATTCCAGAGTAGCGTCATTGTCTACGTCATGGTTATGAATGATACCGCAGTGACCGTGGGAGGTGTATTCACACATGCAGACATCACCGATCAGGTACATTTCCGGATAGTTCTTCTTTGCTTCCCGGAAGGCGCGCTGGATGATGCCGTTTTCATCGTATGCCTGGCTGCCCACTTCGTCCTTGTGGTTCGGAATGCCAAATAGCATGATCTTATTGACTCCGGCACTCAGAAGCTGTTCCAGTTTTTCTCCCATACGGTCTGCTGTGTAGCGGTTCTGGCCATACATAGATGGGATTTCTTCAACTTTGTTCTGACCGTCCATTACGAACATTGGGTATACCAGATCGGAGATATCCATATGTGTTTCCTGTACCATTTTGCGGAGACGTTCATCGGTGCGAAGTCTCCGGCCTCTCATAAATTCTGCCATTGTAATTATGCCTCTTTTCTATATCGTAATAAATAAAAGGAAAAATTTCCTGATATATTGAGAAAGCATGCTTTCCTATGAAGGGAAAACATGCTTTTTTAATGCTTCAAAGCTTTCTTTACTGATAACATGTTCCATGCGGCATGCATCCTCGGTAGCAATCTCCTCCGGAACTCCAAGCCTGATAAGCCAGCTTGAGATGAGCTGATGTCTTTCGTAGATCATTTCCGCGATTTCGCGGCCTGAGTCTGTCAAATATATGTATCCGGCATCCGTTACAGTAATGTGCTGCTTCTGACGAAGATTTTTCATTGCAATGCTGACGCTTGACTTTTTGAAACCGAGCTCCGTCGCAACATCAACAGATCGAACCACCGGCAGTCGTTTGCTGAGGATCAGGATCGTTTCCAGATAATTCTCAGCAGATTCGGTATTTGCCATAAATATTTTCCTCCATACCATTTAGTCCGTCCGAAACTCCGAACGTCATTTCATATAAAATAAGTATAACACTTTTAAAATCAGAACACAAGAAAAGAAAATGAAAAAAGTTCTTGACATCTAATAAATGTTAGCATATACTAACTACTGTAAGTGATAGATAAGTCATTCTCATTTACAAGATTAAAGAGGCGGTATACTCGAAAGAGTGATTCCCATTGGGGAGGTTTTTCTAATGATGCAGAAGGATTTGATCATTCAAAAATTGAGAGAACAGGGATGCCGTATTACGAAACAGCGTCTGATGATCCTGGATATCATTTTGCAGGAGGACTGTTCCTGCTGTAAGGAGATTTATTACAAGGCATCAAAGCTGGATCATAAGATCGGTTCTGCGACAGTGTATCGTATGATCAATACATTAGAAGAGATCGGAGCAATCAGCAGGAAGAATATGTATAAGGTTTCATGTTCTATGGATTGTGCAGCGGACTGTGGTCATGCCTGTACGATTGAGTTAGAGGATGGTTCCAAGCTGCAGTTTTCGGAGCAGAAGATGAGCCAGATCATCCAGTCAGGTTTAGTTGCCTGCGGATATGCAGTAGAACACAGCGTAAAGGGCTTTACCAAAGGGGCGGTATGTCACCATGATGAGCTGACGCTGAAGGAAAGTGCAGGTCTTTTATAAGATTCTGCCGATGAACATGCTTACAAGAACATATAACATATGCCAAGGGGCAGAGAAATTGTTTGATTTCTCTGCCCCCTCCTTTTATAATATGATGCAAGGGTTAAAAGCAGATAGCAATGGAGCGATCCGTGGCATCAGTTAGGTTTAAAATACCGTTACTTCTAAATAACATAATGGAGGCAATAATGATTACCAGTGAAAATAATGTAAAATTAAAAGAAATGATAAAACTGCAGAAAAATGCCAGACACCGCAAAAAGGAAGGTCTATTTGTGGCGGAGGGGATCAAACTTGTGCAGGAAGCAGCCCAATACGGAAAACTCCGGCAGGTACTGATCCGGGAAAGCCTGTGGATCACAAAATGGCAGGAGAAGCCGGAAAATGAGATCGCAGCGGAATTTTCAGGAAACGAAAGGCATGTGGGGGTGGATGTGGTGCCGGATGATCTGTTTGATCAGGTGGCAGATACGGTAACACCACAGGGAATCCTTGGAATGGTAGATATGCCGGTCTATTCTTTGGAGGAGATTCTTAACAGCCGGTCAAGATTATATCTGATGCTGGATGATCTGAGAGATCCGGGGAATCTGGGAACGATGATCCGTACTTCGGAGGCTGCGGGAGTGGCAGGTGTGATCATGAGTAAGGGAACCGTGGATCTTTTTAATCCCAAGGTGGTCCGTGCGACGATGGGAGCGATTTTCCGTGTTCCATTTATATATGTAGACAGTCTGCCGGAAACAATCATGCAGATGAGAAAAAAAGAAATTTCTGTTTATGGAACGATTCTGGAGGAGAGCAGGGTTTATGATGATCCGGATTATACAAAGCCGTCTGCTGTCGTTGTGGGAAATGAGGCGAATGGAATCAGCCGGGAGGTGAGGAAAAGTCTCAGCGGAAGAATTCACATTCCAATGGAAGGCAGTGTGGAGTCGCTAAATGCGGCTGTTGCCGCTGCGGTAGTGCTTTACGAGGCATCAAGACAGAGAAGAAAAACGGACTAGAGTATATTGCTATTTCAGTGGAAATATGCTATATTCATACAAATAAGTAGTATACACCAAAGGAGGTGTTTCCATGAGCGGTTTGTCGGGAATTTTTACATTCCGGCTGCAATCTTTGCTGCAGTCGCTTTTTCGGACAGATGAGAATTATATTTTTTTCTGGTTGATCGCATTAGTGGCATTTTTGATCATTGAGATCATTACATTGGGCTTGACGACCATTTGGTTTGCAGCAGGAGCGCTGATCAGTTTTATTGCAGCATGGCTGGGACAGCCGTTGGGAGTACAGCTTGTCTTGTTTTTTGTTGTTTCGTTTATATTATTGATCTTTACCAGACCGGTTGTTCAGAAACGTCTGAACAGTTCGAGGGTAAGGACAAATGTCAACAGCATGATCGGCAAAGAGGGAAAGGTGACCGAGTTGATCGATAATTTCAACGAGACGGGATGCATCATTGTTGACGGGATGGAATGGACTGCCAGAGCGGCAGAGGAAGGAAAAAGGATCCAGGCTGGCCGGAAGGTAGTGATACAGGAGATACGGGGAGTGAAAGCAATCGTAAATCCTGTGTCGGACGATATAGAATAGATCGCATTGCGGGAAAATCTATATATCGTATTCCGGACAGATTAATCAGCACATTTATAAAGGAAAGGAATCAAAAATGGAATTAGCAATTATTATTTTACTTGTCATTGTAGCAGTTGTTGCCGTATCCTGCATTCATATTGTACCGCAGGCAAAGGCGTATGTTGTAGAGCGTCTGGGAGGTTATCAGAGCACATGGGATGTGGGACTTCATTTCAAAGTGCCGTTTATTGACCGTATCGCCAGAAAGGTAAGTTTGAAGGAGCAGGTTCTGGACTTTCCGCCACAGCCGGTAATTACAAAGGATAACGTAACCATGAGAATTGATACGCTGATCTTTTTCCAGATCACCGATCCGAAGCTTTACACATATGGTGTTGAGAATCCGATCATGGCGATTGAGAATCTGACAGCGACCACACTTCGTAATATTATCGGTGAGCTTGATCTCGATGAGACACTGACATCCCGTGAGATCATCAATACCAAGATGAGATCCTCTCTGGATACTGCGACAGATCCGTGGGGTATCAAGGTAAATCGTGTAGAGCTTAAGAACATTATTCCTCCACAGCCGATTCAGGAGGCAATGGAGAAGCAGATGAAGGCAGAGCGTGAGAAGCGTGAGGCCATCCTGATCGCACAGGGTGAGAAGCAGTCTGCGATCACCGTAGCAGAGGGACATAAAGAGTCTGCAATTCTGGAGGCAGAGGCAGAGAAGCAGGCAGCAATCTTGCATGCGGAGGCACAGAAGGAGGCAACGATCCGTGAGGCTGAGGGTCAGGCACAGGCAATTCTGGCGGTGCAGAAGGCGAACGCCGATGGTATCCGCATGCTGAATGAGGCTTGTGCATCGAAGGAAGTTATCGAGCTCAAGAGCTTGGAGGCATTTGCGAAAGCAGCAGATGGAAAGGCGACAAAGATCATTATTCCATCAGAGATACAGGGACTTGCAGGAATGGTTAGTTCCGTGACAGAAATTGCAAAATCTTCCGGAGATAAATAATTATATTTTATTTGAAGAGATTAATTTCCTGCACAGCTCCTGCTGGCAGGAAATTTTCCGTTTATTATGAATTGATTCGTAAGGATAAATAACAGAGAAAGGCAGGAAATGATAATGAACTTAGTAGGTAAGAACTTTTTGACATTAAAGGATTTCTCCCCGGAGGAGATTACATATCTGCTGGAGTTGTCTGCAGAGTTAAAGGACAAAAAGAAAAAGGGAATCCCGGTTAACAATTATGTGGGCAAAAATATTGCCCTGATCTTTGAAAAGACAAGTACCAGAACAAGATGCTCCTTTGAGGTGGCTGCCCACGATATGGGCATGGGGGTGACATATCTTGATCCTCAGGGGTCACAGATTGGCAAGAAGGAAAGTATTAAGGATACTGCTCGTGTGCTTGGCAGAATGTTTGATGGTATTGAATATCGCGGCTTTGAGCAGAGCATTGTGGAGGAGCTTGCTAAATATGCCGGAGTACCGGTATGGAACGGTCTGACCAATGAGTATCATCCGACACAGATGCTGGCAGATCTTCTGACCATTCAGGAGCACCTTGGCAGATTAAAGGGTGTGAAGCTGGTTTATATGGGAGATGCCCGTTACAATATGGGAAATTCCCTGATGATTGCCTGCGCTAAGATGGGCATGCACTTTGTGGCATGTACCACAAAGGATTATTTCCCAAATGAGGAGTTGGTGGCACTGTGTCGTGAGTATGCAAAGGAGTCCGGTGGTTCTGTGACATTGACAGAGGATGTAGAGAGCGGCACGAAGGGCGCAGATGTGCTTTATACGGATGTATGGGTTTCCATGGGTGAACCGGAGGAGGTATGGGCAGAGCGTATCAAAGCCCTTTCTCCATATCAGATCAATAAAAAGGTAATGGAAAATGCAGGACCACAGGCAATCTTTATGCATTGCCTTCCGGCATTTCATGATCTGGAAACAGGGATTGGCAGACAGGTTTATGAGAAATTTGGTATGAGTGAGCTTGAGGTGACAGACGAGGTGTTTGAGTCAGAGGCGTCTGTAGTCTTTGACGAGGCAGAGAACCGTATGCATACCATCAAGGCGGTTATGACGGCAACATTAGAGCCAACGAGAAAATAATAATGGAGTGATTTTTTGAAAAAGGAAATACTTCAAATGCTTCGGGGGGCAGGAGAGGATTATATCTCCGGTCAGGTTTTGTGCGAAAAACTGGGCGTTTCGAGGCAGGCGATTTGGAAAAATATAACACAGCTGAAAGAGGCAGGCTATCAGATTGAGTCCCAGCCCAAAAAGGGATATCGTTTGGTGGAGTCAGCAGATAAGCTGGTAGGAGCGGATATTGAGAGCCGTTTGAAAGCTGATTGTCTGTGCCGCAAGGTAGAATGCCTGGAGCAGGTGGACTCGACAAATACCAGAGCAAAGCAGCTTGCGGAGCTTGGGGAGCCGGAGGGAACTCTGGTGGTTGCTGAGGAGCAGACGGCAGGCAAGGGCCGTAGAGGCCGGGGGTGGGCTTCAGAGCCTGGCATAGGGATATGGATGAGTTTGATCCTCAGACCAAGGCTGAAGCCGCAGCAGGCAGCAAGTGTGACGCTGGTGGCAGCTATGGCGGTGGCGAAGGGAATTCGGGAGTGCTGTGAGTTGGAGACCGGGATCAAATGGCCCAATGACGTGGTGATCCATGGCAAAAAAGTCTGTGGTATCCTGACAGAAACAAGTTCGGAGCCGGATTATATTCATTATGCGGTACCCGGGATCGGGATCAATGCCAATACGAAAAGCTTTCCGGAGGAGCTTGCTGACCGGGCAACCTCTATTTATCTGGAAACCGGACGGAAAACAGACCGAAATGCGTTGATCGCAGCGGTGATGAATGCTTTTACAGATTATTACAGAAAATATCTGGAGACAGGAGACTTATCTCTGCTGTTGGAGGAATATGACCAGATGCTGGTCAATAAGGACCAGGAGGTTCTGGTGCTTTATGGCATGGCGGAGGAAGCAGATCCGAAGAAGATGCAGAAGGGAATTGCCAGAGGAATTACTTCTTCCGGGGCATTGTTAGTAGATACGGATGAGGGCATGAAGGAGATTGTATCCGGAGAGGTGTCTGTACGAGGCGTTTACGGATACGTTTAAAATAATAAAAGAAGGAAGAGACAATGGACGATTTATTTGATGATGATATTCTGCAGCCGGCACCGGAAGTAGACGGGATGGTGATACTCAGTGTAGCGAATGCCTACAAAAAGCAGTATTATCTCAATCCGAAATTTGCAAAGCTGCCGGAAACGATTCAGGAGGAACTGCAGATCATGTGCGTGCTGTATACAGCGGACGTGGGAGGCATTCTGACCCTTCGCTTTGATGAGGAGGGAAACCTGTTGTTCCATGTTACCTCGGAGGAGGACGATTACTTCTTTGATGAGATTGGCAGTGTATTAAAGATCAAGGAGATCCAGAGGGAGAAGCAGGAACTTCTGGAAGCATTGGAGCTGTACTACAAGGCATTCTTTTTAAAAGAAGATATCAGTGGTCTATTAAGCGAATAGTGTGAGTAGTACCGGGTGAGATTTACAACACGATACAGATGATAGGTCATTGCATAAAAATACAGGAGGAAAGGCAATGTTATTAGCGGTAGATGTAGGTAATACAAATATAACCTTTGGCGTATTTGATGGAGATGAAATGGTAACACGTTTTCATTTTTCAGTGCGGATATCAAGAACATCTGATGAATACGGCAGCATGATCTGTGATATTTTGGAGAGAAAGGGGTTTTCGGCGGATTCCATTGATCAGGTGATCGTGGCTTCTGTTGTGCCAAAGATCATGTATTCATTTAACAGTGGTATCATCAAATACCTGGGATGCCATCCGATCATTGTGGGAGCCGGGATCAAGACCGGAATACGGATAGAAACAGCTAATCCAAAAGAAGTTGGACCGGACCGGATTGTGGATGCAGTTGCGGCACATACTTTATATGGAGGACCGATCATTGTAGCAGATTATGGTACAGCTACAACATATGACCTGGTGACCCGGGACGGAGCTTTTTTGGGAGGAGTGATCAGTCCGGGTGTGAAGATTTCAGCCAATGCTCTTTGGAACGATACGGCAAATCTGCCGGAAATCGAGATCAAGTGTCCGGAGCATGTGGTGGCAAAGGATACGATCACGGCAATGCAGGCGGGACTTTTCCTTGGAACCGTGGGACAGTCCCAGTATATTATCGATAAGATTAAAGAGGAATCAGGGCTTAAGGATATCAAGGTTGTTGCGACCGGTGGACTTGGAAAAATGATCTCAGATTATACGGAGGAAATAGATATCTATGACAGTAATCTGACTCTGAAGGGTCTGCAGATTATCTTTGATAAGCAGAAAAGGGCGTAAAAGATGGCGAATCGTATACCTGCAGTACAAAAGTGTGTGGGTGGAGAAAGGAATATAAGATTATTATGGAGGATCAGGGATTTCGAATTGGAGAGGTACAGATCCCCGGAAAGCTTGTATTAGGACCAATGGCAGGGGTAACAGACCTGCCATTTCGTCTGTTATGCAAGGAGCAGGGAGCCGATCTGGTTTATACGGAAATGATCAGTGCCAAGGGCATTTATTACAAGAATAAAAATACAGAGCTGCTCTGGATGACGGAGGAAAAGGAACGTCCACTGGCGTTGCAGTTGTTTGGTTCGGAGCCGGAGTTGATGGCAGAGATGGCAGCACAGATTGAGCACAGGGATTTTGATATTCTTGATATTAATATGGGATGCCCGGTGCCCAAGGTGGTCAATAACGGAGAGGGATCGGCCCTGATGAAGGATCCTGTTCTTGCAGGCGAGATCGTGAAGGCCATTAGCAGACGGATCCGGAAGCCAGTCACGGTGAAGTTCCGAAAAGGGTTTGGCGCGGAGGATTGTAATGCGGTAGAGTTTGCAAAGCGTATGGAGGACTGTGGTGCATCAGCGATTGCAGTTCATGGACGCACAAGGGAACAGTATTATGGTGGAAAGGCAGACTGGGACATTATCCGTCAGGTCAAGGAAGCCGTGGATATTCCGGTGATCGCCAGCGGAGATATCTTTACGCCGGAGGATGCGGCGGCTTGTCTGAAGCAGACCGGCTGTGATGGCCTGATGCTTGCCAGGGGTGTTCGTGGCAATCCATGGCTGTTTCATCAGATCCGCCATTATCTGGCAACAGGAGAGGAAGAGGAGAAGCCGTCTCATGAGGAGATGGTGGCAATGATCCTTCGCCATGCGCGGATGCTCATTGAATGTAAGGGTGAGCTTATGGCAATGCGGGAGATGCGGAAACATGTTGCTTGGTATACGGCGGGATATCCGGGATCAGCGTCTCTTCGCCGGCGCGTTAATGAGATAGAGAAATACGAGGATCTGGAACGTCTTATGAAGGAAGCATCAAAGCGTTGATTTTACAGGGGTTTGACAAATCTATGTTCGGAAAAAGTGTGCGCTGAGAACGATTTCAAAGAAAATTTGAAAAAATATCCATATTCCTATTGACAAAGTAGGAATATGGATGTATGATAGGTACATCTTAATAATCATAGTAAACCGATAGGAAAACAAACATAGCTTATCGAGGGAAAAAGAACATAGAAAGTGAGGATTATCGTATGAGCAAAAAGACATATTCAGAGAGAGAATTAAAATTTGAAACAAAGCAGCTTCATGTAGGACAGGAGCAGGCGGATCCGGTGACAGATGCAAGAGCAGTACCGATTTATCTGACATCTTCTTATGTATTCCATAACAGCCAGCATGCAGCAGATCGTTTCGGTCTCAGAGATGCCGGTAACATTTACGGAAGATTAACAAACCCGACCGAGGATACCTTCGAGCAGAGAATTGCCGCTCTTGAGGGCGGTGTGGCAGCTTTGGCAGTAGGTAGTGGTGCAGCAGCACTTACGTATGCATTCCAGGCAGTAGCACATAAAGGAGATCATATTGTAGCAGCTAAGAATATTTACGGTGGAACCTACAATCTTCTGGCACATACTCTTCCGGATTACGGCATTGAGACAACCTTCGTAGATCCATTTGATTATGAAGGAATTGAGGCAGCCATCAAGGAGAACACCACAGCGATCGAGATTGAGACTCTGGGTAATCCAAATTCAGAGGTGGTTGATATTGAGCGCATTGCAAATATTGCACATTCCCACAATATTCCATTGATCGTAGATAATACATTTGCAACCCCTTATCTGGTACGTCCGATCGAGTATGGTGCGGATATCGTGATCCATTCTGCAACAAAGTTCATCGGTGGCCACGGTACAACTATCGGTGGTGTGATCGTAGACAGCGGTAACTTTGATTGGACCTCTAGCGACAAGTATCCATGGCTGGTAGAGCCAAACGTATCTTACCATGGTGTAAGTTTTGCAAAGGACTGCGCACCGGCAGCATTTGTCACATACATTCGTGCCATCCTTCTTCGTGATATGGGTGCAACACTTTCTCCTGTTCATGCATTTATCTTCCTGCAGGGTCTTGAGACATTATCTCTTCGTGTAGAGCGTCACGTTGAGAATGCTCTGAAGGTAGTACAGTTCCTGAAGGATCAGCCACTGGTTGAAAAGGTAAATCATCCATCGGTATCAGAGGATCCGGAGCAGCAGAAGCTTTACAAGAAGTATTTTCCTAATGGCGGCGGTTCTATCTTTACCTTTGAGATCAAGGGTGATGCAAAGAAGGCACAGGATTTCATCGATCAGCTGGAGCTGTTCTCTCTGCTTGCCAACGTAGCAGATGTGAAGTCCCTGGCAATCCATCCTGCATCTACCACACATTCAGAGTGCAACGAGGCAGAGCTTCTGGATCAGGGTATTAAGCCAAATACCATCCGTCTTTCTATCGGTACAGAGCACATCGATGATATCATCGAGGATCTTGCCGAGGCATTTAAGGCAGTCCGGTAATTCAAAGAATATGTGTAAAATTCTCCTATATAAATAAAAAAAGACTGTTTTACGATATCGTGAGACAGTCTTTTTTTATTTATATTTGGGAAGAAGCTCATCGTAAGAAACATTTAAGAGTTCTTTTAGCAAACATAATTCATCAGGGTAAATATGACGTTGTCCAACTTCAATTTTTGCCAAAGCACTGCGAGTAATATCGCAGTTATTCAGTTGGAGCCTTGCGGATAACTGTTCTTGAGTTAATCCGCGTGATTCCCGAAATGTGCGAATCTGTTTTCCTAATTTTTTTTCATATTCTGTATTCATATCATTTATTGTCCTTCTTAATATATTTTTATATATTGTGTCCTAATTTACAGCAAACCTGTATTGATTCTATAAGATGATTATGATATAATTGCACCTATATAGGTGCAAAGATGGGGCGGGTTGTTGTCCTGAAACATACCAGGAAAGAAGGGAGCTTTTATTATGAAAAATATGAGAAAAAAATTATCTATACTGTTGGTCATAGGACTATTTGTTACTTTGTTTTCAGATGCTAGGATTAGTGCTGCAACAATTACACTAAATAAGAAAAGATTGTCATTGTATGTGGGACAAACATACAATTTGAAATTAAAGAAAAAAGGGAAAAGGATAAATAGTAAAATAAAATGGATTAGCACAAATAAAAAAATTGTTACTGTTAGTAATAAAGGAAAAGTGAAGGCAAGGGGTAAGGGTCAGGCGACCGTGAGTGCAAAGTTCGGGAAGGAAAAAATTAGTTGCAGAGTTGTGGTAAAATTAAAAACTACGACTCAAGGTACGAATGTACCAAAAGATACCGGAGAAAGTATACCTCAAAAAACACCACAAACTAAATCAGAAAATGTTCCAGCCAATACGCCACAAAGTACCAATGGAAGTGTTGATAAAACAACTTTTCCACCGTTACAATCAGTTGCTCCTTCTACAGAACAACCAACAGCAATGCCTGATGGGGTCAAACTTGATTTAGAAATTAGTGAAGATGGAAAAACAATAACGGGAGCAGCGAATAAACGAGAGGCTACCTTTGCGGTTATTCCTAAAGAAATTGTGAGCATTGAAAAAAATGCCTTAGGAGGCTGCAGAAACTTAAAGCAATTAATGGTGGAAAATGGAAATGGAAAATATATTTCACAGGACAATTGTGTAATAGAAAAGGAGTCTAATATTCTGGTACTTGGATGTCAGACCTCAAAAATCCCGTCATATGTTAAAGAAATTGGAGAATGTGCATTTTATGGATGTTCATTTTTAGATGAGATTGTTCTGCCTGACAGTATTACAAAAATTAACGATGCCGCGTTTTATGAATGTACGGATTTGCAATCAATCAGCATACCAGATAGTGTGATAGACCTTGGTGGAGAAGGTGGTCATTATATAGATTATTGGGATTCTGATCAGAAGACATCAGCGGTTTTTGCATATTGCAGTAGCTTACAAAAAGTGGAATTGCCAAAGAACTTAAAAGTGATTAATGAAGGAAACTTTTATCATTGTTCTAATTTAAAAGATTTATTCATCCCAGATGATGTACATGATATTAAAATGGGAGCATTTATGGGGTGTGATAGTTTAACAGAGATTGATTTGCCATCTGCTTTAAAGAATATTGGAACAGATGCTTTTTGTGGGTGTGACAGATTAAAAAAGATAAGTATTCCGGATCAGGTGGAAAATGTAGGATATGATGCATTTTTTAGCTGTGATAGTTTAGAAGAAGTAAAATTTTGCAATCCAGATTCAGATATAAAAGGAGAGGCATTTGGATATTGTAATTCTCTAAAGAGTGTATCTTTACCTGCAAACTTGAAAAAAATACAAAGGAATATGTTTCATAACTGTTCAAATTTGGAAAAGGTCGAACTACCTTCTGCTTTAGAGGAAGTGGGAGAGGAATCTTTTTATGAATGTAGTCAGTTGCAGGATATTAAATTTTCGGATTCATTACAGGTAATAGGGGATTCTGCATTTTATGGATGTGCTGTTGAAAGTTTAGCATTTCCTGAAAATGTTGAGATTATTGGAGAAAGTGCTTTTAGAAAATGTGAACAACTAAAAAGTGTTATATTTACAGAAAGTACAAACACAGAATTTGATATTTACATTCAGTCGTTTGCTTTTAATGATTGTGTCGCTTTGGAAAATGTAAAATTCTCTCAGGCATTGAAATCAATATCGGTTGGAGCATTTAGTAATACGAACATACAAAGGATTGAATTGCCCAAAAATGTTACAGATATTTATTTAGCATTTAGTCATTGTGGCTCGTTATCTTATATATCAGCTGATCCGGAAAATGAGGTATATAGAGTTGAAAATAACTGTCTGATCAATAATCAGAGCAATTCCGTTGAGATTGGTTTACCTGGAGCAGTTATCCCAGAAGGAATCCAAGGAATTGATTCTTATGCGTTTGAAGCACGTAAGGATATATTGGAGATAGTGTTACCAGGCAGTATTGAAGAAATTGGCAGTTCTGCTTTTTGTGATTGCAGTAATTTGAAAAAGATTAATATTCCGGAGAGCGTTAAGAAGATTGGGGATTCTGCCTTTAAAAATTGTAGTAGTCTTGAAAGTATTACAATTCCGGAACAGATGGGTGAGATAAGGGAAGAAACCTTTTATGGATGTAGCGGTTTACAGGCTATCACTATTCCGAAGGGAATAAGATGGATTAATAACAGGGCATTTTGTATGTGTGGCAATTTGAATGAGATATCAGTTGATCCGGAGAATACAAAATATAGAAGTGAAAAGAATTGTTTGATAGAACGTGATTCTAATAAGCTGATGAAGGGGAGTTGCAAGGATGGAAATATAGATATTCCCGAGGATATCAATACAATTGGAGATTATGCATATCAGGGAAGTCAATTATTGACGGATGTAGTAATACCAGATACTGTAACAAATATTGGTTACAGTGCATTTGATTCTTGCAGCCAATTAAAAAGTATTGTGATATCAAATAATAAAACAGAAGTTGCTTCAAGTGTATTTAGTGGCTGTAATGCATTGACAGAAGTAAATCTGACTCTGGAGAACATCGGAGAGGATATGTTTTATCGGTGCGAAAATTTAAAGATCATCACAATGGAGAATACGGTGCATACAATCCGCGAAAGTGCTTTTAGCGGCTGCATCAATCTACAGAATATTATATTTTCTGACAATTTAGAAACCATAGGTGCTTCTGGATTTTACATGTGTAGATCTCTAAATAAGGTTGTATTACCGAATAGTATATTAGAAATAGGAGGAAAATGCTTTTCTGGTTGTGAAAAATTGGAGCAAGTTACTTTGCCGGAAAAACTGACGGTAATAAATTACGATATGTTTTCTGGATGTGTTAGTTTGAAAAACATTGACTTGTCAGATGATATTACTTATATAGGTGATGGAACATTTAGTGGTTGTGTCAATTTGGAGGATATTCAACTACCAAGTAATCTTGGGGTTATTTCTGAGGAGTTATTTGCAAATTGTGAAAATCTGCAGAGAATTACATTACCAAATGGAGTAAGAGAGATAGAGGATGGAGCATTTAGTGGCTGTGAAAATCTTAGTGAAATAGTTTTTTCGTCAAATTTGGAGAGCATTCGTTATAGAGCGTTTCGAGATTGTGTGAAGCTTGAAACAATTAAGATACCAAGTAAAGTTATACAGATTATGGATGAGGCATTTTACGGATGCAGTAATTTAAAAGAAGTTCATATTCCAAGTAATATTGAGAAAATTGCAGACGATGCTTTTAAAGATTGTGAAAATCTTAGTGGCATTATATTTGAATAATATTAAAATATAAGTGCAAAATGTAGGGAGTAGGAAGTTGTTGATCATAAACGGGTGGATGACATGATCTGGCTGGAAAAGAAGAGCTGTAGGGGGCTCTTCTTTTTTGTCCTGAAAAGTACATAATGCTATTGTTTCCGATTTCGTATTGTGTTATGCTTGTAAAACGCCTCAAATTATGGGACGTACATCAGCAAATGAAGAAGGATTGAGAAGGAGATGATAGTATATGAAGGAACGCTCCGTATATAAGAAGGCATTGACGCTTGCAGTGCCTATGATGATACAAAATGGTATTACCAATGCGGTAAGCCTGGTGGACAATCTGATGGTGGGGAGTCTTGGCACAGAGAGCATGACGGCCGTTTCCATTGTGGGACAGTTGATCTTTGTATTTTTTCTGGCTGTTTTTGGAGGACTTTCCGGTCCGGGGATCTATGGAGCACAGTATTTCGGACAGGGCAATAAAAAAGGTTTTCAGAATGTGTTTCGTTTGAAGTTGTGGGTCACAGCGGTGATCGTTCTGGCGGGAATGACAGTTTTTGTCATCGGTGGAGAACAGTTGATCGGTTTGTATCTCCATGGTTCACCTCAGGGGATGGATGCGGCAGGTACGTTGGAGCAGGGAAGGGACTATCTTCATATTATGTTGTTTGGGTTGATCCCCTTTGCATTTACCCAGATTTATGCAGGAAGTCTGCGGGAGATGGGAGAGAGTATGAAGCCGATGGTAGCGGGGATTGTATCGGTATTTGTGGATATCATATTTAATTACCTGCTGATCTATGGTAAATTTGGCTTTCCAAGGCTGGAGGTGCAGGGAGCAGCAATCGCAACCGTTATGGCACGTTTTGTAGAGATGCTGGTCGTTGTGGTCTGGACGCATGCAAGTATTCGGAGGTATGAATTTTTGCGGGGAATTTATTCGACTATCCTGCTTCCACTGCATGAGGCAAAGATTATGATCATGAAGGGATTTCCTATTTTTTTAAATGAATTTTTATGGGCGGGAGGCATGGCGGCACTGACACAGTGTTATTCGATGAAGGGATTGCAGGTGATCGCCGGACTCAATATTTCCAATGCGATATGTAACCTTTTAAATGTTGTGTTTGTTGCCATGGGCAATGCAGTTGGGATCATTATTGGACAGCATCTTGGTGCCTCTGAGTTTGAGAAGGCGAAACGTTCGGCAGGAAAGCTTCAATGGTTTACGGCAGGTCTCTGTCTGATCCTTACGGTGATCCTGGCAGCCTGCTCCATGGTGTTTCCATCATTGTACGATACCACAGAGGAGGTACGTCACTTAGGACAGTGGTTTATTATTATCACAGCAGTATTCTTTCCGGTACAGGGAGTTTTGAATGTTTTTTATTTTACCCTTCGTTCCGGTGGAAAGACAGTGATCACCTTTTTGTTTGACAGCGTGTTTACCTGGGTGGTATCCGTCAGTCTTGCGTTTGCATTGTGCAGTTATACGGCACTTCCGGTGCTGGCGGTATACGCACTGGTGCAGTCTGCGGATCTGGTCAAGGTGGTGGCTGGACATATTCTGGTGAAAAAAGGTGTCTGGATCACCAATCTTGTGGTAAACTAATAAATGTAATAACTTAAAAAAGGAGATTAAACAACGAGGAAAATATGACCGATCAGAAAAATCAAGGGAATCAAAGAAATCAGAGAAATCAGGAGACAGATCCGGGACTTCAGGGAAATGAGCGGATCGAGGCTGCCATTGCAGGCTTGCAGCAGGAGGCTTCTCCGGAGCGTCTGGCGCACACCCTGACAGTAATACGTCAGAGAATGCGGGAAGGCGGTCAGTTCATCATTGCGGTGGAACCGCCGAAAGGGGATGACCAGCTTCGGATTCAGGCAGTCCGGACGGAGAATGGACAGAGCTGGTGGACCGTATTTTCAAGCTTTGAGGAGGAGCTGAAGGGCAGTGACAGTGTAAAGTCAACTTTTCTGACAGATATGGGACAGTTATTTACCCAGGCAGTACAGACAGAGGAAATACAGGGGATTATATTAAATCCGTGGAACCGGACATTGATGTTAGACAAAGCTCTGATTCAGGTGATACTGGGACAGAAGAAATAGTACAGCCGTATTAGAAAACCGGCAATTCAGATGGAATATTACTTATAAATATATAGTTCCATCCGGATTGCCGGTTTTTCCCTTTTTTACTGCTATATGTGGTGCCAGTGAGAACTTTTATTGAGAATCTTTCTAAAACTTATTGACAAAGAGGGCATTTTGTATTAGATTATTTGGTGGTTAGAGATTTCTAACTAAAGAGAGTACAGACTGATACACAATAGATACTACTAATTCGAGGTAGTGGAGAATAAGCATAGTTATATATTACAAAGTAAAGAGAGGATTTATTTATGAGTCTTGATGAAGCAGTTTTGGGAACAGAGTACATTATCAGGGATATTTCAACCAGTGATGAGGAAATGAAATCATTCTTATTTTCACTGGGATGCTACAGTGGCGAGCCGATCACGGTTGTATCGCGCAAAAAGAACAACTGCGTTGTGTCGATTAAGGACGGACGCTACAACATTGATATTGATCTAGCGAAAGCTATTTTAATATAATCATACAATTAAAAACTATAACACATAGTTTGATTAAGGAGGTTTCTTTATGAGAATTGCGTTAACCGGTAATCCCAATAGTGGTAAGACCACTATGTACAACGCATTAACGGGAAGAAATGAAAAAATCGGTAACTGGGCTGGTGTTACTGTAGACAAGAAAGAGTATCCGGTCAAAAAAGATCACTACAATGGTTCTAAGGAGCTGATCGCAGTCGATCTTCCAGGTGCATATTCTATGTCACCATTTACCTCTGAGGAGAGTATTACAAGTGGTTATGTAAAAAATGAGCATCCGGATGTGATCGTCAATATCGTAGATGCAACAAACTTAAGCCGTAGCTTATTCTTTACAACACAGCTTCTGGAGTTGGGAGTTCCGGTTGTTGTTGCATTGAATAAGAGCGATATCAATGAGAAAAAGGGCAATAAGATTGATGAGAAGACATTGTCTGAGAAGCTTGGCTGTCCTGTGATCAAGACGACATCTACAACAGACACTGGTCTGAAGGAAGTGATCCAGACGGCTGCTGATCTGGAAGGAGCCGGACAGAAAGCACCATATGTACAGGGTGACATTAATCTTCATGATAAGAAGGAAGTAGAAGCTGCTGACCGCAAGCGTTTCGAGTTTGTAAATGCAATCGTAAAGCAGGTTGAGAATCGTAAGGTTCTTACAAAAGAGAAGAATGTCGGAGATAAGATCGATGCAGTTTTGACAAATCCGGTATCCGGACTTATCATTTTTGCAGCAATTATGTTTCTGGTATTCTACATATCACAGTCAACACTTGGTACATGGCTGGCAGATATCCTTGTAGGATGGATCGAGACATTCCAGAACTGGGTTGGCGGACTTCTTGAGAATGCAAACCCGTTCTTGTATGCGTTACTCGTTGATGGTATCATTGGTGGTGTAGGTGCCGTAGTTGGTTTCCTTCCACTTGTAATGGTTATGTACTTCCTGATCGCTCTTCTTGAGGATTGTGGATACATGGCTCGTGCAACTGTCGTTCTTGACCCGATCTTTAAGAGAGTAGGTCTTTCCGGTAAATCCGTTATCCCAATGATCATCGGTACCGGCTGTGGTATCCCGGCCATCATGGCATGCCGTACCATTCGTAACGAGAGAGAGCGTAGAACCACAGCGATGTTAGCAACCTTTATGCCTTGTGGTGCTAAGCTTCCTGTTATCGCACTGTTTACCGGTGCATTCTTCCCGCATTCTAAATGGGTAGGACCTTTAATGTATTTTGTGGGAATTCTTTTGATCCTCTTAGGAGCTCTTCTGGTAAAGGCTGTTACCGGTATGAAGTACAGAAAGTCATTCTTCATTATCGAGCTTCCTGAGTATAAAGTACCTAGTCTTAAAATTGGATGTTTATCTATGTTAAACCGTGGTAAAGCTTATATTAAGAAAGCCGGTACTGTAATTCTTGTATGTAATACCGTTGTTCAGATCATGCAGTCTTTCAACTGGAAGCTGCAGGTTGTTGCAGAGGGCGCAGAGAGTACTTCTATCCTTGCAAGCATTGCCGGACCGTTCGCAACGCTTCTTATCCCTGTTGTCGGTATCGCAGCATGGCAGCTTGCAGCAGCATCCATCACAGGATTTATCGCTAAGGAGAACGTAGTAGGTACACTTGCAACTGTTTATGCACTGACCAATTTTATCGATACAGATGAGCTTGCACTGGTAGGTAGTGGTAACAAGGTAGCAATGGCTATGGGTATCACAAAGGTAGCAGCTCTTGCATACCTGATGTTCAACCTTTATACACCACCTTGTTTCGCAGCACTTGGTGCGATGAACTCTGAGATGCAGAGTGGTAAGTGGCTGTTTGCAGGTATCTGTCTCCAGCTGGCAACCGGATTTACCGTTGGTTTCCTGGTATACCAGATCGGTACACTGATCACAACAGGTGCTCTTGGAGCAGGATTTGTTGGTGGTCTGATCGCAGTATGTATTTTTGCAGCAGTTATCGTATATCTGATCCAGAGGGCGAACAGAGCCATTGATACGGAGTATCAGCTGGATTAATGATCAGAAAGGGATGATGAGTTATGTCAGGTATGCTTGCTAACATTATTTTAATTGTACTCTTGGTTGTGATCGTGGGTTCTGCGGTCTGGTACATTCACAAAGAGAAGAAAAGAGGCGTACATTGTATTGGATGCCCATCAGCAGGATCCTGTACACGCTCATGTATGTCCAACAAAAAGAAATCTGTAAAAAAATAATGCAAAGATTAAAGGGGATGATGTCATGAATGCACAAACACTTTTAATCGTTGTCATTCTGATCATAGTACTGATTCCGGCAATCACCAGTACCTGGAAGCATATGAAAGGGGAAGGAGATTGCTGTGGCGGTCCGAAGGAAAAACCGGTGAAAAAGAAAATCGACGGACCGAAGCTGCGGGAGATTACTGTGCATATCGAAGGAATGCATTGCCAGAACTGTAAAAACAGGATTGAGAAGCATCTGGATGAACTGGACGGAGTCGTGGCAAAGGTTAATCTGAACAAAAAGACAGCGGTCGTATCCATTTACCAAGTGATGGATGATTCCGTAATACGGGATGTGATCGAAGGTCTGGATTTTACTGTAGTCAGTATGGAATCAAAGTAAATACCGGGATTTTATTGTAATGAGCGGAAGGCGTTGAAATCGGGCAGAAGACGATCTGTGAATGGATTGTCTTCTGCCCTGTTTTATGATAAAAAATGTTTGTACATAAAAATGTTTGTAATGGATATTCGTTGATTCTCTTTTGGGGATATGGTACAATGGGTTTTATCAGTTTTTAACGGAAATAATGTAAAAGGAGCAGAAAAATTGAAAAAGAAAAGTAGTTTTAGTGGCCAGATCGGATTTGTTCTGGCAGCAGCAGGAAGTGCTGTAGGTGTAGGAAATCTGTGGCGTTTCCCTTATCTGGTAGCAAGAGACGGTGGTGGATTATTTCTGATCATTTACCTGGTGCTTGTGCTTACCTTCGGTTTTACCTTGTTGACAACGGATATTTCCATTGGACGTAAGACGGGACAGAGTGCCATTAGGGCATATGAGAGCATGCGTCCCGGTTGGAAAAAGCTGGGATTTCTGACCTTTATGGTACCGGTGCTTATCATGACATATTATGCGGTCATCGGTGGCTGGATCCTGAAGTATTTTATCGTATTTCTCACCGGAGCCAGTGGGGATGCAGCGAAGGATTCCTATTTTACAAGCTTTATTACGAATACCTCTTCGGTATGGTTTGGATTGATCTTTATGCTGGTAACGGCTTTGATCGTTTACAATGGCGTAGAGGGCGGTATTGAGCGCTGCAGTAAGTTTATTATGCCGGTGCTGCTTATTATGGTAGTGTGTATTGCAATATTCTCTCTGACATTAAAATCAAAGGGAGCAGATGGAGTAGTACGGACAGGTCTGGATGGCTTGAAGGTATATATTATACCCGATGTGTCGGGCCTGACGGTTTCAAGATTTCTACAGGTCACACTGGATGCGATGAGTCAGCTGTTCTTTTCTCTGAGTGTGTCGATGGGCATTATGATCACTTATGGCTCCTATGTAAAGAAGGATGTGGATCTGAACAAGTCTGTTGCCCAGATTGAGGTTGTGGACACGGTTGTTGCATTTCTGGCAGGTGTTATGATCATACCGGCAATCTATGTATTTTCCGGTATGGATGGTATGTCTGCAGGACCAAGCCTGATGTTTGTGGCACTTCCTAAGACGTTTTATGCCATGGGGACTGCCGGAAGAGTGATCGGTCTGGTATTTTTCCTGCTGGCAGCATTTGCGGCACTGACCTCATGTATTTCCGTGCTGGAGTCGATTACTGCAAATTGTATGGAGATCTTTCATACAGGGCGGAAGAAAACGACACTGGTGTTAGGTGTGATCTATCTGGCGGCAACCGCTGTGATCGCTTTGGGCTACAGTCTCTTTTATCTGGAGATTCCGCTTCCAAACGGAACCACAGGACAGCTTTTAGATATTATGGATTATATCAGTAACAGCTTCCTGATGCCGTTTATTACGATCTTCTCTACGATCCTGGTTGGATGGCTTGTGAAGCCACAGTGGATTATTGAGGAGATGGAGCATCCCAATGGTAAATTCTCCAGAAAGCAGCTTTATATTGTGATGATCAAATTTGTTATGCCGGTGATCATGGTGATCCTGTTCCTGCAGTCTACAGGACTTCTGGACAGAATTCTTAGTAAATAATACTTGACAAGTACCTTGTTTGTGTTATACTTCATACATAATTACATAGTTTAAATTAAGTACGCAAAGATGTGTTCGCTTCTTTGCGTACTTTTTATTTTCTGAATTTTTGGGAGGTGGCAGCCAATGAAAAATTTTGAAACAAATGACTGGCTTGTACTCAACAGTATTACTTATAAGATCTATACGACAAATGATTTTGACGAGATGCGCAGACAGTTTCTGGAACAGATCAAGACGGTGATTGACTTTGACAGTGCTGATTTTTATCTTGCATCGGCAAAGGAGATAGAGCGGTTGGAACGGCCGGTTTATTTTAATTGTGATGAGGATCTGTCGGATATTTATGAAAGTATTGATTACAGCAGGGGGATTATGTTCAGCGGCCGCAGCATGGTTTACCGGGAGACAGATATTATATCGGATGAAAAAAGAGTCAATACGGAGTATTACAGGAGGGTTTACCAGCCAAATAACTGGCATTATGCCATGCAGATGATTTTTGGCAGGAATAAGTCCTTCTTAGGTGTAGTGACATTATACCGCACCATCGGCAAGGAGGACTTTACCTACGAAGATGTTTTTCTGATGGACATGCTCAAGGATCATATGGCGTACCGGCTTTATCAGGAAAGGACTCATCAGATGACAGCACAGGAGAAGCTGACTATGACGGAGGCGGTCAGAAAGTATAACCTGACGAAGCGGGAGCAGACGATCCTGGGGCTTTTGCTGCAGGGGATGGAGAATGCGCAGATCTGTGACCAGTTATCTATCACGGTGAATACTCTGAAGAAGCACATTTTAAATATTTACCGCAAATTAGGTATCCGCAACAGGGTACAAATGTTTAAATTAGTGAAGGAACAGGAGTAGATGATTACCTGAAAGAAGTAGAAAAATGGGGAAAATATGGCATTGAAGAGTTGGTTTTATTGTAGTATATTATTCGCAAGCAAAGGGGCTGTTCGAATTTCGAATGGCCTCTTTTTGATATTAAGGACGTCAATAAAATATATGGAACGAATCATGTGGTGAAGGATCTCAATCTGCAGGTGGAGGAAGGAGAGTTTTTAACACTTCTCGGTTCCTCCGGATGTGGAAAGACGACAACCCTTCGAATGATCGCGGGTTTTGAGGAGCCGACGACAGGTTCCATACGAGTGGAGGGGGAAGGTACTTCTTCTGGATGAGCCGTTAGGTGCGCTGGATTTAAAGCTTCGTAAGCAGATGCAGCTAGAGTTAAAGCGGCTGCAGTATTTACCTCAGATATTACCAGAGCCCACCGTGTGATCAATGAGATCCGTGCCGGAATCACATGGATCAACTGCTACAATCCAACCTTCAATGAGGCACCTTGGGGCGGCTATAAGATGAGTGGTATCGGCAGGGAGCTTGGTGTCCATGGCATGGAGGAGTATCAGGAGGTAAAGCAGATCAATATCAATCTGACACCGGGAATCGTCGGATGGTATGAGCATTAAGGATAACAAATGAGAAAACTTTAGCAAATATGCCATAAAAAGGCGTTTCAAAGCGTGAAAGTTCTACGTTTTGAGATGCCTTTTTTCCTTGTAATCACAGGCGAAATATGGTAAACTAGCGGACGGAAAAAACAAATGATTTAGGGAGGTAACAAATGTCAGAAAATACTTGTCTTGAGAAACAGCCATTATCTCAGGAGATGCTGGACAAGATCGATGCATATTGGCGTGCTGCCAATTATCTGTCTGCCGGACAGCTTTATCTGCTGGATAATCCGCTGATGAAAGAGCCATTAACCATGGATCATATTAAAAAGAAAATCGTAGGTCACTGGGGAACCGTCCCGGGACAGAATTTCGTATATGTACACTGTAACCGTGTTATCAAGCGTTACGATCTCGATATGATCCTTTTATCCGGTCCGGGACATGGCGGAAACTTTATGATCGCCAACACATATCTGGAGGGATCTTACAGTGAGATCTATCCAAATATCAGCCAGGACGAAGAGGGTATGAAGAAGATGTTCAAGCAGTTCTCATTCCCTTGTGGTGTGCCTAGCCACTGTGCACCGGAGACACCGGGTTCCATCAACGAGGGTGGCGAGCTTGGTTATTCCATCGCACATGCATTTGGTGCTGTATTTGATAACCCGGATCTCATCGCCACAGTAATCGTTGGTGATGGTGAGGCTGAGACAGGTCCTCTGGCTACCTCTTGGCAGTCCAATAAATTCCTGAATCCGATCACAGACGGTGCGGTTCTGCCTGTTCTGAACCTGAACGGATACAAGATCAGTAACCCGACAATCTTCTCACGTATCTCTCATGAGGAGATCGAGAGCTACTTCGTAGGCTGCGGCTGGGAGCCGATCTTTGTTGAGGGTGATGACCCAATGACAATGCATAAGCTTATGGCTGAGGCTATGGATCAGGCTGTTGAGAAGATCAAGGCAATCCAGGAGAATGCACGTAAGAACAATGATCCGGAGCGTCCAAAGTGGCCAATGATCGTTCTTCGTACACCAAAGGGATGGACGGGTCCTAAGGTTGTAGACGGACAGCAGATCGAGGGATCTTTCCGTGCACATCAGGTACCGATCACAATGGAGAAGCCGGAAGAGCATCTGCCACTTCTGAAGTCATGGCTTGAGAGCTATCGTCCGGAGGAGCTTTTCGATGAGAAGGGTACTCTGATCCCTGAGCTGGCTGAGCTGGCACCAAAGGGAGATGCAAGAATGGGAGCAAACCCACATGCAAACGGTGGTCTTCTGATGAAGGATTTAAGACTTCCGGACTTCCGTGAGTATGGCATTGAGGTAGATCCGGGTAAGACAAAGGCTCAGGATATGATCGAGCTTGGTGGATATATCCGCGATATCTTCGTATTAAATAAAGAAAATCAGAACTTCCGTATTTTCGGACCGGATGAGAGTATGTCAAACCGTCTGTACAAGGTATTTGAGGCAGAGAACAGAGACTGGAATGCAGAGCTTCTTGACTCTGATGACTGTCTGGCAAGAAACGGACGTATTATGGATGGTATGCTCAGCGAGCATATGTGTGAGGGATGGCTGGAAGGTTATCTGCTGACAGGACGCCACGGCTTCTTTGCAAGCTATGAGGCATTTATCCGTGTCGTAGATTCCATGGCTGCACAGCACGCAAAATGGCTGAAGGTCTGCAATCAGCTTACATGGAGACGCCCGATCGCTTCTCTGAACTTCATCCTGACATCCAATGTATGGCAGCAGGATCATAACGGATTTACACATCAGGATCCGGGATTCCTTGATCATATTGCCAACAAGAAAGCAGACGTTGTTCGTATGTATCTGCCACCGGATACCAACTGTCTGTTATCCTGCTTCGATCACTGCGTAAAGAGTAAGAATTATGTCAATGCGATCGTTGCATCAAAGCATCCAAGTTATCAGTGGCTCAATATGGAGCAGGCTGTAAAGCATTGTACCCAGGGTGTTGGTATCTGGGAGTGGGCTAGTAACGATGAGGGCCAGGAGCCGGATCTCGTTATGGCATGCTGCGGTGATACACCGACACTGGAGACAATGGCTGCCGTTACCATCCTTCGTGATGAGCTTCCGGAGCTGAAGATCCGCGTGGTAAACGTAGTCGATCTGTTCAAGCTGGAGTCTAATCATAAGCATCCTCATGGACTGAGTGACAGCGAGTACAATGCAATCTTCACAACAGATAAGCCAGTGATCTTTGCATTCCATGGTTATCCAACACTGATTCACGAGCTGACCTATCGCCGTGACAACCAGAACGTATCTGTTCATGGTTATCAGGAGGAAGGTACCATTACAACTCCATTTGATATGAGAGTTCAGAACGAGATTGACCGTTTCAATCTCGTAAAGGATGCGATCATGCATCTGCCACAGCTTGCAAACCGTGGTTCTTACCTGATCCAGAAGATGAACGACAAGCTTGTAGAGCACAAGCAGTATATCGCTGAGTACGGTCAGGATCTGGAAGAGGTTCGCGACTGGGAGTGGCATACACCAGACAATAAATAATCGAATATAAATTTCGGTGATTTTTATAAACCGGTTTCATGCATTTGCATGGAGCCGGTTTTTTACTTTATAGGAACTGCTCGTTTCCTATAAAGTAAAAAACGCTCCGCGAGGATCGCACTGCGGTGGATAGGAAGATGTCGCTTTCCTGCGCCCCGCCGCAGGCGGAGAGTTTCGCAAGCGAAAC
>ERZ772870.257-NODE-257-length-62689-cov-23.971357_pt1 | contig 62689 bp, 52 predicted proteins | sample MGYA00511376_ERZ772870 | MGnify/ENA primary metagenome ERZ772870 (study PRJEB29015, sample SAMEA2737719) | human gut metagenome | biome: human gut; feature: human-associated habitat; material: faeces | place: China | collected 2012 ... | reverse complement strand
TTCACAAATCTTATATCAGTTTTTAACGTTTACACAAAACTTGAAACGGTCTCTATAAATGGCATATAATAATTATTGATCAATTATTATATGCCATATTTTTCTGTATCAATGATCGTGATTTATTTTATCATTGTAAATTTTTAATCGTTGTAACATAGAATCAAAACGTGAATCAAGATCAGCCTTTTTTGCTTCTTGTTTTGCAATATTTCGATCAATGGATTCTTTATATTTTGTGTAGAATAACTTTAAAAATTCATCTCTTGTTCTATATTCCTCTGGTTCATGAATATTGACTTGAAATTGAGGTTTAGGGTTGATTCTAACTGAATGATGAATATCTTTTAAAAATTGACAATGTACATAACGACCATCTTCAAAAGCTAAAAATTTTGTTTGGTTATCTTCAGTTGCTTCGTATTCTAAAAAAACAAATAATAAATAAAAATGACCATCCATAATAAATTTAATTATTTTTTCAGGCGTACCTAAATCAGGATTACTGTCGGCGTATGAAAATTTTGTGGCCTTTATATCTCCCCATATTAAGTCATCAAATCCTGACTCTGGATGTTTGTAATTAAAGCAAAAGTCATATGGATTTTTAGTGGCGCCCTTAGGAGCACCTTTAGGATTATAGATTCTTTCGTGTGGATTTTGGGTAATGTATTCGACGAAACCATCTTCTAAATAATCACTGATTTCAGCACCGCTTCGTGATTTGGCACTAATTGGAAAAATATAATTATGTTTAATAAGAATCTGCGTAAAAATGGATTCAATATCCTGTTTAATAAGATTTTCTAATAGCTGTTCATTCATAGAAAATTCCTCCTTTGTCGATTTTTATTATATCAAAGGAGATTTTCTTTTACAATCATTAAGTGCTGGGGGCTTCTTAATCTCTACACATAATTGTTCCAAAGACCGATGGCCCCCTTCGTGCGAATTTTCGCAGAATTAAACAGGGGGGATACCCGTCAAGGTCGGTTGATGTGAAAATATCCGCTGAATGTCATCACTTTAGCTGATTTTGTTTTGCCGGATAGTACCGAAATACGCAGAAAAACGTGTAAAAAACAGCATAAAAATCATAGTTTTTCTGCGTACATTTTGACAGAAATATAATCCGAATTGTCTTGCTATTCTGTGCCGTCAGAGTGATATATGTACTACCGAAAAAAGAAAGGCAGGTACATATTATGAGAAACGAAATCAGATTTACACTGGAATCAAAGCAAAGACCAAAACTGGCGCAGGAGATTGGCAAAATACTCGGAACAGCACCGCATTATGAGCGAGTGCCAAGCTGTGTATACGATATTGCAGGATACAGGCTGGACAAAGAGGGCGTGCTGCACATCCCGGAGGGAGCAGAGTCAGAAATGGTGGAATACTTAATTCGGCAATTACGAGAGAATGGCTTTCAAGACGATGCGGAAGTAATCGAAGATGTTGTAGTGCAGCAGGATAAGCTCACAATAGCAGTTCCAAGAGCATGCCTTACGGATACGGCATTGGAAAATCTACAGAAGATCATAACAAATAAGCAAACGCTTTTCCAAAAGGCATTTCAGACGAATAGCACCGAGGTTGAAATCACAGAGGAGAAAATTAACTTTGCATGGTTTCCATATACGGAAGATGGTGACGAGATAGCAGCATATACGCAATTTATCTCAAGACTGTGTGATATGGCAAGGGAGGCAAAAAGGTATCATCAAAGCCGACCGAAACAGACAATGACAAATATGCTTTCCGATGTTTCCTGCTCAGGCTTGGATTTATTGGGAAAGAATATAAGACAGCAAGAAAGATTCTGCTTAGAAATCTTGCGGGAAATTCAGCATTTCGCTATGGAGTATAAAGATAAAATCACACTGGGGGTGTCGGTGAGAACCGATGCCCTTTTTCTATGGAAAAACAGTTGGGGCAACTTGTGGCAGATGATTTAGGTTATTCTTATAGAGCCTATATAGAAAATAACCTATATTACTTGCCACATCTTGCCCCAGTGTGAAAACAGCCGTGGTCACGCCCAGCGGTTATCATTTTCTTCCTGTATCTTTCTGCGATATGCAGTGCGGGATTTTCTGCGGTTTCGTTCCTTTTTACATTCTGGATTGTCACAGTATTTCTGACGGTTTCCGTTCTTGATGAATAGGCGGCCACAGCACTCACAGGTGGCAACACCAACCCGGTCCGCATAAGCAATCGGATAATCCGTAGGGATAGATACATATTGCGACAGGGCGAATCGGGCAGCATCGAATACAGAGTGAAAATCCGGCATGACCTTCAATTCTCCATTCTCATCTAATCCGAGCTTCATGGTTACTCCACTCATTTCATTCAGGTAAGCAGATATTTTACCGAGATGTTTCTGCATAGGAAATGAATTAAAATCTGCAAATTTATTTGTCCATGTGATCTGTGCAAGTTCTGCAGAAACATCAAGCTGTTCCAGACATTTTTTGAACATAAGGACAACAAGAGTGTCACGGTACAGTTTTTCTAAATCATCTCTCATCTCTTTTACAGCGAAAGTAAAACTTCCAAGAATATTGGTAGACACATCCCAATATTCTGCATCTTTATCTATACCCCATTTATACACATATCGGATTTGACGATGCTGAGGAAGAACTGAAGCGAATGGAAGACTTCGGAAAGGCACAGGCGGAGGTTGAACAGAAGAAGGAGAAACCGATGTCGCAGAAGATGTTTAAGGTAATTTGATATAGAAGATAGATAATGCTCCGGCTTGGCTGGGGCGTTTTTTCTATGGAAAAAGAAATAATCTATTGGTATAATATAATTGGAAGTTTATATGAAAAAGAGGTGAGAATAATCAAAATTCTATTTTGGAACATATATAATAAAAATCTAATTAGTCCACTAATTGATATGATAAAGGAAAATCAATTAGATATAGTTTCTTTGGCTGAAGCTGAAAATTTGGATATAACTGCAATATTGAATCATCTCAAATTAAGTGGTAATGAATGGAACGATATTCAGATTAGCCCGCAAAATGATATTAGAGTGTTGGCAAAGAAAGAAATTAAGATTATTCCATATAAAGAAGATGGGCATTATTCCATTTATAAGATAAAAAAATATGATAAAGTTGATTGTCTATTAGTAGTTGTTCATCTTTTGAGTAAAAAGACAAAATCTAATGAGGCACAATATAACCGTGCGAATGACATAGCTAGGGAATTGAATAAATATGAACAAGAATTTTTTGAAAATAATGAAAAACGGACAATTATAGTAGGGGATTTTAATATGCAACCATATGAGGCTGGAATATGTAGCGGTTATGGTTTTAATGCAACAATGTCAGCTAGTCATGCGGCTAAGAAAACTAGAAAAATTGATGGGAGAACAACATATCTTTATTTTAATCCTATCTGGGCTTTAATGGGTGCAAATAAATTAGTTCAAGGTTCTTACTATAATTCAGGAGACAAAGATGACCATGCAATATACTGGTATTCATTTGATTCAGTATTATTAAGACCATGTTATATTGATAAGTTTAACTGGGACTACTTTGAAATAATAGAAAAGACAGAGAATCACAACTTTGTTCCCAATACAACAATTGATAAAGAAAAATATTCTGATCATTTGCCAATAAAATTTGAAATTATAGGAGGATGAAAATATGGCTATAGATTTATGGGGATTTAAAAATGTAAAAGATTTGGAAAAAAATACTAGCGACTTTCCAGAAACAATCTTAAAAGAGCAGATATCTGCATTAGGAGATAAAACGGGATTTGTGCTTTATGGAAAACCTATTTATATGAAAGTGACAAATCATGAAGTTGAATATGGTGCAGCAACAATATTTAATGTAATAGTTCCGGCATTGGATGACTATAGTAAGACAGTGCTAATTATGTATTCTAATTTTGAACAGAATTATCCAGTTGCGATTTCAGTAGGGAAATCTTTCTCTGAGGATATGGATTTTTTTTGCCCGCAGTATGAATGTAAAAATATAGATGAATTTAAAGATGCATTGAAGAAAATCCTCAGTTCAGATGAAGTTATGGAAACCATTAAAACATTATATTCAAAGGCTAATATGTTGGGAAATTAAGCAGCATTAGTTAGCTCATTTATAATGGCTGCAGATAGGAGGTTATCAAATGTCACTTCAAGATATTTTACCATATAGATTACCGAATCATGTAGGAAAGCGTTTGATAGATCCGCATGTGGTCATTGTAGGTGCAGGTGCATCTATTGCTGCTTGTGAGATAGATAAAAATGGAAAGAAAGTTCCATTATTAAAAAATATACACAACATTCTTGGCCTTACGGATGAATTGAAAAAATATAATTTTTCGGATGAACAGATGGAGGATTTTGAAAAATTATTTTCTGATATAAATGGAAAAACTGAGTATAGAGATTTACAGAAAAAATTAGAATATGAAGTGTGCGATTATTTTAGCAAATTGCAGATTCCAGATGAACCAACATTATATGATTATTTGATTTTGTCGTTGACTGAAAAAGATGCAATAATATCATTTAACTGGGATCCATTTTTGATGCAAGCATATAAAAGAAATATATGTGTTGGGAATTTACCTGAGTTAATATTTCCGCATGGTAATGCTGGAGTCGGTTTGTGCTATGAGTGCAAAATAAAAGGGTATGCAAATTGTCTTTGTCCGAAATGTTTTAAAGAACTTGAGCAAATGCCATTGCTATATCCTATAGGAAAGAAAGACTATAATAGCAAGCCGATAATTGTTAATGAATGGAATTTGGCGAAATCTGTGTTGTCTAGGGCGGCGGGGATTACAGTATATGGTTATGGTGCTCCTGTTACGGATGTTGAAGCGGTGGAATTGATGAAATCAGCCAATCATTTAAGCCAGATGAAAGATATTGCTCCATTTACAATTATAAATTTGGCAAAAAATGAAGGTGAGCAGAGAAAAAAATGGTCTGAATTTTATGATGTAAAAATGTTTCTGTATTGTAATAAATTTGAAGAAACAATGCTGTGGAAAAATCCTAGAGTGAGTTTGGAAGCCTTGTTTGATGCGATTCTTCAGCAACAACCAAGAAGTGAAGAAAAGTCATTTAGAGAATTTTCAACGCTAACAGAGTTACAAGAATTTGTTAAGACCATTACAGAGTTTGATATGTGTATTTAAAATCCTTAGTAGTAAGCCTACCTCGTTTTACTACTAATTTTACTACTAACAGCCCGCAACAACTTGCTCCATCTTGCCCTATTTTGCCAAGATGCCAGCAAAATCACACATTTCACAAATTCCCGAAATTCCTCGCAAAACAGGGAATTTCTGGGCAAAACAAGGAGAAACAAAACTATGATAAAAATACTTTTCATCTGCCACGGCAACATCTGCCGTTCCCCAATGTCAGAATTCGTATTAAAAGACATGGTGGAACAGCGTGGCTTGACAGAACAATTTGAAATCGCTTCGGCGGCGACCAGCACAGAGGAAATCTGGAACGGCAAAGGAAATCCAATCTATCCGCCGGCGCAGGCAGAACTAAAAAAGCATGGGATTGGAAAGACCGCATACACCAACTTTGCGGGCAAGCGCGCCAGACAGGTGACAAAAGAAGATTATCATCACTATGACTACCTGCTTTGTGCGGATACCAACAACATCCGTAACACAGAGCGTATCACAGGCGCGGATACCGAAGGAAAAATTCATCTGTTGTTAGATTATGCAGACGAACTTCAAGAGGGTAGTCAGCTTCAGACTAAAAATAAAAGCAGCAATTCAATCAGCCGGACAATCAGCCGCCGCGGCAAATCAATCGCAGACCCGTGGTATTCCGGGGATTTTACACAGACATGGAATGATGTGGTGGCAGGGTGTACAGGTTTTTTAAATTATCTTAAAAACGTGCATAAGATATAAAAGCAGCATCAGTTTCTGCGCGCCTGACGGAATTTGGACGGTGTCATATGATATTCGCGCAGGAATAAGCGGTTAAAATAAGATACATTTTCAAAACCGCATTCCAGGGAAATCGCAAGAATGTCATCATCTGATGCACACAGCAGGTGCGCGGCACGGATTAGGCGGTACTCATTTAAGTAAGCAATAAAGGGCTTTCCCATATACAGCTTGAAAAATTTCATGAAATGGGAGCTGCTGAAACCGCAGACTGCCGCAATCTGCTCAATACTGATTTTTTGCGGGTAGTAATTTGCAATATAATCGGTAATCAGGCACAGCTTTTCCTTCGTATTTTCTTTAAAATAACCGTTTTTCCGGGAGGAAACAGCACTGTTTTTTTGCTGCGGTAAATCACACGTTGTAATTTCACGCATTTTATCCGGTGCAAGAATCTCTGATTCCAGAATAAAAAACAACTGATACAGCCAGCCTTTAATGCCGAGATAGTACCCGGCAGGATAGGTGGTACGCAAATCGTCAATCCGGTCAAGGCAGATTTGAACAGCGCGGTGCGCTTTCGGAACCCGGTCTATTAAAACCGGAAAATCTTCGGGGAAATTTTGCAGGCGGTGAAAAAAGTTAAAAGACATCGTATCCCCTTCTTTTGGGATTAACATCTGCATATCAAAAATGATATTTTCGTATGAAAATGCTTCCGATTCATACTGCGCAATGGAATGAAGTCTGCCCGGCAGAATAAAGACAATGCTGTCTTTGACAACCGGGTAGGAAATACCATCGACATTGACCATTCCCCTGCCGCTCTTTACATAAATAATTTCCGTTTCACGGTGCCAGTGCATCGGCACACACGGAAAATCCAGCGGAATCGAGCAAGGATAAGTATTATAGGAAAAATCCGTATCATAGTGTTTTTTCGTTTCTTCGTAATTTTCATATTCTAATATGTGCATAGCCCCTCCAATCCGCAGATTTACTGCACAAACGCCAATTTCATATATTTTGTATATCATGATATGATGTTGGGGTCAAAAGCCTCAACTATGATATCTATGGATTGTTCCGTGCTAAACATGTGCCACTGGCACATAGCACCCGCCTATGAGCAAGCTCATGTGGGTTCAGATATTTTGACCCTGGTAGCATGATATAAAAGTATGATAGTATTGTATTATTTTAAGCGGTAATTATGCAAGATAAAAAATCTTAGAAATATATAATAATAATCAGAATTATCGAAAAATAATCAGAAATAAAAATAGGAGTGGAGAGAAGTATGAGCATAGCAGAAATTTGTAACAAAATGTATGGAAAGACCATCAGAGAGTGCAGTAACGAACAGGTCTATACGGCACTGCTGGCACTGGTAAAGAAAGTCACGGAAGAAAGAAAAGAAGCGCAGGAGCGGCAGGAAAAAGAAAACGGCAAGAAAGTGTATTACATTTCCGCAGAATTTCTGATTGGAAAGCTGCTGTCAAACAACCTGATTAATCTGGGGCTGTATGAGCAGATTTCGCAGGAATTAGAGGAAAATGGAAAGAATATTGCACAAATCGAAGAAGCCGAGCCGGAGCCGTCACTTGGAAATGGCGGACTGGGACGGCTGGCAGCGTGCTTTTTGGATTCCATTGCCACATTAAACTTAAACGGGGACGGCATTGGCATCAATTATCATCTGGGGCTGTTCCGTCAGGTGTTTGCACAGAATAAGCAGACAGAACAGCCGGATTACTGGATTCAAAAGGAAAGCTGGCTGACAAAGACGGAGGTGCAGTACCCGGTACAGTTTGGCAAATTGTCCGTCATGTCGAGAATGTATGACATTGATGTGACAGGTTACGAGGGCAGGGTCAACAAACTGCATTTATTTGATATCGACACGGTTGATGAAAAAATACCGATGCACGACGGCATTGATTTTGATAAAAATGCGATTGAGAAGAATCTCACGCTCTTTTTGTACCCGGACGACAGCGACAGAGCCGGACAGTTATTGCGCATTTACCAGCAGTATTTTATGGTAAGCAACGCCGCACAGCTGATTCTTTCAGAATGCCGCAGGAAATGTGAAAAAGCGGGAAAGACGTTAAAGAATCTGAATGAATTTGCGGTGATTCAGATTAATGATACGCACCCGACAATGGTTATTCCTGAATTAATCCGCATTTTAACAACGCAGAAAGACATTGACGGCAGTGTGATGACGATGCAGGAGGCGGCAGAGGTGGTGACAAAGACGTGTGCATATACAAATCACACGATTCTTGCAGAAGCACTCGAAACATGGCCGCTGGACTATCTTGAGGAGGTTGTGCCGCAGTTAGTTCCGATTATCCGTTATCTTGATGAAAATGTACGCGCCCGTTATACGGATTCTTCCGTTTACATTATTGACGAAAACGACCGCGTGCATATGGCACATATTGATATTCATTATGGTTTCAGTGTAAATGGGGTGGCAAAGCTGCATACGGAGATTTTGATGCAGGAAGAACTGAAATCTTTTTACCGCATTTATCCTGAAAAATTTAACAATAAAACCAACGGCATTACGTTCAGAAGGTGGTTACTGCACTGCAATCAGGCACTGGCCGCCTATATTGAAGAACTGATTGGTGCAGATTTTAAAAAGGAAGCAGGGGAACTTTCACAGCTTATAAAATATGCAGATGATGAAAATGTGATTGCGCGCATGCTTGAAATTAAGGCGGAAAATAAGAAACGTCTTGCTGCATATATGCAGGAAAAATGCGGTGTAAAAATCAATCCGCAGTCGGTCTTTGACATTCAGGTAAAGCGCCTGCATGAGTACAAGCGCCAGCAGATGAACGCACTGTATGTCATTTACAAATATTTTGAGATTAAGGCCGGAAATATTCCGGATACTCCGGTTACGGTTATTTTCGGTGCGAAGGCGGCAAAAGCATATACGATTGCAAAAGATATTATTCACTTAATTTTGTGCCTGGGTGAATTGATTGCAAATGACCCGGATGTCAGTCCGTATTTAAAAGTTGTCATGGTGGAAAATTATAATGTGACGATGGCGGAAAAGCTGATTCCGGCGTGCGACATTTCAGAGCAGATTTCGCTGGCTTCCAAGGAAGCTTCCGGAACGGGCAATATGAAATTTATGTTAAACGGTGCACTGACACTCGGAACATTTGACGGTGCAAATGTCGAGATTGCACAGCTTGTCGGCAAAGACAATATCTATACCTTTGGTGCATCCAGTGACGAAGTCATTGCGCATTACAAAAATGCCGATTACTGTGCAAAGGACCTTTATGAAAAGGATGAAATGATAAAAAAATGCGTTGATTTTATCATTTCAGATGAGTTAAAGCAGTATGGTGATGAAGAAAACTTAGCCCGTCTGCACCATGAAATCATCAGCAAAGACTGGTTCATGACACTGTTGGATTTCAAGGAATATATAAAGGTAAAAGAACAGGCGCTTGCAGACTACAAAGACAGAGCCGCATGGGGTAGAAAAATGCTGATAAACACCGCGATGGCAGGCTTCTTCTCCTCCGACCGCACCATCCGCCAGTACAACACCGATATCTGGAAACTGTAAGCCGGGTAAAAAGTAAACAGGCGGCAAAAAACACAAACCCTTTCCGTCCCCGCCAAGGCGAAATCACCCATAATCTTTCCGCCCGCCCCCTCCAAGGCAAAAAACACCCTCACTTTACGTCAAACAGCGTGTGTAAAGTGAGGGTGTTTTTTTGCCTCCACAGCGTGTGGAAAATGCGGGTTGTTTTTTTGCCTCCCACAGCGTGTGGAAAGTGAACGTATTTTTTTGCCTCCTACAGCATCACTCCGGAATTTTCCTTACTCCGTTCCATATAGTGATTGAGCTGTTCAAACGGCTTGCGAAGGACAAGACCGATGAGAATGGCAATGATAATATAGATAAAGAGTCTGCCGATACATTCCCAGTAATAATTGCCGTACATGCCGCCAATCGTTTCGCGCAGGGCATCCATGGCATATGGGAATGGCAGGTAGCGGTAAATCATCCGGTAAACCTTTGGCAGGACGTCAATCGGGAACGTACCGCCGCTTCCGGCAACCTGGACTACCATGAAAATAATTGCAAGGGCTTCACCGATATTGCCAAAGGCAACCGTCAGTGCATACATAAAAATCGTAAAGACCAGGCTGGTGACAGAACATGCAAACCAGTATAAAACTGGGTGCGGACACTGAATCTGGATATAAAACAGATTTCCGAGTACAATCAGAAGTGTCTGCAACTGCCCGATACAGTAAAATGTCAGGTATCGTCCGAAAAATTTCTGATACGGCTTTACGCCGGCCGGCAGGTGTTTGGATTTTTTCACCTGTGTATGAATGATAGCCACCATAATCAGACCGCCGACCCAGATGGAAAGGACCGTGTAAAACGGTGAAACGGCAGAACCGTAAGCTGAAATTTCATAAATCTTTTTGGTCGTAATTTCTACCGGTGAGGCAATAAAGTCTGCCAGTGTCTGCGGGTCACTGCCTAAAATCTCATTCACAAAATCATATTCCGGGTCGGAAGCGATTTTATTGAGTAATTCAATAGAATCGGAAAGCTTAGTCATCAGTGTATTTAAAGTCTGCTGTGTCCGTGTCAGATTTTCCTGTCCCTGTGTAATCGCATCCGTAAAGGTGTTCATGTCGCCGTCCATATCCTGATATAAAGAAGAAATGGAAGACATTACACTGCGGATAGAGGATACATTTTCCGAAAGTGAAGCGGAAACCTCTGACAGGGAAGAAACTGAATTGGCATCCAAAAGCTTTTGCAGGGCGGCAAGTTCTCCTGCCTGTGTTTCCAGTGTTTCCGGTAAATCCGATGAAGAACTACGCGCAAGAGAGGAAACATCGGAAGAAATCTGTGTAATGGAAATCAGGGAATCTAACATCACATTGTATGTCTGCAATTCATTGTAGGCATCGGTCAGTTTACCGGATATGACATCAATGAGTGAATTCCCTGTGGTATCATCCAGTGTCAGACTGTCAAAATCCACGGTGATAGCAGCGGAGCTGGCGCTTACAAGACTTTTTGTTAAAGTGTTCACAAAGGTGGAATTAGTCTGGGACTGAACTGCTTTTTTTGCCTTATCCGTAATTTTCGGCGCAATGGCATTTTTCTTCTGATTACAGTAATACTGAATCTGCGGATGTTCTAGGGAATCCGAAAGAAAACTTACCATATCGCTTGTAAAGTCAGACGGTAGAACCAGTGCGGCATAGTAGTCGCCGCTGTACACGCCGTCAATGGCTTCCTGCGTGGAATCCGTAAACACCCAGCCGATGGTTGTATTGGCTTTTAAATTAGAAATAATCTGGTCGCCGATATTTACAGTCACACCGTCAATAGTTACACCCGGATCATCAGACGCCACAGCAACCTTGATGCGTGAAGTGGAATCTGTTCCGTATGGGTCCCAGTTTGACAGAGTGTTAAACCACGCATACAGGGATGGAATGACGGTAAGACCAATCAGTACAACAATGGCGACCACATTGGTACTGATACGTTTGAGGTCCTGTATAAAAACAAGAAAAATATTTTTCATAGTTTAATCTCCTTTGCAGCAGTGATAATAGACTGTAAGTTGTTATTGAGACGGGATGGTAAATCCTGTACAAGGTAGTCGTGTCCCTCTTTCAAATCCAGTCCGAGCTGTTTTAATTTTTTTTGCATCTGGTCATCAATGTAAGCGACCGTTACCAGATATGCAGAAATTAAAAAGAGTGAAATTACCCATAATAAAAGATACACAACCTTTGAACTCTCCATATGGAGCAGCAAAATAAGGAAAATCATCGGGATAATGGCAATACACCAGAGTCCCGCCTTAATACGCTTCTGATTGCGTTCATGCAGTGTATGGCTGAATTCCTGAATCTGCATTAAAGTCGCGTTAAAATCTTCATCACGTCCGTTCTTAGACGAAGACACGTCCGTAAAATCCGTATCCGGTGAACCGGAATCGGACAGGTTTCTGGCAGAAGTCCGTGTTATGGGTGTTGCCAGAAGGTCATCTGCCACAGGGCTGTTTTTTAAAGTCATAGTTCTACCTCACTAACAAATATGTATTGGTTACATCATTTTGGTTTCTTTCATCTTTTCCTCAAAGAAATGATTGAGCGGAATGAAAGGTTTGCGGATTACCAGTCCGAGTAAAAGGGAAGCTGCGGCAAAAATCAGCAGTTTTCCCATATAAATAAAGTAGTTCATTTCATACATGCCGCTGATGGCTTCGCGCATGGCGTTAATCGCATACGGGAACGGGAAGTACAGGTATACGTTCTGGAAAAACTGCGGCAGCAGTTCAATCGGGAATGTACCGCTCGAACCGGCAATCTGGATAACAACCATAACAACGGCAATGGTCTTTCCGACATCGCCAAAGGAAAGTGTCAGCGTGTAAATCAGCAGGACAAATACAAAGCTTGCGACAGAAGCCGTCAAAATGAGCAGTCCCGGATGTTCACAGGAAACTTTTAATAAATATAAATCGCCGAGTACAATAATCAGGCTCTGTATCTGTCCCATCACAAAGAATAAAAGGAATCTGCCCAGATACAGTTCGTGCGGTTTTGCCATCAGTTCCATCTTCGGATTATTGTCAACGTGTACTTTCATCAGTGCCACGAGTACGATACCGCCGACCCACAGCGCCAGTGCTGTGTAAAACGGTGTAACTGCCGTACCGTAGTTGACTGCCGGGTAGACATCAATCTGTTCAACTTCCACAGGTGTTGCAATAAATTCGGCATAGGAGGCCGCATCGGCATGTAATAACTGTGAAAGCGTCTGATAAGCCGAAGAATCCGTAATATTATTTAAGGAAGTCAAAATCAGCTGGATTTTATCGGACATGCCCGAAATAATCGTTCCGGTATCGCCAAGGGTCTGGTTTGCCGTCAGGGCGATTTTGCTGGTTCCGAGTAAAATCTGTTCTAAGCTGTTTAGCTGGCTGCCTGAATTTTCAAGTGATTTATAGGCAGAATCCGCAGCTGCGTTCACGGTGATTTTTAATGAACTTAAACCGGATGAAGCAATGGTGTGATACTTCTGCTGGGTCTGTGTCATTTTATCAAGGCAGGAGGATAACAGGGTATGCAGCACCTCTGCCTTTGCAGCGGCAATTTCAGGTGTTTCCTTTACAATCGAAGAAGTCTGGTCAATCAGATTCTTTGCAAGGTCCTGTAAAGTAGAAATTGCTTCAAGTTGTCCGCGGATATGTGCAATAATGTTATGGTCAATATATTCCAGATCATCTAATTTGTTTAAAAGGTCATCCAGTTTATGATTCTGCTCAAGCAGGGAGTTTAAGCCGTCTAATGCAGCAGAAAGTGCATCGGATGCCCCTTGTGTATCGCTTGTGATTTTATTTTGTGCTGTGTCTAACTGTTTCTGCACCTGTTCGGAAATGGTTTCCATGGCGGCAAGTGTTGTGTCAAGCTGGTCGGTCATGTTATCGACAGAGCGGGACAGTGCAGACTGTGTCAGCTTTGTTGTATCTTTTGAATTTTCTAAAATATCCTGTAATTCCGGAATCAATGCACTCATGGATTCCAGATTCTCCGATAAAGAAGCATTGCCGTTCTGGAAGGTGGCAATGGTATCGGCATAACCGGACAGATTATCCTGAATGGTCTTCATATCGTCAATAAGTTTGCCGGAAATGGAAGAATCCTTTTGGGTAATACTTTCAAGACCGCTTAATGCCGTCTGTGCGGCAACGTTAATAAATTCTGTGTTAATCGTCTGCTGCAGTGTAGAACTTGCCGTATCGGTAATCTTTGTGGCAACGGCATTTTTCTTTGAATTTTCGTAATATGTCACGCTTGGGTGATTCATGCCGTTATCCAGAAAATCAAACAGACTGCGGCTGAAATCATCACCGATAATAATGGCAGCATAATAACTGCCGTCATATACCCCTTTTAAAGCAGCATCTGTATCCTGTGGAAAAACCCAGCCTACACCGGTATTGTCATGGAGCTGCTCCACAACCTGATTTCCCATATTGACAGGGTCGCTTCCCTTTGAAGAAAATCCACTGTCTTCAGATACGACAGCAACCTTTAAGGAAGATGTGTTGGCATACGGGTCCCAGTTGGAATAAATGTTAAACCACGCATACAGGGACGGAATAATACACAATCCGCCCGCAATCACCAAAGCGAATAAATTGCGGCTAAGACCGGTAACGTCTTTGCGGAATATATGTAAGATATGTTTCATAAAGACCTCATTTCTGTGCCGGATATACAGCACACTGTTATCATCAGAAAGCGAGCAAAGGCACTTTCATAGCGACATTATAGTATATTGGCAGTTCAAAAGCCAGTTATTTTTTACATTAAATGGAAGGTGTGGTATACTGGCTATATAGTAAATGGACAGAATGGGGAATGGTATGTATACAATTTTAATAGTGGATGATGAAAAGATTGAACGTAACGGAATTAAATTTCTGTTAAAGAAGCAGGCAGAGCCGTTTGAAATCTATGAAGCACCAAACGGCAAAGCAGCACTCGAGCAGCTTTGTTCAATGCGCAATCAGGGGAAAAAGATAGATATATTGCTGACCGATGTAAAAATGCCGTTTATGGACGGCATAGAACTTATTGGAGCAGCCAAAGAAGAGGGGTTTACATTAAAAACAATTATATTCAGCGGGTATAATGAATTTGAGTATGCCAAGCTGGCAGTGCGTCTTGGCGTATCGGACTACATTTTAAAGCCGGTCAATCCACAGGAATTTGCACAGACCATAGAGAAGGTTACAGGGGAACTGCAAAAGCAGTATGTTGAAAATGAACAACGTCTGCAGCAGAGCAGCTATATGCGGGAATATCTTTTATATACCTTATTTAATGGGGGCGGTGCAGAACAGGTGCATACATTGGCAGGAAATCTTGCGGGAGAAAATTTCTGGAATCACTTCCACCGGATTGTATTTCTTGAGTTTGACCGAGAATTTTTTGGGAAAAAAGCGCTTGATTTTCAGGCGGAGATACTTGAAGAAAATATGAGTGAAGAATATCAGTATTTAAACTTAAACCCGCAGCAGGCAGTGCTTTTATTAAATGCCAGTCCGCATTACATGACCCTGCAGCAGACAGCACAAAAGCTGCATGATGCCGTTTTCAAAAAATACGGCGAACACTGTCATTTTGCAATTTCAGGCGAAATTGACGATTATGAAAAAATACCGCAGACAATGGATATGCTTGAAGCCCTGATGGAAAATAAGTTTTACCGCCCTGATGTGTATGTATATTCCGAGGACATCAGCGGGGAAACGCCGGTGCTGGTGCAGATTGATGACGACACGCTCATGAAGCAGATGAAACAGGATATTAAGATGAAAGATATCCGGGCACTCCGAGAGCATTTTGACAGAATGTGTGCCAAGTACCGCAAAAAATCATATTTTTCACAGATTTATATTAAATTTATTTTTTCTAATCTGTTAAAAGATTTCTATCAGAATCTGCCGGAGACGCGGGAAGAGGAATTTAATAAGGAAATTGATACATTGTATAAGTCCGGGGATTTTAACTGTATTGTGTCGATTGTCAACAGCCATATTGATAAGCTGGAAGCAGTATTTGCAAAAAATCCGCAGACACAGCATAAAGAAATTGAAACAGTCAAAAAGTATATTTATACGCATTTCGGGGATGAACTGGGCGTAGAACAGCTTGCAGACATGGTGTATCTGGCACCGAGTTATTTAAGTACGGTTTTTAAAAAAGAAACAGGACAGAATTTAAGTAAATTTATCAAGCAGTACCGCATGGAAAAGGCAAAGGATATGCTTGAAAATACAAATATGAAAATTGTAAATATCAGCGAAGCGTGCGGTTATCAGAATGTTTCGTACTTCTGCCAGAGTTTCCGCGAGTGCTACGGGGTGAGTCCTCAGAAATTCAGAAATGGAATTTAAGATGAATATAAAAAATATGAAGTTGAAATACAGGCTGGCAGGGATTTACCTGCTCACGGCAGTACTGCCGGTTATTGTTCTGTTTACATTTTCCTACGGGCAGATGAAGCATATTTTAATTGAGCGCGATACGAAAAGTATCCAGAATTTTGTCAATCAGGCGGGAGCGGGTATTGATGCCCAGTTAGAGGTGTATAACAACCTGTCCAATTACATCACCTTTAATGAAACGATTTCGCGGGTTGTCAGCTACGACTATAAAAGCGATTATGAAATGTACGACCAGCTTGTGCTGTTGTTTGACCCGATGCTATCGTCGCTTAAATATTTCCACGAAGACGTGAAACAGGTGACGATTTACGCTGAAGGCACGGTAAAGCACGATACCACGCTTGCACCGCTGTCAGAAATTGAAGCTGCACCGTGGTTTGATACGTCAAAGGAACATACAACGATTCAGTGGTTTGCGGACAGCTCGGCGCACACGCTGTCATCGGCACGAAAAATGTCACTGCTTTATCAGAAGAATAAACTCGGCATTTTATACATTTCAGTGGATTATGATAAGGTGTTTGAAGCACTTGAAGAAAATACGCAGAAAAACTACGGGATTTATATTGTCGATTCTGCGGGCAGCGAGGTGTACGAATTCCACAGCTTTACCGGTGAAAATGTGGATAAGGCGTTAAATTTTGCAGACTTTTGTGGAATACGGGACGGCAGCGGCGATTACACGGTTATCAGTACACCGCTTGCGACAACGGACTGGACGATTTATATGTATGAACCGACAGAATTGATTATCCAGTCGGCAAAGCCGATGATGCGCATGATTTTTGTGGCAGTGACGGTGATTATAGCCGGTGCAGTGCTTGCACTGATATCGACCTCACGCTTTTTAATAGAGAGAATTGAGCTGTTACAGCACAATATGCAGAAGGTGGAGCAGGGCGATTTCACAGTACGTGTCCACAGTGACAGCAACGATGAAATCGGTGCATTAATTAACGGCTTTGATCATATGGTCAGCCGCATCAGCACCTTAATTACCGAGGTTTATGAGGGCAGAATCCATCAGAAGGAATATGAAATGCAGGCACTCCGGGCGCAGATAAATCCGCATTTTTTATACAATTCGCTGTCCCTGATTAACTGGAAAGCCATTGAGAGCGGGCAGGAGGACATCAGCCGGATTACACTTGAACTTTCCAATTATTACAGAACCTCATTAAACAAAGGAAGAAACACATTGACATTAGAGCAGGAATTAAGCAATGTACGCTCCTATCTGCAAATCCAGCAGCTTATGCATGACGGGGATTTTGATGTGGAAATAGATGTGGCAGCGGAAATTTTACAGTACGAATCCCTGAATCTGATTTTACAGCCGCTGGTTGAAAATGCGATTGATCACGGAATAGACTTAAAAACAGAGGGCAGAGGGCGGATTACAATCCGCGGCTGGCAGGAGCCTGCACAAAAGCCGCTCACACACCGGACAGATATGGAATCTGACACACAATCCGAAACGAAATCCGGTACAGAATCCCGTCGAGAACCAGATGTGGAATCCGGCACAGATTATCTGGTAGTATTGACGGTATCGGATAACGGTGTCGGCATGGATACGCAGACGGCGGCAGATTTTTTAACGGTGCAGTCCGGCGGATATGGTGCAAGAAATGTCAACGAGCGGTTAAAGCTGTATTACGGGGATCAGTATCCGTTAAAGGTGGACAGTAAACAGGGCGAAGGTACAACGATTACAATTACATTTCCAGCACGTGTCTATACCACACAGAAACAGGTTTAAAACGGCGGTAGACGGGCGTTTTATAAAATGATTTTACAACTGTCTTGTCACCTGTAAAGAAACGTGATATAATTACCAACAAAAAATTTAGCACTTATACAGGAAAATGAGGTAAATGATGAACGCGGTAACAGAGGAAATTAAGCAACTGAAAAAAGAGAAAAATGCAGTCATTCTTGCACATTACTATGTGGAAGATGCCGTGCAGGAAATTGCAGATTACATCGGGGACTCGTACTACTTAAGCCGTCTTGCAACGGAAACAACAGCAGATGTCGTTGTTTTCTGCGGTGTGGGATTTATGGGTGAGAGCGCAAAGGTATTAAATCCGGGGAAAAAGGTTTTAATGCCGGATATGAGTGCGGACTGTCCGATGGCACATATGGCAGATATCGCAGGAATTGAAAAGCTTCGTGCAGAGTATGAAGATTTAGCGGTTGTCTGTTATATCAACTCCACGGCAGAGTTAAAAGCACACGCGGATGTATGTGTGACTTCCTCAAATGCGTTAAAGATTGTAAAGGCACTCCCGAATAAACACATCTTATTTATTCCGGATGACAATCTCGGACATTTTATTGCAGAGCAGGTGCCTGAGAAAGAATTTTTATACCAGAACGGACACTGTCCGGTTCATAAGGCAATTGCACCGGAAGCTGTCAAAAAGGCAAAACAGGAGCATCCGCAGGCACTTGTGCTTGCACACCCGGAATGTCTTCCGGAAGTGTCGGCACTGGCAGATTATGTAGGCAGTACCTCGGGTATTATTGATTATGCAACAAAAAGCGATGCAGAGGAATTTGTGATTTGTACGGAAACAGGTGTATTTTACGAGTTGAAAAAGAAAAATCCTGGGAAAAAGTTTTATCCGGCATCGGCTCATCAGATCTGCCCGGATATGAAAAAGATTACATTAGAGAAAGTACGGGATGTCTTAAAAAATGAGAGCAATGCCGTAACGGTGGAAAAAGAGTTAAGTGAAAAGTCAGGCCGTCCGCTTGAGAGAATGTTAGAGCTTGCAAAATAGCCGGAAAGAATGTGTCAAGATGAATGAGAATAAGGTAAAGTTACATATTAATACGGACATTGTGATTGTAGGAACGGGAGTCGGCGGCTTGTTTACCGCACTGAATCTGCCACGCGATAAGCAGATTGTGATGATTACAAAGGCGGATTTGGAAAGCAGTGATTCGTTTCTTGCACAGGGTGGAATTTGTGTATTAAAAAATGAAGATGATTACGACAGTTATTTTGAAGATACTATGCGTGCAGGACATTATGAAAACAGAAAAGAGTCTGTGGATATCATGATTCGTTCTTCACGTGAGATTATTGATGATTTAATCGGATACGGTGTAGATTTTGAGCGGGATGATAACGGACACTTGCGTTTTACAAGAGAAGGTGCCCATTCCACACCGAGAATCCTCTTCCATGAAGATATTACGGGAAAAGAGATTACAAGCAAGCTGCTTGCACAGGTGCAGAAGCTGCCGAATGTTACAATCCTTGAAAATACGGAAATGGTAGATATTGTTGAACAGGACAATGTATGCTACGGTATTGTATGCCGTGTATCAAAGGAAGCGATGCCGCATCTGATTACAATTTCGGCAAAGGATACCGTATGGGCATGCGGCGGTATCGGCGGTTTATACACACATTCCACGAATTTTCCGCATCTGACGGGTGATGCACTGGCACTGTCCCTGCGCCATCATATCGAACTGGAAAATATTGATTATATCCAGATTCATCCGACAACACTGTATTCCGAAAAGCCGGGAAGAAGATTTTTAATATCTGAATCAGTACGTGGGGAAGGCGCTATTTTATTAAATAGGAAAGGCGAGCGGTTTGTTGATGAACTGCTTCCAAGAGATGTGGTTGCACGGGCAATTTATGAGCAGATGGAAAAAGACGATATGCCGTATGTGCATCTGTCACTTGAAAATATAGATAAAAAGACGATTATGGAACATTTTCCGAATATTTATCAGCATTGTCTGGAAGAAGGCTATGACATCACAAAGGAAAGTATTCCGGTTGTACCGGCACAGCACTATTTTATGGGCGGTGTCCATGTAGACTGCAACAGCAAAACGTCTATGGAACAGTTATATGCAGTCGGTGAAGCAAGCTGTAACGGTGTGCATGGCGCAAACCGTCTGGCAAGCAATTCCCTGCTTGAAAGTCTGGTCTTTGCGAAACGTGCGGCAAAGCATATTACAGACGGCTTTGATATGGCAGAGAGTTGTCCGGAGCTCGTGGAAGCGGCAGCACTCCGGAAGTACAACGGCTATGATGAATTGAAAAAACAGTACAAGACAGAAATTTTTGAAGAAATTGAAAGGGAGAAAAAGGTACATGAACAGTATATCAATGAAGTTAAATGCAGATAAATTAATTATGCAGGCACTGGAAGAAGATATTACAAGCGAAGATATTACGACAAATGCCGTAATGCGCCACCCGCAGCAGGGCGAGGTACAGCTTTTGTGCAAGCAGGACGGTGTGATTGCGGGCTTGGACGTATTTAAAAGAGTGTTTGAGCTTTTAGACGAAACAACAGAAGTCGTATTTTACGTAAAGGACGGAGATGCTGTAAAAAAAGGTGATTTGCTTGCAGTCGTAAAGGGTGATATCCGTGTCCTGCTTTCAGGAGAACGCACCGCCTTAAATTACTTACAGAGAATGAGCGGTATCGCAACGTATACCCGCTCGATAGCCGATTTGTTAAAGGGCAGTAAAACAAAGCTGCTTGATACAAGAAAGACAACACCGAACAACCGCATTTTTGAAAAATATGCCGTAAAGGTCGGCGGCGGTTATAATCACCGTTACAACTTATCGGACGGTGTTTTGTTAAAGGATAACCACATCGGAGCCGCAGGCGGTGTCAAAGAAGCCGTAACTATGGCAAAGGAATATGCGCCGTTTGTCAGAAAGATTGAAGTAGAAGTCGAAAATCTGGATATGGTACGCGAAGCGGTAGAAGCGGGCGCAGATATTATCATGCTGGATAATATGACACCGGAAATGATGAAAGAAGCAGTCCGTATTATTGACGGCAGGGCAGAAACAGAGTGTTCCGGCAACGTTACGTTAGAAAACGTGGCACGTCTGACAGATATCGGCGTGGATTATATTTCAAGCGGTGCGCTGACCCATTCCGCTCCGATTTTGGACGTTTCTTTAAAAAATTTACATGCAGTATAAAAAAACTTTTCAAAATAAAGAAAATCAGTAAAAAAATAGCTTTATTGCTTTAATTGGATAAATAATCTGCTTTTCTTTTTTATAATAGTGTGTTAACATAGTAACACACTAAATTTTTGGAGGTTTCTAATGAAGAAAGACGAATTTAAGCCGTATATTCCGGCTGACAAAATTACGCCTGAGTTTACAGTGACATCTGTCATTATGGGTATTCTTCTGGCAATTATTTTTGGCGCAGCCAATGCGTATCTTGGTCTGCGTGTCGGAATGACTGTATCTGCTTCTATTCCGGCAGCAGTTATTTCCATGGGCGTTATCCGCGTCATTATGAAAAAGGATTCAATCCTTGAAAGTAACATGGTACAGACAATCGGTTCTGCCGGTGAATCCCTGGCAGCGGGAGCAATCTTTACACTTCCTGTATTGTTTTTATGGTCAAAGGAAGGTATTACAGAGGCTCCAAGCCTGATTACCATTTCATTAATCGCATTATTCGGCGGTATCTTAGGTGTGTTATTCATGGTGCCGTTAAGAAATGCACTGATTGTAAAAGAACATGGTGTGCTTCCGTATCCGGAAGGTACAGCCTGTGCAGAAGTTCTTTTAGCCGGTGAAGAAGGCGGTGCAAGTGCGAAGTCTGTATTTGCAGGTATGGGACTTGCTGCTTTATTTAAGTTTGTAGTCGATGGACTCAAAGTGATTCCAAGCGTTATTACAGTACCACTCAAGGCATTCAAGACAGAGCTTTCAGCAGAAGTATATCCGGCACTGCTTGGTGTAGGTTATATCTGTGGACCAAAGATCGCATCTTATATGTTTGCCGGCGGTTTAATCGGATGGTTTGTACTCATTCCGGCAATCATTACATTTGGCGGTTCCACAATCCTTTATCCGGGAACAAAGACGATTGCTGATATGTATGCTGCAGGCGGTGCTTCTGCAATCTGGAGCAGCTACATCCGATACATCGGTGCAGGTGCCGTTGCTGCGGGTGGTATCATCAGTTTAATTAAATCCCTTCCGTTAATTGTAAGAACATTTGCAGATGCAATTAAGGGCATGAAGGGTGCAGGAAACAGCAACAGCGCTGTTCGTACAGAAGTAGACCTTGATATGCGTGTAATCGGTATCGGTGTATTAATCATGATTATTGCAATCTGGCTGTTACCGGAAATTCCGGTATCTCCGCTCGGAGCAGTTATTATTGCATTATTCGGTTTCTTCTTTGCAACGGTTTCATCCAGAATGGTTGGTATCGTCGGAAGCAGTAACAATCCGGTATCCGGTATGGCAATTGCAACCCTGTTATTTTCTACACTCTGCTTAAAGGTGACAGGAGATACAGGTGTACACGGCATGAAGGGTGCTATTGCAATCGGTTCTGTTATCTGTATCATCGCAGCAATGGCCGGTGATACTTCACAGGATTTAAAGACAGGTTATATCCTTGGTGCAACCCCGAAGAAACAGCAGATCGGTGAATTAATCGGTGCAGTTGTTTCAGCAGTTACTATCGGAGGCGTTCTTGTATTACTGGATTCTGCATGGGGATTTGGTACAACAGAGCTTGCAGCACCACAGGCAACTTTAATGAAGATGATTATCGAAGGTGTTATGGAAGGGAATCTTCCTTGGGCGCTGGTATTCATCGGTGTATTTATTGCAATCGTTGTTGAAATTCTTGGAATTTCCGTACTTCCTGTAGCAATCGGTTTATATCTGCCACTGGAATTAAGCGCAACAATTATGATTGGTGGTGTTATCCGCTGGTTCGTTGACAAGAAGAAGGCTGATAGGGAAGAAAATAAAGATGCAAACAGTGGAATCTTATTCTGCTCTGGTATGATTGCCGGTGAGGGTCTTGTAGGTATCCTTCTTGCAATTCTCGCAGTTGTCAACGTAGCCGGTAAGATTGATTTATCAGGCAGCTTTACAACCGGAATTATTGGCGGCGTTGTATTAATGGTTGTTATGATTCTGTGCATCCTGAAGTTCTCACTTTGGAGTAAGAATGGCAAAGAAAACAAGTAAAAAAGATTTAAGAAATTATCTGGATTTTATACCGGTGCATCATGAGCAGTATTCCTATACGGTGTCAGATAATGGTGCAGTTACGGTTTACGTGGAAAATAAAGGCGTATTTAACAAAATTGCCCAGGTGGTTTTTAAAAAGCCGCGGATTTCCCAGATTCATCTGGATGAAATGGGGAATTTTATCTGGCCGTTAATGGACGGAAAGAATACGGTATACGATATTGCAGAACAGGTGAAAGCGCATTTTGGCGAAAAAGCAGAACCGCTTTACAACCGGCTGGTGCAGTATATGAGAAATCTGGAAAGCTACGGATTTATCCGTTTTAAAGAGTAATAGAAAGCGGCAGGCACATGGAATAGGGTGCCTGTCTTTTTTTATAAACGTCAATAAAAATCAACATGAATCTAAAATATCTGATATTTTAAAAAATTCCAACACCTAATATAATAAAACTATCAAAAATGTTTCTGCTGTTTTAAAGGAAAACAGCAGGGGAATGGAGGGTTTTATGAAAAAAAGAAGAATGACAGCCGCATTTTTAGCAGCGGCACTTGGGGTAACAGCATTGACAGGCTGTGGAGGCACAGGCGGCAGTACCGATACGGGGAAAAGCACAGAGGCTGAAAAAATCAGTACAACGATTACCGTATGGGGCTGCGCAGAAGATCAGGCAGACGAGAATGGCAAATGGCTTCAGACGATGTGTGAAAAATTCAACACAGAACATCCGGAATGGGATCTTACATTTGAATACGGTGTCTGCTCCGAACAGGATGCCGGAAAGACCGTTCCGCAGGATCCGAGTAATTCAGCCGACGTATATTTCTTTGCAAATGACCAGTTACAGACATTAATTGATGCGAAGGCAATAGCAAAGCTTGGCGGTGAAACGGCAGATTACGTAAAGAGTACAAACTCACAGGCAATTGTAGATTCCGTTACGGTAGACGGAGCAGTTTACGGTGTACCATTTACAACCAACACCTGGTTTATGTATTACGATAAGAGCAAATTTACAGACAGCGACGTGAAGAGTCTGGATACAATGCTTGCAAAGGACAAGGTTGCATTTAATATCACAGAAGGCTGGTATATGTCATCATTCTTCCTTGCAAATGACTGTGTATATTTTGGTAAAGACGGAAAAGATAATGCAGCAGGAATTGATATTTCAGGTGATAAGGGTACAAATGCAACGAAAGCAATGGTATCTATGGTCAACAATCCGAATTTTGTAAACGATGCAGGCGGTGTCGGAATCGCAGGTCTGCGTGACGGCAGTGTTGCAGCTTATTTTTCAGGTTCATGGGATTATAAGAATGTAAAAGAAATTCTGGGTGATAATTTTGGTGCCGTACAGCTTCCGAAAGTCAAGATTGGCGGTACGGATAAGCAGTTAAAGGCATTTGCAGGTTCTAAAGCAGTTGCCGTGAATCCAAACTGTAAATACCAGCAGATTGCCGTTGCACTTGCAAAGTATTTAGGTGGTAAGGAAGCACAGCAGTCCCATTATGATTTACGTAGTGTAATTCCTTGTAACACAGAACTGCTGGCAGTAGAGCCGGTTAAATCCGATGTGCTTGTAACTGCACAGAATAATACCTTTAACAATACTGCTGTTATCCAGCCGACGGTAACTGGTATGAATGATTACTGGACACCGGCACAGAATTTCAGTAAATCCATTGTTAACGGAGAAATTACACTGGATAATGCTGCAGAAAAGACAGAAGAGTTTTACAAACTGATTAATACATCAATTGTAAAATAGAAATAAAACGCACACAGCGTTTGGAGGTTGCGTATGGAATTGGTTAATGCGTTCAAAAAGGGAGATTGGCTCACAAGAAGTTCAGCAATTGTGATGGGACTTGGCAATATCCTCAGAAAACAATTTATCAAAGGAATCTTATTCCTTTTCACAGAAGCAGCTTTCCTATTCTTTATGGCAGCCTATGGCTGGCAGTGCCTTCTGGCACTGCCGGGCCTTGGTGAAAAAGAACAGGGAGAAGTGTGGAATGAAACACTGGGCGTCTATGAATATGTTCAGGGAGATAACTCCCTGTTAATTTTACTTTATGGCATTGCAGTTTTATTTATTTGTGCCGCATTTATCTGTGTGTGGGCAGGTGCAGTAAAAAGTGCGTATCAGGCACAGGTCTGTATTGAAAAAAATAAGCCGGTGACAACATTTGCAGAGGACATTAAGTCCCTGTTTGATAAAAATCTGCACAAACTGCTTCTGACACTGCCGGTTGGCGGCATTTTGATTTTTACGATTCTGCCGCTGATATTTATGATAGCCATGGCGTTTACAAATTACAGCAAAGTAAACAGCCATCTTGTTCTGTTTGACTGGGTGGGGCTGGAAAATTTCCGGCAGATGTTTGATGTGAGCGGAACGTTCGGAAAAACATTCTGGTCTGTGCTTGGCTGGACAATTGTCTGGGCGGTATTTGCAACAGGTTTAAACTACATCTTAGGCATGCTGCTGGCGCTGCTTATTAATAGGAAGGGAACAAAAATCAAAGGCTTTTGGCGGCTGATTTTTATTTTGTCGATTGCCATTCCACAGTTCGTGTCCCTGCTTGTTATGCGCAGTATGCTTAGTCAGGATGGCATTATCAATGTAATGTTAAAAAATGCGGGCTGGATTCAGAAGTCCCTGCCGTTTTTCTCTAACGTCGCATGGGCGAGAATAACGGTAATCGTTGTTAATCTGTGGATTGGTATTCCATATACGATGATGCAGGTTACGGGAATTCTACAGAATATCCCACTGGAGCTTTACGAAGCGGCAGAAGTGGATGGTGCCGGTCCGGTAATCCGTTTCTTTAAAATTACATTGCCGTATATGCTGTTTGTGACAACACCATATCTGATTACGACATTCACAGCAAATATCAATAATTTCAACATTGTTTATCTTTTAACAAAGGGCGACCCGGTGCTGGCAGGCAATACCGCGGGCAAAACAGACCTTTTGGTTACATGGCTGTATAAGATGACGGTGGATTACCAGTATTACAATCTGGGTGCCGTTATCGGAATTATGACCTTTGTATTTTTGGCAATCGGTTCGCTGCTTGTATACAGACGGACGAAATCCTATAAAGACGAGGAGGGATTTCAATGAAACGAAAAAAGAAAATCAACAATATACTGGTGCATCTGTTTTTAAGCGTGCTTGCAATTATCTGGGTCAGTCCGCTGTTCTGGATTATCCTTACAAGCTTCCGCGCACAGAAAGGTGCTTATACCTCGTCATTTTTTCCGAAAAAATATACGTTTGACAATTATATCAAATTATTTACGGATACCGGAATTTTAAATTTTCCGAGAATGTTTGGCAATACGCTGTTTATTGCAATCTGTTCCTGCATTATTTCAACATTTTTTGTATTGTCCGTGGCATATTGTATGTCGCGCCTGCGCTTCCGTTTAAGAAAGCCGATGATGAATATTGCAATGATACTCGGACTGTTTCCGGGATTTATGGCGATGATTGCGGTTTACTATATTTTAAAAGCAGTTGGACTTTCAGAAGGCTCCATGATTCGTGTGGCACTGATACTGGTTTACTCCGGTTCGTCCGGAATCCAGTTTTATATTGCAAAAGGATTTTTTGACACAATTCCAAAAACGATTGATGAAGCGGCTATGTTGGATGGTGCTACCAAATGGCAGGTGTTTACAAAAATCACTATACCGCTGAGTAAGCCAATTATAGTATACACGGTGCTGACGACCTTTATCGCACCATGGGTGGATTTCATCTTTGCAAGAGTAATCTGCCGCGCCAATGCCGATTATTATACGGTGGCAATTGGTCTGTGGCAGATGCTTGAAAAGGAATATGTAGACAGCTGGTACACCTGTTTTGCCGCAGGAGCAGTCTGCATCTCAATTCCGATTGCAGTGCTGTTCATTTTCATGCAGAAGTGTTATAATGAGAGCATGTCGGGAGCGGTCAAAGGGTAGTGTCAGGGCTTTTTGCAGAGAACGCCTCAACGTGTTACTTGACTTCGGCTTATCTCTGCAAAAAGCCTGTGACGGTTGCGGCGTGGGTGTCTCACAAAGAACGCCTCACCGCTGTCGCTTAACTTCGGCTTATCTTTGTGAAATAGCCTGTGTAGACGGAAGGTTTGGCGGCTGATTTCTGTGAAATGCCTGCGAGAGAGTGACGTGACAGGGCTTTTTGCAGAGGATGACTCGGTTTTGGAGTGTGTGGAATGATAAAAGGATTTAAAAAATTTTGTTTGTGTCTGCTGGCGGCGGGAGCTGCGGGCGGGATTTTAGCCGGGTGTAACAGCCCGGCTAATCGTGTTTTGTCCTCGCGGCAGGAATATGCAGAGCAGATGCAGGCTGCGGTATCGTCGCCGTTTGGCGCGTATCCCGAAACGGTTGTGTATACACTGGGAAAGATGATAAGCACGAATAATTCCAATATGCCGGCGGGGGATACGTATGAAGACAATGCGTATACGCGGTATATTAAGGAAGTGATTAATGTCCAGAACAGGGATGTTTTTGAAGAAGCCGATAAGCAGTATGATACCAACGTGAGCATGGCGATTGCAATGAATGAACTGCCGGATATTATGCTTGTGAGCAATTATGAGGACTTGGAAACGCTTATCGAAAATGATATGATAGAAGACCTGACGGTAGCGTATCAGAACTGTATCAGTGACAGAATACGTGAAATGTATGCCAGCTACGGCGAAGACCTGATAGACAGCGTGACATTTGACGGTAAAATTATGGCATTGCCCGAAACGAATATTACGGACGGACCGAACCTTGTGTGGCTGCGGAAAGACTGGATGGATACGCTGGGGCTTTCCGCACCGCAGACCATAGAAGATGTGGTTGAAATTGTACGTCAGTTTATAGATAATCAAATGGGTGGGGAAGAAACCGTGGGACTGGTCTGTGATACACAGATTGCAGGCGAGTGCGGCTACAGCAGTGAATATCTGCTTGATTTGATTTTTGCTTCTTATGGAGCATACCCAAAGCAGTGGATTACAGATGATGACGGCGAGGTGGTATACGGTTCGGTGACAGACGAAGCCAAAGCGGCGCTTTCATATGTGCATACACTTTATAATGAAGGAATCCTTGAAAAAAATTTTTTGATACATACAACATCGAATCTGATTGAAATGATAGAACAGGGAAAATGCGGCTCGTTTTTCGGACCGTGGTGGGCGGCAAATAATCCGCTGGCATCTGCGGTCAGTGCTGTAGCGCAGTCTGAAAAGCCGGACTGGCAGCCGTATCTGATAGCGACGGATGCGCAGGGCAATACCTCGTATCACAGCCAGAATCCGGCATATAAATATGTGGTTGTAAGGAAGGGTTACGAACACCCTGAAATTGCCGCGAAGATGATCAGTGTAATGTTTGACAAAATCCGCTATGAGTGTGATTCGTCCGAAGAATTTGAAAAATATTATCAGTTAAATGTAGAACCCACGGCAAGACCGCTGGCAATCAATGTGGATTATAACAATGCGCTGGAGCTGTGCTATGAGGATATTGCGGCAGTTTTTTCCGGCGAAAAGCAGGAAGACGATTTAAAGCTGCTTGAAAAGTCTTATTATACTGCGTGTAAAAATTATATGGAAAATAAAGAATCTGCAGGAACCGATGCGTGGGCGGCGTATATGACACGGATTAAAGCGTGTGAGGCAATCCGGGAAGGCTCAGTGATTACAGTACCGTCCTTGTATTTTAAAACCACTAAAACCATGAAGTCGGAGTGGTGGAAATTAAAGGAAAATGAAAAAGAAGCCTATTTAAAAATCATCTGCGGCGAAGAACCGCCGGAATATTTTGATATCTTTGTGCGGTCATGGCAGGAAAATGGCGGCGCACAGATTACAGACGAAGTAAAAGCCGCCCTTGCGGCAGAATGAGGAAGATTTTGGAAAAACTAGAAGTATTAAAGAAGGTATTTGGTTACGACAGTTTCAGGGAAGGCCAGGAAAAAATTATTGATGCGATTCTGCGGGGGCAGGACGTACTGGGCATTATGCCGACCGGCGCGGGAAAATCAATCTGCTATCAGGTTCCGGCGCTGATGTTTCCGGGAATTACGGTAGTGGTATCGCCGCTTATTTCCCTGATGATTGACCAGGTGAAAGCATTAAACGATGCCGGAATCCATGCGGCATATATAAACAGTGCCCTGACGGAAACACAGATTACAAAGGCACTCTACAATGCAATGTGCGGGCGGTATAAAATTGTATATGTTGCACCGGAACGCCTTGAAACCGACCGCTTTCTGGAATTTGTCATGAATGCCGATATTTCCATGATTACAGTCGATGAAGCGCACTGTATTTCCCAGTGGGGACAGGATTTCAGACCGAGCTATCTAAAAATTGTCAATCTGATAAAGCGATTTCCGAAACGTCCCGTTGTCAGTGCATTTACGGCAACGGCAACGCAGACGGTTAAAGAAGATATCCAGTGTATTTTAGGACTGCAGAATCCGGAAGTATTAATCACCGGATTTGACAGGAAAAATCTGTATTTTGAAGTGCGCAAAACAAAGCAGAAGGATGCCGAAATTCTGGATTATCTGGAAAAACACAAGGGCGAGAGCGGTATTATCTATTGTTCTACAAGAAAAAATGTGGACAATGTATATCTGATGCTGCGTAAAAACCGCATTGCTGCGGCGCGCTATCATGCGGGTCTGGACAATGACACCCGCAAAGAAAGCCAGGAGGATTTTATCTACGACAGGGCGCAGGTGATTGTGGCGACCAACGCATTCGGCATGGGCATTGACAAATCCAACGTGCGTTTTGTCCTGCATTACAATATGCCCGCGTGTATTGAGAATTATTATCAGGAGGCGGGGCGTGCCGGACGTGACGGTGAGCCTGCCGAGTGCATTTTGTTTTATTCGCCGCAGGATGTGGTTATTCATGAATTTCTGATTGAACAGAAAGGGCAGAATACTGAATTTACGCAGGACGATTTAGATGTTATCAGAGAAAATGATATCCGTCGTTTAAATAAAATGCGTTTTTACTGTGCAACTAAAGAATGTCTGCGGGAATATATGCTCAATTACTTCGGGGAGTATACAAACCGCAGGGAATGTGGCAACTGCGGCAACTGCAATGCTTCCTTTGAAGAAAAAGACGTTACGGTGCTTTGCAGGGATATGATTGCCTGTATCCGGGAGAGCGGACAGCGGTATGGAATGGGAGTGATTATTGGCATTTTAAGAGGTTCAAATACCGCAAAGTTAAAAAGCTACGGTGTCAGCCGCTATGAAACCTTCGGAATCCAGAGCAAAACAAGCGAAGCGCAGCTAAAGGCGGTTGCAGAAGAACTGCTTTTAAAAGGGTACTTGACAGAAACGCCGGACATCTATAGAATAATCAAGCTGGATAAAACATGCGAAGAACTTTTAGATGAGGGCGCTTCTTTTTCAATCCGCTGGTCAGAACGAACGGAAAAAATGGCAGAGGCAAAGGTCAAAACGGCAAAAAGCCGTGCAACCGATACGCTTTCGCCAAAGCAGCTTGCGCTTTTTGGTGCGTTAAAGCAGCTGCGTCTGACACTTGCAAGAGAAGAAAATTTACCGCCGTACATTATCTTTTCGGATAAGACACTGATTGACATGTGTCATAAAATGCCGCATACACAGCAGGAGATGCTTGATGTCAACGGTGTCGGTGAAAATAAATTTGCACGGTATGGAGAAGCATTTATCCGGTGTATTACGCAGAACAGTTGATCGTTTTGTAAGAATTTTTTACGGAGGTTTCTCATGACAAAGAATATGACAGAGGGTTCACCGATGAAGCTGATTCTGGGATTTTCCATACCTATGCTGTTTGGTATGCTGTTCCAGCAGTTTTATAATCTGGTGGATACCATGATTGTAGGAAAAACGCTGGGCGTTGATGCGCTGGCCGGTGTCGGTGCAACAAGCAGTATCAATTTTATGATTATTGGATTCTGTATGGGCGTGTGCGGCGGATTTGCGATTCCCGTGGCACAGCAGTTTGGTGCGCAGAAATATGAACAGCTCAGGCGCTATGTATACAACGGCTATTTATTAAGCGTTGTGTTTTCGATTGTGCTGACGGCGCTTTCCGTCTTTTTCTGCCGGAATATTCTGACGGTAATGCGCACGCCGGAGAGCATTTATGAATATGCGTATGCGTACATTGTCATTATTTTTGCCGGGATTCCGACCGTATTCTTATATAATATTGTATCCAGCATTATCCGTGCGCTGGGCGACAGCAAGACGCCGGTCATCTTTCTGGTGTTTTCGGCAGTGTTAAATATTATTCTGGATTTTGTATTGATTCAGGGACTTAAAATCGGTGTCGCGGGAGCAGCTGTGGCAACCGATATTTCACAGCTTGTATCGGGTGTTGCCTGTCTGATTTATATGAATAAACGCTACGAGGTTTTAAAGCTTTCGGCAAAGGACCGCAGGGCGGGAAAACGGTATATGATCAATCTCTGCATGAACGGGATTCCAATGGGGCTTCAGTATTCAATTACGGCAATCGGCAGTGTTATTTTGCAGACCGCCGTCAATACGCTCGGTGCAACGTATGTAGCAGCGATGACTGCCGGCAGTAAGATTTTTACATTTACGTGCTGTCCGTTTGATGCGCTCGGTTCCACTATGGCAACCTACGGCGGGCAGAATGTCGGTGCGGGCAAATTAAAGCGCCTTGGAAAAGGAATCCGTGCAGCAGGCATTATCGGTGCGGTTTACAGCGTGGGTGCGCTGATACTGCTGTATTTCTTTGCCGATTACATCGCCCTGCTGTTTGTCGATGCAAATGAAGTGGAAATCATTCATCTGACATATCAGTTTATTTTATATAGTGCGCTGTTTTATATTCCACTGACCTTTGTCAATGTTGTGCGTTTCTGCATACAGGGTATGGGCTTTTCGGTATTTGCGATTCTTGCAGGCGTATTTGAAATGGCGGCAAGAACCTTTGCTGCAGTCCTGCTTGTGCCGAAAACGGGCTACACCGGTGCATGTCTTGCCAATCCGTGTGCATGGATAGCCGCCGACATCTTTCTGATACCGGCATTTATTTACTGCTGTAAGCGGCTGGAAAAAAGCACGCGCAAAGGCAGAACGGCGATGAGCGTGTAAAAAAGTATCTTCCTTACCGGGTAAAACCAGCAGGGAAGATATTTTTTGCCTTTTTACATACATTTCAAAAAAATTCACGGATATTTTACTGTAATAAGGTAGTAGATTTTACAAAGTCTGGGATAAACTAAATAATATAAAGAGCGAAAACAAACAACCCTGTTGGCAGATGAGAAATCGCCTGCGCGAGTTTCTCATCGCCACCTCGCAACAAGGTTGCTCGGAAAATCGGAATGGAGGAAATATGCCATCAACATATGCACATTACAGAATGGGGCAGGAGGTTTATCGTAATCTCACAGGAAAGCCCAAACAAATTATAGAAAAGTACAAGGAATTATATGATATCGGACTGCATGGACCGGATATTTTGTTTTATTACAAGCCGCTCTTTGCAAATCCGGTCAATCAGGTCGGATATGCGATGCACGACCGTCCGGGCATTGAATTTTTCAGGCAGGCATCCTTGGTGATGCAGAAAGCGGAAAATAAGGAAGCGTGTGAAGCGTATATTTACGGCTTCTGCTGTCATTTTGCACTGGACGTCAGCTGTCACGGCTACATTGATGAAAAAATTGCGGAAAGCGGGGTCAGCCATACGGAAATCGAAGTGGAATTCGACCGTAAATTAATGCTGACGGATGGGTTTAATCCGCTGACACACAATCTGACGGGGCATATTCATCCTACTTTGAAAAATGCCGAGGTTATCAGTCCGTTTTATAAAAATGTAACGCCACAGCAGGCAGAGCAGGCATTACAGGGCATGATTACCAATAATAAACTTTTAATAGCTCCATCCTATTTTAAGCGTTTTTTGATTTACGGTCTGTTAAAGGCAACGGGAAATTATAAGGAAATGCACGGTCTGTTAGTCAATTACAGCGAAAATCCGCAATGCACGGACAGCACCCAGATGCTGATGCAGCTCTACCGCGATGCCGAAAAGCTGGCGGAGCGGTTAATTGATGAGTATGAGGACAGCGCATCGGGAAAAATTCCGTTCGATAAGCGGTATGGTCTGACCTTTGGCGGAAAAGAAAAAGATGAACCGCTGGAAATGTGCGGGTAAACAAACGGCAGAACGTATATCACTTAGAAATGGAGCAGAAAATGGGAAAGAAATTAACAAAAAATGAAAGAAACTGGATTTTGTATGACGTGGGAAACTCAGCGTTTACACTGCTGATTGCGACAATTTTACCGATTTATTTTAATTATCTGGCGGGCAATGCCGGGATTTCATCGGTGGACTATCTGGCATATTGGGGATATGCGGCATCGGTTGGCACGATTCTTGTAGCACTTGCAGGTCCGGTGCTCGGAACCATGGCGGATACAAAGGGTTTAAAAAGTCGATTTTTACGGCGGCGATTTTAGTATGCATGGGGATATATCGGAAGCTGTGTGCCGTTTATTGTCTGTCTGGTGCTTGTGCTTGGCAGCGGAAAAATCGGTATCAGCATGGAAATGGCAATGGGAGCCGCTTTTTTAATCATTGCCGTCTGGTGGCTTGTGATGTCGCTTCCACTGTTAAAAGGCTATGAACAGAAATTTTATGTAAAAAAGCAAAAGCACGCAGTAAAAGAAAGCTTCTGCCGTCTGGGACAGACCTTTGGCAATATCCGCAAAGAAAAACATATTTTTATGTTTCTGCTGGCATTTTTCTTTTACATAGACGGTGTATACACGATTATCGACATGGCAACGGCATACGGCGCTGCACTGGGACTGGACAGCACAGGACTTTTGCTGGCACTGCTTGTTACGCAGATTGTTGCATTTCCGTGTGCGATACTTTTCGGAAAATTATCCGGTAAAATGGAAACCAGCCGCCTGATTACCGTGTGTATCTTTGCTTATCTTGGAATTGCAATCTTTGCTGTATTTTTAAAGAGCCAGATTCAGTTCTGGATACTTGCGGTACTGGTTGGAATGTTTCAGGGTGGAATTCAGGCGTTGTCCCGTTCATATTTTACAAAAATCATTCCTGCCGAAAAGTCCGGAGAATATTTCGGACTGATGGACATCTGCGGAAAAGGCGCATCATTTATGGGAACAACGATTGTAAGCCTTGTATCTCAGATAACCGGAAACATCAACGCCGGTGTAGGCATGATTGCGGTTTTATTTGTAGCAGGCATTATTTTGTTCCGTAAATCAGTGTCACTTTGCAATATAGAAAAAGGTGAAGAGGTGTATCCTGCACCGGAAATGCCACAGCGCTCGTCCATTTAACTTCCGTTTATTCCTGACTATGGGACGGGGAAGGTGTGGCAGCTCCGGGGAGTGAACAGGAAGTGGTATAGAAATTAAAAGATGAAACTTTGCAAGAAATGTAGTGCAGAGTTTCATCTTTTTGTATTTTAAGGGGTAAAGCGATGCACAATATATAGAATGAAATTTATAAAGAAGTTGGAAAAGTTGCATTTTTTATTCAAAAAAGGTTGGAAAAGTTGCAAAAACAGGGCTATTTTGGGTTGGAAAAGTTGCAAAAATCCTCTTGACATTCCAAAAACTTGAATCTACAATTATTGCACATACAACAGTTGGAGGTGCAATAAATGTTAAAGAGAATCTTTTCTTATATGAAACAGTATAAGAAATATGCCTTTCTGGCATTGTTTTGCATCGCGGTGGAAGCGGTGCTGGAGTTAATGGTTCCGATGATTATGGCGGATTTGATTGACACCGGTGTTGCGACAGGCGATGAAAGATACATCTATCAAAAAGGATTTCAAATGGTACTCTGTGCGGCGGCGGCACTGGTGCTTGGCATCGGAAGCGCCCGTTTTGCGGCGCTTGCCGGTCAGGGACTGGGCGCAAACCTGCGTGAAGCCGAATACGAAAAATTGCAGTCGTATTCATTTGCCAATATCGACCATTTCAGGGTATCGTCGATTGTGACACGTTTAACAAGCGATGTCACGAATATTCAGAATGCCGTTTCAACCGGTATGCGTCCGTTTGGCAGAAGTCCGGTCATGCTGATTTTTGCAACGGGCGTGGCATTTTCCATTAATTCAACACTGGCGCTTGTATTTTTCGTGGCACTGCCGGTACTTGCCGTGTTACTCATTTGCATTATTGTAAATGTACGTCCGCTCTATTCCAAAATGCAGTTTGCGATAGACCGCATGAACCGCACGATTCAGGAAAATCTGACGGCAGTCCGTGTAGTCAAAGCCTATGTGCGGGGCGATTATGAAATCGCAAAATTTGAAGAAGCAAATCTTAATCTGAAAAAAGAATCCGAAAAAGCATTTGGCATTGCCGTGTTAAATATGCCTGCCATGCAGTTTGTTATGTACGCAACAATACTGTCCCTGCTGTTATTCGGCGGTTATCTGATTCATGAGGGCAGGCTCGGTATCGGTGAACTGACCGGATTTTTAAGCTACGTCCTGCTCATTTTAAATTCACTGATGATGATGTCCAACGTATTTTTAATGATGACACGTTCTCTGGCATCCGGCGCGCGTATCCTTGAGGTCATCGATGAAAAAATAGATTTGACCGATGAAAATGCAAAGGACATCAGCGTAGAGCGCGGCGAAATCGAATTTGACCATGTGTGGTTTAAATATAAGGAAGAAGCAAAAGAATATGTGCTTTCCGATGTATCATTTCATATTAAAGCTGGTCAGACAGTAGGAATTATCGGTCAGACCGGTGCGGCAAAAACCACGCTTGTCCAGCTGATTCCGCGTCTTTATGATACCGTGCGGGGAACGGTAAAGGTGGACGGCGTTGATGTCAGAAATTATCCGATGCAGCATTTAAGAGATGCGATTGCTATGGTACTTCAGAAAAATACACTGTTTTCTGGAACAATGCTTGATAACTTAAAATGGGGCGATGAAAACGCTTCCATGACGGAAATTGAAGAAGTCTGCCGGATTGCCTGCGTTGACGAATTTATTGACCGCCTGCAAGACGGCTATCAGACCGAAATGGGACAGGGTGGGGTCAATGTGTCCGGCGGTCAGAAACAGCGCCTCTGCATTGCAAGAGCCATTTTAAAGAAGCCGAAGGTACTGATTTTAGACGATTCAACCAGTGCGGTTGATACGGCGACAGAAAGCAGAATCCGCGAAGGACTTGCAGAGAAACTGCCTGATATGACAAAAATTATTATTGCACAGCGCATATCTTCCGTGCGCCATGCGGATCAGATTATTATTTTGGACGGCGGAAGGGTAAGCGGTATCGGTACACATGAAAGCCTGCTTGCTTCCAACCGCATTTATCAGGAAATTTACGAATCCCAGAAGGAAGGAGCGGATTTATAATGGCAAAATATGTAGGATATAAAAGACCGAAAGACACGAAAAAGACAATCCGGCATCTGCTGGTATATTTAGGCATGCACAAATGGTCCTTTTTGCTGGTTGCCCTGCTGGTACTTATTAGTGCCGGAGCCAATATTACGGGAACATATCTTTTAAAGCCGGTCATTAACCGCTTTATCGTTCCGGGAGATTTAAACGGACTGGTGCGTGCCGTTGCGGCAATGGGCGTGATGTATCTGTGCGGCGCGCTGGCAACGCTCGGATACAACCGTTTAATGGTGAAGACCTCGCAGAAAGTCATCCGTGAAATCCGAAGCGATTTATTTGCACACGTACAAAAACTGCCCCTGCGGTATTTTGATGCGCATACACACGGCGAATTAATGAGCCGTTTTACCAACGATGTAGATGCCGTACAGGAAGCGATGAACAACAGCTTTGCAATGATTATTCAGAGTTTCATGATGCTTTTCGGTACGGTGATAATGATGATGGTACTCAGTATCCGGCTGTCGCTGATTGTTGTGGTATTTTTAATTGTTATGTTTGTGGTTATCCGCTTAAATGGAAAGCACAGCAAAAAATATTTTAACCGGCAGCAGGAGGAACTCGGCAAAATTAACGGATTTGTACAGGAAATGGCAGAGGGACAGAAGGTCGAAAAGGTCTTCAATCACGAAGCAAAAGACTATGCGCGTTTTTGTGAACTCAGTGAAAATTTCAGAAAGCAGTCCACCAATGCTCTGTCCTTTGCCGGTATGATGATACCAACCATTGTCAGTCTTTCCTATCTGAATTATGCGGTGTCTGCCTGCGCGGGCGGCCTGCTTGCAATCCGGGGACTGATGGATTTGGGAAGTCTTTCGGCATATCTGGTATATGTGCGCCAGAGTGCAATGCCGTTAAACCAGTTTACCCAGCAGGTCAATTTTCTGTTGTCTGCGCTTTCCGGTGCGGAACGAATTTTTGACATGATGGACGAACAGCCGGAAGTGGACGAAGGTAACGTGCATTTATGTCACGTTGTAAAAAATGCGGACGGCACACTGACAGAATGTGAACAAAGCACACCGGATTACGCATGGAAAGTGCCGGAAAACGGCGGCTTCCGCTATGTTGAATTAAAAGGTGATGTGCGTTTTCAAAATGTAGTCTTTGGATACACCGATAAAAAGAGCGTATTAAACGGCATTTCTCTTTTTGCAAAACCGGGACAGAAAATCGCATTTGTCGGTTCAACCGGTGCGGGAAAAACAACGATTGTCAACCTGATTAACCGTTTTTATGAAATCCAGTCGGGGACGATTACCTATGACGGTATCGACATTCAGCAGATTGCAAAAGACGATTTGCGCCGCTCACTGGCAATGGTTATTCAGGATACGCATTTATTTACGGGAACGATTGCGGACAATATCCGATACGGTAAGTTAGATGCGACTGACGAGGAGGTTTATGAGGCAGCACGCATTGCCAATGCGGACTCCTTTATCCGCAGACTGCCGGACGGCTATGATACAATGCTGTATGCAGACGGCAGTAATCTTTCGCAGGGGCAGCGCCAGTTACTTGCGATTGCGAGAGCGGCAGTTGCCAAACCGCCGGTGCTTATTTTAGACGAAGCGACCAGTTCTGTAGATACCCGCACCGAGCGGCTGATTGAAAAGGGCATGGATGCGATTATGGAAGACAGAACGGTATTTGTCATTGCACACCGCCTGTCAACCGTGCGAAACTCCAAAGCAATCATGGTATTGGAAAAGGGCGAAATCATAGAGCGCGGCAGTCATGAGGAATTGTTAGAACAGCAGGGAAGATACTACAGGCTGTATACGGGACAGTTTGAACTGGAATAAAGTATGAGCAATCCATATGCGAGAGATTGCTCATACGGCAATTTGCTTTCAGGTAAAGCAAATTGCCATTATCGTAGATTGACAGTAAACTCGTCCATACAGATATTTGCGCCGCAGGTGTCGCAAATATTATTTATCGCAGAACTGAATAAATTCAGTTCGCGTTCTTTCGGCATAAATGCCTACAGAAAAGAGGAAAGTATGAAAAAAGAACAGATTCGGAATGAATTATTTAAGATAGAAGTGCTGCGGCAGAGATTAATGCGGCCGCAGTTTATCGCATTGGGGCTTACAGTGGGGCAGGGACAGCCGCGCATTTTAAAAGAACTGCTTTTTGAAGGCAGTATGACACAGAAAAAACTTGCGGATGCCTGCCTTTTAGATGTAACCACGATGTCAAGGACACTTGACCGAATGGAGCAGGCAGGACTGCTTGTGCGGGAAAGTAATCCCGACTGCCGCCGTTCATGGCTGATTGCCCTGACAGACAAGGGAACGGACATAGCAAAAAAGGTACAGCAGATATTTGAAGAAACGGATAAAATTTATTGCAGTAATCTTTCAGAGAAAGAAGCGGAGCAGCTTTTCGTATTGCTTCAAAAAGTGGAAAACAATATTTCACAGAACTGTAAATAAGAACTTCTTTTGTGGCTGTCCTCATTTTTGTGGCTGGCAGGCTGTAAGAAGCAGGCATATATTTTCCGTTGTCCGAATAGGATATACAAACAAACTTTAGGATATTGCATGAAAGGATATATCGAAGAACGGGCAGTAAAGACGGCGGAATATATTATCGAAACCAAAGCAACCGTGCGCCAGACCGCGCGTAAATTCGGTGTCAGCAAAAGCACCGTACATAAAGATGTGACGGCGCGTCTGACACGAATCAATCCGGCGCTTGCAAATGAAGCGCGCAAGGTGCTTGATGTCAACAAAAAAGAGCGCCATATCCGCGGCGGACTGGCAACGCGCGAAAAATACCTGCACGAACAATAACCGTGCAAAAGCAGATTCTCATAAACGGCTGATACGACCGCCTGCGCGCAGTGTTTATCGCCGTTTTACGGAAAATGAATATAAAAATAAGCCGGTACGGTCTATTGTTAATAACATCAGACTGTACCAGCTTGTTTGATTTAGAAAAAATGTTACTGTAATACTGCAACAATCTCTAAATTGCGTTCTTTTGATAAATCTACAAATTCATTGCCTTCACACTTTACAATCGGGCGTGACAGGGCATGTTCGTTAATTAAAACGACTTCGCCGGTGCGGCCATCAGAAAGTTTGACATTATTTCCGATATAAGAAGTGGCGACATTCTTTAAGAACGGAAGGCTGAACTTCGGGTCAAATTTTGTAAAAGCATCCTGTTCCATATCCCGTACAACGTGGAATGGACAGAGGGCTTTTCTGTATATGCGGGAAGAGGTCATGGCATCGTAGATATCTGCAATTGTAATAATCTTTGCAAAATCAGGAATGTCTTCTGACTTTAAACCCATTGGATATCCGGAGCCGTCGCATTTTTCATGGTGTAGTAAAATGGCAGATTTAACACGCTCATCAATATCGGCATCCTTTACAATCTGATAGCCTAAGTTGACATGCTCTTTAATAATGGCATATTCGTTAGCGGTCAGCCGGTCCGGTTTGCTTAAAATTTCATTTGGAACTAAAAGCTTTCCGATATCGTGTAAAATACCGCATAAAGTCAGCACCTTTACATCTTCCTCAGAATAGCCGAGCCATTTTCCAAGAATGGAGGCAATAATGGCAACATTAATGCAGTGGACATATGTTAAATCGTCCATATCACGCATACAGTGGAGCATATCGAAAATCTGGAGAGTATTCGTATATTCTGCAAGAATTTTTTCGGTATTCTTTAACAGCGCAGTCGTATCAATTGTTTCGTGGTTAATGACAATGTCATTTAATTCTGTCTTCAAATCATTAATACCATCAATAAAAGTTTCGTTAAAATGTTCGAAATTCTGGCTCTGCTTAATTTTTTCATAGTAAGTCATCTGTTCCAGAACTTCCGGCTGCTCAGGCTGTGCGGCAGCTTCCTCATATACATTAATTTTTAAGACATTGTACTCAGAGATTTTTGCAATCATATCTAAAGTCAAAACGGTATCTTTTGCAGCAATAAGATGACCGGTGGAAGTCATGATATCCTGTGATAAAACCATGCCTTCAGCGGCATCAAAAATAAAAATATTTTTCTCCTGTGTATTGTCGCTCATCCTTGAAATCTCCTTTGCAAAAGTATAAATGTTCCGGTAGCTTCATTATATGGTTGAGGGGATAAAAAGTCAATAAAAAGTACTTGACCAATGCCCATAGATTGTGTAATATACATACGTATGAATGATTAACTGAATAATTTAAGATGTCCCTTATTTAGAGCGGTGGAGATACATAGGATCGATGAAGCCCGGCAACCCCATATGGTAAGATATGGAAGGTGCCAACCTGAGCGACTATCCTGCTTTTGCGGCAGGTCGAACAATAAGAGGATTACGGATCTTACATAGATTACGAGTCCTGTCTGAGGGGCTCGTTTTTCAGTTTCAGGAGAAGTACCAGAAGCAGCGTTTAACAGTTTACAGGGACATAAAAAGCCCGAGGAAAGAAAGGAAGAAAGAATTCATGGAGAAAAGATTATTTACTTCAGAATCAGTAACAGAAGGACATCCGGACAAAATCTGCGATCAGGTTTCTGATGCAGTACTGGATGCATTATATGCACAGGACCCATATTCAAGAGTTGCCTGTGAAACATTAACCAATACAGGATTTGTGATGGTTATGGGTGAAATTACAACAAAGGCCAATGTAGATATTACACAGATCGTAAGAGATACCGTAGTAGAAATCGGCTATGACAGCTCTGAAAAAGGCTTCGATGGTAATACCTGTGCCGTTATGGTGGCACTTGACAAGCAGTCACCGGATATTGCAATGGGTGTTGACAAGGCACTTGAAGCAAAAGAAGGCATTGATCCGGATGCAGATGACATTGGTGCAGGCGATCAGGGTATGATGTTTGGCTATGCAACCAATGAAACAGAAGAATATATGCCATATTCCGCAGCACTTGCACAGAAGCTTGCAAGACAGCTGACAAAGGTCAGAAAAGACGGTACACTGTCTTATTTAAGACCGGACGGAAAGACACAGGTTACAGTGGAATATGATGAAAACAACAAGCCTGTAAGACTGGATGCCATCGTTGTATCTTCACAGCATGCACCGGAAGTTTCACAGGAACAGATTCATACAGATATCAAGAAGTATGTTATTGATGCCATTGTAGACAACAGTATGGTAGATGATGACACGAAAATTTATATCAATCCGACAGGACGTTTCGTAATCGGCGGACCAAACGGTGACAGCGGTCTGACAGGTCGTAAGATTATCGTTGATACTTACGGTGGTGTTGCAAGACACGGCGGCGGTGCATTTTCAGGTAAGGACTGCACAAAGGTAGACCGTTCCGCAGCATATGCCGCAAGATATGTAGCAAAGAACCTCGTTGCCGCAGGTATTGCAGACAGATGTGAAATCCAGTTATCTTATGCGATCGGTGTTGCACTGCCGACATCTATCCGCGTGGAAACATTCGGAACAGGGAAGTTAAGCGAAGATAAGATTGTAGAAATCATCCGTGAAAACTTCGATTTAAGACCGTCAGGTATTATCAAGATGCTTGATTTAAGAAGACCGATCTACAAGCAGACAGCAAGCTATGGACATTTCGGCCGCAACGACCTGAATCTGCCATGGGAAAAACTTGACCGTGTAGATGCATTAAAAATGTATTTGTAAAATATCCTGAAATCCAGGAATAAACAACGGGAAATTCTGGAAGAATAAAGAAAGCCAGAGGGAAGATATAAGCCGGCTATGGACAAACCATCCATTGTCGGCTTATACTGTTTTTAAATAAAGTGTGTTTTTTAAGAAAAAGTAAGCTGCCGCAGGGCAGGTGTGAAACTGTATTTACGGAGTACGCCTTGCCGTATCCTGTATAAATTTGATAGAAATGCATTTAAAAATGAAGAAATGAGGAATTGTATGATTGAAAATTATAGTATTACAGAGTGGATTGCGTTCTTTTTTATTTACAGCTTTTTAGGGTGGTGCATTGAATCCGCCATTGTATCCTTTAACAAGCGCAAACTGACAAACAGAGGCTTTTTAAAAGGTCCGATGCTGCCACTGTACGGTTCGGGAGCGGTAATCATGCTGTTATCAACACTTTGGGCAAAGGATAATTATGTTTTAGTATACATCTGTGGTACAATCGGTGCAACGGCGCTGGAATATGTCACAGGGGTACTGATGGAAATGATGTTTAACATGCGCTACTGGGATTACAGCAATAAAAAGTTTCAGATTCACGGCTATATCTGTCTGACCTCATCCTTATTCTGGGGCGTGCTGACGGTATTGCTGGTCTGTTTTGTGCATATTCCGGTTGCGGCACTGGTGGCTTCCGTTCCGGCAAATATATTAAGAGTTGGATTATTTTTTATCATTGCGGTGGCATCCGTGGATACGGTTGATGCGTTTAAAAAGGCGCTGGATTTCCAGAAGCTGCTCACGTATGAAACAAGAATTAAAAATGAACTGTCAGAACTGACAGAGCGTTTAAACGATGCAAAAGAAGTATTTACGGATAAGAATAATGAAAGAAGCCGTGAATTTTTCAGTATGCAGGAAGCGCGTGCGGAACGCTTAAGACTGGAACTGGATGCGGCAAAGGAAAAGGTCGGCAAATTCAAAAATTCCATGTTAAACAGCTTCCCGTCCGCAACGTCTAATAAGTTTGGCGAAGCGCTGGACGAATTTAAAGAGTATTTTAATAGGAAAAAATAGTGTGGGAGAGTACAAATGAATATATTAATTGTTTATTATCAGAGCTTTTTGATAAAAGACTTAGAGGAATGTCTGACAAGAATGGGACATTCCTATAAATGTATAGAAGCAAATGTTATCGTAGAACTATCAGATGAAGATTTTTGTGTTCTGCTTGATAGAGAGCTGGAAATTGAACATTATGACTGTGTGTTTACATTTAATTACAGCAGTATTATTTCAGATTGCATGGTGAAATATAATATACCATACATTTCCTTTGTATATGACAGTCCGATGTATCGTTTATTTACGAAGTCCATTTATAATAAATGTAATTATTGCTTTATATTTGATGAACAATTGTGTGAACAGCTGATAAATATGGGAGCTTCACATATTTACTATATGCCGTTGCCGGTCAATATGGTGAGGTTGGAGAGGATGAACGAAGTGTTTAAATATAGGGACAATAAAGATGTAAAAGAACTCATTCAGCTGCTTTCATCTCAGATATCTTTTTTGGGGAGCATGTATAATGAAAGACAAGGACAGCGTAAATATGATAATATAGCAATGACATCTTATACAAGAGGATATTTAGATGCGGCTATGAATGCACAAATTAAAGTATATGGTTATAATTTTCTACCAGAGATAACAAAAAAACTGAATCTAAAAGAGCTGGAACCTACAGAAAATTTGTTGATTGATTTAGAGGATGTACTTGCAGACGGTATTCTATGCAAAAAAATGGCAAATATAGAAAGAACGCAGATATTAAAAAGACTTTCTGAAATATATCAAGTAAAGCTATATACTAAAAATCCGACACCTGAATTACCGAACGTGATTAATATGGGGAGCGTTGATTATTATGATATGATGCCATACGTTTTTAAATGCTCCGACATTAATCTGAATATCACATTGCGAAGTATTAAAACAGGAATTCCACTGCGCGCAATGGATATTATGGGTGCAGGGGGATTTTTAATGTCGAATTATCAGGCGGATTTTTACAGGCATTTTGTACCGGGTGAGGATTTGGTGTTGTATGAATCTCATGATGACCTGATGGATAAGTGCAATTACTATCTGGTACATGATGCAGAACGAAGACAGATTGCAGCAAATGGTTATGGAAAAGTAAAAGAGTTTCATAATTTTGAAGTGCGGTTTAATGAAATTTTTGACATTGTATTTAATCAGAAAAAGGATGTTTAAAGATTTTTTGAAAAAATTTCAGTCAACCCCTTTTAAATTTTCAAAATGTTGTATATAATGGTATTCTACTATGTATGTTTAGACTGCGTTATACTGTCTACATATATATAGAAATGAAGAAAATAAGAAAAACGAACATAGATAGAATGAAGAACATCGGAAAGGGGATTCATATGTTATCAACCGATATCGGAGTAGATTTGGGTACAGCCAGTATTCTGGTTTATATAAAAGGAAAAGGTGTTGTTTTAAAAGAACCGTCCGTAGTAGCATTTGACAGAGATACCAACAAGATTAAGGCAATCGGTGAGGAAGCACGTCTGATGTTAGGAAGAACACCGGGTAATATCGTAGCGGTAAGACCGTTAAGACAGGGTGTTATTTCTGATTACAGAGTAACAGAGAAAATGTTAAAGTACTTCATTCAGAAGGCAATCGGCAAGAGAATGTTAAAGAAGCCAAGAATCAGTGTCTGTGTACCGTCAGGTGTTACAGAAGTAGAAAAGAAAGCAGTAGAAGATGCAACGCTTCAGGCTGGCGCAAGAGAAGTAGCAATCATTGAAGAACCGATTGCAGCTGCTATCGGTGCAGGTATTGATATCTCAAGACCGTGCGGTAACATGATTGTTGATATCGGTGGTGGTACAACAGATATCGCGGTTATTTCTTTAGGCGGTACAGTGGTCAGTACATCCATTAAGATTGCAGGTGATGATTTTGATGAAGCAATCGTCCGATATATGAGAAAGAAACACAATCTTCTGATTGGTGAAAGAACTGCGGAAGATATCAAGATAAAGGTCGGTTCAGCTTATCCGAGAACCGAGATTGCAACAATGAACGTAAGAGGACGAAACCTTGTAACAGGTCTTCCAAAGACGGTTGAGGTAACGTCAGAAGAAACACAGGAAGCATTAAAAGAAGCAACATCCCAGATTGTTGAAGCCGTACACAGTGTACTGGAAAAGACACCACCGGAATTAGCTTCCGATATTGCAGACAGAGGAATTGTCCTGACAGGCGGCGGAAGCCTGCTGCAGGGACTTGAAGAACTGATTGAATCAAAGACAGGAATCCATACAATGACAGCCGAAGACCCGATGACAGCAGTTGCAATCGGAACCGGTAAGTTTATTGAATTCCTTGCAGGATACAGAGATGATAAATAATTATCAGCAAAATAAGAAGTGAGCGGAGGAGGAAAGAAATGGTAAAGGGGCTTTACACAGGGTACACAGGAATGGTGAATTCCCAGAAAAGACTGGATGTGATTTCCAACAACCTTGCAAATGCAACAACGACAGGCTTTAAAGCAGAGGGCTGTACAACACAGGCATTTGATTCCATGTATGCCATCAAGATTAAAGATGCAACAGTCGGACATTTAAACCAGAATATCGGTTCAGTCAGTCTGGGTGCAAAGATTGGGGAAACATACAGAAACTGGGAGCAGGGTTCGTTACAGGCAACGAACAACACCTATGATTTTGCACTGGCAGGACAGGGCTTTTTCTCGGTAGAGTTCACCAATAAGAACGGTGTAACAAGCACAATGTATTCCAGAGATGGCGCATTTCAGATGAATTCAGAAGGCTATCTTGTGACAAAAGACGGCGATTATATTTTAGGTGAAGGCGGAAGAATCCAGCTTCCGACAGATTTGAATGAATTATCTGTTGATTCACAGGGAAATATTTTTGCAGACGGACAGTATGTAGATACATTTGCCTTGGTTGATTTTGAAGATTATAACTATCTGGAAGAATACGGTGAAAATCTGTACCGTGCGGTGGATGGTGCAGCCGAACAGGATTGTACGGCAACCGTACAGCAGGGCTACTTAGAAGCTTCTAATATTAATGTCGTATCAGAAATGGTGGACATGATTGCGGTTGCAAGAGAGTATGAAAGCGGACAGAAAGTCATCCAGGCAATTGATGAAATGCTTGGCAAAATGGTGACAATGTCAGAATTATAATAAGGTCCGGGTTAAAAGACATTAATATTATGGTAGTAAGCTGCCGGTAAAATCACCGGTATTGATTACGGAATGGAGAAGAATATGGTAAGATCATTATGGACGGCAGCAGCAGGCATGACGTCACAGCAGACAAATGTCGATACGATTTCCAATAATCTTGCAAATGTAAATACAACAGGATACAAGATGGAAACAACACATTTTAAATCCCTTTTATATCAGCAGTTACAGGCAAAGACCACATCTGCAAACGGTGAAACAAAGCCGGTTAATGCACAGGTTGGTTTGGGTTCAAGAGTATCTGCTGTAACATCACAGTATGTACAGGGTCCTGTCAACAAAACAGATAGTGACACGGATTTTGCAATCGTAGGAAACGGCTTTTTCGGTGTAGTCGGTGAAGATGGACAGACTTATTACACAAGAAACGGTAACTTTGGATTCTCAATTGCAACAGAAGGCTATATGCTTTGTACGTCAGAAGGTCTTCCGGTATTAAGCTCAGACGGTAATGAACTGGTGCTGGGACCGGAATATGACCCGACAAAGATTACAGTAGACGGCGACGGTAATTTATTATATCCAAGTGAAGAAAATAACAACAATCCGACGGCAATCGGTTTAAAGATTGGATTATTCCAGTTTGCCAATCCGGCAGGTCTTGATAAGACAGGAGATTCTCTTTTAATGGAAACGGAAGCATCCGGTATTGCATTAAATGAAGATATCGATGAGGTAGGCAAAAAGAGTACTTTAAAGCAGGGATATCTGGAAGCTTCTAATGTCAATGTAGCAACAGAAATGGTAAATCTGATTACAGCGCAGAGAGCCTATGAATTATGCTCAAAGGCAATTACCACATCCGATACGATGATGGAGCAGGCAAACAATCTGAAGCGATAAGTAAAAGCAGCGGTGCGGCAGTTTAATGCCGGGGAGGAAAGGTGTACATATGAGCGATACAATCAGCGGATTAAATTCGTCATATTTAAACGGTACCTATACCAATTCAACAACAAGTGCGCTTGAAAGCACATTAAATAATAAGGATTTATCTACATCTTCCAGCGATGAACTCATGGAAGTCTGCAAGGATTTTGAAGAATATTTTGCAGAACAGATGGTAAAATCCATGCTTAAAATGGCAAAAGTAGACAGCAGTGATGATGATAACAGCTATGCTTCTATTTTTGGACTGTCTTCTGACAGCAGTGATTCCGGAATGAGTACCATGTCCAGCTATTTTGGTGACCAGATGGTGTCAAAGCTGTCTGAAGCACTGTGCAGTACAGAAAACGGCAGCGGACTGGGACTGGCACAGACCCTTTATAATCAGATGAAGAGGAATTACGGAATTGAGGAGTAATTTAGATTACGAAGCAGAATATATTGAAGGCTTTGTAGAAAATATCATATACCGCAATGAAGACAACGGCTATACAGTTTTCAACGTGGTTTATAAAGGTGAAGAGATTACCTGCGTTGGTGTATTCAGTTACATCAACGCAGGTGAATTTATTACTGCAAATGGAGGATTTGTCAAACATCCGTCCTATGATATGCAGTTTTCTATTAAATCTTATGAATTCAAAGCGCCGGACGACACCAAGTCGGTCAGACGTTATCTTGCATCCGGTGCCATCAAAGGCATTGGTGAAAAAATGGCTGAGAGGATTGTAAAAGAGTTCGGGGATGACACCTTCCGCATTATGGAAGAAGAACCGGAACGTCTTGCGGAGATTAAAGGCATCAGTCTTACAAAAGCGATGGATATCGCAGCTCAGCTTGTCGATAAACGCGACATGCGTAAAGCCATGATGTTTTTACAGGACTATGGCATCAGCATGGGAATTGCGGGTAAAATTTATTCCAGATACGGACAGGAAATATATACAATTATTAAGCAGAATCCTTACAGACTTGCAGACGATATTGACGGCATCGGATTTAAAACGGCCGATGAAATTGCGGCAAAGGCCGGCATTAAAGTGGATTCGGATTTCAGAATCCGCAGTGGGATTTTGTATGTGCTGACACAGGCGGCAGGACAGGGACACATCTATCTGCCGTGGACAGAATTAGAGCAGGGGGTCACAGCACTGTTGTTAATAGATATTCGTGATATGGAGCGCCATATCATGGATATGGCAATTGACAAAAAAATTGTTGTCCGTGAAAATGCATCTGGCGAAAAGTGCATTTATGCTTCGATGTATTATTATATGGAGGCTTCTATTGCCAAGCATTTGATTGAACTGAATATCCCGTATTCGCAGGATGAAGCGGAAATCGGCCAGAGAATCGCGCAAATCGAAGAAAAAAACGACATAATTCTTGATGATATCCAGAAACAGGCGGTTCATAAGGCTGTTTTAAATGGATTGATGGTTATTACGGGCGGACCGGGAACGGGAAAGACAACAACTATTAATACCATTATTAAATATTTTGAAATGGAAGGTCTGGAAATCCGTCTGGCAGCGCCGACGGGCCGTGCGGCAAAGCGGATGGCAGAAACAAGCGGATATGAAGCGCAGACAATTCACAGACTGCTTGAAATCTGCGGCAGTGCATCCGATTCACAGAACACAGGCATGCATTTTGAAAGAAATGAAGACAATCCGCTGGAAACAGATGTCATTATTGTAGATGAAATGTCCATGGTGGACGTATCTATTATGAACTCACTGCTAAAGGCAATAGCTGTCGGAACACGTCTGATTCTTGTGGGCGATGTGGACCAGTTACCGAGTGTCGGACCGGGAAATGTGTTAAAGGATATTATCCATTCGGGCTGCTTTGAAGTCGTGAAGCTGGAAAAGATTTTCAGACAGGCGGCAGAGAGCGAAATCATCATGAACGCGCATAAGATTAATAAAGGCGAACCGGTAACACTCAACAAATACAGCAAAGACTTTTTGTTTGTCAAACGGAACAATCCCGATGCCATTATTGCGGCGATGTGTACACTGATTAAAGAAAAACTGCCGGATTATGTCCATGCGGACCGCAAAGACATCCAGATTCTGACACCAACCAGAAAATCCGCAGTCGGGGCACAGCGGTTAAACCGGATTATGCAGCAGTACTTAAATCCGCCGTCCGCAGACAAAATGGAAAAAGAAGTCGGGGATACCATTTACCGCGTGGGCGATAAGGTCATGCAGATAAAAAATAACTATCAGCTGGAGTGGGAGCGCAAAAGCCGGTATGGCGTTACCTATGACCGCGGCAACGGCATTTTCAATGGGGACACCGGTGTGATAGAAGACATCAACTTCTTTTCGGAACAGATGCTGGTGCGGTTTGAAGACGACCGTTTTGTATACTATGATTTTACACAGTTGGATGAACTGGAGCTGGCATATGCGATTACAATTCACAAATCGCAGGGCAGTGAATATCCGGCGGTGCTGATTCCGATGTTTCCGGGACCGCGTATGCTGATGAACCGCAATCTCTTATACACGGCAGTGACAAGGGCGAGAACCTGTGTCTGCATGGTAGGACTGGAAGACTGCTTTCATGAAATGGCGGCAAATGAATCGGAGCAGAAACGATATTCTTCACTGGACCTGCGGATTCAGGAAATGGATAATCTTTAAATCAAAGATTCCTCAGAAATGAATTCAGTTTGTGCATCATTTAGAATTGGAACGTTTGTGAAATAGAGGGGAAAATGAAACAGGGAAAAAACAAGCGGAATAACACGCAGAACTTAAAAGAATATATACAGCAGCTTGCACAGACCGGCATCAAAGAACTGACGGATATAGTGTTTCCGCCGGCGTGTCCGGTCTGCGGCGGGGTTCTGGGGTTTGAAAAGGGCAGACGAAGACAAATCTGTCCGGATTGTGACAACAGACTTGAATATATCGGCGAACCGCGCTGCATGAAGTGCGGCAAACCGTTAAAAAAGACGGATACGCAGCAGTTTTGCTATGACTGTACGGTGAAACGCCATTTTTATGAACGCGGTGTGGCGGTCTTTGCCTATACGGACGGCATTAAACAGTCCATTTACCAATTCAAGTATCATGATAAAAGAGAATATGCGGCATTTTACGGCAGGCAGGCGGCGCAGCAGTGCGGTGCACTCATTGGAAAATGGGATATTGATCTTGTGCTTCCCGTACCGATGTATGCAGCCAAACAAAGAAAACGCGGATACAATCAGGCAGAACTGATTGCGCGCGAGCTTTCTAAAAATCTGAATCTGATCTGTGCTTCGGAAATCCTGGTCCGTACCAGAAAAACAACTCCAATGAAAGAATTAAATGATGAGGAAAGAAGAAAAAATGTAGAAAGGGCTTTCCTTGTAAAAGAAAATGTAGTAAAATATAAAAAAATTTTACTTGTTGATGATATTTATACAACAGGAGCAACGATAGACAGCTGCGCAAAAATTTTATATCAAAAGGGCGCACAGAAAGTATATTTTTTATGTTTGTGTGCGGGGAAAGGATTTTAAGAAAATGCCGGGAACGGCAGAAGGGGAGAATTGGTTATGGATGTTAGAAATTGCAGACAATGTGGGAAATTATATAATTATATAGGCGGCAGTTACCGTAATTTATGCCCGAGCTGCATTAAACAGCTGGAAGACAAGTTTATGGAAATTAAGGAATATATCCGCGACAACAAAGTTGCAAGCATTTCGGAGATTTCAGATAAATTTGAAGTCAGCACCAAGCAGATTGAACAGTGGGTGCGTGAAGAACGTCTCTGCTTTACGGATGATTCACCGATCGGGCTGCAGTGTGAGTGCTGTGGTGCAACGATTAAGACAGGGCGTTACTGTGATAAGTGTAAAGGGACGATGGCAAACAAGCTGGATAATCTGTATAAGGCACCGGCACCGGCACCAAGGGCAGGCAGGGATCGTGACAATGCAAGAATGAGATTCCTTGATAAATAACAGATTCTATATTACAGAGCATAAAGAAAGAATTACTCAGGATATATACAGAATTCCGGGCGATTCTTTCTTTTTTTGTATTTAAAAATTGTAAAAACAGGTTAAGGAATATGCCGAAAGTACCGATAATATTTCTGAAACCATTTTAATGAGAATAGGAAAAGAGTTTAAACGGAAAGAGAGGCGGTCAGCAATGCGTGTAGAGGCATACAGTGCTGTGAACCGGATTTATCAGAGTGGGGCAGCTTCTTCTGCAAAGAAGGGAGGCAGTACTGCTTCATATAGTGATAAACTGGAAATTTCAAGAACAGCAAAGGATTATCAGACAGCAAAAGAGGCAGTAAGCCGGACATCGGAAGTAAGAGAAGACAAGGTTGCACAGATAAAAGCGGCAATGGAGGCAGGAACATATCGTGTGAGTGCGCAGGAAGTTGCCGGTAAGATGCTTGAGAATATTGCAACATTAACATTTTAAGGAGATTCTTTCATGGCAAGTTTAATTGATACACTTATTGATGTACTTGGACAGGAAGATGCAGAGTATAAAAAACTGCTGGAGTTATCCAATAACAAGACAAAGGCAATTGTCGGTGCGGATATTGAGCGGTTACAGGATATTCTGGTTCAGGAACAGGCTCAGATTGATGCCATTAATAAACTGGAACAGCAGCGTATGGAAAATGTAGATGATATCTGCAATGTACTCAATTTAAGAAGAACAGACATTAAATTAGAAGATATTTTAGAAGTGCTAAAGAAGCAGCCTAAAGAGCATGATGCACTTGAGGCAGTTAATGCACAGCTTAAACAGACATTAAATGAGTTGATGAAAATCAACGAGAATAATAAATTACTGACAAAAGAATCACTGGATATGGTTGAGTTTGAACTTAACATTGCAAAAAATGCAGTGCTTACACCACAGACAGGAAACTACAGTAAAAACGCTTATGACGAGGAGAGAATCCAGACCGTCAGCGGCTTTGATGCAAGACAGTAATATTTAATTTTATACTTTATACAGGTTTTCCCACGGAGGGGAGGACGGCCGGCTTAAGGATAAGCAGATGAGGGCAGAAATGGAGAAACAATGGCAAACGGAATGGGAAGTCTGTATATTGGCGTTTCCGGCCTGCACAGCGCGCAGACAGCTTTAAATACAACAGCACATAACCTCGCCAACATTAATACAGAGGGGTATACAAGACAGCAGATTACGTTTGAAGATATGACGTATCTGACTGTTGGTACGAGAAGTAATACAATTGATAAATACGGACTCGGTGTTTCCGTCAGTGAAATCCGCAGAATCCGCGATACGTTTATCGACAGAGCGTATCGGACAGAGAACGGCAGACTGGGTTACTATGAAAGCAACTTAAAAGCCGTAGAAGAAGTAGAAGATCTTTTTGGTGAAATGCAGGGTGTTACCTATCAGGACTGCTTGAAAAATTTATATTCCGCAGTGAATGAATTAAGCAAGAATCCTGAAAGCACCGTTGCACGATCCTCTTTAATTCAGTATACATCAGCATTTGTAAACAGATCCAATAAAATCTATGAGAGTTTAAAAGACTATCAGACAACGCTGAATACCGAAGTACAGAATTCCGTAAACCGGATTAATGAACTGGGGCAGACCATTTTTGCATTAAACAAGCAGATTCAGGGAATTGAATCCGGTTCGGGCGAATATGCCAACGATTTACGTGACCAGCGTGATAATGCACTCGATGAACTCAGTGGATATATTAAGATGTCTTATTATGAAGAAGCAAACGGACGTGTCATCGTCACATGCGAAGGCATTCCGTTTGTCAATGAGAATAATGTGACAGAGATGTCCACAAGAACCATGGACAGTAATTCGCTGCTGATTCCAACCTGGCCTTCCTTTGAAAAGGATGTATTTGACATTACACAGCCGATTTCAAATGGCAGTAAAAATGATATGGGTTCATTAAAAGGTGCAATTATTGCGCGGGGAAGTGTCAATGTCAAGGCTTCCGATGTACCGGTAAAGCCGGATGAGAGTGATTATGACCTGACAACGGCAGAAGGACAGGCAGCATACGATGCAGCCAATGCCGCATATCAGGAAAAGCAGGATTATTACAATACATACATTGAACCGTCTGCTATTTTAAGTGCGATGGCAGGGCTGGATAAGCTGGTAAACGGGATTGTGGAGTCCATCAATGATGTTTTATGTCCTGAAAAAGAAATTACGCTGGATGCACCGCTGACAGACAGTGAAGGCAATGAAATTGCCGCAGCGAAGTATACATATAAAGCATCCTCCAATGCAGTTCTGTATACAAGACACGGACAGGCAGTACAGGGAACGGACAATGGTGACGGAACATACAGTTACACATCGGAGGAAGCCCTTTTTACAGATGAAACACTGACACAGAAAGAACAGGTAGATTCTTATGTATATTCTGTTTTGGACATGGATAAGACAGATTATGGTATGGACGATGATAAGACCATCGGTGAGGAATTGATTTCCCGTACCAATACCAAGCGTTATATCGTGACAACCGATGCGAACGGTGGTACGATTTATGTCAGAAACAATCTGGATGTGAAGGGCAACCAGTCTTACTATACGATCGGCAGCCTTGAGATGAACGAGGAAGTTGCACAGAATGTCGGTAAGATTGCACTGACGACGAAACAGGGAAAAGAAGATTTTGATAAAGCACAGGAACTGGTGGATATGTGGGAGAACAAATTTGCTTCTTTAAATCCTGAGGTCTATGCAAAGTCAGATTTTAATACATATTATACAAATTTCATCAGTGAATACGCAACGATGGGTCGTGTGCTTGACAATTACGTGGGCAATCAGGAAACCATGGTAAACGGATATGATAACCAGCGTTTACAGTTGCAGGGTGTATCTTCTGATGAAGAACTTGAAAAGATGATTAAGTTCCAGCAGGCATACAATGCAGCATCACGGTATATTAATGTTGTCAGCGATATGTTAGAAAGCTTAATCGTTTCACTTGGAAATGCATAAAATGAAGTTTAAACAGTTATCTGCACCGGGGCGAAAGCAGATGACCATGGCAGCGGATGCTGCCCGGTAATAAAACCGCCCGGAAATGAGGAAAATATGGCATCAACATTTTTTGGATTAACAATATCATACAGCGGTCTGCAGGCAGCATCCACATCGCTGAATGTTACGGGACATAACGTATCCAATATTAATACAAAGGGATATTCAAAACAGCAGGCATCCACAGAAGCTGCACAGGCATTACGTACGTTCTCGACCTACGGTATGCTCGGTGCCGGTGTTAAAGTAACAGGTGTCAGCCAGCTGCGTGACAGCTATTACGATGAAAAATACCGTAACAATCAGGCAAATTATGGTGAATATGAAGCAAAAGAAAATTATATGGATCAGATTGAAGATTTCTTTGATGAATGGAATCTGAACGGTTACTGTAAGGAATATCAGAAGTTCTTTACATCGGTAGAAGAAGTTATTAAAGCACCGGGCGAGGCTTCGACAAAGAATCAGCTGATTAACAATGCAGCGAGCATGGCGCAGTATTTTAATACATTGTCTACGAATCTTAGAAAGATTCAGGAAGATGCAAATAACGAAATCAAGGATGCGGTAGAGCAGATTAATTCCTATGCACAAAACATCGCTTCTTTAAACAGACAGATTAATCAGATTGAAGCCAACTACGGCGATGCAAATGATTTAAGAGATAAGAGAAATGCGCTGATTGATGATCTGGCACAGATTGTCAATGTCAGCATCAATGAAGAAGACATCGGAAACGGTCTGACAGATTTCAGGGTATCCATTAACGGACAGACACTGGTTGCAGGATACGATTACAATAAGCTTTATACAGAAGCCAGAGCAGATAAGAGAAATGCTTCCGATGCTGCCGCTTTATATGATGTAAAGTGGGAGAGCGGACAAAACTTCAATCTTTACAGCCCGTCTCTTGGCGGACAGATGAAGGCACTGGTAGATATCCGTGACGGCTGTAATGGTGAGTTTGAACAGTACAAAGTAGATGAGAACGGCGATTACATTCTGGATTCAGACGGTAACAAAGTATTGGAATCTGTATTAAGAAATGAACAGAATACAGATTTTAAGGGGATTCCGTATTACCAGTCCCAGTTAAACCAGTTCATTTCCACATTGTCGGAATCGGTTAATAACGTTTTAAAGAGTGGTCTGACATCAGACGGAACACAGCACGGCATTTCATTGTTTGTAACACAGACAAACACAGATACGATGACGGCTTTAAACATTACAGTCAACCCAGAACTGGTTAAAGATGCCGATAAGCTTGCAACAAGAAGTTCTGCGGCAACCGGACAGGCAGAAGCGGATATTATGGAACAGTTAAGAAAGCTTCAGAGCGAAAAGATTTTTGACGGTGGTACAGGCGCTTACTTCCTTGAAAGTATGGTCAGTGATATGTCCATTGATTCAAGCAATGCAACGAATATGTTAGATAATTACAACAACCTGCGCACAACAATTCAGAATCAGCGCTTATCAATCATGGGTGTTGATACCGATGAAGAAGCGATGGATATGATGAAATTCCAGCAGGCATATAACTTAAATTCAAAGATGATGTCTGTTATGAATGAAATTTATGACAAACTGATTAATGGAACAGGCTTATAATTTGATGAATTGCAGGATTGATTCCAGATTGGAGAAGATATGAGAATTACAAATCAGATGATGATTAACAGCAGTATGGCAAATATCCAGGTGAATAAAAAACAGGTTAATACACTGGATACCCAGCTGTCTACACAAAAAAAGATTAATAAGCCGTCAGAAGACCCGATTATTGCCATTCGTGCGTTACGTCTTCGTGCCAGCTTAAATGAAGTAACACAGTATTTAAAGAAAAATATCCCAGATGCACAGCAGTGGCTTTCAACAACACAGGGCGCGCTGACACAGGGCGAATCTGTTATTAATAAGCTGTATGAATACTGCAATCAGGGTTCATCCGATTCTTATGCATCAGAACAGAGAAATACGATTGCAGAAAGCTTAAAGGCTTTAAAAAAGACTTTCTACGATGAAGGAAATGTAGATTACGCCGGACGTTACGTATTTACCGGTTATAAGACGGATACGACACTCACCTATCAGTCCGATGCACTGGCAGCTGAAGCAGATTATACAATTACACAGAAGTTTGGCAGAGATGATATTTCAAGCAAGACCGTCTATACCAATGCGTATAGCAATGCAGATATTTTAAATTTAAACGTATCCTATGATGCCGACGGCAATGCTGTGATGCCAAATGTGGAAAGTGTCTACAGACTGCGCCTTGGCTATTCAGATGTGAAAAACACCGGATATAGCTTAAGCTATAACAATACAGATATCAGCTTTGCCGCAGATGGCACGGCAACTGTTACAACGTATCAGTTAGATGGCAATGGTAACAAGCAGCTGGACGCAGACGGCAACCCGATTACAACGACAACAACGGTCAATCCGGATGCCAACGGACAGTACAGCATTACAGATTCTACCGGTACTGCACTGACATTTACAAATACAACGGATAAAAACTACATTCCGGGCGATAATGAAATTGCCTTTAATGCAACAACAGGTGAAGTGCTGATGGGTGAAAATGTTTATAAGCAGGTCTACACCTCTGACAGCTTTTCATTTACGTATCAGAAGGATAACTTTATTAAAGATGATTTGAATCCGACAATGTATTATGACTGTGTGGATAATACGACAGGAATCGTCTATGATAAAGTCAGGGAAGATGTAGAATACAACATCAACTATGCACAGAAGATTAAGATTAATACCGAAGCCAATGAGGCATTCGATATTAACCTTGGCAGAGATATTGATGACCTTGTAACATCCGTTCAGAATGTACTCGACTTAGAAAGCCAGATTTCACAGGTGGAAGGCATGTTAAAGGAAGCACGGTATAGCGATGAGGACTCACAGAAAAAGTTAAATTCGATGCTGAATGGCTTGAATAAGCAGAAAACACTGGCAGAAGATGAGATGACCAAGGCGTTTGAAAGCGGCATTTCACAGATGCAGGGCTATAAGCAGACGATTTCCCTTGCCAATGCAGATGTCGGTAACAGACTGACAAGACTGGAACTGACACAGGGAAGACTCACAGAACAGTTTACCAATGTCACAGAAAGCAAGTCTGCCAATGAAGATATTGATCTGGAAGATGTTGTTGTAAGCTATACATCAGCCCAGCTGGTATACAACGCATCTCTTCAGGCTGCAAGTAAAGTTGTACAGCAGACATTGTTAGATTTCTTAGGATAAAAATAAAAGCAAAATAAAAGACTGCTTGTGAGAATGTGCGCAGGCAGTCTTTATTAGAAAATGGAGAAATGCAAAAAATATGCTTGATAGCATATGTTTCACACGGCTATTTGTTTCTGAGCGAAAACAAATAGCCATTATGGCAGATGAGAAATCGCCTACGCGAATTTCTCATCGCCTCTTCGCAACAAGTCGCTCAGAAATGGAGTAAATATGCAGATTAATACAAAATGGTTTGGCACAGTGGAAATTGATGCTGCCAAAGTGATTACATTTGAAAAAGGGCTGATTGGGTTTGAGGACTGCAGCCGGTTTGCAATTGTATATGAAACAGAAGATAAGAAAGAAAAAACAATTATGTGGCTGCAGTCGTTAGATGAGCAGGCACTGGCACTGCCGATTATTAAGCCGGAATATATTGTGGATGAATATGCACCGGATGTTGAAGATGAACTTGTTTATAAGCTGGGAGAAAATGTAAAAAGTGATGATCTGATGATATTTGTTACGATGACAGTACCGTCTGATCTTACAAAGATGACCTGTAATTTAAAAGCGCCGATTATTATTAATACGGCGACGATGAAAGCAGTTCAGGCAGTTGCAGCCAATGAAGACTATGTTGTTCGATTTCCGGTTTATAATCTTTTAAAAGAAAGAAAAGAAAAGGCGGGTGAGTAGAAATGCTGGCGTTATCGCGGAAAAAAGACGAAGCAATCATTATTAATGATAATATTGAAGTGAAAATTCTTGAAATTAAGGGCGACCAGATTAAAATCGGTGTTTCTGCACCGAAGTCCGTTCCGATCTACCGGAAAGAAGTCTTTACACAGATACAGGAAGCTAATAAAGAGGCTTCTCAGTCTGTAGATATGGAAAAATTAAAGAAGTTATTCTAAAGATTCAGGTCCAAAAAACCGATAATACTAATAAGAAATGAGATAAACTGCGGTTACTGCGCAGTTTAAAAGCGGTGAAAAAGGATATTCACCGGGGAACAAGGAAACAAAGTATGCGTTATCACACGGAGGTGGATAAAAGTGGGATTAGAATCAATTAATAAAGCAACAGCTGCTACGCAGAGCGTGCAGACGGCGGCACCGGTTACACCGGGGGTACAGGCAGCAGGCAGCAGTACGCAGACAACAGATTATGCTTCATCACAAGCGGCACAGGCAGTACAGCTTTCGTTGGGACAGGACAGTGCATCTCCTGAAAGCCAGGAAAGCAAAGCAACTCTTGCAGATGTCAAAGACATCAGCAAAGTCTTAAACAGCAATACGGTTGCGGAGTTTGGCGTATATGAGCCGATGAACCGAATCACCATTAAGATTAAAGACAAGGAAACAGGAGAAGTATTAAAGGAGATTCCTTCTGAAAAGATGCTCAAGATGTTTACAAAAGCCTGCGAACTGGCAGGACTTCTTGTCGATGAAAAAATGTAATGAATATAAGTACAGATGTACTTTACTTTAGAAAGGGGTAGATGATATGCCAATTCGTTTATCAGGTATGCAGTCCGGTCTGGATACAGAAGCTTTAGTATCTGCACTGGTCATGGGTTACCGTACTAAAAAAGAAGATTATGAAAAAGCACAGACAAAGCTTTCCTGGAAGCAGGATAAGTGGAAGAGTATCAATACAAAGATTACGAACTTTTACACGGGTACGCTTGCAAGCAATAAGCTGACAAGTGCGTATAATTTAAAGAAAGCAACGATTAACAATTCATCATATGCAACCGTATCAGCTTCTACATCTGCGGTCAGCGGCACACAGAGTTTAAAGGTGACAAAGCTTGCGTCAACCGGTTATCTGACAGGTGGAAAGATTAGCGGCAGCAATAAGGCTAAGCTGACAGGCAGCAGCAAACTCAGTGAAGTGAAGGGTATGGGTTCTGCTGCGGATGGCGCCAGCATTTCTGTGACAGCAGATGGAAAGACATCAACGATTGATTTGTCTTCTGATATGACAATCAGCCAGTTTGTTGTTAAATTAAAAAATGCTGGACTGACGGCAAGTTTTGATGAGAATAATCAGCGGTTCTTTATCAGCTCGAAGTCGTCCGGTGCGGATAACGATTTTTCAATGACGGCTGCCAACAGCAATGGTAAGAATGCTTTGGGGGCATTAAAGCTTCAGGCAACAACAGCCGATACAGTTGCAAAGGATATTGCAAAATATCAGACAATTGCAGGCACGGATAAGAATACTTACATTGCTGATACAGCTAAGAGCAATTATGATGCAACAATTGAACAGTATAATACAGCAATTGAGAAGTTAAAGACATCGAATGCAGAACTGGAAGAAAAGAATAAAAAACTTGCATACCAGAAGCAGTATGTGGACAGCTTTATTGAAAAGGCAAATTATACAGGCACAGGTGATGGAATTTATAATCCGACGACACTTGATGAGGCCAGAAAGTATTTGTCTGACAGAGAGTCAGAGTTAGAAGCTAAAAAAACAGATGGAACCATTACGGATGATGAAAAGTTAGAATTGGAAGCAGTAAAGACTGTTTCTAAAACAGTGAGTGATGATACACTTGTATTTACAAGAACACAGAAGACAGATGACGATGGCAATGTGTCATATACAAGTGATGTGGATTCATTGCTTACAAGTACAGAAGCTTCTATTACATCAAATAACGAAACAATTGCGGCGAATAATACATCAATCAATCAGTATTATACGGAAGCGGGCGTAGACAGCACCAATGCAGCACAGGTAGACAGCACCAACGGAAAGATTCTGCTAAGCTACAGTGATGCAATCACAGGCAGCAATTCACTGGCAACAGGCTATCAGGCAGCAGCTACCACGCAGTATGAGTATGCTGTGAGCATGGTAGAAGCCTACAATGCATATACAGCAGGTACAGCTACAGATTCTCAGAAAGAATTGCTCGGACTGTCCACCTCGTCATCAACAGATACAACATCAGCAGTCCGTATTGCCGGAAGCAATGCACAGATTGAACTTAATGGTGCAGTATTTGAAAATACGACCAATAACTTCTCAATCAATGGTTTAACGATTCAGGCAACAGCACTGACAGGCAACGAAGCGGTAACGATTACGACAGACACAGATGTCGATGGTATCTATGATACGATTAAAGATATGCTCTCAGAGTATAATGAACTGATTAAGACGTTAGATACTGCTTATAATGCGGAAAGTGCAAAGGGCTATGAACCATTGACAGATGATGAAAAAGAGTCCATGTCTGATGATGAGGTCGAAAAGTGGGAAACAAAGATTAAGGATTCCCTGCTTCGTAATGATGGAACATTAAGCAGCGTGGTTTCTTCTATGAAAAATTCAATGCTTGCAGGAATTACAATTGATGGAAAAACTTATAATCTTTCGGATTTTGGTATTTCTACAGGAAGTTACTTCTCAACATCAACAAATGAAAAGGGTGTATATCACATTGATGGTGATGAAGACGATTCAACATCAAAAGGTAATACAGATAAATTAAAAGCCGCCATTGCCAATGATTCGGATACGGTCATTAAATTCTTTTCACAGCTGGCAAATAACCTGTACAGTACACTGAACAAAAAGCTGGGAACATCAAACAGCATGAGCAGTTATATGTCCATTTACAATGACAAGGAGATGGCAACACAGTATTCAGAATATAAGACGAAGATTTCAGACCAGGAAACAAAGATTTCAACATGGGAAGATTATTATTATAAGAAGTTTTCAAGAATGGAATCTGCACTGGCTTCATTAAATTCACAGGCATCTTCTATTTCTGGATTATTTGGCTGATAAATACAGCATGCAGGAGGAAAAATCGTGGCAGTAAATAATGCATATGCACAATACAATAACAATAAAGTCCTCACCGCATCCCCGGCAGAACTGACATTGCTCCTTTACGAAGGGGCAATTAAGTTCTGCAATATTGCGATGATGGGGATTGAAGAAAAAAATATCCAAAAGACACATGATAACATCAAAAAGGCACAGGCGATTATTGAGGAATTACAGGCAACATTAAATCATTCATATAAAGTTGCAGAAGACTTTGATAATGTATACCGTTATATTTATAGTCTGCTTACAGATGCCAATATCCATAAGGATAAAGAAACGTTAGAGAAGGCTTTAAATGAAATCCGCGGTATGCGGGATACATGGAAACAGGTTATGAAAAGCGCAAAAAGTGTGTAACTCATTGAATGTGGAAGTATGTACACGAAAAATGAGGAGCAGATATGGATACAGAAAATTATCTTCAGATTATGATTGACAGTCTGGTTCAAAAAGAAGAATTGCTAAAGCAGATTGTAGATTATAATGAAAAACAGCAGGCAATTATTACGGCAGCAGAATTTGATGATCAGGCTTTTGAGCAGAATTTAAGCGATAAAGGCGAACTGGTAGAAAAAATTCTTAAGCTAGATGAGGGCTTTAATTCCGTCTTTAACCGTGTAAAAGACGAAGTACAGCACAATAAAGCAAAGTTTAAGCAGCCATTACAGCGGTTAAAAGAGCTGGTGTCGGCGGTTACGGACTTGGGTGTCCGGATACAGGCACAGGAGCTGCGCAATAAACAGCTGGTCGAAAAGCGGTTTGCACAGATGCGCAAGGAATTAAGTAATGCCAAGCGTACAACCAGCAAGGCGAATGCGTATTATAAGAATGCCAACAAGCTGAATAATTACGAATCGCATTTTTTAGATCAAAAAAAATAAAAAAAGTTTATATTCGGGCTAAAGTATTCTAAAATACACCCGATATAATAAATGTAAGTAATCAAGAAGGTTACTAAAAATAATAACGGCGGCATGGAAGCCGCTACATATTCAAGGAGGAAGAATATTATGGTAGTACAGCACAATTTGTCAGCAGCCAACACTAACAGACAGTTAGGTATCACAACAAACGGACTTCAGAAGTCTACAGAAAAGTTATCATCAGGTTACAAGATTAACCGTGCAGCAGATGATGCAGCTGGTCTTTCAATCTCAGAAAAGATGAGAAACCAGATCAGAGGTCTTAACAAGGCATCTGACAATGCTCAGGATGGT
>ERZ772870.248-NODE-248-length-63564-cov-32.298288_pt1 | contig 63564 bp, 57 predicted proteins | sample MGYA00511376_ERZ772870 | MGnify/ENA primary metagenome ERZ772870 (study PRJEB29015, sample SAMEA2737719) | human gut metagenome | biome: human gut; feature: human-associated habitat; material: faeces | place: China | collected 2012 ... | reverse complement strand
GAGCAGGGGACTGAAAATCCCCGTGTCAGTGGTTCGATTCCGCTCTGAGGCACCATTTATCAAGCTGGTGTAGCTCAATTGGTAGAGCAGCTGACTTGTAATCAGCAGGTTGGGGGTTCAATTCCTCTCGCCAGCTCCACTTTGCATTATGCGGGTGTAGCTCAATGGTAGAGCTCCAGCCTTCCAAGCTGATCACGTGGGTTCGATTCCCATCACCCGCTCCATTAGTCAGCAATTTGATACTGCCGGGGTGGCGGAACTGGCAGACGCAACGGACTTAAAATCCGTCGGTTGGAAACAACCGTACCGGTTCGATTCCGGTCCTCGGCACCACCAATTGTATCAATACCTCTCATTTTCATATTACGCGGTCGTGGCGGAATGGCAGACGCGCTAGCTTCAGGCGCTAGTGATGGCAACATCATGGAGGTTCAAGTCCTCTCGACCGCACCATCTAAAATCTTCATATTGTATCATGCGGTCGTGGCGGAATTGGCAGACGCGCTACTTTGAGGGGGTAGTGTTCACAAGACGTATGGGTTCAAGTCCCATCGACCGCACCATTTGAAACATCAAGCTCAGATTCATATCTGAGCTTTTTCTGTATCTGTGTATCTCTAGGTCTGGAGGAAAATCATGATGCGATATGCTCTGGCGGCGCTCTTTCTGCCGTTCTTATTGATGATGGTCTTGCTCTGTCCGGCGCGGGCCTTGGCGGCTACAGGCGAACAGGAGCTTGAACTGGCCTCCTCGCTCGTCTCGATGGCCTCGTACTCGGATGAGCTCAGCCTGCTTGCGCGCGAGTGGCTCACGGAGACGGGCTGGCAGTTCCAGAGCCAGGCGACGTCGACGGCTCTGGCGCAGGGGCGCTATCATCTCGTGACGAAGGAATTGCCCGATGGCCGCCGCGCCGTCTTGCTGGCCTTCCCCGGCACAGAGAATGTCAGCGACGCGAAGGCCGACCTGCGCACGGTGTCCGTGCCGTTCGGCGGCTCCACGGTCGAGGAATTCCGGACCATCGCAGAGCAGGACCGCCATGCGACAGCGTATCCGCTCGTCCACAAGGGCTTTGACGACTACACGATGACGGCGCTGTTCCACGATCCCATTGAGTCCGCTGAGGATGGGGGAAATAAAGCGGTGGGGCAGACCATGGGAGAGGCGCTTGCTGCGGAGCTTCGCGAGCATCCGGAGGAAATCCTCTGCCTGACGGGCCACAGTCTCGGCGGCGCGGCCGCCATCCTGACGGCTGCCCGTCTCAGCGATATGGGCGTCCGGCCAGAGCAGCTGCGCGTCATCACGTTCGGTTCGCCGGCCGTCGGCAATACGGCCTTCGCGCGGCGCTACGAGAAACGCATGCAGCTCACGCGCATCGTCGTCGCGGGCGACCCGGTAGCGGCGGCCCTGCAGTCGCTTGGCACGCGTTACGTGCAGTTCGGAGCACGCACGGTCTGGAAGCAGGACCGCAGCTCGGCCCGCTTTGAGCACGAGATGGTCGTCTATCTCGACAAGGCCCTGCGCCATTATCTGGCGGACGATGGTGCGGATACGTCCACCGCTGAGACTGACGATATTGCCTGGGGGGTACTGGACAGCCAGCCGAAGGCAGTCGCTGGCGGCATCCTGGTCGCCGCGCCGACACTGGACCTCGACCCGCTCGTTGCAGACGATGCTGCGGTTGATGCAAAGGCCTTGCAGGGGGCATGGCAGAACCGCTACGCGCCGTGCCTCGTGCGGTCTGCGTCAGAGCCGTCCGACATCACTTCCCTGTCCGCTGCCGCGCGGCGCTCAGACTGCCGCTATCTCGTGCGGCAGCACGTGTCAGTCGAGCGGGTGCGCGACGAGGACGATGTCGTGCGCGTCATCCTCGAGACTTCTGTCTACGATGCAAAGGGCAATCTCGTCACGGCCGCATCGAAGAGCACGACGACCAAGCGCATGACGGCACTGGAGGCGGTCTGCTACTTGCAGTTTTCTACGCTGCGCGATCTCGATACCGTATTCGTAATACAGAATACATAAAATTCTCTGAAAACTATCTTGACTTTCGGTCGTGCATCCTGTACAATAAAGATAAGCCAAGGAAAGGTCAGGTTCACCCTTTCCAGACAGCCGATTTACTTACTCAGGATGGAGGAGAGTCCAATGGGCTAGTTAACGAGTCCAGTGGAACACAGTGTATCCCATGCATGACACAAACAACACGAACGGAAGGTTACTATCTCACAGATAACCATCAGCGGTGACGAGAAAGCTGCTGATGGTTATTTTATTTGATCATTTTATTCATTTTTTGAGCTTGAAAAACAGGAAAATGGCGCAGGGCGTCGAAATTAAAAGACATTAATAACATTAAAGGCAAAGAGGGGCGCAAGGCCTCCTTTTTCGTGTAACTCATCTTGTATATCTTAGGGGGATCATTACATCATGGAAAAGGCAAAAGTTTATTTCACGGATTTCCGCGTGCCGGTCGGGCGCAACATCATGCAGAAGCTCCGGGCACTCTGCTTGGCTGCTGGCATCAAGAAGATCGACATGGATGGCAAGTTCGTCGCCATCAAGATGCACTTCGGTGAGCTCGGCAACATGGCCTATCTGCGCCCGCAGTACGCGAAGGTCGTCGCGGACCTCGTCAAGGAGCAGGGCGGTATGCCGTTTTTGACGGACTGCAACACGCTCTATCCGGGCAGCCGCAAGCACGCGCTCGAGCACATGGACTGCGCAAACCTCAACGGCTTCAACACGACGACGACGGGCTGCCAGATCATCATCGGCGATGGCCTGCGCGGCACGGATGATGTCGAGGTGCCGGTCAAGAACGGTGAGTACATCGAGAAGGCCAAGATCGGCCGCGCCATCATGGATGCCGATGTCTTCATCAGCCTCGCGCACTTCAAGGGCCATGAGGCGACTGGCTTCGGCGGCGCTATCAAGAACATCGGCATGGGCTGCGGCAGCCGCGCCGGCAAGATGGAACAGCATTCGTCGGGCAAGTGCGTCGTCAACGAAGAGCTCTGCCGCGGCTGCCGCAAGTGCGCGAAAGAATGCGGTTCAGATGCCATCACCTACGAGAACAACAAGGCCGTGATCCACGAGGATCTCTGCAAGGGCTGCGGCCGCTGCATCGGTGCCTGCTCGTATGACGCCATCCGCAATGAGCAGTGGGATGCCGGCGACCTGCTCGACCGCAAGATGGCGGAGTACGCGCAGGCTGTCGTACAGGACCGCCCGTGCTTCCACATCAACATCGTGCGCGACATCTCGCCGAACTGCGATTGCCATGGCGAGAACGATGCGCCGATCCTGCCGGACCAGGGCATGTTTGCCTCGTTCGACCCGGTGGCGCTCGATCAGGCTTGTGCGGATGCCTGCCTCAAGGCAACCCCGTTGCCGAACAGCCAGCTCGCGGACAACCTCGCGAAGCCGGACTGGCACCATCATCACGATCACTTCCTCGACAACAACCCGAACATCCATTGGAAAGAGACGCTCGAGCACGGCGAGAAGATCGGCATGGGCACGCGCAACTATGAATTGGTGACGATCAAATGAGGAAGAAGCGAAGGCAGATCGACATGCCGCCATCCTATGTCATCGAGCACCTCGACGAGGCCATCGAGAAGCATTGGGTAAGGGTTCACTACCAGCCCATCGTGCGCACGATTTCGGGGCAGCTCTGCGCGATGGAAGGCCTCGCGCGCTGGGATGATCCGAACTGGGGCTTCCTGACGCCGCCGTTCTTCATCGGTATCCTCGAACAGCACAATCTCATCCACAAGCTCGATGCCTTCCTCATCGAGGAGGTCTGCCGCAATCAGGCGCGCGTCAGGAAGGCGGGGCTGCCGTCGGTGGCGGTCTCGCTGAACCTCTCGCGCCTGGATTTCATCAACTGCGATATCTTTGAGGTTGTCGAGAACGCCGTGCGCAAGTACAACGTGCCGCGTGACCTCCTGCACCTCGAGATTGTCGAGAACATCCTGACCGACCGCAACAAGAAGATCGGCGAGGTGCTCGACCGCTTCCGCGCGGCAGGCTATGAGATCTGGATGGACGATTTCGGCAGTGGGTACTCGAGCCTCAAGTTTCTCAAGGACCAGCGCTTTGACGTCTTGAAGATGGACATGGCCTTCCTCAAGAGCGATACACAGCGGGCGCGCGACATCATCATCTCAATCATCTCGATGGACAAGCGCATCGGCAACCGGACACTCGCAGAGGGCGTGGAGACGCAGGAGCAATTCGAATTCCTGCGAGAGATCGGCTGCGAGAAGATCCAGGGCTACTATCTCGGGCGCCCGCGCCCCTACGATGAGACTATCAATAACTGCCTCGAGAAGGGCATCTCCGTCGAGCTGAACTGCTGGAAGGCCTATTACGATGCCATCATGGAAGTCGACTTCCTCACGGGGCATGCCCTGCTGCTCATCGAATACCGTGACCACGCCTACCACATCCTGTTCGCCAACCAGAAGAGCCGCGAGCTCTTCTGGCAGGGTGATGCGGAGAAGTGCAGGAAGTGGGAGGAAGCCTTCAACACCTACAATCAGCCGGCCGTGCGCTACCTGCGGCGCGGTCTGCGGCGCGTCATGCTCAGCGGCGAAGATGAGGAGCTCGCCTATCCGCTCGACGGTGACTTCATCATGATGGACTGCCACCGCGTGATCTCGTACAACGGCCGCTGCCTGCTTTCGGTGAACTGCCGCCTGCACAAGGTCGCGCACGAGGGCGACTTGTTCCGTCCAGCCTATCTGTTGCGCAACCTCTTCTACCTCTACGACAAGGTGGCGACGTTTAACCTCGCGAAGAATGAGGCCATCGAGCTGACACAGCCGCAGTTGCGGTCGGGCCTGCGCAAGGCCCCGCTCGATGAGGCGCTGCGGGAATACCGCGAGCAGGAGGTCTACCATGCGGACCGCAAGCGCTTTGCGGAATTCTTCGATGTCAAGACCATCCCAGAGCGCGTGGCGGCCTCAAAGCTCGGCAGCATTGTCGAGGCCTTCCGCACGAAGGGCCCGGACGGTTCTTTGATCTGGAAGACGCATCGGCTGACGCGCATCTCCAGCAGTCGGGGGGCAATCTACTTCTGCGTCGTGCGCGTGTCGGATGCGCAGGACCTCGCGGACTACGAGGCAAAATGCCGGGATCAGTACGTCCTGCGGACTGATACGGGGGTGGACAGCGCAGATCTGCTATGGCGCAACTTCATCACGGGCTTCCCGCTGCCGGCCTTCTGGAAGGATGCCAAGCGGTGCTTCTGTGGCGTCAACCAGAGCTTCCTGGACTTCTATGACTTTGATTCGGTACAGGAGCTCGCAGAGCGCACGGATGAGGACATGAACTGGCATGTCCATCCCGAGCCGTTCGCGCGCGATGAGCATGACGTGCTCGAGAAGGGCATCACGCTGCGCGATGTACCGGGACAGTGCCTGGCACGCGGCGTGCAGCGCGACATCCTCGCAACGAAGTGGCCAATCTACGATGCGAAGGGGAATATCGCGGGACTCATGGGCTACTTCGTCTCTGCTGAGACGCTTGCCCGCGTGCAGCAGCAGTCGCACAAGGCTGCCTTTGTCGATGCGGTGACGGGGCTCGCCAACGTCAAGGGCCTGCTGTTCCTGCTCGCGCAGTACCTCGATGAATACCGGTTCAGTCATCGGAATTTCGTCGCGATCTTCATCAAGATCCGCGCGATTGACCGCTTATTGCGACGCTACGGCGCAGAGGCCTGCGACGAGGTGCTCTGTTGCATTGCGGAAGAGATACGGCGCGTCCTTGGACCTGTCGGCGCATCGGGGCGCTTCGAACGGAATCAGTTCTTGGTCTTCAGCCAGTACAACTCGCAGGAAGAAGTGCGCGACCTCGGTCAGCGCCTGCGCACGGGCATCGAGTCCATCCACAACTTCGGCCAGCGCAGCTGTACGCTGTTCGTCGAGACGCACATGGCGTACCCGCAGGACCAGTCGGATTTCTACGAGGACATCATCACGGCGCTCTTGGGGCGCTCACGAAGAAAATGAGAAGAAAGAATCCATGAAGAGTTGCTGCTGTTGCAGCAGCTCTTTTTTTTGACTTTTTTGGTCAGAGGCTCTATACTATTAGTTAGCAAGCTAACTAAATGGAGGAAGGATCATGAAACGAGAACTCATACCGAGCTGGGAGGAGCTCGAGCAGCATCGGAAGATCGTGCCGGAAATCAAGCCGGCGGCGGTCATCGCCATGCTCGAGATCAAGCAGGTCGGCGAAGATATCCAGCACGGCATCATGGATGTCCTGCAGCAGGAATATCACCTGTCAGAGGGCAAGTTCTGCATGCTCATCGTGCTGCACCAGAATCCAGAGGGCATCGCGCCATCGACGATCGCGGAGAAACTCGGCGTGACGAAGGCGACCGTAAGCAATATGCTCGTGCGCATGGAGCGCGATGGCCTGGTCGTGGAGAAGCCATCGCCGGGCGATGCCCGGGGCAAGCTCATCTGTCTGACGCAGGACGGAAGGGATTTCATGAATGAGATCCTGCCGCCGCACTATCTTCGCGTCACGAAGCTCATGGAGAAGCTCAGCGAAGAGGAGCAGCACGAACTCATACGCCTGCTCAAGAAACTGTCCGGCTGATGATACGATGACGATAAGGGGGATTTTGGGATGAATACGAGACAGAAAGCCCTGCGCACGGGGGCCATCTTCATCGCGCTGCTGGTGATTGCCGGCATCCTGCTGATGTACAGAGGCAACGATGCCGTCGCTTTGGGCATGGAGAAGAAAGAGGGCATCCTGACGGCAGAGCAGGTCAAGATGTCGTTCGATAGCGTGAGCGGCCGCCTGCTCAAGGAAGCCGTCAAGGAGGCGATACGGTCAAGGCCGGTGACGTCATCATGGAGCTGGACCCGACGGACACGGATCTCTCGATCGAGCGCACGAAGGCGCAGATCGCTCAGCTCGACGCGCAGATCCGCTCGACGGGCGGCACGCAGTCCGTCAACTACATGAAGGCGGATTCGGATGAGCAGCAGAGCTTCCGCCAGATCGACCAGCAGCGCGCAGCCGTCTCGGCAGCGCAGGCCACGCTCAAGAACAGCCAGGTCGACTACAACCGCAAGGCGGCCCTGCTCGATGCCGGCGCCATCGCGAAGTCGCAGCTCGACGATGCGGAGATGGCCCTGAGCGTCGCCGAGGCCAATGTCACGCAGCAGCAGCAGCTCCTCGACAAGCTGCTGTCGGGTGCACAGGATACGGGCAATACGGATTCCATCAATCTGCCGACGATTGCGCAGCAGCGTGAGGCGGCCGGCAACATGAGCAATGATATCGATGCGCTCATGCAGCAGAAGCAGGCGCTCGTCGTGCAGCTCAAGCAGCTCGAAGTCCAGAAGGAGCGCCTGACGCTGCGCGCGCCGGAAGACGGCCGCATCATCAAGGTCCTCGCAAAAGAGGGCGAGATGGTCGCCGCCGGTACGCCGGTCGTGCTGCTCGAGAGCAACCGCAGCTACTACGACATCTACATCAGCGAGAAGCAGGCACAGGGACTCGCGGAGGGCGACACCATCACGGGCCGCTCGGTAGCGGGCAATAAGCCAGTGGCTGGTACGATCCGCCTGCTGACGAAGGCGCCGGGCTTTGCGGACCTCAAGCAGTCGCGCGAGAAGGGCCAGGCGGACCTCACGGCCTTCCAGGTCCGCATCGATGTGGACCCGCAGGAGGGCGTGATGCCGGGCATGACGATTGGGGTGAATGAACGTGAATTCACTAAGAGATGAAGTCCGCTTCCTGTTCTCGGGGCAGGGCATGCCGTATGAGAAGGTCTGCCTGATGGTCGCAGCCGTCGTCTGCATCGTCCTTGGCCTCATGCTCAGCAGCAATTTCTCACACGATGCGCGCGTGGTCGTCATCGACCTCGACAACTCGGCCTACAGCCATGAGCTCACGAGCCGCATCGACGCCTCGGAGTACATGAAGGTCACGGCCGTGCTCAACACGCCGGTCGATCCCTCGACGCTCTTCTACCGCGATCAGGCGGTCGCCGTCATCTATTTCCCGCGGGGACTCGAGAAGGACCGCTACACGGGCGCGGAGAATCACGTCGGCGTCTTCTACGACAACACGAACACGGCGCAGACCTCTGACATCAAGATCGCGCTCAACGAACTCATCGGCCTCGACAATGCGGCTGAACAGGGCGATACGGGCAGCACGAACGACAGCCTCAGCGGCACGATCGGCCTTGCGGACCGCAACCTCTTCAACCCGAGCGGTTCGAACTACAACGTCGAGGTACAGGGCTTCCTGTTCTTCTTCGGGTCGATGTTCTTCACGTTCGCGACGATCGGCATGGTGCCGAGACTGCGCCTCTCGCATCAGCTCGATAAGATCCTGCTCGAAGGCACGCCGTGGGACATCCTCGTGCGCCTCGTGCCGTACGGCGCCTGCCTGGCCGTCTCCTTTGTCTTCGGCATGGCGATCCTGCGGCTCTTGGGCGACATGACGTTCTCGGGCAGCCTGCTGACCTTCCTGTTCGTGCAGGTCTTCTACGTCCTGACGGTCGGCACGATGAGCGTGCTGTTCGGCTGGACGGCGGCGAACCCGGGCATCGCCTCCTCGCGTATGATCCTGTTCATCCCGGGCGGCTTCATCTTCGGCGGCCCGACGGGCCCGATTTCCTTCTATCCGGACTGGGTCGTCGCGGCGTCGCATCTCTTTCCGCTGACCTGGGAGTTCCACTTCGTGCGCGACATCATCGCGCGCGGCGCTGGCTTTGCGGACATATCGAAGGAGTTCGGTGCCTTCCTGCTCTATATGGCCGTCGTCCTCATCCTGTTCTGCGCCAAGTTCTTCTCGGCGCGGCGTGCGCTGCTGAAGCGCCAGGCGCAGGACGAGCTTCATCGCCAGAAAATACAGCAGCTGAGCCTCGAGGAGAGCGCAGCTGCCGGACAGGCGGAATAAGGGGGTATCACGATGGAAAGAGAAGCGCTGATCGAGGAGATACAGCATCGGAAGCCGCAGGCCATCCACTGCGACCGCATCCTCGTGCCGACGGACGGCTCGGGGCAGGCCTTCCGGGCCGTCAATGAGGCCATCCACATCGCGGCCATGACGGGCGCGCACCTGACGGTCCTCATGGTCGTCGACCTCAACAAGCACGTGGCTGCCTTTGAGCAGGTCAGCCTCAGCGGCTATGTGCCGGCAGAGCTCAAGATCGCAGCCTACCAGTTCCTCGCGGATCTCATGCACATGATCCCGCCGGAGATCAAGGCGAGGACGCGCGTCGAGGTCGGCAATCCCGGCGAAGTGATTGTTGATGTGGCCGACGAGGAGCAGAGCGACCTCATCGTCATGGGCTCGCGCGGCTTCGGCACCTTCCGCAGCATGCTCGTCGGTTCTGTCTCCCACTACGTCCTGCAGCAGGCGCACTGCCCCGTCCTCATCGTCAAGGGCATGCCGGATGACTGGAACGAGGAGGACTCCTACCTCGGCGAATCGGACGACTGAGAGATAGTCGTGAAATAGAACTGCTATATTTTGCCAGAAAGATGCCACCTGCTGTAAAATACATCTACAGCAGGTGGCATCTTGTTGTGTCACATAGTATAATAAAGGGGTATTATCGAAATTTGGGGAGAGAAAGCTATGCATGCAGAATATCTGATGGGCAATGAGGCCATCGCCATGGGGGCGGTCGCGGCCGGCGTCAATGTCGTCGCCGGCTATCCGGGCACGCCGTCGACGGAGGTCCTCGAGACAGTTGCCCGGCACAATCCGGATGGGAAGATCCACGTGGAGTGGTCGACGAACGAGAAGGCTGGCATGGAGGTGGCGGCAGGGGCGGCTTACTCCGGCGCCCGCGCCCTCGTGACGATGAAGCAGGTCGGCCTCAACGTCGCCTCGGACCCGCTGATGAGTCTCGAGTATCTCGGCGTCAAGGGCGGCCTCGTCGTGCTCGTCGCCGATGACCCGGGGCCGATTTCGTCGCAGACGGAGCAGGACACGCGCCACTTCGCTTCGTTTGCCAAGGTTCCGTGCTTCGACCCTGCGAGCGTGCAGGAAGCCTATGAGATGATCCAGGAAGCGTTCGACTTCTCGGAGCGCTACCACACGCCCGTCTTCCTGCGCCCGACGACGCGCATCGACCACGGTTATGCCTCCATCACGGTCAAGGACGAGAGCGAGTACCGCGTCCATGAGCCCGAGGGCTTCGTGCGCGACCCGGCGCGCTGGGTCATCTTCCCGCGCCTCTCGTACCGGGCGCATCAGGAGATCGAGCGGCGCAACGAGGAACTCAGCGAGGTCTTTTCCTCGTATGCGCGCAATCAGGTGGAGCAGGGCGCCTGCCGCCGCGGCATCGCGACGCAGGGCGTCAGCTACTCGTACGTCGCAGAGACGCTCGCAGAGCGGGCGGCAGAGGGGAAGGAAATGCCGCGTGTGTTCAAGGTCGCGACGCCGTTCCCATTCCCTGAGAAGCTCGCGGTCGAATTCCTGCAGGGGCTCGACGAGGTGCTCTGCCTCGAGGAACTCGACCCCGTCATCGAACGCGAGCTCATCTTCCTCTGCGGCAAGTATCAGCTGCCCGTCAAGATCCGCGGCAAGCTCACGGGCGATGTCAAGCGGGCTGGCGAGAACACGCGCGACACGGTCTACGACGATATCGCCGCGTTCATGGGCTGGCCCAAGGCGGAGCCCGCGGCGCTGCCGGAGCCGCCGGTCTCCGTCGTGCGCCCGCCGGTGCTCTGTGCCGGCTGTCCGCACCGCGCTTCGTTCTACGCGGTCAAGCGCGCGATGAAGGGGCAGAAGAGTGTTTTCTGCGGCGACATTGGCTGCTACACGCTCGGCAATGCCATGCCGCTCGACATGGTCGACACCTGTCTCTGCATGGGGGCAGGCATCGACATCGCGCAGGGCATCGGCGCTGTGACGCCCGGTATGAAGTGCTTTGCCTTCGTCGGCGACTCGACGTTCTTCGCCTCGTCGATCACGGGCATCATCAACGGTGTCTACAATCAGGCGGACCTCACGGTCTGCATCCTCGACAACTCGACGACGGCCATGACGGGCCACCAACCGCATCCGGGCACGGGCCATACGATGATGGGCCAGATCGTCGACAAGGTCTCCATCGAGGCGACGCTTCGGGGCATCGGCGTCAAGACGGTGCGCACGGTCGATCCGCTCGACCTCGAGGCTGCCATCGCGACGGTCAAGGAGGTGGTTGCAGAGCCGGGCGTCAAGGCCATCATCTTCAAGTCGCCGTGCATCGCGATCGTCAAGCCGCTCGGCAGGGCTGAGGTCCTGCAGGATGCCTGCCGCAAGTGCAAGAAGTGCATCCGCGAGATCGGCTGCCCGGGCATCGTCGTGGAGGATGGGAACATCAAGATCGACGCTTCGCAGTGCACGGGCTGCGGCATCTGCGCGGAAATCTGCCCGTTCGATGCCATCGAAGTCACACCGTTTGCGAAGAGAGAAGGGGGCGCGAAATGATGCAGAAGAATATCATCCTGACGGGCGTCGGCGGCCAGGGCACGGTGCTCGCCTCGAAGCTCATCGCGGCGGCGGCCATGGCAAAGGGACTGCCCGTCATGAGCGCGGAGACGATCGGCATGGCCCAGAAGGGCGGCGCGGTCTTCAGCCACCTGCGCATTGGCGAGGGCGTCAAGAGCCCGATGATCCGGCGCGGCACGGCGGACCTGCTGCTGGCCTTTGAGCCGGCGGAGGCCGTGCGCATGCTGCCCTACCTCAGGAAGGGCGGCATGGTCGTCGTCAACTCGCACCCCATCATGCCCGTCACGGCAGCGCTGCAGGGCACGGATTACACGGGCGCGGAGATGGTCGCGTACCTGCGGGAGCACGCGGAGCACGTCCTCGTGCTCGACGGCCAGAAGGCGGTCGAAGCCATCGGCAACCCGAAGACGCTCAACGTCATCATGCTCGGCGCAGCGCTTGCGAGCGGTGCACTCGACTTCCTGACGGAGGAAGATGTGCTCGCGGCCATCCGCCAGAAAGTCAAGCCGAAGTTCGTCACGCTCAACGAGAAGGCATTGCGCTACGCTTCGTCACTGGTGTAAGGAATCAAAGATAAGGCAGGGAATCATATGGAAATCTCAAATGAACAGCTCGCGCTCGTCAATGAGCGCATCGCCCAGCTCCTCGAGGCAGACAGCTTCTACGGCAAGCGGCTGCGCGAACACGGCATCGACCACGTCGCAACGCCGGAGGAATTCAAGAAGCTGCCGTTCTCGGAGAAGAAGGACCTCCGCGACGCCTATCCGCTCGGGCTCATGAGCGTGCCGGAGGAGAGAATCGTGCGCATGCACTCCTCGTCGGGCACGACGGGCAAGCCCGTCATCATCCCGTATACGGCGCAGGACGTCGAGGACTGGGCCACGCAGTTCGCGCGCTGCTATGCGATGGCGGGCGTCACGAATCGCGACCGCGTGCAGATCACGCCGGGCTACGGCCTCTGGACGGCGGGCATCGGTTTCCAGGCCGGCTGCGAGAAGCTCGGTGCCATGGCCGTGCCGATGGGCCCGGGCAATACGGAGAAGCAGCTGCAGATGATGATGGACATGGAGAGCACGGTCCTCTGCGCGACGAGCTCCTATGCTCTGCTCTTGGCCGAGGAGATCGAGAAGCGCGGCATCAAGGACAAGATCCACCTGCGCAAGGGCATCATCGGTTCGGAGCGCTGGAGCGAGAAGATGCGCAAGGCCATCTGCGAGAAACTCGGCATCGATGCCTACGACATCTACGGCCTGACGGAGGTCTACGGCCCGGGCATCGGCATCAGCTGCGATGCGCACGACGGCATCCACTACTGGGATGACTTCATCTACGTCGAGATCATCGACCCGCAGACGGGCGAGACGCTGCCCGACGGCGAGTGGGGCGAGATCGTCATCACGACGCTGCGCAAGGAGGGCGCGCCGCTCATCCGCTTCCGCACGCACGACCTCTCGCGCATCCTGCCGGGCGACTGCCCGTGCGGCAGCAAGTTCCCGCGGCTCGACACGATCCAGGGCCGCACGGACGACATGGTCAAGATCAAGGGCGTCAACCTCTTCCCCGCGCAGATCGAGGAAATCCTCAAGACCTTCCCCGAGGTCTCGAGCGAATACCAGATCCACATCTCGCATCTCGACGGCAAGGACACGATGCGCCTCTACGTGGAGACGAATGGCAGCATCGACTTCCTCGATCTCGCGAAGCGTATCGCCGAGCGCGTCAAGAGCCGCATCGGCTTCACGCCGCTCGTCAAGGTCGTCGAGATCGGCGTCCTGCCGCGCTCCGAGAAGAAGACGAAGCGCGTGATCGATACGCGCTATGAATGATGTGAATGATATGGATGATAGATGTGAGGACAATGAACTGCGGGAAATCGTCACGGTCTGGCCCGACTTCGCGGACGCTTTCGTCTGCAAGGCTGATACGTGCCAGCACACGTGCTGCCGCGGTTGGGAGATCGACATCGATGCGGCGACGGCCGCGTATTATGATTCGCTTGAAGGCCCCATCGGCGAGGAACTGCGCCGGAACATCGACGCGCAGGCAGACGGCACGCATTCGTTCCATCTGACGCAGGATGAGCGCTGCCCCTTCCTGCGCGAGGACGGCCTCTGCCGCCTCATCCGCACGCTCGGGGAAGATGCACTCTGCGAGGTTTGCACGATGCATCCGCGCTTCTTCATCATGAGCGGGCAGCTGGAGCTCGCAGGCTTCGGACTGGCCTGTGAGAAGGCGGTCGAGCTCTTGCTCGCGGCAGACAGCCTGCGCCTGCGGGCGGAGGGCGAGCGCCAGTCCTTTGACTTTGGCGCCCTGCTGGCCTTCCTGGGCAGGGAGGTGCCGCGCGAGTGGCTGCTGCCGCCGCGCGAGCTGACGCTCGCACAGTTCTCGTTCCTGCTCGCGCAGATGAAGGACACCGAGCCCATCGACCGAGTCTGGCCGCAGCAGCTCACCGCCCTGCGGCTGGACTGCCGGCAGCTGCTGCCGCGCTACGCGAAGCTTCTATCTGAGCGGGGCGAGAGGGCGGCCGAGAAACTCGTCTCGTACCTGCTCTACCGCCAGCTCAGCAAAGCGGATGCGTACGGCATGGAGGCGCTCTGCCGCTACGCGCGCTGCAATGCGGCCTTCATCTACCTGCTGGCCGCCAAGACGCATGACCTGCCCGAGGCCGTGCGCCGCTGGTCCGAGCAGATTGAGTACGACGAGGAGAATACCGCACGCCTCATCGAAGCGTGCGGCCAGGTGCCGGCCGCGTTCTTTTGAGAAGTGGATAGAAGAGATGTCTCGTGCTGAGGGGCTGCCTTCAGGACGGGGCATCTTTGTTTTCAGGAGGGATGAAGATAAAGGCGATGAGGTGTGAAACATATTCGCGAAGGTTCATGAGTCCGGTGTTGTCCAATCGTCGAGCAGCTGCTGTCGGATGAACTTGATGAGGAGCCGCTGGTCTTTTGAGATCTGGCGGCTCTTTTTGGTGATGATGCAGCTTGTCAGCGAGAGTGGCTTGTCGAATGGGACCGTGACGAGGCCGTCGAGCGAGGCGACGGCTGGCTCGAAGAGGATGCTCGGCGCCGTATGCGTGCGCAGCAGGCTGTAGAGCGTGGAGAGGTGCGGTGAGAAGTAGGCGATGTCGGGCTCGATGTGCGCAGCGGCGAAGCTGCGCAAGAGCAGCCGCGTGACATAGAATTCCTCCGAGAGCAGGACGAGGGAAAACTGGGCTGCTTCTTTGAGACTGATGCTCGCCCGTTTGGCAAGCGGGTGCTCTGGCCAGACGACGAACTTGACGGCGCGCGAGGTGATGCGGTGGTACTGGAGATCAGGCACGGTGGAGCCATCATAATTGACGACGGCGAGGTCGGCCTTCTCTTCTCGAACGAGACGGGCGGCTTCGAGGCCGTAGGGCTCGATGATGTCGAGCTGGATTTCAGGGTGTTCATTCTGGAACGTGTTGAGCAGACGCGGAATCAGCAGGGAGGCCTGCTGCTGCGGCACGGCGAGGCTAAGCTTGCCGTGCCGGCTCGCCATCTCGCGCACATTCTCCTCGAATACATCGACCTCGCGCAGCAGGACTGTGACCTTCTGCGCGAGCTTCTGGCCGTCCTGGCTGATCCTTATCGTGCGGCCGCTGCGCAGGAAGAGGTTGAGTCCGGTCTCTTCCTCAATGGCCTGCATGGCCTGGCTCAGCGTCGACTGCGCTAAGTGCAGCTCCGCGGCCGCATGCGTGATGTTTTGCAGGCGGCAGACCGTCAGGAAATAGCGCATCTGCAAGATTGTCATACGATCATCCTCCAATCTTCTTGACTCAGTGCCATGTGATACCTTGATTGTACTCCAGCTTGATGATTCATTCAATCGGTTTTACCGATGTATCGATCAGATATACCCGTTTTTCAGATGGCGTGGATTGTGCCATAATGAAACTGTCAAAAGGAAACGACATAGAACGATATAGATTGTATCAGGTGAGATGGGAGTGGATCATTATGACGATGAAGAAGGTATTGGGATGCGCAGCCGTTGCTGCTATCTGGAGCATGGTTGTCCTGCTGAATATCCATGCTGCGGATGCCCGCTTGAGCAAGACAGCTGTTACCGCACCATTCGACCAGTACGTCGTGCAGATGAGCACGTCGAGCTATGTGAATCCGCATAGTCCAGATTATCAGGATATCGTCCTGGAGCAGGATGGTATCGACCGCTGATACGGGAATAGGGGCTGTCTTTTGAGGCAGCCTTTTCTTTTTGCCTTGTATGAGGTGCTGGTCAGGAATTCCTGCATGCGATACAATAGGGGAAAGGGGGGATGGCGATGGAGCGGCTTGTCATGCATGTGGATATGGATGCGTTCTTTGCCTCGATCGAGCAGCGCGACCATGAGGAATACCGCGGGAAGCCGGTAATCGTCGGCGGGCTCTCGGGGCGCGGCGTCGTCTCGACGTGCTCGTACGAGGCGCGGCGCTTCGGCGTGCACTCGGCCATGCCGATCGTGCGGGCGCGGCGGCTCTGCCCGCAGGGCATCTTCGTGGAAGGCGATTATGCGCATTACAAGGCAGTATCACAAGATATCTTTGCCATCTTTGCGCGCTATGCGCCCGTCGTCGAGCCGCTGTCCATCGACGAGGCGTTCCTTGACCTCACTGGCATGGAACTCCTGATGGAGTCGCCGCGCGCTTACGCCGAGAAGATCAAGGCAGAGATCCGCGAGAAGACGGGGCTCGTCGCATCTGTCGGCATTGCGCCGAATAAATTCCTCGCGAAACTGGCTTCAGACCTCGAGAAGCCGGACGGGCTCGTCATCATCACGGAGCAGACGAAGCAGGCCGTGCTGGACCCGCTATCGGTCGGCCGCATCTGGGGCGTTGGGCAGAAGACGGCTGCAAGGCTCGAGGCCCTGCGTATCCGCACGATCGGCCAGCTGCGCCGGACGCCGCGCGAGCGGCTCGTCCGCGCTCTCGGCGCGCATATGGCAGACCATCTGCTCGCGCTGGCCTCGGGTATCGATACGAGGCCGGTGGCGCCGCGCGAACCGGCTAAGTCCATCGGCAAGGAAGTCACGTTCCCCACAGACATCGAGTCGGCCGAGGCGGTGGAGCGCGTCCTGCTCGCTCTTTCCGAGAAGGTCGGTTATCGCCTGCGCCGCCATGGCTGTAAGGGGCGGACCATCCAGCTCAAACTGCGCCTCGGCGATTTCCGCACCTACACGCGGAGCCGCACATTGGCGGAGCCGACATGCTACGACCGGGAAATCTACCAGACGGCACTCGCACTCTACCGGGCGTTCGGCGTGAAGCAGGGCATCCGGCTGCTCGGCATCTCAGTCTCCGGCTTCGACACATCCGGCGCCATCTCGCTCTTCCACGAGGAAGCGCGCAAGGAGAATCTCTATGCGGCCATCGACGCCATCAAGAAGCGCTTCGGCGAGCAGGGCATCACGAAGGCGCAGCTGCTCAGGAAGTGCAATGAAGCGGAGGACAAAGGCGATGGGGTGTGAAAAATATTATAGGAAACACGAGAAGAATCTGCTAGAATAAGAAAAGATACGGATGTAATACGACTCCGAGCGAAATCCGCTAAGGCTGTGATAGGCACAAGGCTATGCGGATGAGCCAGGGTCCCGGGGGAAACGCCGGGGCCTTCCGTGATTGAAAAGGGGCGAAATCCAAGGGGCGAAGGCCATCCTCTTGCAATTGCGGGAGGATGGCCTTTTTTATTGATTTTTGATGATTCGCACAATGTGCATCAAGATAGGAGTGTTGAGCGCGATGAAGGAAATGAGAACAGTCGATGCAGTCGGGCAGGTGCTCTGCCAGGACATCACGCAGATCGTGCGCGGTGTGACAAAGAACGCGCGGTTCCGCAAGGGCCATGTGATACAGGAAGAGGACATCCCCGTGCTGCTGTCGCTCGGCAAGGACCACATCTACATCTGGGAAGAGAACGCGCAGGAGATGCATGAGAATGAGGCGGCTGACGTGCTGCGCGAGCTCTGCCAGAACGACCATATGACGGCGACGGAGCCGAAAGAGGGCAAGATCGAGCTCGTCGCGACCTGCGATGGCGTCTTCCAGGTCGACGAGGACCGCTTCGATGCCGTCAACGAGCTCGAGGACATCACGATTGCGACGCTTGCGCAGAACATGCCGGTCAAGAAGGGCATGAAGCTCGCGGGCATGCGCGTGACGCCGCTCTTCATCGCGCGCGAGAAGATGGAAGAGGTGCGCCGCACGGCGGGTTCTGAGCCGCTCCTGCGCCTGCTGCCGTATCGCAAGGGGCTCAAGGTCGGCGTCGTGACGACGGGCACCGAGGTCTTCCTCGGCCGCATCAAGGACACGTTCACGCCGGTCATCGAGGCGAAGCTCAAGAAATTCGGACTGACAATCACGGAGCACCGCCTCTCAGACGATGTGACGGAACACACGAAGGCTGCCATCGAGGAGCTCTTAGACCTCGGCATGGACATCATCCTCTGCACAGGCGGCATGAGCGTCGACCCGGACGACCGCACGCCGGCCGCCATCCGCGATGCCGGCGTCGACATCGTGACGTACGGTGCGCCGGTACTGCCTGGCGCGATGTTCCTGCTCGGCTACTGTGAGCGCGAAGGCCGCGAGGTCACGGTCATGGGCCTGCCGGGCTGCGTCATGTTCGACAAGGCGACGATTTTCGACATGATCCTGCCGCGCGCAATCGCCGGCGACCGCGTGACGCGCAAGGAGATCCGCCACTTCGGCATCGGCGGCCTCTGCATGCGCTGCGAGGTCTGCCGCTATCCCATCTGCCCGTTCCAGAAGTAAAGAGAGGTATTTATGCAGGATATTTCATTGGAGCAGGCCATCTCGGTCCTGCTTGAGCATACGAAAAAAATCGAAGCCGTCGAGGAAGTGCCTCTCTTAGAGGCGCTCGGCCGCATCCTCGCTGAAGATACCGTCGCCACCTTCGACAGCCCGCCGTTTGATCGCTCGCCGCTCGACGGCTACGCCTTTGCCGCCTCTGGCACGAAGGGCGCAAAGGAAGAGGCACCGGCTTCTTTCCGCATTATCGGTGAGGAGTGTGCCGGTGACTTTTTCGCGCAGGAGGTGTCGGAGGGCGCGGCCGTGCGCCTGATGACGGGCGCGGCCATTCCGAAGGGCTGTGACTGCGTCGTGCGCCAAGAGGACGTCACGGTGCAGGATGAGTGCATCCTCGTGCCGTACGAGCTTCACCATCACGAGAACTACTGCTTTGCGGGCGAGGACATCCGCAAGGGCACGCTGGCTGTCAAGCGGGGCACGGAGCTCACGGCGGCGCACCTCGGCGTGCTCGCGAGCCTCGGCCTCGGCACGGTTAAGGTCCGCCGCTGTCCGCGCATCGCGATCGCGAGCACGGGCGATGAGCTCGTGCTGCCGGGCGAGCCGCTGCGCCCCGGCAAGATCTACAACAGCAACCTCTACGTGCTCGCGGGCAGGCTGCGGGAGCTCGGCTTCGAGCCGGAGGTGCTCGGCATCCTGCCGGACGATGCCGCAAAGGCGGCTTCTTTCATCGCAGGCTGGCGGGAGAAGGTGGACCTCTTCCTGACGACGGGCGGCGTCTCGGTCGGCAAGAAGGACATCATGCACGAGGTCGTCCGGCGCATCGGCACGCGACTCTTCTGGCGCGTCTGCATCAAGCCGGGCGCCCCGGTCATCGCCTACACAGCAGGCGATATGCTCGGCATCGCGCTGTCGGGCAATCCCTTTGCCTCCTATGCGACGTTTGAGCTCCTGACGCGCCCCGTGCTCGCCGCGCTCGCGGGCCGCAGCGATGTCGCGTACCGCGCGGTAGAGGGCTTCCTCGCCGACGCGTTCCCGAAGCCGAGCTACGGGCGCCGCTTCATCCGCGCGCACTATGCGGATGGCATCTTTTCGATTCCTGCGCAGCACGACTCGGGTTCGCTGTTTTCCGCAGCCGGCTGCAATGCCCTGATCGACATCCCTGCAGGCACGGAGCCGCTCGTGGCCGGCACGCGCGTCAAGGGCGTCCTTCTGTGAGGTGAGAACATGTTCGACCGCTATCAACGAAAAATCGAATACGTGCGCATCTCGCTGACCGACCGCTGCAACCTGCGCTGCCGCTACTGCATGCCGGAAGAGGGCGTGGAAAAGCTCCGGCACGAGGACATCCTGCGTTTTGACGAGATTGTCCGCATCGTGCGGGCGCTCGCCTCTCTCGGTGTGCGCAAGGTTCGCCTGACGGGCGGCGAGCCGCTCATCCGGCGCAATATCGTCGAGCTCGTGCGCGAGATCCATGCCGTGCCAGGCATCGAGACCATCGCGATGACGACGAACGGCGTCATGCTCGCGGATATGGCCGAGGACCTCGTGCAGGCTGGCCTTACGGGCATCAACATCAGCCTCGACACCTTGAAGGCTGCCTCGTTTACAGAGCTCACGCGGCGCCCGTTCTTCACGCGCGTCGAGGACGGCATCGAGGCCATCGCAGCGACGGGGCTCAAGGATGTCAAGTTCAACTGCGTGCCGATTGCCGGCGTCAATGAAGAGGAACTGCCGGACCTCGTCGCGCGCTTTACGCGCGAGCGCCCGTGGAAGTTCCGCTTCATCGAGCTCATGCCGATCGGCTGCGCCTACGAGGCTGGCTTCACGGGCGTGCCGATGGCAGAGGTCCGCAGCCAGCTCGAAGCGTCATTCGGCCCACTGCGCCCCGTGCTGCCAGAGCATGGCGTGCACGGCCCGGCCGTCTACTATCAGGCCGCGGGCTTTGCCGGTCAGATCGGCTTCATCGATGCGATGGAGCATCAGTTCTGCTCCTCGTGCAACCGCGTGCGGCTGACGGCTGAGGGCTTCCTGAAGCTTTGCCTCAATGCCAGGACGGGCGTGGACCTGCGCCATCTGCTGCGCAGCGGCATGAGCGACGAAGAACTGCGGCAGGCACTGCAGCAGGCCATCTACTGCAAGCCGCAGGAACACCATTTCAAGGCGGCATCGTACGAAGAGAAGGACAGCCGGGCCATGTACCAGGTCGGTGGCTGATCGCGACAGGCGATAGAAGATGAGATTGAGAACGGACAGGAGGATTTTCATGGGAACGATCAAGGCACTCTGCATCAGTGAGAAGAAGGGCACGCTCAAGACGCCGATACACAAGGCACTCTTCCAGACGGAATGGGGCATGGTCGGCGATGCGCATGCCGGCCGGTGGCATCGCCAGGTCAGCTTCCTCGGTCTCGCAGAGATCGAGGAATTCCGCAAGCGCGGCATCGATGTCAAGCTCGGCGCCTTCGGTGAGAACATCGTCGCGGATGGCTTCCACTTCAAGGAACTGCCAATCGGCACGCGCTTGCGCGCCGGCGAGGTCTGGTTCGAGATCACGCAGATCGGCAAGGAATGCCACAAGAGCTGCGCGATCAGGAGCCAGGTCGGCGACTGCATCATGCCGCGCGAGGGCGTCTTCGCGCGCGTGCTGCACGGCGGCTGGATCGAGGAAGGCGACACGCTCGAGATCGTGCAGGAGAAGATGCCGCTCGACGCCGCCATCATCACGGCGAGCGACAAGGGCAGCAAGGGCCTGCGTGAGGACAAGAGCGGCGCGAAGGTACAGGAGATGCTCGAGAAAGCCGGCTACACGGTGGCTGAGAAGGTCATCCTGCCGGATGAGCAGCACGACCTCGAGCACAAGATGCGCTCCTTCGGCGACCGCGGCATCGCGCTCGTCGTCACGACGGGTGGCACGGGCTTCTCGGTCCGCGACGTCACGCCGGAGGCGACGCTCGCCGTCTGCGAGCGCCTGGCTCCGGGCATCCCCGAGGCGATGCGTGCGCTCTCGATGCAGGTGACGCACCGCGCCATGCTGAGCCGCGCACAGGCCGGCATCTACAAGCGCACGCTGATCGTCAACCTGCCGGGCAGCAGCAAGGCCGTCGAGGAGTGCCTCGGCTTCGTCCTGCCGGAGCTCCAGCACGGCGTCGATATCCTGCGCGGTGACGCCAGCGAATGTGCGCGCAAGTGATTGGCTGATGGTGATGAGATAGAGGAGAGGTATCGTGGAATTTTCGGATGTTTCCCTGCTGATCATCGCGGGCGGGAAGAGCTCGCGCATGGGCCGGGATAAGCGCTTCCTGTCGTATGGCGGCGAGGGACTGCTCGAGCGCCTCGCGCGCAAGGCGGCGGCCCTGCCGCTTGCCGCGCGCTTCCTCTGCGTGGAGGAGAGCTCGCCTGCCCTGCAGGAAATCGCTGAGCGCTATGGCCTGACGCTCGTCGAAGACGGCGTGCAGGGCAGGGGACCGATGGAAGGATTGACGCGTGGCCTGTCCCGTATCAAGACGGACTACGCGCTGGCCATCTCCTGCGACATGCCGTTCCTCGAGCTTGAAGAGCTCCGGCCGCTGCTCAAGGCAGTTGAGGGAAATGATTTCCAGGTGATACTGCCGCGCACCGGGCGCCGCCAGCCGCTTGCGGCGCTCTATCACCGGGCGCTTGCCGACCACTTCGCGGCGGCACTCGAAGAGGGTGAGCGCAAGCTCGGCAAGGTCATCGATGCGGTACCGCATGCATTCGTAGATTTCCCGGATGACGCGCTGTTCTTCAATGTCAACACAGCGGCCGACTGGCGACTGGCCTGCGGCCGACTCGTGAACGAGCAGCGTCCGACTCCGTTCGTGACCATCTCGGCGCCGGTGTCGAACACGGGCAAGACGACGTTCATCGAACGCGTGCTGCCGAAGCTCTCTGAGATGGGCATCCGCACAGGCGTCGTCAAGGGCGACTGCCACGGCTACGATGTCGACGAAGAGGGCAAGGACAGCTGGCGCTTCAAGGCCGCTGGTGCCGCGGGCGTCGCCGTCGTCTCGCCGCACGGCTACTTCATCGAGCAGCGGACTGAGACGCGGGCGGACCTCGTCACGATTGCCGCGCGGCTCACTGATGTCGACCTCGTGCTGATCGAGAGCCGCCGCCACGGCACGGCACCGCGCATCGAGCTCTACCGCGACCGCGGCGAGCTCGCCCTGCAGGAGGATACAGCCGCCTGCTTCACGAAGACAAAGCAAGATGTGAAGGATGTCAACGAGTATCCTCTTGACGACAGCGACACAGCTGTGAGAATCATCACATTCCTGATGGGCCATCAGAAGAAAAACGCATAAGATTGCCATTTTAGAAGCAGCCTGCTCCATCTGAGCAGGCTGTTTTTTTTGCTTGCATATACCGTCGGCCATCTTAAACTGTGAAAAAAGTTGTTTACAAACAGATGAGGACATGAGATAATCATAACAAATGATACGAATACAGAGTAATAAATTATAACAATGATAAATAGGAGGCAGCTATGGCACAGGCAAGAGAGGAAGAACTCATCGATTATCCCGTCATCCGCTACGTGAGTGATAAAGATTCCTTCGTGGATGACCATAAGTACACGTCCATGGAATGCTATCTCGACATCGATCTCAACGGCAAGCGCTTCACGACGTCGTTCTGCTCGCCGGGCGACCATGTCGATCTCGTCATCGGCATCCTAGCGCAGATGGGCCAGATCCGCACCTACGACGACATCGTCCGCCTGGACATCGACGAGGAGAACCTGCAGGCCACGGTCGTGACGACGGCCGACGCGCAGGCATGGGCGTCGCATAACGCGACGGACCCGCGCTACTTCCGCGCCCGCGAAATCCTGGACTGCGAGCCGGAGAAGATCTTCGAGCGCCCGCGCGACGTGCGCTTCAAGGCCAGCGATATCCTCGCCTGCGCTGACAAGCTGCTCGCAGAGCTCGCCGCGACGCACGAGAAGACGAATGGCGTGCACAGCGGCATTATCTGGGACCAGCAGGCGGAGAAAATCCTCGTCTTCCGCGAGGACATCGGCCGCCACAACGTCTTTGATAAGCTCTATGGCTGGTCGCTGCGCAACCACGTCGACATCACGGACAAGATCATCATCTTCAGTGGGCGCTGCTCGTCGGAGATGATGATGAAGCTCGGCCGCATGGGCATTTCCACCGTGGCCGCGAAGTCCGTGCCGACGACGCTCTCGCTGGCGCTTGCCAAGAAGCTCGGCATCACGCTCGTCGCGCGCATGGCACCGGGCAGCTTCTGTGTCTACACGAACCCGGAGCGCATCGTCTGCTGACCGGTGTGGGGGAGCATTCGCGCATGTAATATGGATAAGTTCCATTTGCATCAATAGATATATCAATATCAAAGGAGAGAGATAAGATGGATTTGAGCAGACGCGATTTTCTAAAGGCCACCGGTATCGGCGGCATCAGTCTGGCACTTTCCAGCCTCGGCTTCGACCTCAAGGAGGCCAAGGCAGCAGCTCATACGTTCAAGCTCGAAGGGGCACGTGAGTTCACGTCAATCTGCCACTTCTGCGCCTGCGGCTGCGGCGTCATCGGCTACGTGAAGGACGGCAAGCTCATCAACCTCGAGGGTGCGACGGACAGCCCGATCAACCGCGGCGCACTCTGCAGCAAGGGCCTCGGCTATGCGGTGATCCCGAACTCGAAGGAGCGCGCGACGAAACCTCTGTACCGCGCACCGGGCAGCGATCACTGGGAGGAGATCAGCTGGGATGAAGCGATTGACCGCGCGGCGAAGGCCATGAAGAACGCCCGCGAGAAGGGCTGGAAGCAGACGGAAGAGATTGACGGCGAGACGTATGAGGTCCGCCGCACGGACGGCCTGTCCTTCATCGGCGGTTCGCAGATCAACAACGAGGAATGCTACCAGAACATCAAGATGGCCCGCGCACTCGGCGTTGTCTACATCGACAACCAGACCCGCGTCTGCCATGCCAACACGCCGCCGGCCATGGGCGCTGCCTTCGGCCGCGGTGCCATGACGAATCCGTGGGGCGACCTCAAGAACACGAAGCTCGTCTGGATCGAGGGCTCGAATCTCGCAGAGTGCCATCCGATGGGCCTCAAGAACGTCATGAAGGCCCGCGAGCAGAATGGCACGAAGATCGTCCATGTCGACGTCCGCTACACGCGCACGTCGAAGATCGCAGACGAGTTCTTCCAGCTGCGCCCGGGCACGGACATCGCCTTCATGGGCTACATCATCTCGCAGATGCTCGAGCGTGAGAAGTTCAACAAGGACTACGTCCTGCGCAACACGAACGCTGCCTGCCTGCTGCGCGACGATTTCTCGTTCCACGACGGCCTGTTCTCCGGCTTTGACGAGGCCAAGAAGTCCTACACAAACCGTGAGAGCTGGGGCTATGCGCTTGGCGCCGACGGCAAGCCGCAGAAGGCCAATGACCTCTTTGCGCCGAACACGGTGCTCTCGCGTCTCAAGGAATTCTACAGCCGCTACACGGTCGAGATGGTCTCGAATGTCACGGGCATGCCGGCAGAAGATATCCAGCGCGCGGCAGACATCTGGGTCAATCACGAAGGTCCGGCCATCATCATGTACGCGCTCGGCATGACGCAGCACACGGTCGGCGTCCAGAACATCCGCTGCTTTACCATCATGCAGCTGCTCAAGGGCAACATCGGCATCCCGGGCGGCGGCATCATCGCCATGCGCGGGCAGCCAAACGTCCAGGCTTCGACCGACTTCGGCATCGAGTTCAACATGCAGCCGGGCTACCTCGTTGCGCCGACGCACAAGACGAACACGCTCGCGAAGTGGACGGATGCCTTCGGCACGTTCCGCCGCAAGTGGTACGTCAACATGACGAAGGCATGGTTCGGCGAGCACGCGACGGCAGAGAACGACTACGGCTTCAACTACGGTGCCATCCGCAACGGCAACCATCCGGACTCCATCTACGCGATCTTCGAGGACGCTTGGCGCGGCACGATGCATGCGCTCTACCTCTGCGGCCAGAACCCACATGTCACGAACGCCAACGCAGGCCTCGTCCACGACGGCCTCTGCAAGATGGATTCCCTCGTCGTGCAGGATATCTTCGTCAATGAGACGGCTGAGTTCTGGAACCGCCCGGGCGACAACCCGGCAGACATCCAGACGGAAGTCATCTTCCTGCCGGCCTGCTCCTACCTCGAGCGCGAAGGCTCCATCACGAACTCGATGCGCCTGATCCAGTGGCGCATGAAGGGCCCGGATGTACTCGGCGACTCGAAGCCGGACTACGAGATCAACGACATGCTCTGGAAGCGCATCCGCGAGCTCTATGCGGACTCCACAGACAAGAAGGACGAGCCGATCAAGTTCATGACGTGGAACTACCGCAAGGACCACTACCTCGAGGACATCATGAAGGAGATCAGCGGTTACGATGTCGCGACGGGCACGGTCGTCAACGGCATCGGCGAGCTCAAGGACAACGGCGAGACGGCCTCCGGCATGTGGATCTACGCGGGCTACTACGGCCGCGAGGGCAACATGACGGCGCGCCGCGGTCAGGATGACCCGGGCAATATCGGCATCTTCCCGCAGTTCGGCTGGGCATGGCCGGACAACATCCACATCCTCTATAACCGCGCTTCGTGCCTCGAAGACGGCAGCCCGGCGGACAAGGATCACCCGCTCGTCTGGTGGGATGCGGCCGCAGGCAAGTGGACGGGCTACGATGTGCCGGATGTCGGCAACCGCACGGCCGGCCCGTCGACGCCGGCTGGCCAGAAGCCGTTCCGCATGAACGGCGAGGGCTTTGCCCGCATCTACGCAGCTCCGTACAAGGACAAGAATCCGGACGGCACGACGCGCGACGCTTCCTCGACGCCGGTCGACGGCCCGATCCCGGAGCATTACGAGCCGTTTGAGAGCCCGACGCACAACGCGATGCACGAGAACGAGAATGCACAGCACAACCCGTGCATCAAGTACCCGCGCCTGCCCGAGAAGCAGCCAATCGGCACGAAGGACAAGTTCCCGTACGTGCTCTGCAGCTCCGGCATCGCCGAGCACTGGTGCTCCGGCACGGTCACGCGCAACATCCCGTGGCTCAACGAGCTCGTCAAGGAGAACTTCGTCGAGATCAGCGAGCAGCTCGCCAAGAAGATCGGCGTCAAGGCCGGCGACAAGGTCAAGGTCAGCTCGGCACGTAGCGAAATCGTCGTCAAGGCGATGGTCACGAAGCGCGCGCAGCCGCTCAAGGTCAACGGCGAGGAGACGCACATGGTCTGGATGCCGTATTCATTCGGCTTCAAGGGCCTCTCGACGGGACCGAGCACGAACTACCTGACGAACGATGCGCTTGACCCGAACTCGGAAGAGCAGGAGTTCAAGGCGTGCCTCGTCAATGTCCAGAAAGCATGAGGGACGGTGAGTGGAATTGAAGCATAAAGAAAAGGAGGCGCTCTGGCAGACCTTCTTCGAGCAGCATGCCTATCTGAAAGAGACGGGCGGCTGGCATCTCTCGCTCGAGAGACTGCTCGGTGAGGCACTGACGCCTGTCGCCTTCCCGCCGAAGGAATCCTGGCAGGAGCTGACGAAAGACGGCCTGCCTCTCCTGCAGCACGAAGATCTCCTGCCGTGCGTGGCAGCAGCTGCTGCCGGGCGGCTCGACGGCGCTCTCGCACTCGTGCTGGACAAGCAGGATATCGAGATGCCAGAGGAGATGCGCCAGGCGCTCACGGATCTGCGCGCTTTTGCGGCCAATCAGGAGGCAGCGGCAGCGCTCTTCACGGCGCTCTTGCAGCAGGATGATGCGGTGATTTCCCGCTTTGCCGCTGAGCAGGATCTGCAGGAGGCGGGCCTGCGCCTCTTCGGCTGGGCCGTCATCGATGCGCTCGTGCCGGCTGAGGCAAAGGAAGCCGCCGTCTGGGAAGAGGCAGGTTGGACGCGCAACTACTGCCCGGTCTGCGGACGCCAGCCTGTGATGGCCGTCCTGCGCAAGGAGCAGCATGGCCGCGCGCGCTTCCTCGTCTGTGACGGCTGCCATACCGTCTGGCCGTATGCGCGCGTCGGCTGTGTCTACTGCGGCAACCAGGACCTCAAGAAGATGAAGATCCTGGAGCCAGAGGGGGAAGAGGCCATGCGCCTCGATGTCTGTGAGGAATGCCACGCATACCTCAAGACGTATCAGGGATGCAAACAGATCAACCAGGCGGCGCCGGACGGTCCGGACGAATGTGAGGAAATCTATCGGCACGACTGGGCGACGCTCCATCTCGACCTTGCCGGTCAGGAGCAGGGACTCGTGAAGAGAGGCAGCGCGCTGCTGCCCGCTGCGCCGGGTCCCGATGAAGGGGAGGAAAAGTAAATGGCACAAGAAATGGCAATGCTGCACGACATCGCACGCTGCAGCGCCTGCAGAGCCTGCATGGTCGCCTGCAAGCAGTGGCATGACCTGCCGGCTGACATGTCGACACCGTTTGAGGGACAGTATCAGTCGCATGCGACGCTGACCCCGACGACGTGGACGCTCATCCGCATGACTGAGCGCACGGATGACAAGGGGAAATTCAACTGGGACTTCGTCAAGACGCAGTGCATGCACTGCGGCGACCCAGCCTGCGCGAAGGGCTGCCCGGAAGAGGCCATCGACAAGCTGGCTTCGGGCGCAGTCGTCATCAATGAAGAGAAGTGCGTCGGCTGCGGCTACTGCGTGGCCAACTGCCCGTTCGACGTCCCGAAGATCAACCCGCAGACGCATAAGTCGACGAAGTGCGACCTCTGCTTCGACCGCATCGAAGAGGGCATAACGCCGTCGTGCGCCAAGACCTGCACGGCAGATGCCCTGCAGTTCGCACCGTATGAGGAAATCGAGGAAATCGCGCGCCAGCGCGTCGCGGAGCTCAAGGCAGAAGGCCATCCGGATGCCAATGTTTACAATCCGCAGGGTGTCGGCGGCGTCCACATGATCTACGTGCTGCCGGAGAAACCGATGGTCTACGGGTTCAATCCGCAGAGCAAGACACCTGTCTCCATCGACATCTGGAAGGATGTCGTGCGTCCGCTCGGCAAGCTCGCCGGTGCCGGCGCGCTCGTCGGCGTGCTCGGCCTCGCTGCCGTCAAGGGCCTGACGGGCAAGAAGAAGCAGGACGATGACGAGAACGGGAAGGGGGAGCATTGATGTCTAAGAGCATAACCTACATCAAGCGCCATAAGAAGGGGTTCATCTACTTCCATTGGATCAATGCAGTGACGTTTTTCCTGCTGTTCCTGACGGCAATGCCGCTCTACACCAATAAGTTCTTGTTCCTCTACGAGGCATTCGGCGCAGAGACGCTGCAGACGATGCACCACATCCTCGGCGTCATCTTCATCCTCAACCCAATCGTCGCCTTGCTCATCACGGCGCGCTCCGGCATCTTCACGCTGATCCGCGAGGTCCTGCGCTTCGACAAGGACGATGTGAAGTTCCTCGTGAAGTTCCCCGCTGAGCTCATCGGCAGAGAGCCGAAAGGCATGCCGAAGCAGGGCTTCTACAACGGCGGTGAGCGCATGAACATCCTGCTGCAGGCACTCTTGTGGCTCGGTTTCGTCGTCTCGGGCCTCACGCTCTGGCTCGGTGCCGGCCACATCTCGCCGACCATCCGCACCTGGATGATCCCGCTGCACAGCCTCTGCGCTGGCCTCGGCTTTGCCGCTGCCATCGGCCACATCTACCTGGCCATCGGCGTCAATCCCGACTCGTTCCAGGGCATGCGCGACGGCACGGTCAAAGAGAGCTACGCTAAGCATCACCATGCTAAGTGGGTTGACAGCCTCGAGAAAGAGGGAAAACTCGAGACGGTTGAACGCATCGTTAAATAAAAAAGAATGAAAATCAAGTCCTGCCGCACTTTCCTGCGGCAGGATTTTTTCATGGTCTGGCGAATGTAAACGTATAGCGATGTATCACAGGTCTTACAAACATGAAATGAGAAAGAAGGGATCATCATGATCTGCAGGAAATGTGGCTGTATGCTGGAATCGGGGACGCGGATCTGTCCCTTCTGCGGTGAGCCGGCAACCCTGGCGGCCAGCCCCGTTGTCGAGGGGCTGCCGGAGCTCGTTCTCTTGAACGAATTGGCACCGGTCCCTGCGACGCGTGAGGAAACGCTCGCAGAATTGCACCGGCTCGAATCTTACTTTGGAGAACTCGACACCAAGTACGCGACGCTCGCGGACCTCTGGCTCAAGTCGGCATGCTGGCAGGCACCGTCCAAGGTGCGCTGGGCTGTCGGCGGCTTCCTGCTGGCGCTGCTGCTCTACCTGCTCGTCGGCATCCATCTGCCCGCGATGGCGGTCTGGATCTTCGTCGTGCTCTGGGGCGTGATCGCGTACTTCGGCTACAGCCGTTCGTGCGCGCACTATGCGTCGGGCCTTTCGGCGAATGAGCGCGCCATCCGCGAGATTGAGAACACGATACGCCGCCACTACAACGAGGCGAAGGATTGCTTCCTGCCGCTCGACTACACGGCGCCTTCCGTGCTGAGCGAGCTCATCGCGGGCCTCGACTCTGGCATGATCGCCTCGTTCGAGGACTATCGCATCAACAACTGAGATGCGCTTTACCGTAAAAAAAGCTGCACCATGTTCATGGTGCAGCTTTTTTGTTGCGATTTTCAGTTGCTCAGCCGATAATCCACGAGACGAAGTAGATGCAAAGCGGGATGGTGATGCAGGCGATGCCGATGACGTCGATGTAGACGCCCGTGCGGATCATCTTCGTGATGGGGATGTAGCCCGAAGCGTAGACGATGGCGTTCGGCGGCGTCGAGACCGGCAGCATGAAGCCGAGCGATGCGGAGAGCGCGATGGCGACCGATACGGGGACGGGGTTCATGCCAGCCGAGATGGCAGCCGTGATGGCCAGGGGGCCGATCATATTCGTGGCGGCCGTGTGGCTCGTGAGCTCCGAGAGCAGCAGGGCCATGACGGAGAAGACCGCGACCATCGCGATGGCGGACGGCTCGCCGCCCATCATCGCGATGATGCCGTCGCCGACCCATTTCGAGAGACCCGTCTTGTACATCATGCCGCCCATCGCGAGGCCGCCGCCGAAGAGGATCAGCGTGCCCCACTCGATGCCGTCCTTGGCATCCTTCCAGCTCAGCGTGAACTCGCGCTTCTTGAAGTTCACAGGCAGCAGGAAGAGCAGCAGTGCGCCGAGCATGGCGGCGACGGCCTCAGGGAACAGGCGGTTGTACATCTTGAGCACCGGCGAGGTGCTGCCGAGTGCAATCGAGAGGAAGCCGGGCAGGACCCAGAGCACGACGGCGACGCCGAAGCAGAAGACCGTGTTCTTCTGAGCGCGCGTCCAGTGGCCGAGCTCGCGGATCTTCTCCTGGATGAACTGCTCCGCGCCCTCAATCTTCGTGACATCGGCCGGGAACATGCGCGCGAGCACGATGTAGGCGATGATGAAGTAGAGGACCATCGCGATGATGCCCCAGGTCATCCACTCGAAGAAGGAGACATGGATGTCACACATCTGGTCGAGGAAGCCGAGCATGATGAGGTTCGGCGGCGTGCCGATTGGCGTCAGGACGCCGCCAATCGAGCAGGCATAGGCCGTCATGAGCATGAGTCCGGTCGCGTACTTGTAGTCGTAGAGGTCGATATTGCGGCCGTTTGCTGCGAACATCTCCTTGATGGAGGCGAGCAGGCCGAGGCAGATCGGGAACATCATGGCTGCCGTGGCCGTGTTGCTGATCCAGCCGGAGCAGAGTGCGGCGGCGAGGCCGATGGCCAGGAAGATGCGGCGCGGATTGGAGCCGACCCAGGAGCGCGAGAGCAGCCAGTAGGCAAAGCGCTTGTCGATGCCGTGCGTCATCATGGCCTTCGCGAGGATGAAGCCGCCCATGAAGAGGAAGATCATGGGATTGGCAAAGGCGGCGAAGGCCATGCCGACCGGGACGACGCCCGTTATGACGGCGAGCGTCGGGCCAATCAGGGAGGTGACGGGGATGGGGACGGGTTCCGTGATCCACCAGAGCGCGACGAGAACCATGATGGAGAGCAGTTTATGCGCTTCGAGTGTCAGGCCTGCAATCGGGGTGAAGAATACGAGCAGGGCCAGCAGCGGGCCGCCGAACAGGCCAATCGTGCGGCGGCGGCGGTCGAATAACTGCTCCGCGCGCTTGACGGCCAGGGCTTCTTGGTTGATCTTGTTCATGGATATTCCTCCTTCGATGTAATGTGGGTATGATGGCGCATGCGTGTTACATTTCTTATGATATAGAAATATCTGAACTTTTTCAATAGAAAAATGCTATCCAAACGATTCTTTTTAGGAATAGTTGGATAGCATGGTGATGCTTACATCATTCGTCGTCTTTGAGATAGCGCTTGTCGAGCAGGTCTTTGACCGTGCGCTGCTTGTTGTTCTCGATGTAGCGATGGATGAAGATGTTCGGGATGGCGACGCCGATGGCGATGCCGATGATGATCGTGACAGCCTCGACACCGTTGCGCATCATCGCGAGCAGTGTGGATGCCGTGATGTCCTGGATGTTGAGCAGGGCGAAGAGCACGCGGTAGAGCAGCACACCAGGGATCATCGGGATGGCGGACGGGATGGTCAGGATGATGTTTGGCGCGTGGAACCAGTGGATGGCCTTGAGGGCGAGGAGACCGACGACGGCAGCGCCGAGGAAGGAGCCGGCCGTCTGCGAGAAGCCGAGCTGCAGGACCATGACGTTGCGCAGCAGGACTGTGATGATGCCGCCGACCGCGACGACGGGCAGCAGGCGCCTCGGGATGTTGAAGATGATGGAGAAGCCCATCGAGGAGATGGCGGCGGCGATGGCCTGCGAGAAGTAGATGTTGTCCGGCCGCAGGCTGACCGTCGTGAAGTCCGCGACATTGCCGAGCCGGATGGCGATGACGATGCCGAAGGTCATCGCGCCGACGATCAGCAGCGTGTGGATAGCCCGCGTCATGCCGGAGACGATGAAGTTGTTGAGGAAGTCGTCGACGGCGTTGATGAGCGGGATGCCCGGGACGAGGAAGAGCGTGCAGGAGATCAGTGGGTACCAGTTCATCGTGCCCGTCAGGAACTGCGTGGCCCAGGCGAACATCGTCGTCGCGAACGAGGTGATGGCGATGACGGCGTACGTGTTGAAGGCGTAGCCGGCGCAGATCTTCCTGACGTAGAAGCCGAGGAAGGCGCAGAGTGCTGTGAGCAGGAAATCGAGCCAGCTGCCGCCGAAGAGCTTGCAGAAGCCGCCACAGGCGGCGCCGGCGCCAAGGGCCGTCAGCCAGACCGGGTAATTGCGCGGCCTGTTCTTGATGCGCAGGAGATGGCGCTCGAATTCGTGCAGGGAATAATTCTTCTCGAGTGCCCGCCAGGTCAGCTTGCTGATGGCCGTCAGGGTCGTCATATTGATGCCGTGCTTCGTGCACTTGCGGAACTCTGTGTAGGAATGCTGCTCGTCGTTGACGTTGAGCATCAGCGTCGTGTACATGACGTGCTGGTGGATGCGGTCTTTCGGGATGCCCATGTAGGCTGCCGTGCGCATCATGTCGCGGACGGTGCGGTCACTGTCCGCGCCGTTCTCCATCAGAAGCTGTCCCGTGTGCAACAGGAGATGCATCTTCCTGCCAATCTCGGCGAAAGGCTCCTTGAGGACCTTCTCGTCTTTCGTCTCCATGATTCTGCCCCCTTTTCTGCTGTTCTTCATGAAGAGAGACTATGCTAGATAAAATACCATTAAGATTATACAATGCGGACAGAGGGCTTTCAAGGCGCTTTAATGATTGACTCAACAAAGTATTCCCATACGACCGTCTGTTTGCTATAATCGAGGCAGTAGAAAAGAGGAGGTGCTCTATTTGTATTCCTGGAAGAAAAAATTGCTGGCGGCGCTCGTCTGCGGCACGCTGAGCTTCTCGGCCATCGCTCTGCCGGCCAGCCGGGCGGAAGCCGTCGATGCATGGGCTGTTGCCGCGCAGTCGCTCGGCGTCCTGGCGGCCTACAAGTCGAGCCTCGCGAGCATCCTCGCGCTCGGCAATGATGTCAGCGCACAGGTCCAGAGCGCGCGACAGGACCTGCACGAGAACGGCGCGGACGAGAACCGTCACGATGTCGAAGTGGTCAACCGCGTCATGAAGCAGCTCATCGAAAAGGGCGATTACGTGCTCAAGGTCAATTCGCTGCCGTTCACCTGGGGCGTCAACAACAGCAGTGACTTCAACGCCTCGTGCTTCCCGACGGACTACATCAGCGTCAACCGGGCGCTCGTGCGCGGCCTCGAGTGTGACGAGGACGAGATTGCGGCCGTGCTCGCGCATGAGATGACGCACGGCATCGAGCAGCACAGCGCCAAGAATTACGCGAAGGCCGTCGCCCAGTACTACGGCATGAGCTTCCTCAACATGGATGCCGGCCTCATGGACTGGAACAGGCTCAATGCACTGGCCAGCTACTCCATCGCGAAGAATGTCACATTGCCGACGGAGTACGATGCCGATGCCGGAGGCTTCTACATCATGACGAGCGCGGGCTTCAATCCGGGCGGCCCCGCGGCGGCCATGTACCGCATGGCCTACTACCTGACGTACGAGACGCGCAATGTGCTCGAGTACCAGGACCTCGACGAGAAAGCGAAGGAGAAAGAGACGTTCTCCGACCATCCGGAGACGGAGCTGCGCGAGAAGCGCTTGGCGCAGATGATGACGGATTACGGCTGCGGCCATGTGACAGTCAAGGACCGCAAGACCGTCTGTCTCGACGGGCAGGAACTCCTGTCGGTGGACTGGACGCGCGATGACTACGACAATACGGTCGAGAACGCCTACTACGTCGCGGGCGGCCTCGCTAAGGCCTTCCACGACTACGATTCCCTTGCGGGCTGGGATTTCCGTCCCGACGGCGAGGGTGGCTTCGACTTCCTGACGGATGACCGCGTCTACGGTCCCTTGCGCCACTTCGTGGCGGCCGGTAACCTCGGCAGCCGCCTGCAGCAGCTCGTGGCAGAGGCCTACGCGAGGGAGGCCTCTTCGGGCGCGCGGGAGAAGATGAAGGCAGCGGAAGCGGCGCGCCGGCAGGAACATTCTGAGGCGCTCCAGAGTGTCTATGAGGCCGATGCAAAGGCGGTCAAGAAGATGCGCGAGAACGGCGACGCCTACAGCGACTACGGCATGGGCAAGCAGGCACTCTGGGAATTTGCGCGCGTGTTTGCGGCCAAGAATCTGGATGACGAGGCGGCGAGCCTCGTCATGTGCGGCCGCGCCAAGGCGGTCGAGGGCGATTACGTGGGGGCTCTTGACTATGCCAACCGCGGCGTTGCCATGGACAGCAAGAACGCCTACAACTTCCTCAACCGCGCCGATATCTACCGCATGATGGGCGACCGCGAGGCCGCGCTCGCGGACTGCGCTGCGGCGAAGAAGGTCGATGCAGAGAATCCCTACAGCTATCTGATCGGTGCGCAGATCGAGGACGAGATGGAGCGGAAAGCGGCAGCGCTGGCCGACTACAAGGAGTTCCACCGCCTGCGCCCGGCGGCATTCCGCCACATCCCGCCGGAATACCTCCAGAAGATCTCGGCGAAGGACTACAAGACGTACGAGCAGGAGAAGGCCGAGAAGGACAAGGCGCGGGCAGAAGCCTGGAAGAAGAAGCAGGAGGCCAAGCAGGCGAGCGCGGGCAAGGCGGCGAAAGAAGTGAAGAGCACTGGTGCTGCGAAGACCGAGAAGGCCGATAAGAAAGCGAAATCCACAAAATGAAGCAAAAAAAGAGATGCCATGAGGCATCTCTTTTTTGCCGCTCAGCGGCAGTAGCGCGGGCCGCCGCAGCCACGATAGTTGCGGTCCGGCGCGCAGCCGTACGAATCATCCCCGCAGTAGGACCGGTCATTCCGGCAATATGCTCCGTTGTTGCAGGAGGCATTGTTCTGCCAGCAGCTCTCTGACGGGCAGGTGTTGTCCTCGGATGAAGCAGCGAGGACAGGCACAGCGACGGCCACGAGCAGGGCTGTGATAACGGCCATGATGATCTTTTTCATGATGGTTCCTCCCTTCCATATGTTCATCTCTATTATACCAAAAGCGGAGAATCTTGTGCGTATCTCAGAGGCATTTTATCCGTTAGAAGAACGTGTGAACAATGCTGAGAGAGAGGCCCATGATGACGAAGGAGCAGAGCAGGGCCCCGACCATCGGGCGCAGTCCCTTCTGGAGGATGACGCCGAAGTTGACGTTGAGGCCGAGGGCAGCCATAGCCATGCCGAGCAGCAGATAGGCGAGCTGGACGAGAGATGGGACGAAGTCATTGACGAATGGCAGGTAGGAGCCGATGGCGCTGGCCAGGATGAAGCCGCCCATGAACCACGGGATGGGCACGGACATCCTGCCCTTGCCTGCGCTGTCCTGCTTGCGGAAGCGGCGCGCCTCGAGGATGCCGACGATGATGGCGACAGGGGCGAGCAGCAGGACGCGGGAGAGCTTGGCGATGATGGCGCTGTCCGTGCCGACGGGGCCGGCCGCACCGCCAGCGGCGACGGCATGGGCAATCTCGTGGAGGCTCAGGCCCGCCATGGTGCCGAACTGTGCGTCCGTGAAGCCGAGGAACGGCTGCAGGCCGACTTCAATGAGCGTGAAGAGTGTGCCGAGGATGGCGACGATGGCGACGGCGAGGACGGACTGGTCGGTCTTGGCCCGGACAGCGCTCGAGACGCCCATGACGGCCGCCGCGCCGCAGATGCTGCAGCCGCAGGCCGTCAGCAGGGCGAGCGTGTGCTCGACCTTGAAGAAGCGGGCGACGAAGTAATTGAGCGGAATCATGACGGCGACGATGACGACGGCGGCCTCAAGGCTCTTGAGGCCAGCACTCATGAGGATGACGAGGTTGAGCTTGAAGCCTAAGAGGATGATGCCGGCGCGCAGGAACTTGTTGGCGATGAACGGCGTGCTCTGCTGCGCGGCCGCCGTCAGCGAGCGCGCAAATTGCAGGCACATGCCGAGCAGGAGGGCGAGCACAAGGTGGCCGATCAGCGAGAAGCCCGGCAACTTGGCGAGAAACTGGCCAGCGATTGAGCAGACGAGCGTCACGATGAGCCCGATGCTCGCGCGGCGCCAATAGAGCTTGGATAATTGCATGATATGACTCCTTATCTTTGTGATAGTTGTGGATTTCCGTGCAATGCGATTGCGACAATCCGAATTATAAGAGAGAGGATTGAATATGTAAAATGATGTATTATAATATATCAATAAGATAATCTTATCGATAGGAGGGAATCACATGCTGGACTTCCGCGTTGCCACCTTTCTCTGTGTCTGTCAGACGATGAACTTCACGCGGGCGGCGCAGCTCTTGAACATCACGCAGCCCGCCGTCTCGCAGCACATCCACTTCCTCGAGGAAGCGTATGGCATGGCGCTCTTTCGCTACGAGAACAAGAAGCTCTCGCTGACGGCGGCCGGGCAGATCCTGCGCAAGCGCTTCGTCGCGATGAAGAATGATGAACAGGAGCTCCTGGCAGAGCTTCGGAGCCAGGTGTCCGGCATCGAGGAGATCTCGCTCGGCGTGACGATGACGGTCGGCGAGTACGCCATCATGGACCCGCTTGCACGCATGCTCCGCACCCATCCAGAGCGCAATGTCCGGCTCGTCTTCGGCAACACGCAGCAGCTCTTGCAGATGCTCGCCGCGGGCAGCATCCAGCTCGCGCTCGTCGAGGGCTACTACCCGCAGGAGGAGTACGAGCACACACGCTACAGGACGGAGGACTACATCGGCGTCTGCGCGGCCGCGCACCATTTCGCCATGCCGCCGCATCGCTTCCACGACCTGCTGCAGGAGCGGCTGCTGATCCGCGAGGAGGGCTCCGGAACGCGCAACATCCTCGAGCGGAACCTCGCGCTCTACGGCATGAAGGTCAGCGACTTCATCCACTACACAGAGGTCGGCAACATGCACACGATCATCGGCCTCCTGCTGCGCGATGCCGGCATATCCTTTCTCTATCGGATTGCCGTCGAGGCGGAGCTGCGGGCAGGTACCCTGCGCGAGATCCCGCTCGCTGGCTTTACCATGCAGCACGACTTCGACTTCATCTGGGAGAAGGGCAGCATCTACACGGATGCCTACACTTCGTTCTGTGAGGAGCTGCGCTCCCTTGCAGGGGAGCAGGATTCCTCGAATTTTCCAGACAGGCAGGGAAGAGCGGGGGCGGGGTCGAATACTCCTGTAGAGTAAATCATGTATTCGTTTTTTCATTTTTTTCAGGAGGGATGCGGCATGATGAGTTTGTCAGACAAGAAAGAGATATGGCGCGGCATGCCTCAGGAAACGCCGGAACAACAGCTATGGGCCGATAACTACTACGATGCCGAGCTCATACCGATGGCACAGGAGCGCTTCCGCGGGCATTATGCATCGGAGAAGGGGGAGTACTACGGCCTGTTCCTGCTCATGGGACCGCTCTGGGAGCTCTCGACCTTCTCGGTCGCGCTCTTCGAGCCGCAGAACGTACACATATTCTGCCGGAAAGAGCAGGCCCTGCAGGTCAAGCTGCTGCAGCAGAACCTCGGGCTCGACGACGGCAGCCTCTGCTGTACCTACATACAGGGGGAGGATATCCCCTCGCTCTACCGCGTCATGAAGAAACAGCACGATATCTGGGATTCGGTGGGGCGCACGGCCATCGACATCACGGGCGGCTCGGCCCTTGCGGCACCGGCTGCGGCGATGGCAGCGGCCTGCCTCGACATCGACGTCTACCGCATCGAGAGCCAGTACCTGCCTGCCTACCATCACCACGACCCGGGTACAGAGCGACTCTGCCGCATCCCTGCGGTCACATCGGTCATCGGTGTGGATTGACAGCAGCGTGATCGGAGTCAGCGAACATCTCCTTCAAATCTTTCGAACAAATCCTTCAAAATTTGCTGGACATTCTTGAACGGAGTATGTTATAATGGCTTTGAAATAAAAAATAATAATTATTGATTAGGAGGAAACGAAATGGCAGAAAAGAAGAATCCGTACGCAGGTACACAGACTGAGAAGAACCTTTTAGCAGCGTTTGCAGGTGAGAGTGAAGCGACGAACAAGTACACCTACTTTGCTTCCCGCGCGAAGAAAGACGGCTATGAGCAGATTGCCGCTTTGTTCCTCAAGACGGCGAGCAACGAGCGCGAGCATGCAAAGCTCTGGTTCAAGGAGCTCTTCGGCATCGGCGACACGGCAGCAAACCTGGAGAGCGCCGCTGAAGGTGAGAACTACGAGTGGACGGACATGTACAAGGGCTTTGCTGAGACGGCAGAGAAAGAGGGCTTCAAGGCACTGGCCGCAAAGTTCCGCCTTGTGGCAGAGATCGAGAAACACCATGAGGAGCGCTATCGCGCACTGCTGAAGAACGTCGAGACGGCTCAGGTCTTCGAGAAGAGCGAAGTGAAGGTCTGGGAGTGCCGCAACTGCGGTCACATCGTCATCGGCACGAAAGCACCGGCTGTCTGCCCGACCTGCGCACATCCGCAGAGCTTCTTCGAGGTTCACGCCGAGAATTATTGATGAGCAGATGCCTGCCTCATCTTGAAAAAGCCTTCCCGAGAGCAATCTCTCGGGAAGGCTTTTTTCTTGTCACATTTTTTTCATCAGGGAGGCCAGCAGTGCTTGGCAGCCCTTGAGGACGTCGTCGTAGGTGGCGTCGAAATTGCCGGTGTACCACGGGTCGGCAACCTCGCGGTGCTCGCCGGCGAAATCGAGCAGCAGGGCCGTCTTGTGCGCGGGGTCGCCGTGCGTCAGGCGCTCGAGGTCGCGCATGTTCTCGCCGTCCATGCCGATGATCTTGTCGTACTTTGCGTAGTCGGCGCTCGTGATCTGGCGCGCGTGGCGCGGCGTGAAGGGCACGCCCATATCGCGGAGCTTTTGCTTCGTGCCCCAGTGCGTATCCGAGCCAATCTCATCACGGCGGCAGGCGGCTGAGTCGATCGTGAACGCGTCATCGAGCCCTGCCTTGTGCACGAGGTCCTTCATGACGAATTCTGCCATCGTCGAGCGGCAGATGTTGCCGTGGCAGACAAAGAGGAGTTTCTGTTTCTGCATCGTAAAAATCCTTTCTCTATGCTTGTCTTTTTATTATAGCGGTTCGTTGTAAAATGAAGTTGAACAGTTAATCAAAAACAAAAACCCATAGCGACTTCCTATGTTAAAATGGTTCTGCAAAACAATCATCAGCAAAGGAGTATCGCTATGGATCAGAACTATTTTAACACAGATGAGGCTGTTCGTAAATCAGGAAGTCATCTCACGCTCGCTGAACGAGGGATGATCCAAGCTCTGCATAAGAAGGGGATGTCCTTGCGCGGTATCGCTAAGAGTGTTGGCTGTGCCCATACGACCATCTACTATGAACTGAAGCGCGGCACACCACCTCGCAAGAGCAATCGCGGCCGCGCCCCAGGATATACTGCCAAACGTGGACAGGAAGCCTACGCGGCAAACCGCAAACGCTCCAAGCGCCCCTGCAAAATTGACCGCGATGATTGCGAACCATTCATCCAGTGGATGTGCGAGCGCATCCGTAAGGACCGCTGGTCGATTGATGGATGCGTCGGTGCTGCGCGGCTGATGAAGTCATTCCCCGGCCGAACCATCCCTTGCACCAAGACACTCTACAATATGCTGTGGGCTAACAAACTGCCGCTCTCGCTCTTCGATCTGCCTCATGCCTTAGGACGGAAGCAGCACAGAAAGTGGAACCGCAAGAATAAGCGTATGCTCGGGCGCAGCATAGAGGAGCGTCCTGCGATTGCAGCTGCTGGCACAGAGATTGGTCATTGGGAAGTGGACACAGTCGTTGGTCGACGTCAGGGGCGCGAGGCAGTCATCTTCACGGCTGTGGAAAAGGTGCTACGTGAGTTTATCGCCATCCGCATCCCAGGGCGAACCAGCGCCGGTGTAGAGGTCGCTATGACGAAACTGCGCGAGGAGTTCGGTGATGAGAAATTCAGCAAGGTCTTCAAGACGATGACAGCTGATAACGGCCCGGAATTTGAGACATTCTCTCAGTATGAGCAGCTTGGCACGAAGATCTATTTCACGCACCCGTACAGCTCATGGGAACGTCCTCAGAACGAGCGGCACAATGGCCTCCTGCGGGATTACATCCCCAAAGGGACATCGATCGAACGCTACAGTGATGAAGATGTTCTGAGCATCGCGGACGAGCTAAACCAGCGTCCACGCCGTATCTTGGGATATCACACTCCAGCAGAGCTCTTCGACCATTTTCTCGATGAAGTCCATGCTATTGATAAATGTTCTTGATTAAAACAACTGTTCGATTTGCACTTGCAATTATCCGAAAAGAATCATCAAGAAGAATGCAGAGACGGCGAGATTCATCTATAATGAGATGATTGCCTGCAGTAAGGAAATCGCTGGCTTTGGCAAGCTGTCAATATACATTCAAGGAATCACGGAACGGATTCAGGTATTGCGTGAGCGCATCAAATCGACCACGTCATTGAAAGCTCATTTTTTATGGATGAACGATGCGGAATTGGATGCCAATATGATTGCCAATGCAAAAAAGAACTATGCCCATGCGTGGAAGTGCTATCGGTGTGGTGAGACGAAGAATCCACCAGCATTTCATCGCAGGACCTATGCAATCGGCTATCAGACAAATCCACATTACAATCGCCAACGTGTGTCGGAGGCGACACTGACAAATGGCAGTGCGGGTTTTCGGGATGCTTCACATGTGTATGTTCCGAAGCTTGGGCGCATCCGATGCAAAGGTTCACGGAAAATGCTCGCGCGTATTTTTTCGATGCTGTCTGTGCATATTGGTACGATGACAGTCATGAAAGATGCCGGTGGAGATTATTTCTTATCCATGCAGCTTGCCTCAGATGAACCGTTTGTACCATCTTTGCCGGAAGCTATTTCTACGATAGGGATTGACCTCAATCTCAAGAATTTTTATGTGGATTCAAATGGATGCCGTGTTGATAATCCTGTGTACATCCAGAGAACAAAACGAAGAGTGACTCGTGCGTAGCACGTCCTATCACGGAAAGCGCGCGGCTGTCGACGGCAGCATATCCCGCTTCGCAACGGTGCGCGATATCAAGCACAGAGACGTCTGGTCGCTAGGTTGAAACAGAAGATCAAGCGTCAGCGGCAGGATTTCCTGCATGTTCAGGCAATGAATCTGATCAAGAATCACGAGACGATTGTTGCCGAGCAGCTGGATATCCGTAAGCTTGTCCATCTGCGGCGATGTACCAAGGCAATTTATGAAGCGGGGTGGCGGACTTTCTTAGATTTCTTGGAATACAAGGCCAAGCGCTACAGGCGCACATTCGTCAAAGTCAATCCGGCGTATACGACGCAGCGATGCTCTGCTTGTGGTTATGTCCTGCCGACAGGACAGCGGCTGCAACTGTCCGACCGTCAATGGCAGTGTCCGTCCTGTCATGTGCTCCATGACCGTGACAGGAATGCGGCCTGCAACATCCTGCAACGGGGGTTGGCATCTCTGATACGATAAGATGATGATGGTCCGTTTGGCGGCTTGCGGACATAAAAGGACTGGTCAAGTCGTCGGCCCATGCTCGGTCAGATGCGAGTAAGCCGACTGTACCCAGTCAAATTCCGGTGCATCTTGTTCCCGGAAGCTCCTTGCGGGCAGTCGACATCACGTCGTTCCGACTTTTATCGTGGATAAGTGAGGAGAAGGTGATGGCTGTATCCATCATCTTATGTTATAATCATATCTAGACTCAAGATAGAGACTGCAGCATGCAGCCTCTATTTTTTCGATATCATCACAACTGCACGAATGTATGTAAGGAGTAAAGTATGAGCGTATTGGAGGTTTCGCATCTTTCGCACAGCTATGGCGGGCGGGAGATCTTTGAGGATGTGTCGTTCCGCCTGTTGAAGGGGGAGCATGTGGCACTGGTCGGTGCGAACGGCGAGGGCAAGTCGACGTTCATGGCAATCATCACGGGCAAGCTGACGCCGGATGCGGGGCAGGTGACCTGGGCGAAGCGCACGAAGGTCGGCTATCTCGACCAGCACGCGGTGCTGCAGCCGGGCATGACGATCCGGGAGACGCTGCGCACGGCGTTTGACCATCTCGTGACGCTCGAGCAGGAGATGCTCGCGGCCTACGATAAGATGAGCGAAGCCTCGCCTGAGGAGATGGAGAAGCTCATGAAGGATGTCGGCGACATCCAGGACATCCTCGAGGCGGGCAGCTACTACACAATCGATGCGCGCATCGAGGAGGTCGCGGGCGGCCTCGGCCTGCGCGACATCGGGCTCGAGCGCAAGGTCGATGAGCTCTCGGGTGGCCAGCGCACGAAGGTCCTCCTGACGAAGCTCCTGCTCGAGAACCCTGAAATCCTGCTGCTCGACGAGCCGACGAACTACCTCGACGCCGAGCACATCGAGTGGCTCAAGAATTACCTGACGAATTACGAGAATGCCTTCATTGTCATCTCGCACGATGTGCCGTTCCTCAATGCGGTGACGAATGTCATCTGGCATGTCGACAACCTCAAGCTCACGCGTTACACGGGCAGCTACGAGAAGTTCGAGGAGATGGCCGCTTTGAAGCGCCGCCAGGAAGAGGCGGCCTACGAGCGCCAGCAGGCGGAGATCAAGCGCGAGCAGGACTTCATCCAGCGCAACAAGGCGCGCGTCGCGACGCGCGGCATGGCCAACAGCCGCCAGAAGAAGCTCGACAAGATGGAGGTCCTGACGAAGCGCCAGGAGAAGCCCAAACCGCACTTCCACTTCCAGTCCGACCGCACGCCCTCGCGCTTTGTCATCGAGGCGCAGCGCCTCGTGCTCGGCTACGACACGCCACTGACGAAGCCCGTCGACATCAAGGTCGAGCGCAACAAGAAGATTGCGATCCGCGGCACGAACGGCCTCGGCAAGTCGACGCTCTTAAAGACCTTGCTCGGTCTCATCAAGCCGTTCTCGGGTGCAATCGAGCAGGGCGAGTTCGTCTCGGTTGGCTACTTCGAGCAGGAGGAGGCCAAGGGCAATATGAACACGGCGCTCGACGAGCTCTGGCAGGCCTATCCGGGCATGACGAACTTCGAAGTGCGCGCGGCGCTCGCTTCGTGCGGCCTGACGAATGAGCACATCACGACAAAGATGACGGCACTCTCGGGCGGCGAGGCGGCGAAGGTCCGCCTCGCTAAGATCATGCAGAAGCCTGTCAATCTGCTCGTGCTCGACGAGCCGACGAATCACCTCGACGTCGAGGCCAAGAAGGAGCTCAAGCGCGCCCTGCAGGAGTACAAGGGCACGCTGCTGCTCGTCTCGCATGAGCCTGACTTCTACGAAGACCTCGTCGACACGGTCTGGAATATCGAGAGCTGGTCGACGAAGATTGTCTGATTGCAGCAGATGAACGACAGATAGCAAAAAAGACTCCGCTCCTCCGTCATGGAATGACGGAAGGGGCGGAGTCTTTTGTCGTGTGTCAGCCGTATCACTGTGTATCAGGGCATCTGTGCAATTGATGCGCTGGATGCCTCATCGGCTTCACGGAGCTTGCGGCGCTTGGCGACGAGGTCGGCCTGGTCTTCCCAGACGAGGACTGCGGCGGGCTCGAAACCGTTGAAGCGCGTGGCCGAGACGGTCGTGTAGGCACCGATGTCGCTGACGAGCACATTTGCGCCAATCGGGAGCTTCGGTGCGGGGAAGTCGCGGTAGAGCACATCGATGCCGTCACAGCTCGGACCGGCGAATACCGATGGAGTTTTCGCTCCGTTGCCGAAGCAGTGCAGCGGATACGTCCAGTGGTCGAACAGGATGCCCGAGAAGACACCGTAGATGCCTTCGTCGAGGATGTACCAGGGGACCGCGCCGCGCTGTTTTGTGCCGATGACGGAGGTCACGAGGTTCATGGCCGTGCCGCAGAGGAAGCGGCCCGGCTCGGTCCAGACGGCTGTCTGCGGGAACAGTCGCTCGAGTTGGCGGTTGATGGCCTCGAGCATGGCGGCGAGGTCGACGTGGAGCCCTTCGGCCGAGGGGATCGGGAAGCCGCCGCCGATGTCGAGATCGGTCAGGTGCATGCCGGAGGCTTCAGCCTCAAGGAAAAGATGATGAACGAGCAGCAGCGCTTCTTCGTACGCCGCGGTGGACAGGGACTGACTGCCGACGTGGAAGCAGATGCCCTTGGCGTGGAGGCCGGCCTGCTCGGCCTTGCGCAAGAGCGGCAGGGCTGAGCCAATCGGCGCGCCGAACTTCGTGTTGAGGTCGACGAGCGCCTTGCTGTTGTGGACTTGCACGCGCACGAGCACATCGGCGCCGGGCGCAGCGGCCGCGAGCTTCAGTATCTCGCTTTCATCGTCGAACGTGAAGCGCTGGACGCCGAAGCGGGAGGCCGCCGCGAAGCCGCGCGCATCGTGCACCGGATTGGCGTAGATCATGCGCGAGCCGTCGACGCCGGCTGCATGGAGCATTTCTATCTCGCCGGCCGAGGCGACGTCGAAGTGCGAGCCGAGCGCGGCGAGACGCTCGAGTGCGCGCGGATGCGGATTGGCCTTGATGGCGTAGTAGATACCGGCGCGCGGCAGGTGCTTGCGCAGGAACGCGTAGTTTTCCGCGACTTTGTCGACGGACAGCACGAGGAATGGCGTCGGCTGTCTCTTGGCTAGTTCATTCATTTCGTTTTCGTTGAGGATAAAGCTTCTCATAACACAACCCTTCCTATACATTACAGTCTTGACAGTTTTGGAACCATTCGCACTGAAAAAATGGAGCAAGTGGCACGGCGTTGTCCGTCCTCTTGCTCCATTGCATTTTCAGGTTACGCATAGTATAAGACTTTTCGCACGGTTTTTCAATAGGCTGCATAAAAAAACAAGAAATTCTTTTACTATATGCAAAACGACCTGTCCTGCGGATGCGCTGCAGGACAGGTCTTTTATGTGTGGGTTATATGATGTTTAGGAGTTTTGTGGAGCTTTGTCCGAGATTATTTGCCGAAGTAACGGTCGAAGAGGCCCTTGAAGCCGCGGCCATGGCGAGCCTCGTCCTTAGCCATCTCGTGAACCGTATCATGGACAGCATCGAGACCGAGCTGTTTTGCGAGCGTTGCGAGCTCTTTCTTGCCAGCGCAAGCGCCGTGCTCTGCATCGATGCGCATCGTGAGGTTCTTCTTCGTGCTGTCCGTCAGGACCTCGCCGAGGAGCTCAGCGAACTTAGCAGCGTGCTCTGCTTCTTCGAATGCATAGCGCTTGTAAGCCTCTGCGATTTCCGGATAACCTTCACGGTCAGCCTGGCGGCTCATAGCGAGGTACATGCCGACTTCCGAGCACTCGCCCGTGAAGTTCTGGCGGAGACCCTCGATGATGCGCGGATCAACGTCCTTGGCAACGCCGACATGATGCTCATCGGCAAACGTCATATCCTCGCTCTGCTCGACGAACTTGGATGCCGGAGCATGGCAGATCGGGCACTCAGCCGGAGCTGCTTCGCCTTCGTAAACATAACCGCAAACCGTGCAAACAAACTTTTTCATAATGTTAGCCTCCTAATATATCTTGATATTCATACACATCGTAGGTGGGTACCGGCGGCTTATCGCTCATCGCTTGCCGCTCACCGGTATTGCTCACTTGCTATGCTTTGATTATACGGCATATGGCGGTAAATAGGAATGCCGATATGGATTGATTTATGGAGAATATCTCTGTTATTCTCCATAAATCTCCTAAATTCTACATATATCTCATTTTATCAAACATATTATTTACGGATAATAATTATTGAAATAGAGAACAGCAGCCAATTTACCGAATGATGTCTCTGTGATATAATGGAAAACTGAATCCGCATGTTTTTGAGTATAGACTATATATAGGAGCGATACGAAACTAAAATGTTTACCTGTACAACGAATTCTCCCGAGGAGACTGCCCATTTAGCTGAGCTTGTTGGACAAAAGATCCGGGAGGGAACCGTGCTCTGCCTCGAAGGCGACCTCGGTGCCGGCAAGACGCTGTTTGTCCAGAGTCTTGCGCATACGCTCGGGGTCGAGGGCGAAGTGACGAGTCCGACGTTCAACCTCATGAATGTGTATGAGGGCATCTGCCCCATCTACCATTTCGACCTCTACCGCCTTGAGACGGAGGAGGAACTGGAGGACATCGGTTTCTACGAATACACGGAGGACCCGGAGGGCATTGTCGTCATCGAGTGGTCGGACAAATTCCCGCAGTGCATGCCGGAGGAGCGCGTCGTCGTCCGCATCGAGAAGTCGGACGATGGCGATGGACGCCACATCACCCTTGCGAGTGTCGGAGAGCGCTATCAGGAATTCATAAAGGAGTTGGAGTCATTTGTCTATCTTAGCCATTGATACGGCAACGCAGGTCTCGAGTGTCGCCGTGGCTTCGGCCGATAAGCTCGCAGCGGAGCTGACGATGCAGGCCAAGCTCACGCACTCGGAAACGCTGATGCCTCATATAAAGGAAGTCCTGCGCATGGCAAATGTCAGGAAAGAGCAGCTCGAGGGCATCGCGGTCAGCATCGGCCCGGGCTCTTTCACGGGCCTGCGCATCGGCCTCGCGGCGGCCAAGGCCATGGCCTACGCGCTGGAACTGCCAATCGTCGGCGTCTCGACGCTCAAGGCGCTCGCCTATCACTATCCGGTGCCGGGCATCCGCATCGTGAGCCTCTTGGACGCGCAGAAGGGCAATGCCTACCGCGAGAGCTATGAGTGGGAGAAGGGGGCCTTGACGGTCGTCAATCCTGTCGAGATCCTGCCGATTGCAGAGATCCTCGCGGAGTGCGCTGAGTCGGGCCGTGAAACCGTGCTGCTCGGCGACATCGCGGCGCGCCGCATCCGCGGCAAGGTCGACCTGCCAGCGAATGTCACGGTCGCACCGGCGCATCTCGTCATGCCGCGGGCGGCCTGTGTCGCCATGCTCGGCCTGCAGGAGCTCGCCGCGGGCCACACGGACAATGTCATGAACATGGAGCCCGTCTACATCCGCCGCAGTGAGGCGGAAGTCCTCTGGGAGAAACGCCATCCGGAGGCCGCGAAATGAACCTGACCTTCCGCGAGATGAAGCCGGAGGATGCCGACGCCGTCGAGGCGGTGGAGAAGGCGTGCTTCGCAATCCCGTGGTCGCGCGAATCCTTCTGGAAGGAAGCGGCCAACGAGAACACGTGCTACCTGCTCGCGCTCGATGGGGAACAGGTCATCGGCTATGCGGGCTGCTGGATCTCCTTCGAGGAGGCGCAGGTCACGAACATCGCGATCGCGCCGGACTACCGCGGTCAGAAGGTCGGCACGCGCCTCATGGCGGAGCTCATCAGACTTGTGAAGGAACGCGGCGTGACGGCGATGACGCTCGAGGTGCGCCCGTCGAATGCACCGGCGCGCGCCCTCTACGCGCACTACGGCTTCCGCGAGGCCGGCGTCCGCAAGAAATACTACCATGACAATGGCGAGGATGCCATCATCATGTGGAATACGAAATTGTGACAGCAGGGACTCCCTGCTGCGTGAGGAGAGATAGAGTGGAAGAAGAAATCCTGACTCTGGGCATTGAGTCGAGCTGCGATGAGACGTCAGCTGCCGTGCTGCGCGGTGGCCGCACGATCCTGTCGAATGTCATCTCGACGCAGATTCCCATTCACCAGAAATTTGGCGGCGTCGTGCCAGAGATCGCTTCGCGCAAGCACATCGTCAACATCATGCCCGTCATCGACGAGGCCGTGCGCCAGGCTGGCGTGACGCTCAAGGACATCGACCAGGTCGCCGTGACGTACGGCCCCGGCCTCGTCGGCGCCCTGCTCGTCGGCGTCTCGGCGGCTAAGGCATTGGCCTTTGCGCTCGACAAGCCGCTCATCGGCGTCAACCATCTCGAGGGCCACATCTTTGCGAACTTCCTCGCAGAGCCGACGCTCGAGCCGCCCTTCATGGCGCTCGTCGTCTCGGGCGGCCACACGGCACTCGTCGACGTGCGCGGCTACGACAGCTTCCACATGATGGGGCAGACGCGTGACGATGCGGCGGGTGAGGCGTTCGACAAGATTGCTCGCGTCATGGGCCTGCCGTATCCGGGCGGCCCGCGCATCGACGCACTGGCCAAGGAGGGCGACCCGCTCGCCATTGACTTCCCGCGCGCGCTCGAGGAGAAGGGCAATTACGAGTTCAGCTTCAGCGGGCTCAAGTCGGCTGTGCTCAACTACATCAACAGCGAGAAGATGAAGGGGCACGAGCTGCGCAAGGCCGACATCGCGGCCTCGTTCCAGCACTCCGTCGTCGAGGTGCTCGTCGAGAAGGCCTTCGCTGCCGTGCGCCGCGCTGGGCGCGATACGCTCGTGCTGGCCGGCGGCGTCGCGGCCAACAGCGGTCTCGAGGCGCGCCTGCGTGAGCGCGCCAAAGAGACTGGCGTGCGCTTCTTCTATCCAAATCGCATTCTCTGCACGGACAACGCTGCGATGATCGCGTGCCGCGGCTACTATCAGGCCAAGCACGGCGATTTCAGCGACCTCTACCTCAATGCGGTGCCGGGCCTCGGACTGGAAGAGCGCGAGTGAATCGAGAGTCAATAAATAGATGAAAGGGCTGCTGCCTTCGGGCAGCGGCTCTTTTTTCCTATTATGTGTATTTTTTATTTTTAACATTACAAAGTATGCGTTTTCTGCTATACTTAGAACATGAATCTGTAAAAGAGAGGTGCGGATAAGATGGATAATATTACACGCCTATGTCGGGAGCAGACGCGGCTCACGATGCTGCAGATCAGCCTGCTCTCTCGCATGGCAATCGTCTTCCCGTTTTTGGCGGACCTCGCGCACGGGGAGCTCAAGGTCTACGTGAGGACGAAGGATCCGGAGTTCTTCCTGATCGTGGCACAGCAGCGCCCGCATACGGTCTACCTGCCGGGCAAGGACAGCGCAGCCGGCCGCCGCGTGCGCTCCATCGAGGAGCCGCTCATCAAGGAGACATTCCAGACGGGCAAGCCAGCGCGCGGCAAGCGCGAGTGGAATTACGGCTCGATGGTCGACATGTTCACGTTCGGCATCCACGATGGTGACAAGGTCATCGGCGTGCTGAACTTCGAGGTCGACCTCGACAAGCTCTCCATCGAGGGCTACTCGCATCTCCTCGATGCGGCGGTCGCGGTGCTCTATCATGCGCGCCACATCCTCAATCCGGAGCAGTTCCGCCCGATCACGGCGAGCGACGGCATTATCATAACAGATGCGCACAGCCGCATCGTCTTTGCGGATGCCGCAGCCGTGCGCATCTACCGCGTGCTCGGCGTCGGCAGCCTGCGCGGCGGCCATCTCTTTGACCGCCAGATGACGCAGCATGTCACGCGCGAGACGGTGGAGACGGATCGGCCGTGGCAGAAGGAGATCACGGCGGGCGGGCTCATCCTCATACGGCGCGAGATCGTCGTCCGCGAGGGCGGCAATCTCTGCATGCGCATCGTCATCATCTCGGATGTCACGGAGACGCGCGCCAAAGATAAGGAGATCCGCATCAAATCGGCCGTCATCCAGGAGATCCACCATCGCGTCAAGAACAACCTGCAGGCCATCGCGAGCCTGCTGCGCATCCAGGCAAGGCGGGCCAAGACGGCAGAGGTCAAGGCGGCGCTGAAGGAGAGCGTCAACCGCATCCTCTCGATTTCGGTCGTCCACGAGTACCTCTCGCAGCAGGGCAGTGAAGACATCGATGTCCAGGAAGTCATGGGGCACATCTTTGACCTGGCCGCGCGCAATATGACCGACCGGGACTTCCTGATCCGGACGGAGTTCAAGGGGCCGCGGCTTATCCTGCCGTCGAAATGCGCGAGCTCTGTGGCGCTCGTGCTCAATGAGCTCGTGCTCAACGCGATGGAGCACGCCTTCACGGGCAGGAAGTCGGGCCTCATCGGCTTGGCCGTCCAGGAGGATGCGGACCATTGGCACCTCGACTTCTACGATGACGGCGTGGGTCTGCCGGAAGGGTTCGAGGATATGCCGCGCAAGTCGCTGGGCCTGACCATCGTCCAGACGCTCGTCGAGGGTGACCTCGGCGGCACGTTCGCCATCGAGAACGACGAGAGGGGACCGGGGCACGGCACGCATGCAAGGCTCTGCATCCCCAAGGTGCAGCCCAATCCCACGGATGAGGGCTGAGCATGCGAGCAGGCCGGAAGGTCATTTTGATTCTTGATTGTTTTTGTGATTGTTAGTGAAAGGATTGCACGGGAAAGGCTGGAATAATTTATGGCACATGAGACGTTACGGATTGTCATTGCAGATAATGAATCCATCATCCGCATGGATTTGCGTGAAATGCTCGAAGAAGCCGGTCATGAAATCGTCGGCGAGGCCATCGATGGGCGCAAGGCGGTGGAGCTGACGCGGCAGCATCGCCCGGACCTCGTCATCATGGACATCAAGATGCCGCAGATGGATGGCATTACGGCCGCGCGCAAGATCTCGGAGGAGAAGCTCGCGCCGGTCCTCCTGCTCACGGCGTTCAGTCAGCCGGAGATCGTCGAGAAGGCGAAGGACTCCGGCGTGCTCGGCTACCTCGTCAAGCCGGTGCAGGAGACGAATCTCTTCCCGGCCATCGAGATCGCCATGTCGCGCTGGCGGGAGATGCAGGGCCTTGAGCAGGAGCTCGCGGGCCTGCGCGACTCTCTTGCCATGCGCAAGACGCTCGACCGCGCGAAGGGCATCCTCATGGCGGCACACCACCTGTCGGAACCGGAGGCCTATCGTCGCATCCAGCAGTACGCGATGATGAAGCGCCTGACCGTTAAGGAAGTTGCCGAGGCCATCGTCAAAGCGGCCGGCGGCAAGGTCTGATACAGGATTCCGTCATAAAATTTTGGTTTACATATTGACAAACTATGTTATCTCGGTTAAGATAGAAACATCGTTTGAAGTTTTGCAGTTTTAAACTCAAGAGCTTGACGAGAACTGACCAGAAAAATGGAGGTTCTAAGGCAGGCGCGTAATGCGCCAGCCTTAGGACCTTTTTTGTTTTTCTATTTGCTTTGTAGATGTGTAGTAGATGACTTGTGAGGTGATGGCAGTGGAACATATTTCTGTGCAGGCCAATGGGATGTATCAGAGCATGCGGCGCGGGTATGCGGATATCGTGCGCTTAGGGCTCAGCATGCTGCGCATCGGCACGATTGGCTTTGGCGGCGGCAATGCGCTGATTCCCGTCATCGAGAAGGAAGTTGTAGAAAACGGCAAGCTCGTCACGAAGCGTGAATACGATGAGGACGTTGTCGCGGCCTGCATCACGCCGGGCGCACTGCCCGTCGAGATTGCGGCCGGCATCGGCCAGCGCCTCGGTGGCGCGTCCGGCATGCTCATGGCAGCTTCCATGATGGCGCTGCCCGGCGCCTTCTTCACCGTCCTGATCCTCGCCGTGCTGACGGGCGAGCAGGGGGCGGCTCTGCTCGGCATCCGCTACATCTCCATCGGCCTTGGCGCGTTCATCATCAGCCTGCTGCTGGCCTATGCCATCAAGACGCTCGGCGCCATGCAGCAGGCCGGCACACGGGCGTTCCGCGCGATGTGCCTCGCGATGATTGCGGTCTTCCTGCTCTCGTCGGAGAAGAACCTCTACGCGCTGCTCGGCTTGCACATGGAGCCCGTGTTCCACCTGTCGGTCCTCTCGATCCTCGGGCTCTCGTTCTTCCTGATCATCTTCCTCGGCAGCGGCTTCTCGAGGAAGAAGGGCATCTTGGCGGCGGTGCTCACGGCTGCATTCCTGTTCAGCGGCAGCCAGCTCCCCGCGCTCTCTGCGCCAGTCCTTCACGCTGCCACAGCTGCTCTGATGACGGTGCTCGGCTTCTGCGGGCTGGTCCGCAGTTTCCGCTCGGGCAATGAAGCGGTCGACGGGGGGAAGCTCTTCAAGGACACCCTGCGCGAGGTCTTCGTCTGGCTGGCCTTTGCACTGCTCTTTGCTCTGCCAGCACTGATGATGCTGCCGGGCAGCTCTTCGTTCCTCGGCGAGGGCTTCCTCTCCTCGCTGCTCTCGTTCGGCGGCGGCGATGCCTATCTGACGATTGCCGACGGCCTGTTCGTGCAGGGCGGTACGGTGGCGGCTGCTGACTTTTACGGCCAGCTCGTCCCCGTGGCCAATGCGCTGCCCGGATCGATACTCTGCAAGATACTGACGGGCATCGGCTATCTGGCAGGCTTCCAAATGGGCGGCACGTCCTCTGGACTCATCCTTGCTTTGGCGGGCTTTGCCGTCAGTGTGGCGGCATCGGGCCTGATCTTCGGCCTCGTCGCGCGCCTCTTGCGCACCTTCCACGATGTGCCGGTCTTCCGCCAGATCAGCCTTTGGGTGCGCCCCATCATCAGCGGCCTGCTGCTCAATGTTGCACTATCGATGCTGCGCACGAATCTCGAGATCGGTGCAGGGCTTTCCGTGCCGGAGGCGGCCGTGCTCGGCCTGACCGTCGGGCTCGCGCTCTTTTGCCTTTACTTGCTCTGCGCGCGCCGCAAGGCGATGACCATGCCGATGCTCGTCTCGGCTGCCGCAGGGCTCGGACTCATCCTCATCTGACGGATTGCTATTTTCTATTGATTTAAGACTTGCTGTTTAGGAGAGATTGTATGAAGAATGGAAAGCTCGAGCGGCGTCATCTGGAAACGGACGTCCTCATCATCGGCGGCGGCACGGCGGGCTGCTATGCGGCCATCCGGCTCGGCGCTGAGAAAGACCTGCGCGTGCTCGTCGTCGAGAAGGCCAATATCGAGCGCAGCGGCTGCCTCGCGGCCGGTGTCAATGCACTCAACGCCTACATCTCGAACGGCCATACGCCGGCCGATTACGTCGAGTATGCGCGCCGTGATGCGGAGGGCATCATCCGTGATGACCTCATGATGACGATTGCAGAGTCAGTCAATGCGGTCACCGAGGACCTCGAGCGCCGCGGCCTCGTGATTCTCAAGGATGCGGAAGGCCATTACGTCACGCGCGGCTGGCGCAACGTCAAGATCAACGGCGAGAACATCAAGCCACTGTTGGCCAAGGGCGTGCGCGAGCAGGAAAATGTCACGGTGCTTAACCACGTCAACATCACGGACCTCAAGGTCACGGATGGCGCGGTGCACGGCGCCTGGGGCTTCTCAGTCCGCGAGCGCACGGCTTACGACATCGAGGCTAAGGCCGTGCTGATTGCGACGGGCGGCGCTGCGGGGCTCTATCGGCCCAATAACCCGGGCTTCTCGCGCCACAAGATGTGGTACCCCCCATTCAACACGGGGGCCGGCTATGCGATGGGCATCCGGGCCGGCGCGGAGATGACGACGCTCGAGCACCGCTTCGTCGCCCTGCGTTGCAAGGACACGATCGCACCGACGGGCACGATTGCGCAGGGCGTCGGCGCCAAGCAGGTCAATGCCAAGGGCGAGGTCTACGAGACGAAGTATGGGCTCACGACGCCGCAGCGCATCTTCGGCACGGTGGAGGAGAACCGCAAGGGAAACGGCCCATGCTACCTCGATACGCGCCACATCACAGCGGAGCAGCAGTCGGACCTCTACCACGCTTACCTCAACATGGCGCCGGCCCAGACGCTCAAGTGGATTGAGAGCGGCAAGGGGCCGAAAGAGCAGCCGGTTGAGGTCGAGGGCACGGAGCCCTATGTGGTCGGCGGCCATACAGCCAGCGGCTTCTGGGTCTCGACGAACCGCGAGACGACCATCCACGGCCTGTTTGCCGCCGGCGATGTCGCGGGCGGTGCCCCGCAGAAGTACGTGACGGGTGCTCTCGCAGAAGGGGAGATTGCCGCAGATGCGCTGACTGCCTACCTCGCAGCAGAACAGGAGAAGCCTGCGCCTGGAACAGCGGTGAAAGACGAAGGTGAAGTGTATGAAGCTTATGAAGCGTATCTCTCGCGCGAGCCGGGCAACCTGACGGTGGAGCAGCTCGAGGAGACCATGCAGAAGACAATGGACGAGTACGCAGGCGGCATCCATACGGACTACCGCTACAATGCGAGCTGCCTGAAGCTGGCCGATGAGAAGATCCAGCACATCGAAACGCTGCTGCCGCAACTCGCAGCCGAAGGCCCCTACGAGCTCCTCAAGATCTACGAGCTGCGCGAGCGTCTGACGGTCTGCCGTGCCCTCATCGCGCATCTTCTCGCGCGTCATGAGACGCGTTGGCACACGTTTGGTGAGAACGCCGACTATCCGCAGCAGTCCGAAGACGGGCTCTGCTACATCAATTCACGCTTAGAACATGGAGCCTTCCATATATATAGAAGGCCGCTGGTCAAAGGAGGTCATTATGAGCATACGCGTCCATGAAGACCGCTGCATCGGCTGTGGCCGCTGCACGGAAGCCTGTCCGGGCAACCTTCTGCTCATGGAGGAGACCGATGCAGGCCGCAAGGCGAAGATTTGCGAGGCCCGCGACTGCTGGGGCTGCACGGCCTGTATGAAGGTATGCCCCGTCAGCGCCATCGGTTACTTCCTCGGCGCAGATCTCGGCGGCAGCGGCAGCACGATGACGATCGAGCGGCAGGGCCATTACTATCACTGGCACATCCGCAAGCCCGACCAGCACGACGTCACCATCACGATTGACCGTGAGAACGCCAACCAATACTGAGTAAGGAGTCAATACATATGGGAAAATTATCGCACCTCGATGCACTTGAGGCCGAGGCCATCTACATCATCCGAGAGGTCGCGGCCGAATCCGAGAAACCGGTCATGCTCTATTCCATCGGCAAGGACAGCACGGTCATGATGCACCTGGCCCTCAAGGCATTCTACCCGGAGAAGCCGCCCTTCCCGTTCCTGCACATCAACACGACGTGGAAGTTCCACGAGATGATCGCTTTCCGCGATGCGCAGGCCAAGAAGTACGGTCTCGACATGATTGAGTACAAAAATGAGGAGGGGCTCGCAGCGGGCGTCAACCCGTTCGATTACGGCGCCTCCTACACTGACATCATGAAGACGCAGGCCCTCAAGCAGGCGCTGACGAAGTACGGCTTCACGGCGGCCTTCGGCGGTGGGCGCCGCGATGAGGAGAAGTCGCGCGCGAAGGAGCGCGTCTTCTCGTTCCGCAATGCGGCACAGGCCTGGGACCCGAAGAACCAGCGCCCGGAGATGTGGAAGCTCTACAACTCGCAGATCAACAAGGGCGAGAGCATCCGCGTCTTTCCGCTGTCCAACTGGACGGAGAAGGACATCTGGCAGTACATCCGCCGCGAGAACCTCGAGATCGTCTCGCTCTACTTCGCGAAGGAGCGCCCGGTCATCGAGCGCGACGGCAATCTCATCATGATCGACGATGACCGCATCGTCAAGAAGCTCAACCTCAAGCCAGAGGACATCGAGCACAAGAAGGTCCGCTTCCGCACGCTCGGCTGCTACCCGCTGACGGGCGCTGTTGAGTCGGATGCCGACACATTGGATGCGATCGTGGAGGAGACGCTCGGCGCTGTCGAGTCGGAGCGCACGAGCCGCGTCATCGATCACGAGGGAGCCGGCAGCATGGAGCGCCGGAAACGGGAGGGTTATTTCTGATATGAACGATTTACTCAAATTCATCACCTGCGGCAGCGTCGACGACGGTAAGTCTACGCTGATTGGTCATCTCTTATACGATGCGAAGCTCATCTATGCGGACCAGGAGGAGGCCCTGCTGCTCGACTCCAAGGTCGGCAGCCGCGGCGGCGCCATCGACTACTCGCTGCTGTTGGACGGGCTGCTCGCGGAGCGCGAGCAAGGCATCACGATTGATGTCGCCTACCGCTACTTCACGACGGACAACCGCAGCTTCATCTGTGCCGACACGCCGGGCCATGAGGAGTACACGCGCAACATGGCCTGCGGTGCCTCGTTTGCCGACCTCGCCGTCATCCTCGTCGATGCGACGCAGGGCGTCCTGACGCAGACGCGCCGCCATGCCCGCATCTGCGCGCTCATGGGCATCCGCTACTTCGTCTTCGCCATCAACAAGATGGACCTCGTCGACTATTCAGAGGCGCGTTTCCGGGAGATTGAGGCACAGATCGAGGCTCTGAAGCAGGAGCTTCATCTGCACGACGTCAAGCTCATCCCCGTCTCGGCGACGGAGGGCGACAATGTCACGAAGAAGTCGTCCAATATGCCTTGGTACGACGGGCCAACATTGCTCGACTACCTCGAGCAAGTCGACGTCAGTGCCGTGCAGGAGGAAGGCTTCTACATGCCAGTCCAGCGCGTCTGCCGTCCGAACCACGAGTTCCGAGGGTTCCAGGGCCAGATCGAGAGCGGCAGCATCGCCGTCGGCGATACGGTCACGTCTCAGCCGAGTGGTGAGGAGGCGCAGGTCAAGAAAATCCTCGTGGCCGACCGCGAAGCAGAGTCGGCTTTCAAGGGCCAGCCGGTCACAATCCAGCTAAACCGCGAGGTCGACGTCTCGCGCGGCTGCGTGCTCGAGAAGGGTAGCCACGTCCGCCAGGCCGCCAACTTCAAGGCGGAGATCCTCTGGATGGACGATGTGCCACTGACCATCGGCAAGAACTTCATGGTCTTCCTCGGCACCAGGAAGATCCCGGGCATCCTGACGAAGATTGACTACCGCATCGACATCAATACGGGCGAGCACGTCGAGGCGACGGGCCTCAAGAAGAACGAGATCGCTGTCTGCGAGATTGCCGTGACGGAGCCAATCGTGCTCGACACGTTTGACCACCACCGCACGCAGGGCGAGCTCATTCTCATCGACCGCATCAGCAACATGACGGCGGCCTGCGGCGTCGTGCGCGAAATCCCCGATGCATCGGCCAAGCGCCACTTCGCAGCCAATCAGCAGATGCGCAGCGCACTCAACTGGCAGGCCCCGCTGGCCATTACCTTTGAGCCCGTGAAGGACGGCATCACGCTTGCGACCATCGAGGAGGCTGAGTACTACCTCGTGCGCAACGGCCGTCACACCTACCTCTATCATCCGTCTGAGGGGGAGGATCCCGCAGCGGTGCTCCGTCATCTGCTGCAGGCAGGCCTCGTCGTCCTGCTCGTGCTCGATAGCGACCAGCCGCTGCCAGAAGGCGTCAAGAGCTTCCAAGAGCTTTCAGGCGCAGCAAACGGAGCCGATTCCCAGCAGATTGCTGCGGCCATCCTGCACCACTCCATGCTCGACTCCATGATGACGCCAAACAACTGGATTATCTGAGATACGCCCATATGCATGCCAACAAAGGCCAGATTGAACTGGCCTTTGTTTTTTTGACTTTTTTATGGATTCGATATTGACATTTTGACTTAGACGGGGTAATATAAAGACTGTAGTTAGCACTCGGGTCTAGTGAGTGCTAACACCATCAACATGTAAATTCATTTTTATAGGAGGAAGATACCTATGATTAAGCCATTGGGCGAAAGAGTTGTCATCGAAGTTGCAGAGAGCGATGTAAAGACGGCCAGCGGCATCGTGCTGCCGGACACGGCCAAAGAGAAGCCGCAGAAGGGCACGGTCGTTGCGGTTGGCGCTGGCAAGCTGCTCGATAATGGCGAGCGCGCTGCTATGGAAGTCAAGGTTGGCGATGGCGTCATCTTCTCCAAATACTCGGGTTCTGAGGTCAAGGTAGAGGGCAAGGATTACCTGATTGTCCGCGAGAGCGATATCCTCGCAGTCATCTGACCGTCCCGCGATTGAAATACCAGATACGAATTTTCTCGGAGGTAATATAAATGGCAAAGCAGATTCTGTTTGACGAAGAAGCACGCCGCGCACTCGGCCGCGGTGTTGATGCACTGGCAAATGCAGTAAAGGTAACGCTTGGACCGAAGGGCCGCAACGTCGTCCTCGACAAGAAGTTCGGCGCTCCGACGATCACGAACGATGGTGTCACGATCGCACGCGACATCGAGCTCGAAGATCCGTTTGAGAACATGGGCGCACAGCTCGTCAAGGAAGTCGCCACGAAGACGAACGACATCGCTGGCGATGGCACGACGACGGCAACGCTGCTCGCACAGGCCATGATCCACGAGGGCATGAAGAATGTCGCTGCTGGCGCGAACCCGATGATCATCAAGAAGGGCATTGACGAAGCCGTCAAAACGCTCGTCGATGAGATCAAGGCAAAGTCCAAGAAGGTCGAAGGCCAGGCTGACATCGCTCAGGTCGCTACGATCTCCTCCGCTAATGAAGAGATGGGCAAACTGATCGCTGAGGCAATGGAGAAGGTCGGCAAGGACGGCGTCATCACGGTTGAAGAATCCAAGACGATGCGCACGAACCTTTCCGTCAAGGAAGGTATGCAGTTCGACCGCGGCTACATCTCCCCGTATCTCGTCACGGATACGGACAAGATGGAAGCAACGCTTGACGATCCGTACATCCTCATCACGGACCGCAAGATCTCGGCCATCAACGACATCCTGCCGATCCTTGAGCAGGTCGTCAAGGCTGGCAAGCAGCTCGCCATCATCGCTGAGGATGTCGACGGCGAAGCACTGACGACGATTGTCGTCAACAAGCTGCGCGGCACGTTCAAGGCTCTGGCTGTCAAGGCTCCGGGCTTCGGTGACCGCCGCAAGGCCATGCTGCAGGATATTGCTACGCTGACGGGCGGCACGGTCATCAGCGAAGAGCTCGGCCGCAAGCTCGACAGCGTCACGCTCGCTGACCTCGGCCAGGCACACAAGATGGTCTCCACGAAGGATGAGACGACGATCATCGGCGGCAAGGGCGACAAGGAAGCCATCGCTGAGCGCGTTGCTCAGATCAAGCAGCAGATTTCCCAGACGACGAGCGATTTCGATCGCGAGAAACTGCAGGAGCGCCTCGCAAAGCTCTCCGGCGGTGTTGCTGTCATCGAGATCGGCGCAGCTACGGAAGTCGAGATGAAGGACAAGAAGTACCGCATCGAAGACGCTCTGAACGCTACGCGCGCTGCTGTTGAAGAAGGCATCGTCGCAGGCGGCGGCACGACGTTCCTCGACATCCTGCCGGCACTCGACAAGCTCGAGGTCGAAGGTGACGAGAAGGTCGGTGTCAACATCGTCAAGCGCGCCATCGAAGAGCCGGTCCGCCAGATCGCTCAGAACGCAGGCCTCGAAGGTTCTGTCGTCGTCGAGAACGTCAAGAAGGCTGGTACGGGCATCGGCTTCAACGCACTCAAGAATGAGTACGTCGACATGCTCAAGGCTGGTATCGTCGACCCGGCTAAGGTCACGCGCTCCGCGCTGCAGAACGCTGCCTCGATCGCTTCCATGGTCCTGACCACGGAGACGCTCGTTGCCGACAAGCCGGAAAAAGAAGCACCGGCACCGGCTGCACCGGGCATGGGCGGCATGCCGGGCATGATGTAATCCCCTGAAATTACATCCTCCAAACTGAATCAGAGACCCCGTTCGGATTTTTCCGGACGGGGTCTTCTTGTTATGGCGAAGATTTAAAAAAGCCAGCTGGAGTGGGCAATTGTTGACAATAAGGCGGTTTTAAGCTAGAATAACATCGTATCAGAATCGCCTTGGGCGTTTCTGGAGAAAATCATAAAGATGCAGCAGGATTGTTATAGAAAAGAAGCAATTCTTAGCGCTAGTTCCCCGGAGGTTTTGCCAATCGGGGAGAACGAGGAGAAGGTTGTCGAGACGTCAGCGGATGCCTTCCGGCCGTCCCAGTCGAGAGGGCCTGACGAAAGCGGGGGAGTGATCCCCTGGGACAAAGTCAGGTTCGGGGACCTGTTGCAGGAATACCAGGAGGTATGTATCATGTGTGGTATTGTTGGTTATGTCGGTGACAAGCAGGCAGCAGAGTTCCTGCTCGAAGGCCTCTCGAAGCTCGAGTATCGCGGCTACGATTCAGCCGGCATCGCTGTCTACGATGGCAACCGCATCCGTGTCGAGAAGAGCGTTGGCCGTCTGGCTGCTCTGCGCGACAAGATCAAGGACGATATGCCGCAGGGCACGATGGGCATCGGCCATACGCGTTGGGCAACGCACGGCCGTCCGTCGGATCGCAATGCGCATCCGCATACGGACTGCTCGGGCGACTTCGTCGTCGTGCACAACGGCATCATTGAGAATTATTTGGCACTCAAGGAAGAGCTCATCGAGAAGGGGCATGTCTTTAAGTCGGAGACGGATACGGAAGTCGTCGCGCATCTCATCGAAGAGGTATACAACGGCGATTTCGTCTCGTCGGTCCGCGAAGTGCTGCACCGCATTGAGGGTTCGTACTCGCTCGTCTTCATGTGCCGCAAGCACCCGGGTGAACTGATCTGCACGAAGCAGGACAACCCGCTAGTCATCGGCATCGGCGAGGGCGAGAACTTCATCGCTTCGGATATCCCGGCCATCATCGCGCGCACGCGCCGCACCTATATCCTCAACGATGGCGAGCTCGCTGTCGTCACGAAGGATTCCATCAAAATCACGAACCGCCGCGGCGAGCCTGTGACGAAGAAGGTCTTTGAGGTCAACTGGAATGCTGAGGCTGCCGAGAAGGGCGGCTACGAGCACTTCATGCTCAAGGAAATCAACGAGCAGCCGAAGGCAGTCCGCGATACGATGAGCCAGCGCATTGCGAAGGACGGCAAGTCCATCGTCATGAACGAGCTCAAGTGGGATGCGGATTATCTCAACTCTTTCAACAAGATCTACATCGTTGCCTGCGGTACGGCATACCATGCTGGCCTCGTCGGCAAGTTCTACATCGAGAAATTGGCCCGCACGGTCGTAGAAGTCGATGTCGCTTCGGAATTCCGCTATCGCGACCCGATCGTCGATGAGAACACGCTGTTCATCGCAGTCTCGCAGTCGGGCGAGACGAGCGATACGCTCGCAGCCATGAAAGAGTCGAAGCGCCTCGGCGCCAAGACGCTGGCCCTGACGAACGTCGTCGGTTCCTCGATTGCCCGTGAGGCGGATCAGGTGCTCTACACCTGGGCTGGCCCGGAGATTGCCGTCGCTTCGACGAAGGCATACACGACGCAGCTCATCCTGTTCTTCATGCTCGCCCTCTACATGGCGCAGATCAAGAAGACGCAGACGCCGGAGCGCATCGAAGAGCTCATCGCAAAACTCAAGAATGTCCCGGCTCAGGTCAGCGAGACGCTCTCGGATGTCGAGCCAATCAAGACGTTTGCCAAGCAGTACGGCTTCAATGAGGATGTCTTCTACATTGGCCGTTCGCTCGACTACGATGTCGCTCTCGAGGGCGCACTGAAGCTCAAGGAAGTTTCCTACATCCATGCAGAGGCATATGCTGCCGGTGAGCTCAAGCACGGCACGCTGGCCCTGATTGTCGAGGGTGTGCCGGTCATTGCTCTGGCGACGCAGAAGAGCGTCTACGAGAAGACGCTGTCGAACATCAAGGAAGTCAAGGCGCGCGACGCTGTCGTCATCGGCATTGCTGCAGAGGGCGATACGGAGCTTGAGAAGTACGTCGACCATGTCATGAAGGTCCCGGAGACGGATGAACTCCTGATCCCAATCCTGACGGTCGTTCCGCTCCAGCTGCTCGCTTACTATGCCGCCATCACGCGCGGCTGCGATGTCGACAAACCGCGTAACCTCGCGAAGTCGGTCACGGTTGAGTAAGAAGCAACCGCTATACAATACAGATTCTTTCACGAGAAGCCTTTCTGCCTGATGGCAGGGGGCTTCTTGTTCTATTGCCTGACTGCCACGCCTGTGTGGCAGAGGCACGACACGAATGGAGGCATTTTCATGAAGGCATTTATCTACGATATGGACGGCGTCATTGCCGATACCGAGCCGGTTCACCTTCAGGCAGAACAGAGAGTGCTTGAGAAGATGGGTGTGGAAGGCGTTACGCTGGAATTCCTCATGCGTTACCAGGGCATGACAGACCTCATGATGTTTGAGGATATGAAGAAGCGGTTTGGCTTTCGCCATTCTGCAGAACAAGCAGCTAAGGCCAAGGTGTATCTGTTCAACAAAATCATCCATGAACAGCATGTCACGCCGATTGCGGGCAGCCTGGAACTGATTCGCGCGACGAACGAGCTGCGTCAGTCGCAGGGGCTCAAGACGGCCATCGCGAGTTCGTCGAGCGATGACTTCATCGCCTTTGTCGTCGATGATCTCGGCATTCGCGACCACTTCGACCTGCTCATGAGCGGTACGAATCTGCCCGAGTCGAAGCCAAATCCCGCCATCTACCTGCAGACGGCGGCTTATCTGCGCGTGGACCCGAGGGACTGCGTCGTCGTTGAGGACGCCACGAACGGCGCACTGGCGGCTAAGGCGGCCGGCATGACCTGCATCGGCTTCAAGAGCCCGCACAGTCCTCATCAGGACCTCTCTATCTGCGATAGGATTGTCGACAGCCTCAAGTCCATCGATCTCTCGAGTTTTTGAGATGCAAAGGAAAATTTAAATCAATATGTTCTAGAGTCTCTGTTCTGTTTTTGAGAATCCGGCAGGAATATTCATCATCTACGTCGAATCCTAGAACTGTCGAAAAAGATAATCAAATAATGGATAGCAGTAGATGATAGAGGAGGAATCGTGATGGCAGAAATGGCAACGAAAGCAAGAGCATTCCAGGATTTCCTGGATGCGAAAGAAATCAAGGCATTTGTATCGGAGACGATTGAGAACGACCCAGAGCAGACGACGGTATTCCGCTCGCATGTAGAGGTGGATGGGCAGCAGCTGCCGCTGCTCGTCCTGCTGGACCGCAGCATCTTCTCCATGATCCGCGTGCAGGTCTCGCCGAAGTGCAAGACGGAGGAGAATGAACTGGCCGTACTCAAGCTGGCCAATGACCTCAACCTCAAGTACAAGCCGTTCAAGCTCTATTTCGACGGCGAGGGCTCGCTAATCCTCGATATCTGCATGATCGTGCCGGACGAGAGGGCTGAGGAGATCGGCGACATGGTCTACGGCATGTTCAACGTCATGATCACGTTCCTCAGCGAGAATTATCGCACGATGATGAAGACCATCTGGTAAGCAGAGGATAACATCTGGACGATGCTAAAAGAAGACTGTCTCATGGGCAGTCTTCTTTTTTATCTTTTTTCAAAATAGGTGTTGACAACCTGTCCTGTATACTGTATCATAATACAAGTCGCTGAGAGATACGGCAACGGCAAAAGCCCATAAGCCTTGATTGGCAAGGGATTTGCAGGAAGCTCAAAAGAACTTGAAAAAAGAAAGAAAAAACTTCTTGACAAGCTCCGCTCGATGCGATAAGATATAAAAGTCGCTTGAAGCGAACAGCTTTCAAATGAAAGTTCGAAAGCAGGCTTCGAAAGACAAAGTTGTTCTTTGAAAACTAAACAATGCAACATGAATCATTTGTGATTCAAGCCA
>ERZ772870.241-NODE-241-length-65065-cov-8.457699_pt1 | contig 65065 bp, 63 predicted proteins | sample MGYA00511376_ERZ772870 | MGnify/ENA primary metagenome ERZ772870 (study PRJEB29015, sample SAMEA2737719) | human gut metagenome | biome: human gut; feature: human-associated habitat; material: faeces | place: China | collected 2012 ... | reverse complement strand
ATGCGTTTGGCGTGGAACAGAATATCGACGATGCAGATACGAATGCGTTCCGGTATTGTGGAGAATACTACGACTCTGAAACGGGTACGGTTTATCTGAGAGCGAGATACTACAATCCGAGTATTGGTAGGTTTATTTCACGAGATAGTTATGCTGGCAATAATGGCAGCCCGTTAAGTCTGAATCTCTACACTTATTGTCAAAACAATCCAATTGCTGCAATTGATCCTTCTGGACATATGTCAATTAAGGAGTTTTGGCAGGGTTCCAAGCAATGCTGGAGAGATGGCATTAACGAAATGAAGAGCATGGGCGGCGGTGCTCGTTTCTTTGCCAATTACAGCGAAGGCATCATGGATACTTTAGGCGGGCAAATTAATACTGTCCTGCATCCGCTGAAAACAGCAAAAACCGCAGCATCTGATTATGTTTCTGCGTGTAAGTCTGACATCCGAAATATTGATGTTATGAATTACGCCAGAACAAAGATGCTCACCTCGGTTGTTGATGGGCTATCTAATTTTGGAAAGGCTTGTTATAACAAGAATTGGGATAGTGTTGCACATCAGCTTGGTGGCGGAACAGTTATATTGGGAGAAACCTGTGCTGCATATCTAGGTGCTGAAGCAGTAGCCTCAAAAGCTACATTTTCTGTATCAAACGGTAGCATGAGCGGTACTTCTCATATGCAATTAGTTCGTACTATTCAAAAGGGTGAATCGGTTGACAGTTTAATATCCGAAGTCAAAGCTTTAACCTTTGAAACGGGAAATGAACACGCAGTTGTAAAATTGGCAAATGGTCAGAGGGCTATCGTATCAGGTGGTACAAATGGTGTTTCATTTGGTGCTGGAGAGGTAACAAGAATATATGGTCATTCGCATCCATATCAATTTGGTGCAACAGGTCCATCGTCTCAAGATATCAATGCGCTGGGCGTATTAGGACAGAAAAGTTCTTATTTGTTAGAACACGGAACTATTTCAAAATTTTTTAGAGAGTAGTTGGTGATATGGCTATTTTTCTTTCAGGAATAAAATGCGAAATATGTAAAAAAAACATTTTGCAAAAAGATGAAAAAATAATGTTCCCTTCCTTTGTTTTAAATGAGAAGGATCCAATTTATTTCTTTAATGATTCAACTTTTCATAGAAAATGTTTTTTTAATTATCGAATGTCGGGTCAAGCAATGTTAATGTATGACGAATTAAAACGAAGAACAAAAAAAACAAAAGAATGTTGTATTTGTAAGAAAGAAATAACTGATCCTGAAAACTATATTTTCTTTGGCTGCTTTAGTAGTAATTATGATCAAGAGATTAGTAAATACAACTTCACAATGTATCACAAAACATGCTTTCTGGATAGTGAGACTAAAAAGAATATTGATCTCCTGATATCCAAAATGGAAAAACAAAGGAAATGGAAGGGCCGATTACCTTATTAAAGTAGTTAAAGGAAATTCAATGTTGTCATAGTAAATTTGTGAGTATCTAATGCAACTAATTTGATTGTCAATTCTATCGCATACACCGGCACAAAAGAAACGGTATGTCTGAATCAGCTGATTGGCTTTACCGATGGCAAAACGACTGCAAGCTATACCTATGATGTGGATGGCTTGCGGCTGAGCAAAACTGTCGATGGTAAAACGACAAAGCACGTCTGGGACGGCAATCGACAGCTTGTCGCGGATGTGTTGGACAGCGAGCTTTACAGTGCGAATTGCTACTTGCGAGGCACAAATCTGGTTGCAACATATAGCTATCAGAACGGCGAAAAGTCCGGGTATACCTACTATACGCAGAATGCACATGGTGATGTGGTGAATCTGACCGATTCTACAGGTGAAATTACCAAGTCCTATACCTATGATGCGTTCGGTGTGGAGAAGAATATCGATGACTCTGATACGAATGCGTTCCGGTATTGTGGAGAATACTACGATTCGGAAACGGGTACGATTTATCTGAGAGCTAGGTATTATGATCCTACAACTGGTAGATTTATTTCGAGAGATAGCTATGCAGGAAAAAATGAAGATCCGCTGAGCTTGAATCGGTATACGTATTGCCATAATAATCCAATATTTTATGCCGATCCCAAAGGGCATTCTGCTTGGACAAAATTTCAAGAGGCGGCATTTGCGGTTGAGCATCCGTTTATAGCATCAAAAATTGGAACGGCAAAACCGGATGATGCAAACAGCAATACTATATCTTCAAGAGCAGCTCGCTTTGCAATCAATTCTAAAGTATCATATAATTACAAAAAAGGTCAAGAAAATGAAGGCGGTCAAAGGAACGCTCTTAGACATGCAATCTGGTCTACAACAATAACTAGATATTACGGTAAAGAAATAATGAAGCAAGTTGGTTATTCTCACGAAAACCTTTCTGAAATGCTGAAAATAACATCCGATCCTACGAAATGGTATTTTTCAGATATGCACACTGCCGACACACTTTGTGACATTATGAATAATGAAACAGGTATGAAAATTGCAGCTTCGGGGGATGCCACCAATATGAGAAGCATCACTTTAGAGGTACTAGAGTACTATCATACTAATGGTTTGTACGTTGCTGTTGAATATGCTGATAACCTCTATATTGTACAAAATCAAAAATTATCAGATCAGGAATATGCGTCAGCAACATATAATGTATTTTTCTTGGATCAAAATGGACTAAGAGGCAACATTAATACTGTTGCAGATATCGTAAGACAAAGAAAAAAAGAGGCTAACTCGCCATGAAGAAATTAAAGTGTGTTTTTATCATTATATTTCTAATCATAGCATTTACAACCGTTGTATCTATTTCAAAATGCCAAGAAAACGAACTTGGTTCGGTAGCTCAAGGTATAATAGATGAGATCGAAACTTCGGGAAACGATGAATGTATGGTCGAATTGAAGACTGTTACCAATTTTGAATGGGATAGAGCAATTATTGCTTCAGCTGATTTTTTCGCAATGGGATATTCTTCTGAAACACTGGAAGATATTTGGAAAATTGAGTATGATCCTCAGTCAGATTTTAGATCAAGGATTTTATTTGTAAAAGATAATAAAGTAGTATATGAAGAATCATATGCGGCATCTATTGAGGAGTCTGCGAAATTTAATATTTCGGTATCACCATCTCTGGATTATTATTGTATATTGCCATATGATGATTCTTTTGTATTTGTTACAAAAGAAAAGCACAAATCAAGTACTTGTTACAGTTTAATAATCTACCCAGAAGATAAAATGAATTAGTAGCAGGTGACAGAAAATTTGTTACGGAAGATGTAACGAATATCCCCAAGCAAACAGCTAATCCCATCTACTTCTGAAATAATAGCGACTTTGGTAATCTGTGAGAGGCTTAAAAAGAACTAAGATGAAATAGCCACTATTTTATCAATAGATTCTAGCACTTCCCCTAAATTGCGGAGCAGCTTCGGTTGCTCCGTATTTTTATATCAGGCAAAGATAATCCGGTGATTTGCACAAATTCGCCCTTGCATTTCACGTGGAAGTATGGTATACTAAAAGTGATAGAAAGGACGTGATTCCAATGGCAACTGAACAGGAAAAGAACCGGCGAGTGGCGGAGCAATTGCGGCTAATTGATGATGACTTCTTACGGCTCTATTTCAACGATAATCCGGAAGGCGTGGAGTATATCTTGAACATTTTGCTGGAGCGGCAAGACTTGAAGGTGCTGCACAGTGAAACACAATGTGAATATCGCAGCTTGTCTGGACGCTCCATTTCACTGGATATTTATGCGGAAGATACCAATGGAAAAAGATACAACATAGAAATTCAAAGAGCGGATTCCGGAGCAACACCAAAGCGTGCTAGATTCCACAGCAGTATGTTGGATACCAAACTGCTCCAAAAGAAAGAACCGTTCCGCAATTTGGCGGAAACTTTTGTGATTATGCTGACGGAACATGACATTATGAAGCACGGCTTGCCACTATATCATTATGATAGAATTTGTCGTGAAACCGGTGCGTATTTGGAAGACGATTCGCATATCATATACGTAAACGGAGCTTATCAGAATCCGAACGACAGCATTGGCAGACTGATGCACGACTTCCAGTGTGTGAATGCGAAGGATATGTACGCTGAAGAATTATCAGAACGTTTTCGATATTTCAAGGAAACCGAAGGAGGTATGGGCGAAATGTGTAAAGTTGTAGAAGAACGGGCGAAGGAATATGCAGCAGATGCATTGCAAAAAGAGAAGGTTGCGGATATCAGACGGATGTTAGACAAGCAGAAATACTCGCATGAGGAAATTGCAGAAAACTTGAATGTATCACTAGAACTCGTGGATGAGGTTGCAAGTGGCAAGGTTGCTTGAAATACTGCTTTAGAAATTAAAGTATAGGATGCTAATTCAAGCATCAGCCAAACAGTTAAACTTAATTTTGAAACCGATTTTCAAATAGCAAACGATAACCCAAAATCGAGTGCCTCGCAAACGATAGCTCAATCCATGTACAAACAATGTCTGAAAACAGCCTCTAAAAACCAAACGATACCTTTGCTTATCGTTTGCGATTTGGCTCTCAATTTTCGCTTTTCTAGGCGATAGCAATCTCCTTGATTTTCAGCCGAAAAACAAAAAACCTCGCAGAATTGCGGGATTTTTGGGATTATTTTGTATCAAAATGAGAGCCCTTAGGCAGTTGCGACGACCGGATTTAAACCATAAAAGCTTGAAAACTTATATTTGAGTTTTCAAGCTTTTTCTTTCACACTGCTTGCAATTTCAGTTTTTTTGTGGTATAATTTCAATAACAAGTAAATCACGATGCGAAAGGGTGATGACTATGGAGAGAATTTTTAATATTACGGGTTCCTGCAATCCGCAGCAGCATTATATGGTCAATCTGGATTCTAGACTTACGGAGATCAAAAAAATGATCGACCGTGGGGATTATTTTACAATCAATCGAGGAAGATAGTATGGGAAGACGACGATAATTCGTGCGTTAGCTTCCTATTTAAGCGAGGATTATTTTGTCATCAGCATGGATTTTCAGTTTGTTAGTCATTCTGATTTTGTCAGCGAAAGTGCGTTTGTTCGGGGATTCGCACGAGAATTATGGTGTCAAAGAGAAATGCGTGAAATGATAATTCCTGAGATTCAATCACAAATCAAATCATTGAAACAAATTGGCGTAGAATATACATTCACACTCGACTTCTTCCCAAGAACGGGAAAATCGCTGATTTGTTCCCAAAGACGTATCTCCGTGGAAACAAGTCAGCGTATGTTATCAATTCAAGGGTATCGAGGCATGTTGAGACGGTAGTCTTGATGTCAAGGAAAGATAAATAAGTGCCAGAAAGCGGCGTATTTCCGGGCTTTTTCGGAAGTTGGGATTAGTAGCCTGACTTCTGAAAAAGCTCGTTTTTCTTATATGGAAACATATCTACTGCAAAATGTGTGTCAGGTTGTAACCTCGGATTAGATGTCAGGATTTGAGACAGTGGATTAGATGTCAGAAATTTTGGAGTGAAATCTGTATAATGAAAATGGATGACAACCAATCCGGCAACTCGACCATTTTTGGTGGTTGCAGGCAGTGGATTAGATGTTAAGGAAGGAGTAGTAGTTGTGGAATGTTGCTTCGCTTCATACGATGAATTTTTAACAGAATATCAGACCTATAGGTTTGATGAGTGCTCAAACTGTAATGGGTGCTGTGAGCTTGTCGAAACAGATTTAACTTGTACCATTGAAGGTAGGATATTGCATTTTTCGCATATTCTTGTATTACGTTGTAAAAGATGTGGAAATGAGTTCTTGCCCAAACATACGAAACAGATGATTGATGGCGCATATAGAACTGCCGTTAAGGAAAACCAGACTATAGGTGAATTTTATCCTACTGGCTATAAGAAAAAATTTGAATATTGTACTGAGCAGAATTACGAATATGATCATAGGGATTATTACAACATTCCCGGTTTGTGTTACGATGAAGAACATTCTGTCGAAGGTTTCCTGACACCAGTTTATTTTGAAAAGGAAGCTCTAGTGTTTTTCTTGGCTGTGCCAGAATATGAGGTAGAAATATTTTCAGAAAGCTATGGATATATTGCAAAGAAAGATTCTTCAGGAATGTATCAGTATGATTGGAATATTCCATTTGGATTTAATACTAATGGGAAATTGATAATGTGGCTTGGCGATATCGACGGTATGGATGATAAAACAAAGGGAATATTAAAACCATTTAATATTCCGTCAGACCATTTATTGATTGATTCTGAATTCTATCAAGCCCAAATGAAATGCGTATTCAGTGAGCCAATAATTGAAAAAAGAATTTTGATAAACAAAGAAGCATTCATTTCAAACATAGGGAAAAAGTATTCGGTCGATTTATCACATTTAACTGATGAGTGTCAAGAACATGAGAAAAAGGTTAAGAGACCAGTTGTTTTTACTGAGACTGCAGTTGCAGAAGTCATAAACGCCTACGATAAAATTCTTATTGAAGGGTTTAACGTTAGCGAGATGAGAAAATTATATGAGGTACTATATGATTCTTCTGAAAGAAATGCTAAATACACATCATGGCAGTCAATTAAGCTGATAGAAGCGATTTTGGCTAAACTTTCTTTATCGGTAAATAATTTGGATATAACATCAGTAATGTCTCCATTATATATTCTTCATGATTATAGAATATTATTAGACCATTTGCTTTCAGCGGATAAGATTTCTGATACAAAGCAGCATATAGTTGCTACACTTGGAGTACAAAGCTTTAATGACCAAGAGTCGATATATAACGAAGAAATTAAACGACTGAATACACTATTTAACTACTTAGGGGTTCTATCGAAATAAGAAGATTGTATAAGGAGCGTGATAAAGATGATTTCCGAAGAATTAAAATTGATTGTAGATAAATTCAACCAAAAAGGAAAAATGAGCTTTCTTGAAGAAACCACAGAAGAGAAGATTGCAGAATTTGAGAAAGAGTATAGTGTTAAGTTACCAGAAAAATATAAAGAATGGTTGTTGTTTTCTGATGGCGGGGAGCTTTTTTTGCCAGCTGGAATTCAATTGTATGGCATTGAGCATAAGCCAGTTATAGATGTGAATGATAATTCAAGACCAAGTGACGATTATATTGTTATTGGTACATTGGCATCAGGCGATCCGATTCTCTATAAGAAAGGTAGTGAAAAAATAGCAATCTATAATCAGACGGCAGGAAAAATTGAAGATGACGAAATTTATGATGATTTTATTGCATTTCTGAAAGATCTATATGATTTGCTGGGCATAGGAGAGTGATTCTATGTCTAGGAGAACATCAGAATCCAACAAGGCGATACTTGCTGCTTGGAATAAAGAGCAAGAACTTGTTCGGGAAGGAAAAGGTACAAGAGACTGGACTCCAGAACAACAACAGGATATTCTTGATAAGGGAAAAGCCTATGATGAAAATGGTAGGGCTTTTGAAGGCCAACATATGAAGAGCGCTGAAAAATATCCAGAGTATCAAGGTGATCCGGAAAATATACAATTTCTCACAAGAGCGGAGCATTTAGAGGCTCATGATGGGAATTGGCAAAACCCAACGAACTGGTACTTTAATCCGGTAACAAAAGAAAAGGTTGATTTTGGAGATGGACCGGTTATTCCATGTAAAATAATCCAATTGGCTGAATCGGTCGTTTCAGAGTCGAATGTGGATAGTAGTCTTACGGAGCAAAGAGAAAGAAAAGAGCAACCGTATAAAACTAAAGACAAGTCAAGTCCGAATGTAAAAGTGCTTAAAGATACATATAAAAAAACGGAAGCACAAACACACCCAAAAGTTCAAGTACCACAAAAAACAAGTAATATGTTTGCCAGAGGATTGAAGTCGGTCGGGAAATTTATTGCTGAGCATCCAGTTGAATCTTTTGAAATAGTTGGAGTTGTAATTGGAGGTGCAGCAAAAGCAATATCTTCTATTAGATCAAGAGGTTCTAATAGTGCTCGTAACACGACACAACAAGTTAATTCAAGCGTAGCAAATACAAGCATTGTAGAAAAAGTAGCTGATATAGTAGAAAAAACAAATAGGTCTTTACCATGTGAAAACGATGTTTCAGGGCATAAACAGCGTTATCATACGAAAAATGGTGTTATATGGAAGAATAAAGAACCATATCATCGAGGTGGAAATAACGGTTAATAAAAATAACCCTCCCGGCCATCATGGTCGAGAGGGTTTCGTGCGTCTAGGGGATTATCCATCAATTTCAATTTTCAGTCCGGACTTGAGTTCCACAGTGAAGTGATCATCCCAGACGATGATTCGCTCAAGCCAGCGCTTTACCAGGGCCTCGTCGAAGGCTTCCAGGTGTGCGGGCTGCTGCTTGATGAAATCCTGCAGTTCATTGATGCGGGCAATCTGTGCGTCTCTGGCGGCAGTGTCAACCGTGCATTTCTCGCGTTGCTCTCGGAGCTTGAAAATCTCATCGGCAATCTCGTCGTAGGCCTCTTTGTTGTTGGCCTTTTTGAGAAGCTCTTTCTGGAGCTCCTGCAGTTTTTCGTCAATGCCATCAGCGGTATTTTGCTGAGCGCTTCGGATCACCTTAGCGATGTTCTGCTGGAGCTGCGCCTGGTAGGTTGACTTATCACCAAGGAGCGTGTTGATGGCTTGAACTACCACATTCTCTAATATCGTCTCATTGACAGTTCTTGCGTGGCATTCCTGCCCGGTTGGCTCCAGTCTACTGATGCAGCGCCAGACGATGGATTTGCAGCCGCGATTGTTCCAGTGGATTCTGCGGAACATTTCACCGCATTCGCCGCAAATGACAATCTGTGCAAAGCAGTGGTTGCAGCTGTAGGAGTGCTTTTTGCCATTGGTACTGGTTTTGACTACTCGCCTGCGTACCAGCTCTTCCTGCACCCGTAAGAAAATATCCTTCGGAATAATTGCTTCGTGGTTGCCTTCCACATAGTATTGCGGAACAATGCCATTGTTCTTCACTCTGGTTTTATTCAGGAAATCTGTGGTGTAGGTCTTCTGAAGAAGGGCATCACCGATGTATTTTTCATTTCGAAGAATCTTGTTGATGGTGCTGGTCCACCATTTTGTTTTGCCAGCGCCGGTGAGAATGCCGTCATCCTCCAGACCTTTTGCAATCCGGTCCATAGAGTAGCCCTCCAGGTATTCCCGGTAGATGCGCTTTACCACCTCCGCTTGCTCTGGATCGATGATGAGATTCCCATCTGCATCCTTGGTGTAGCCGAGGAAGTGATTGTGATTTACCTGCACCTGGCCGCTTTGATAGCGGAATTGGAGTCCCAGCTTTACGTTTTGACTGAGGGATTGTGATTCCTGCTGCGCCAAGGAAGCCATAATCGTAATCAGGACCTCGCCCTTGGCATCCATTGTATTGATGGCTTCCTTTTCGAAGAAGACGGGGATGTTCTTCTCCTTTAGCTTGCGGATATATTTCAGACAATCCAGTGTGTTTCTGGCAAATCGGCTGATGGACTTGGTGATGATCATATCGATGTTTCCGGCTTCGCAGTCGTCAATCATACGGTTGAAGTCCTCACGTTTTTTGGTGTTGGTGCCGGAAATACCATCATCCGCATAGATACCGGCAAATTCCCATTCCGGATTCTTCTGAATAAGTTCAGTGTAATGCTCAACCTGAGCATCGTAGCTTGTAGCCTGCTCATCGCTGTCAGTACTGACTCTGCAATACGCCGCGACTCTGAGCTTTGGCTTTGCATCCTGCTGTCTGGCAGTGTTTCCGACCTGCCGTTTTGCAGGGATGACCATAACATTTCCCATTATTTGACCTCGCTTTCTATCAGGCTGTATAGGTATTCTGCCTGCCTGACCGGATTTTCATAATTCTCTGTAATGTCACCAAGTCGAAAGGCGGTAGGTGGCCTTTTTATGATTGGTGCAATGTAGCGGTCGTTCCGTCCGAGCTGCGTAGAGCGCTTATTAAGCTCCGCACTGACGGCATCAAAGGATGCCGGATCAATGATGGCCGGGTAGAAGTCATCTCCGAGGTAATGCCTGTTTAGCATCATGCGCTTGGCACCAGAATGGAGTAGGTTGAGCCCGGATGCCTTTGCAGCATTGGTAAGGGATAGACCGCTTAAATAATTCTTGTAAAGGTCTCGAACCTGAGCGGCAGCAGCTTCATCTATCACTGCCTTGCCATTCTCGATCCGGTAACCGAAGGGTGTGTGTCCCATCAAATCATCTCCTTCAAAATAAGACCACAATGAAGTGCAAAGCCGATTTTCTGGCGGCTGTAAACCTCAATGTGATCCACGAATAGCTCAAATAATTCTTCACTGTATTCCATCTGCATTTCTCCACGTTCGCAGAAGTGTAGCAAGCGCTCCGTCTCGTATACCTTTGTGGCATCCAGTGATTGGGAGCGATTTAGTGCTTCGATTTCATTGCGATAGTCATTGGCCTGCGATAGAAGAGCATTGTTTTCCTGGGTAAAAAGAATCTGGTCAATGTAGCCCTGTCCCATCAGCTTATGCAGGGTTTCTCGCTGTTCGGTGTTCTGCTCCAGCAGCATTTCTAATTGTTGGATATTCAGAAGCGATGCATCGCCGGTGTTTTCCTGTAGCGTTTTCAAATAAGGCTTCAAGACCAGCTTGTGGCAGTAGACCAGCTTATTGATCATCGTGATAAATGCCAGCTTCAAATCATCATCACGGATATAAAGCATAGAGCACCTGCTGGTGTCCTCCAGGTGAGTGTTGCATACCCAGGCTGCGTATTTCCCGTAGGTGCTGGAATGGATTCTCCTACGGAAGGTATTCCCGCATTCGCCGCAGATAATCTTGCTGGAAAAGGCATAGCGCTGTTGATACTTAGCATTTCCCTTCTTGATACCTTTCTCACTTGCCCGCTGTTCAATCAAGGCTGCTGCGGCTTCAAAATCCTCATGACTGATAATTGCTTCGTGGTGATCTGGCACATAGTACTGATCGAGGTGGCCGTCGTTCTTGTGGCGATTAAAATTGCTGTCGGTATAGGTTTTCTGGAAAATGCAGTCACCGGTATATTTTTCATTCCTGATGATGTCGCGAATGCTGGTAGAGGTCCAGCGGCCGCCTTTCTTGGTTGGAACCTGTTCCTGGTTTAGCTCCTTGGCGATAGCCTCTGTGCCTTTCCCGGAAAGAAGCTCTCTAAAGATGCGCTTTACAATTTCAGTCTGTGCCGGATCCACCAGGATTTCTCCATCCTTCCAGCGGTAGCCGTAAGGCACATATCCGAGCTTATAGGTTCCATCCAGGAAGCGTTTCTTAATACTCCACTTGTTATTTTCGGAAATCGAAGCGGATTCGCCTTCGGCCATAGAGCTCAGGATGGAAAGAAACAGCTCACTTTCCATCGAGCCGGTGTTGATATTTTCCTTCTCAAAATAGATCGGAATATCCAGTGACAGAAGTGTTCTTACTATCTCCAAGCAGTCTGTAGTATTTCGGGAGAGGCGGCTGATGGACTTGGTGATTACAAAGTCGATTTTCTTTGCTTTACAATCTTCGATAAGTTGCAGGAACATTGGCCTTTTATCAGCCTTGGTGCCGGTGATACCTTCGTCAAAGTAGAGCCCTGCAAAGGCCCAGTCATCACGGGAGGTGATGTAGTTTTTGTAATGCTCTTTCTGTGCATCTAGGCTTTCGAGCTGTGCATCAGAATCCGTGGAAACGCGGCAGTAAGCAGCCACCCGAAGCTTCTTCTTCGAGGTCTGTGAAGGTTGGATTTTATCGATTTTGGTTACCTTCTTCATGGTGTTTCACCTCCTTTGTCAGTGTATATACATCACTCTAAAAGCTACATATATCAAGTAATTTTGGGCATAATCTCGACGAACATCGGAGAGAATGTATCGCGGTTTAGCTGCGTCAATTTGTTGAATTCCACCAAGGAAATAAGTCCAGCGGAGAGTAGCGCTTTGCTGGCTCTCTGGGCCATGAAGTAGTCGTAATCCTGTTGAATTTCGATGGATAATATCGGTACGGCCTTTAGATGAGAAGCGATATCTGTTGCCTGTAATACTGCTTTTGTTTCTTTCTGCATGAAAAGTACCTCCAGTTTCAGTTCTTCACTTTCCACTGGAGATGAGCAGTCGATTTGAGCGGATAAAAAGAAAAAGGGCCTATAAGGACGCAAATCCTCATAGACCCTGATGGTTATCCCAGTAATTCATTTACTTTTGCCTGCACAGCCACATAATCATATCCGGCAGAAGTAAGGCGATTTCTTCTGTCAGCGCCATTGCCCCAGTCGCCACGGATGACTTCACGAGCGATTTCATCAATGGATTTGAACGTTGAAACAGAGGCACCGGATTCAGTTGTGATGAAGGCATCAAAACCGGCAGCCTTGAGCTTTATCATCATGTTGTCAGCATTGGCTTTCTCACGATAGGCACCGACCTGAATCTTATAGAGTCCTCCGATCTGTACCATATAGGTATCAAAGCCAGAGGCTTTTACGCGGGCAAGCTGTGCATCAGCATTGGCCTTGTTCTTATAAGCTCCGACCTGTACACGATAAAGATGATCCGTGGCAGGAGAAGTATTTCCACCAAGATTTGAAGTAACCTTTGCGGCCAGATCACCCAGGCGTGCATAGAGCCAGTTGCCAGGGCAGGATTTGTTGGCAAACCACCTGTGGACAGTGATCACCATCTCGTCGGATTTCGGTGCATAATTCAAAGTCCGGTCCTTATCTCCAAGCCACAGAAGCCTCTTCTTGCCATTACGCCTGCAGATATCGGTGCAGAGCGAGATAAGGGAAGCGTAGACCTTATCATTCATCGCATAGGGCTCCGACATGTCAGAGGCGCATTCGATGGTGATGGCTCTCTGGTCATTAGCATTAGAAGAGGAGCACCAGCTGCGGTTTTTCTCTTCAATACATAAGGAAATGCGTCCGTCAGTACCGATGCCATAGTTGCAGGAGGCCTGACGAGAAGGGCTGGTAAAGCATCCGCAGATACTCTCAGCAGATAACTGACCGACCACGCAGTGTGGCGTGATGCGGTCGATGGAATGTGTTCTCTGTCCGGAGTGGTTTGGACTGAGCTTGGTATAGGATACCAGGGAGCTGTTTGTATAAGCCATTTTATTTATCCTCACTTTCTGCTCTGTCATGGAGCTGTTCTAAAACGGTTTTGATCTTCTCCGGTACCGGAAGGCCGAGATGCGCTGCATTCTCAAGAAGGCTTACACCCTCATTGGAAATGTAGAAAAAGATCACAGCGGTACGAAGCACACTGCCGGTACCGATGACCTGCACATCAAGGACGTTTGCAATTCCGACCAGCAGGAAGATGAGCACCTTTCGGCAGATGCCTTTGAATCCGACCTCACTGGAGAGGGTTTTGTCTGCAATCGCACACATGACACCGGTGATGTAATCGATCACCACAAAGGCAAGCAGTGCATAAAGCAGGCCGTCACAGCCACCGAGAAAGTAGCCGAGCCATCCTCCGACAGCTGCAAATGCGAGTTGAATCGTGTTCCAGAATTCTTTCATAATGTTTGTCCTCCTTTGAATTTTGGGTATGAAAAAAGCACCTCATCATGAGATGCTTGCTTCCAAGGTGTCACAGAGCTATTCCTCTGTAATGGTGTATGTGATTTTCATGGTCTTATCTGCGGTCTTGATGACCGGAGTGCCTAGGTTATTGATGGTGGCAAGGTAGGGAGTAATCAAGAACAGCTCCCGGTACAGATTGTAGACATTCGATTGAAATATCCACTCGCGAAGCGCGTAGGTCTTATACCGAGCCATCTGGTTTCGTCCCCAGGATGCATAGCTTGCATCTGGCGTATCACGAACATAGATTTTTGGCTCACCGTTTAGGAAATACCAACCATTGATTACTATGTCATCATCCACGATATAGGTCCAGACAGTTGATGAAACATAGGTGATATTCGGCACAAGCTCGATATTTGCCACATTGGTGGTATCAATGCGATACACCTGATTGCCGGTATAGCACATGAGCCATTTTCCGCTCATACCAAAGCTGTAGAATTCACTGATGTCGCTTGGAGCGACGATTTTCTGCGTAGTGCATTTATTGCCGTCAATACAGTCCATGTACCATTCGTAATTCTGGTGAGTGTAGTAGTCCTTGTTGCCGCTGGTATAATTGTATTTTCGGTTTGCCCGTCGAACCAATCCATACCATTTTCCGTCAGCACCATGATACAGATAATTCCAGATTCCAGAATTATCGTTATACGGTTCCTCTGTTCCATCCTTCTGTCCTCCAATATAGTGGTAGTAGGAAGGGTAATGGTTCAGCTCGATTGTGGTTTCCTCATCGGCCTCTGTGGTCATTCTTGTCAGCGGTCGATCAACGAGCGCTGCATGAAGATAATCATCATGAATCTTTCGAAGTATGGCCTGCGTGGAGTTATAATACGTTGTCATTTCCAGGCGATAGCCCTCGCCGATATAAACGCGCTTGTTTCCACGCATGCAATAAGGCTTATATTTATCCTGAACATTTGCAGACCAGGTTCCAATTCTGACCATGTAGTTACCGGCATACTGCGTACCTTTTCCGGCCAGCGTGTTGGAAAGGCAGATAGCAGAAATCGTACCATTTGCCTGCGAGGTAGCAAAGTCCCAGACAAACCGGTACCCGCCATCCACTTCTTTGCTCTCGGTAAGGTTCCGGCTGCCTCGCCGGATATCCTCTGTGTTATTGGCATCATCCGAAGCATAGCCGATCAGCGGATTATTCAGCGGAGCGTAGATATTGTCTGCTCGTTCTTCAAGTGCATTCTGATACAACAGGATGCCGCCCATGATATTTTTCTTGAGCGGCAGCATCCAATCATCTCCACTGGTACCATTAAAAGTAGTGTTGTTGTATAGCATGCCTTTGATGTTGCAGTTCAGGATATCCATTGCAGCTTCTGTCACCAGGTTAGTATCTTCGTAATGCTCCTTTTTGCCGTTATGGACATTTGTTAGTTCGATTACACTTTTTCCTTTCAGCATCGTTATTCCTCCGTATTCAGATAGTCGGTCGTGATGGATGTGAGATACCCATCGGCACCGCTGATAATAAATCGATATTTCAGCTGCCCAGTGGTTGCTTTCTCTGCCCAGGAATCCACGCTGATGGCTTCGAGTGCAGCCTTCGACATTCCGGATTTCTCCTCGGACAGCTTTGCCCACACCGCATTGATACAACTCCACCAGCTTCCCCCATCATCAAAGGAGACAGCAAACAACACCTCGTTCGAGCAGTCAGCAGTTACCTTTTCAATGCCAAGAATTGTGGCATCCGACATATCGATGTTTTCGGAATAAAGCACCTGTGGAATTGGCACTCCTGTGTAGGTTACCATCATGTCTGGGAAGAGATTTTCGGAATCATGCCAGTAAAGAATGGTTGGATCCTGAAGCACGATGAGCAACTTTCCATCCGGGATATCCTGTACACCACGAGTCTCAAAAAGTTCTGCTGTGAGTTCTGTTTCCTCTAATTTAACAAGCGCATTCTCCTCCACGGTATACAGTACGCTATCTGCATCAGAGATAAGATATCTTCGATTGTATGGATCAAGAAAAACAGGTGCATGATCCACATATTCAAAGCTGTTCCCAGATGCATCCTTCGGCTTAAAAGAGATGATCTTTCCGTTAAGAGCTGTAAAGGAAATCGTGCCATCACCGGTAACCAGAGTGGAATCCGCCAGGTAACTGCTGCTCGTTGGAATCGTGTCAAAGGAGACGCAGATTTCTCCTGTATCGAACAGAATTGCATCCCAGATCATACGAGTTGCCTCGTTTCGATTACCGTGCACGGAGTAGCCTTCCCAGCGGATGCGAAGGAACTTGTAGGTTCCCCAGATCGTGCCTTCCTCTCTTCGAAGTGTCATAAGATCCGTATCCCTGCGGACGATTTTCAGCTGTTCTGCATTTTCTCCAAAGCCAATCCAGGAGTTGCCGCTGACATAAAGTGTAGAAGCGTTTTTTCCTTTGTACTGAAACCAGTCAACGCCTTTCACGGTATCGGTGCCATCATCCTGCAGAGAATTATTTCGAAGGATCTCCATGTGCTCTGTGCTCTTTAAAAGATCTTCGATAGTTCCATAATCAAACATTGCTTACCTCCAGTTCTGTTATTTCGGTCATGTTCTGAAGCCCAAGTGAAAATGCAGCAAGTCGGCCACGGTCGATCTTCTGGTCCTGGCCAGAAATACATGTGCTAAAAGATTGCTTCAGCTTTACTGCGCCATCAATCCTCTCGATAAATTCATTTATCTGAAGGCCATCTGCGTATAAAACCTTCATATTGATAAAAGGAAGCGTATCAAATGGCAGGATCGTCAGATCGGTCAAGCTATCGAAGTTGCCTGTCGGAATCACAAGCTTCAGCATCCGGCCACGATCGAGGCGGACATTGCTATTTCCAGAGAGGGCATAGTCCTTACGAAGCTTGAATATCTCCTCTGCAAGTACATATTCCTTCTGGTACAGCATCTTCTTTTTATCAGCGGTTTCAACCACGTCATGCACGATTGGTGCAAAGAGGCGAAGCGAGTCCTTCATGGATCGCATCGGCATTCCGGTTAAGGAGATAGATGCCACCTGGTCGTTTAATCCTGTCTTTTTCGGAGCAAGGAAGTGTACCATAACAGCGTCATGCAGCGTATGCGTTGGCATAGAGGAAAGAAGAATCTTCTTCAGGGTATCATTTGCCGTGATCCGTCCATCCCAGCGTTCCTGCACACCAAGTCCCTGGCCGGTGATCGTCGCCATGATATTTTGTGCCTCGATATGCCCGCTTCCATTTTTCATGGAGATCAGCACCTCAAAGGTATGAAGCTGATTTGCCGTAAGGCCGATGATTGGATAATAGAGCGTCAGGAGATGCTTGCCGCTGAGCCAGGATTCCTTCGGGTGGAATTCCTCAACCTCATGACCATCCAGCACATAGAAAACTGAGAGTGCAGTTTTCCCGTCCTCGTCCCAGGAGAGTGGAAATGAAATCACCTTCTTGTTTTCAACTTCGTTTCCCTCGTCATCTGTGGTTGTTCCAAGGTCAATGGTCGTTTCTGCAGTAAGCGTCCGGGTATCAGGATTACTTTCCACCTCCATGATCGCTTGGGCATGAAACTCCGCATTGGTCTCATCGCCGGATGCAAATTCCATGTTGATGATGGACAGCTTTTCTTCTCCGGCATCCAGTGCCAGGGCATTGGTGAAGGTATAAATACTGAGCTTTGCTTCTCCAATGGAGCTGATCAGTCCACTGATGTTCTTATCATTTTTACTTTTTGCTGCAGCAAGTCTTGGATTCTTGCCGACACATTTCACGGTTTGCTTTCCATTGATTTTTGTATAGATGGAAGTGATTGCAGACTGCTTGGTTTCATCTGCATGACCGCCGGTAAAGCGAAGAACATCTCCCAGGTCCAGCGCAGGATTGCCGATGGTTTCTGAATCAAAGGGTACATACTCCACAGTCGAAACAACATCGAGAATCGTGGTAATGATTCGTTTCCTCGTTTCTTCCAAGCCAAATTGCAAAAGCGGATTTACGCCAAGATTCATCGTCAGTCCATCATCCGGATCCTTCGCATAGTATTCCGCTGTCTCTGTCTTTTTGTTGGTGGAGCTGACCGCTGTGTAGCGCGTCACAAAATCGGAAAAGCTGCTGCTGAAGCGATGACGAATATCAATTGCCATGACTGGCGTGCTCCCGTAAGAGGTCAGACAGAGCTTTCCATAACGATCAATGACCGCAAAGCAGCCAAGCATCTGGGCAAGGTAATAGAGAAAATCACGCCACGATTCGATGTCATTATCCTGATAGATACCAAGCAGCTCGGTGCCATTCGGCAGGGCCTCGATTTCTTCCTTTGTTTGCGCAAGCTCCACATGGCACGCCTTCGATAACAGAGAAAGAAATTCATAGGGAGCTGCACTGGAAAGACCTTTATTGAAGGCTTTATCCAGGTTCAGCATTCCATCATAGGCTTTCAGCTCCAGTGTTTTGATACGCCGATTGGCTTCGGCCACATAGAACACACCCATCGGAATGCTCTCCGTACTGCCATCGCCAAGCAGCAGATGGAACCAGAGCTTGATTTCTGCGCCATCCAGGGTGTATCGGTCGATATCACAGAACAGGCTGATGCCAAGCTCTGCGGCATATACGGAGCCAAGCTCAATTTCTGAGTTCCCACAGCACTGCCTCGAAATATATCCGCTGCCTTTTACGATATCCTTATTTCCAAATTCATAGATTTTCTTATCACTGGTGGTGATCGTGCCGGTCCAGTAATATTTTCTTGTATTACTTTTGATTGCCTGTATAAAGGCATCCGATACTGGATACACAGCACCACCTCCATTAAAATTCGTTCAGGGTAAAGCTCACTGTCCACAGTCCCTTATAGGAGGTGTCCTTTTTGAGCTTCGTCTTAAATCCGCTGATATACATTTCTGTTTCTTTTTGGGATAAATCTTCGGTGTCAAAATACTGAACTGTCAGCTTTGGTAGCTTGGAATAGGCCGTCAGCTGCTTCAGCCATTTCGGGGATACAGAGAAAGAGACGGATATCTTCACGACACCCGTCCTTACGACATCCCGCTGCGTAGTACCTGCTTCCGTTTCACCGCTGGAATCCGCCTCTACATCGGAAAGATCGAGGTCATAGGAATCCGGCAGTGGAAGGACAGTACTGTTGAAATTTAAGTATTGTATAAATGCCATCGTTACCGACCTCCGCTTCTAAGATTTGCCCTTTGCTGGGCATTGACAATGACTTCATCTAACATCGTGCCTCCAAGATAGACCGGAATTACGATGTCTCCGGACTGACCAGTTACACCAGCAAGGCCCTCGCGAATTGCGGATGTGATACCGGAAAGGGTATCAGATGTTCCGGTAGATGTAGTGGCTGTGGCAGTTTCCATTCTTCTGATCTGCGGGTTGATCACCATGCTGGTCGCAACACCATCCATTGCCTTTGCCACAAGGCTTTTGCTCTCTTCAATTCCGCGAGCAAGTCCAGCCATGAAGTCCGGCATCCAGGATTCATAATCCGTGAGCGGTCCTTCATCCGGAACGGAGAAGTGCAGTACAGAGCGAATCTTGTTTGCCACACCATTTACCGCATCGGTAACTACGCCAACAGCTGACTTGATACCATTCACGATACCCATGATGAGGTCACGTCCCCAGCTGAATGCCTGAGAAGCAAGCCCCTTTACATAGCCGACTGCTCGCTCAAAGCCAGAATGAATCACGTCATAAATCTGACCAATGATGCTGCCGACAGCCGACTTTACGCTATTCCAGATGGAAGAAACCGTGTTCTTAATGGTATTCATCACACCGGAGATATAGCCGCTGATGCTGTTCCAGATACTCGTCACCACACCCTTGATGGCATTCAGCACAGACGTTACAACCGATTTGATAGCATTCCAGACCGTCGTAAAGATGGATTGGATCGTGGTCAACACCGTAGTCACCACAGTCTGAATGGCCGTCCAGATTGTCTGGAAAAAGCTCTGTAATGCAGTGAGAAGCGGAGTCAGGAAGGCAACGATGGCATTCCAGATCTCCTGGATCTTTGTGCTGATCGCGTCCATTGCCATGCCGATCAGGATTTGGATGGCCTGAAAGATCGTTTCAAACAGATATCGGAAGGCTTCGAGCAGAGGGCCGAAAACCGACACAAATCCGTTCCAGATATTTGTGATTGTATCGACAATGCCCTGTACAATGCCACCGACGGTCGTGCTGATGGCAGTCCAGATGGAAGAAGCAGTTGTAGCAATGCTCGTCCAGATACCAGAAAGAAATGTTGCAATGCCAGAGACGATGCTTCCAATTGTATCGGAGATTGCCTGCCATGCTGTCCCTGCAAGTGTTTTGATGTTCTCCCACAGGCCTGAAAGAAAGGTTCCGATTTCCGTCCAGTGTTCTTTGATCACAATGACAAGATTTGCCACTGTAAAGACAATCGCAGCCACCACGCCTGCGACCAGTGCCGGAGCACCAAGAATGACCGCTCCAACCGCAGCAAGAGCAATGCCGACACCCATCAGGATGTCCTTTACAAGAGAGAATCCATTCTGGAACATATCAATGAAGTTTTTTACAGCAGTGATAGCACCACCGATTACAAGGCCAATGCCGGAGAACACCTTCAGCACGGCACTGATTCCGGAGGTCGCTGCACCGATGCCCTTGATGGCTCCCGTGACTGTATTCACGGCACCTGCAATCTTCGGTGCCATCGTCATGATAGAGCCAACGGCACTCATGATCTTTCCGATAAAGATAAGGACTGGACCGAGTGCAGCTATAAGAAGGGCCACCACGAGGATAATCTGCTTTACTGGCTCCGGTAGCTTATTCAGGAAGTCCACCAAGCCCTGCAGAGCCGATACCAGCGAGCGGATTGCAGGCATCATGAGATCTGCAAAGGAAATGGCAAGCTCCTGTAGCTGAGATTTCAGAATCGTAAGCTGACCACTTAAGTTGTCCTGCATGGTTTCTGCCATTTTCTCAGACGTGCCATCACAGTTTTTGATCGCACCTTCAAGCTTTGAAATGTCTCCAGGTGCGGAGTTCATTAGGGCAAGGAAGCCGGACATGGCATTCTTACCGACGAGCGCCTCTGCATTCGATGCTTTCTCAGAATCGGAGAGCTGCCCGAAGGCGGACCGGCAGTCTGCAAGTATTGCCGTAAGGCTTCGCATCGATCCATCGGCATTGGTGGTTGCAATCGTCACATCTCCGATAGATTTGCCGGAAATCTTCACCTCTCCGGTAAGGTTATTCATGATGGTACGAAGAGAGGTACCGGCCTGTGAAGATTTGATGCCAGCATTCGCCATAAGGCCGATGGCTTCTGCAGTATCCTCTGCGGAAAAGCCAAGTGCACCTGCAATCGGAGCACAGTATTTGAAGGTTTCACCCATCATGGATACATTCGTATTTGCATTAGAGCTGGCCGCCGCAAGGATGTCCGCGAAATGCCCGGAGTCCTTGGCGGTCAGTCCAAATGCAGTCAGAGCGTCTGTAACGATATCGGAGGTTGTTGCAAGGTCCTCGCCGGATGCCGCAGCAAGGTTCATGATGCCTTCGATACCATCCAGCATGTCGGAGGTTTTCCATCCGGCCATCGCCATGTAGTTCATGGCATCCGCAGCCTCGGATGCTGAAAACTTAGTCTTCGCTCCCATCTCACGAGCCTTTGCGCGGAGCTTATCGAAGTCATCTCCAGTTGCACCGGACACAGCGGCTACCTGGCTCATAGAAGAATCGAAATCGGAGGCTGTTTTTACAGCAGCAACGCCAAGAGCTGTAACTGCAGCAGAGGCAGGAAGGAGCTTTTCACCGGCGGAGGAAACCTTATCGCCTGCAGACTTCAGGCTTTCACCAGCAGTAGCAATCTTCTGCACAGCAGTGGCAGACTGGTTTGCCTGTGCTTCCAGCTTTTTGAGATCTTCTTCCGTTTCGATGATTTCCCTCTGAAGAGCATCGTACTGTTCTTTGGAAATGTCACCATTCGCAAGCGCCTGATTTGCCTGCTCTGCAGCAGTCTTAAGAGTAGCGAGTTTTTCCTTCGTTTCACTGACAGCGTTGGAGAGGAGCTTCTGCTTCTGAGCAAGTAGCTCGGTGTTACCAGGATCAAGCTTCAAGAGCTTCTCGACATCCTTAAGCTGCGACTGTGTATTCTTAATTTCTGAATTGACACCCTTCAGGGCTGTCTGAAGTTTTGTGGTATCACCGCCGATTTCGACCGTAATACCCTTAATTCTGCTTCCCGCCATAGGCTCCTCCTTTCTTTAAAAATAGACATAAAAATTGCCCGGCATCTCTGCCGAGCATAAAAAAGCACCGTCTGATAAAAATAGGACAGTGATGAATTTTGATTTGTGTGGCTAAATAACGGAAGATACCGCTGCCGTAATTAATCGATTCCAGTCGCTTAGTCTGAAGCCTATAATACCGCTCAATAAAATAAATTCTATTACGAAAATCACGGCATATATAATTGCAGAACTCAAAATCACTTTATTACTTTTCCATACATATTTTTTTGAGATTTTTCTCTTGATGACGGATGATAAAATGTTGCTTATTTCTTTAAACGCCATGAACGGTGCAAGTATATCTTCTTTCAAATTTCTAAAAATTACAAAACACAGATTCCTTATTGAAAATGTTGTATGTCTTAACGCAAATTCAATAAACAATCCAAGTATAAAAGCCAGAACATATACTCCAACACTGCTAAGAAACAAGGTAAAATACTGGTTTCTATCTGCGTTAAAAGCAAAAATAGCTACAGCCAACATAATCCCCGTCCATAAGCCAACATAGGACAGAAATCCGATCAAGTATAGCAAAAACTTCATTGCGGAAGAATCTCCACTTCGAATATTATCCCAGGAAATACTATTTTTAAATCCGCATTCGGTACACTTCCATGTGTACTTATGATCGTCAAAATGCTTCTGATTATTCAGTAGCGCCCCGCAATGATCGCAGTACCAATCAATTCCTGGGAATCTAGGTTTTCGTGCCATCTTATTTTTTCCTTCCGCATATATTCGTCTAATGGTTACTGCTTGTTATTTTACATCACAACTAATGAATGTTCATCTATTTTAGGTATATTTCGTTAAGGCCAAAGGATCAAAATGCGTCAAAATCTTCCTGCGTTGCGATCTGCGAATATCCCTTGTACTCATCATTACTGCTCTCTGCGTACATGTCGTTCACCATCCCGATTGTGAGTAAGTCAAGGTCTCGAATGGAAATGCCGAGCTGCACGCAGCGGAGCAGAAATAATGGTGTGGTCATCGGGAGGTCTGTTGCGTGAAGTTTTTTTTAGATTCCACGTCAGCCTGAACATTCAGCCCCCACAGCTCGATGATCTTCGGAAGCACCTGGTAGATGGAGAAGGTGCTGAATTCATCAAGCCACTCCTCCGGGCTGTCCGGGATGGAAGGATCTGCATGCTTTGCCATGATATAGGCGATGTTCTCGAACATCTCAAGGGAGAACATATCGAGGTGAGAGGAACCTTCATCACCGTTTCCGACTGCCTTTCCGAGCGCATCGAGATCCTTGTAGATATCTCGGTGGAACTTGATACGATAAATACGCGGAATGGCGGCGGATGCCTTGAAGGGCACCTGTTTTCCGTCAATCTCAATCTTCTGAATCATACTCATAATCCAATCACTCCTTTACTGCCTTTGCAGGCTTCGCTGCAGACTGTGTTGCGACATCGCTTTCTGCCGCAGGCACATATACCGCCTTGTACCAATCAGCATAGGTGGTAGCATCCGTGGTATTTCCGGTCTTTGCTTTCACCATACCATTAGCAAGCGGCACCGCCTTCAGAGACAGCTTCTCCGTCTGTACTTCCTTGGAATCCTCATTCGTCTTTCCTTCGATGCCGGGACGGGAAGCGGAGCAGTTATATAGTACATGGCGGATGTGCTTCTGGTCGCCATCAAACTCGAACAGGAGTGCAAATGCTGCAAGCTCCACCTCGGAGTTTTCAATCAGCACTCCCTTGGAATCTAATGTTTCCTTCAGTATGTCCGTGCGGAAGGACTCCGGAATCAATGCAAGCTCCAGATCTCCGTCATAGCCGCAGTTATTATTGATCACGTAATACACACCACCATCTGCGTAAAAGTTCTCCGGCTCACCGTTTGCATCCAGTGAGATCGATACGGAGCCTGGCATCGGGACCGGCGTTCCGAAGGTGGGTGTGCCATCCTCACCAATGGTAAGGAGCGCATAATGCGCATTCTTCAGGTTGAATTTCACCTTATTTGCTTTTTCAGCCATCGTTAATTTACCTCCATTTCAAATGAATACAGGACTTCATAAAGCTTCTCCGATTCGATCCAAGTCTCGGATTTTTCATAAAAATGCCATGCTCATCAAGCACAGCTTCTACCTTCTGTTCTGCCGACAAGTCCTTACAGTCGGTATACAGTTCGATATGGATTTCATTGATCTTATAGTAGACCTGTCCGTCTGCCGCGAAGTTGTCACTGTTTGGTGTAAGATAACAAATAAACGGCGGATCCGGACTTTCTCCTTCTGCAAAGTGGTCGTAGGCAAAGGGAAGTCCTATTTTATTCATGATTTCGATTAACTTCTCCATGCGTTATCCTTTCAGGGCCTTTTCAATTTCACGTTCAAGTGTATCAATCGCTTTTTCTTCCGCTGGTGCGATATGGGGCCTTGCGGCGACACGACCACCACCTCGCTTCGCATGACCAAATTCCAGAAGGTGAGCCAGTTGATAGCGATTTTTAGAATGCACCACAAGCTCCAGAGAATTGGATGTTTCCTTTTGCGTTTTCACAGCCCAGCTCTTTGCGTATTTTTCGGTGTCCTTGGGAGCGGTTGCAGCAATCTCATCCTTGACGGTTTTACCAGCCTTGCGGACCAATGCTTTTAGATCATCTGTTGCAAGGCTGGCATATTCCTCAAGCCCATCCATAATCGCATCTGCCATCTGGCCAATGCTTACTCGATCGGTTGCCATCGTTAGCGCCTCACTTTCTGACAGGAGAGCTTGATGCATTTTTTCTTGTAGCTCATGTGGTCGATGGCTGTGATGTCATAAAGCGTATCGTTAAACTCCACACGATAATGCGTGGAATCTAAGGCGGCAGCCTTCTTGCACCACCGGATAGTAAAATCGACCTTCGTATTGTCTACAATCATTCCATCATCCGTATCTTCCTTGCCTGATTCAGCACTTATCATTGCATAGCAGCTGTAGTAGGGTACCCAGCTTGCTTTATGGTTTCCGATGGCATCCACAGTTACTTCATTTTTGGTAATGAAGATGCGGACATTTAATAGTTCAATGTTCATCAGAAGACCTTCTTTCTGGCACCGAATAGCAGAGAACGCAGTGTAAGCGTCAGTGCATGATGGTCTGCTTCCTCTCGGTGCTCGTACAGGTATGCAGCGGTATAAAAAATGGCAGCCTTGGCATTTTCACAAGCAGACAGCTCGTCAAGATTCTCTGTGCGAAGGATATCCATGCAGATTCTTGTTGCAGCAGTGATCAGAGTTTCGATGAGAGCGTCGTCATCATCAAAATCCACTCTTAGATAGTTCTTCATTTCTTCCAGTGTAATGAGCATTTCTCATCGCCTCCATTCTTAAGGATATAGTAAGGGCAGCGTCATTCTTCATAAATGACGCTACCTTTCGTTCAGACTATCTTAGGCCTTGGCAGCTTTTGCACTACCGGTGATGGTAAGAATCTGTACTGCCTCCGGAAGAATGAGCTTGCCGTCTACACGTTCCTTGGCAACATAGCCGATCATGCCATTTCCAGCAAAGAGCTCTGTGAGCTGCTTGAAGGAACGAGTACCGCGATCTCCAATGTTGTAGTAGCTGTAATCACCGAAGGCAATCTTTTCAGCAGGGCAGAATGGAGAAGTGTAGACATCATAGCCCAGGAGCTTATCCGGCTCACCAGCCACAAGAGAAGGCTGCCACATATAAGCACCGTTGTTGTCCTTGAGCTGTCGGATGGAAGCAATGGTCTGATCGTTCATGATAAACCTTGCGTTCTTACGGTAAGGACGCTTCAGTGCATACACAAGCTTAATCACATCATCAGCAGTAAGAGAAGCAGTGGAAATAGCTGCCGTTCCACCGCCAGTCGTAGCAAAAAGGCCCAGCGGCTGTCCTGCACCGGAACCGTTCAGGAAGGCATCCTCCTCGGCATTCGCAAGGGCCTTGCCGAACATGTCAATGATGTAGCTCTCCAGGTTGAAGGCATTATCATAAAGAAGCTCCTCGGTTACCTTGATAGCAACATGTAGCTTATGGGCATCCAGCAAAATCTGGTCGAAGGTTGCATCACCGAAGCTGAGTGCGCCACCCTCCTCGATCCAAGCAGCTGCAGGCTTAGTTGCTGCAATGTTGATCTTGTGCTCACCGGATGTAGTAATCTTGTGACCAAGCTTACGCATGATGTTCTCCTCAGTAAGGACATCAACCAGGCGATGATCATACTCATCCGGTACCAGATAACCACCATCTGCGTCCACACCTTCCTGCAGCACGTTCGAGATCTGCTTGAAGTTAGAACGAAGGGCAGTGAGCATTCCGGCCTTATAGGCATCGGATGCGCGGCCTGTTTTCATATCCGGCTGAGTCGCAGTGGAAGGCTTAGAAGTAAGCGGCATGTTTACAGGCTTAGAAAGCTCGGCATCCAGTGCCTCCTGGCGCTCCAGACGAGCGATTTCCTTGCCAAGGTCTGCGATATCCTGTTCCATCCTGGTATAGGTTGCATCATCCTCAGCAGTAAGGGTACCCTTCTCGGTACGATGAGAATCCAGAAATGCCTTAGCAGCATTCCATGCGTTGTTACGCTTTTCGCGAAGTTCATTAATCGTCATAGTAGTATTACCTCCATTAAATGTGTTGTTTGATAAGATTTAAGCGCTCCATGAGACTGTCAACAGAGCGCTCCGAAATAGCAGGTTCAGCAGGCTTAGCCGGGATATGACATTTGGTTGCCAGCTTCTCGATGAGTGAATTGGTGACAGCTGCGTGAGAGAAGGAAGCAGAGGCGGCAGGAAGAGAAACAGCTTCATCCTGCGTATCGCGCTTCATAATTTCATCTGCAAAGCCAAGCTCAATGGCCATATTGGCATTCATCCAGGTTTCGGCATCCATCAGATGAGAGATCTTTGCTCGACTTAGACCTGTCTTAATCTCATAGGCATTGATGATGGATTCCTTGACTTCCTCCAGCATGGCGATGGCCTTTTGCATCTCTGCTGAATCACCGAAGGCCATCGTGGCCGGGTTATGGATCATCAGCATGGATACCGGAGACACCATTACCTTGGTACCGGCCATTGCAATGACCGATGCAGCAGAAGCGGCAATACCATCAATCTTGACGGTAACGTTGCCTTTATAATCCATCAGCATGTTGTAGATCTGGGCAGCTGCAACACAGTCACCACCAGGTGAATTGATCCAGACAGTAATATCGCCAGAGCCACTTAAGAGCTCCTCCTTAAAAAGGGCCGGTGTAATATCGTCATCAAACCAGCTTTCCTCGGCGATGGTTCCGTTCAGGAACAGTGTTCTTGTTGTCACTGTTTCCTGTGCTTCCTGATTCGTCTGTGTCTGATTTTTCCAGTTCCAGAATTTCTTCATTGGAATCGTCCTCCTTTCCAGCAGCAGAAGAGGCTGCAAATATTCCTGCATCTTCGAGCTTGGTCATGTTGCCGTTGATTAGGTATAAGTCACCACCAAGCTCCGCTGGGATGCGATCCAGGTTTTCAAGCTCACGGATATCATTTGCAGATATCCAGCCATTTTGACGGGCTGTAGCGTAGCCGTTCATGCGACTTTGATAATCGCCGCGAAGCAGGCCATCTACATTGAACTTGACAAAATAAGCAGCCTTCTCGGAATCGGATAGAAGGGCACGGTTTAGTGACTGTTCCCATCGAACAATCCAGGGCTCCAGGGTGTACTTCACATATTCCAGCGATTGCTGCTCAATATTAGAAAAGCTCGACTTATCCAGGTCTCCTACCATATGAGGAGGAACCCTGAAGATTCGAGCGATTTCATCAATTTGAAATTTACGTGTTTCAAGAAACTGCGCTTCATTCGGGCTGATAGAGATTGGCGTGTAGTGCATGCCTTCCTCTAAAATTGCAATCTTATGAGAATTGCTGCCAGAGAAGCCCTTGTTCCAGCTTTCGCGGATGGCATCTGGATTCTTGACAGTGCCAGGAAATTCCAGCAGACCTCCGGGGGTGGCTCCATTTGCGAAAAACTTAGCGCCATATTCCTCTGTGGCAATGGAAAGGCCGATGGCATTCTTAGCCATGGCAATCGGCGAGTAACCAACCAGTCCATCAAAGCCGAGGCCTGGTACATGAAGCACATCGGATGGCCTGAGCATCACAGTTCCAGCTTTCATGGTTTTGGCATCCGACTCCTGCATCTGATATTGATAGTAGAGGTGCCCGTGCTCATCACGATCCACGGTCATGCGGTTAGGCATCAGCGGATAGAGACCGATGACCTGACCTTTACCGTTGCGAATAATCTGCGCATAGGCATTGCCATACAGCAGCAGGTGGGTCATCAGCGTTTCCCGAAAGACAAAGGATGTCATTTCTGGATTGGGCTCATCATGCAGGATTTTATACAGTGGATGAGCGAGGGCCTTTTCCTTGCTGCCGGATTCCTTATATTGATAAAGATGTACCGGCAAGCATGCGATGGATTCTGATAGAATTCTTACGCAGGCGTACACAGCCGTCATCTGCATGGCAGATCGCTCGTTGACTGCCTTACCGGAGGTGGTGCCACCAAAGAAAAAGCGATAGCCGGAGCCATTCAGACTGTTGGTCGGCTTATCACGAGATTTAAAAAGTCCGCTAAGTATATTCATCAAAACCTCCAATTCCCTGATTGATGCCTTCACGCAGCACAATCAGCCCAAGCAATAGTAGTGTGATCATCATTCTTCCTTTAGATAAACAAAATGCCTCTGTCATCGTAGACAGAAGCACCGGTGTCATTGCCGCAGCGAATCGCGCGGTCTAGTCCCATGATGGTGGCAATCGCACCATCGATTTTTTCTGTAGATTTTTCTTTGTCGGCCTTAATATTCCCGGCCGGGTCTGTACGTATATAGATGTTATCCATCATCCAGCGAAGCACCGGATGACCGCCATGCGCCAGACGTTCCTCCAGAGTCAGCTTCATGAGCTCCTTGGTAGGAGGGCTCATATCCTTAAAGCCCTGGCCGAAGGGAACCACAGTAAAGCCCATGCCCTCCAGGTTTTGTACCATTTGGACGGCTCCCCAGCGGTCGAAGGCAATCTCACGGATGTTGTATTTTTCACCCAGGCGCTCGATGAATTTTTCGATGTAGCCGTAGTGGACGACGTTACCCTCTGTGGTTTGCAGGAAGCCCTGTCTCTCCCAGACATTGTATGGCACGTGATCACGACGAACTCGTAGCTCCAGCGTATCCTCCGGTACCCAGAAGTATGGGAGAATGGCGTATTTGTCATCCTCATCCTGGGGCGGAAATACCAGCACAAAGGCTGTGATATCCGTAGTGGAAGAGAGGTCCAGCCCGCCATAGCAGACACGTCCTTCCAGCTCATCCGGGTTGACTGCAAAGGAGCAGGCATCCCATTTCTCCATCGGCATCCAGCGGACCGCCTGCTTCACCCATTGATTTAAACGAAGCTGTCGGAAGGAGTTCTCTTCACCAGGATTTTGCTTGGCTGACTCACAGGCGGCCTTCACCTTATCAATACCGACTGTAATGCCAAGAGAGGGATTTGCTTTCTTCCAGACCTTCGGATTCGTCCAATCATCAGATTCGTCTGCACCATAAATCACCGGATAGAAGGTAGGATCGATCTTTCTGCCTTCCAGGATGTCCTTGGCTTTCTGATGGGTTTCATAACAGATGCTATTGGTGTCTGTTCCAGCAGTGGTGATAAGAAAATACAGTGGCTGCATTCTGGCATCTCCGGAGCCTTTGGTCATAACATCAAAGAGCTTTCGGTTGGGCTGAGTGTGGAGCTCATCAAAGACAACACCGTGGATGTTAAAGCCGTGCTTGGAGTAGGCTTCTGCAGATAGTACCTGATAGAAGCTGTTGGTTGGTGTGTAGATGATACGCTTCTGAGAAGCAAGAATCTTCACACGCTTGTTGAGCGCTGGGCACATACGTACCATATCTGCGGCAACATCAAAAACAATGGTTGCCTGCTGACGATCAGCGGCACAGCCGTAAACCTCGGCACGCTCCTCACCATCACCGCAGGTAAGAAGCAGGGCCACGGCAGCTGCAAGCTCAGATTTTCCCATCTTTTTAGGAATTTCCACATAGGCAGTATTGAACTGGCGGTATCCATTTGGTTTCAGTGTGCCGAAGAGATCACGGATGATCTGCTCCTGCCAGTCAATCAGCTCGAAGGGCTTACCGGCCCAGGTGCCCTTGGTGTGGCAAAGGCATTCGATGAAGCTTACCGCATAATCCGCAGCATCCACATCATAATGAGAATCCTTTGCTTTGAATTTGGTCGGTTTATATTTCTTTAATTTACGCACATGCTTCACCTCCGGGCATAAAAATAAGTCGTTACCGTATTGGTACGACCATCATCAATAAATATCGTATAACGAGGAACACACCCTTGCAGGTGGTCCTTCGGGAATGTTCTTAGTTGTATTCCTTCATCAGAATGGCAAGTGCCATCTCGGTTTCTTCGTCGACCGGCTCGATGTCCGGGCCTCTGTCGTAGCTGTAGGCGATCTCACCGTTTCTCTTCAGCATGAGCTTTGAAATCCTACCGCCGCCAATGCCGTAGTTCTCGCTCGGCTCTTCATAATGCTTCACCCAGTAATGAAAAATGCTGTTTTCAATCTTGATGCTTCCTTCTGCCCACATGGTTTTGCCCTCCTTATTTCAGCTTGAAAAGGTATCCGTGTGCCTTTTCATACGCATCGCTCATGAAGGCTTTGTGCTGGCTGTTGATCTCAATCAGGCCCGCCAAGGTGCATCCGGCTTTCTGGAAAAGCCATGCGGTTTCAACTGCGCTGCTCCAGGTGGAAGAGAAGGTGAAGGCTTCAATGCCGTATTCCTTCATGCAGGCCACTAGGTCTTCGACTGCGTCATCTCGGATGGTGTCGTTCAGGTCGATGTACTCGTTGCCACAGTCCTTGGCGGTTTCATAAACGCTCCAGATGCGCTGCTCTGTGCTGCTTAAGCTATCAAGCTTTGCGGTTGCCTGCTTGTAAATGGCTCTTGCTGCATCCTGCTCAGCCGTGTTAGTTGCTGCGGCGTAAGCCTTTTTTGCTTCCTGGATTCCTCTGTAAGCTTCTTCAAAAATGTTCATCATGGTGTGTGCCTCCTTGGTTTCTTTTGGTAGTACATATATCACTCTGAAAGCACATAATAGCAAGCGGATTACGGACAATATATGTACCAAAGATCGGCTGCTATATGGAGGAGAAAACTGTGTATATTACAGCTTCTTCACCCGATCCACACCGTAGATTACATTGAGGCCAGAGCCATTATCCCAGTCCACCAGGAGGCTGCCGGTATCATCCACATCGGTTACCGTTCCCTGGGTGCCGATGGGCGGTGCCTGAGCATCGTCCATCTCTACAAGCTCCACTCTGGTGCCGATGGGATAGCGGAGGCGCAGGCGTTCAACCTGCGCTCTGTTAGCGAATAACATGGCCTTCACCTCCTGCGTAGGAGCTGTTGCCGCAAAGGTATCGGCAGAGGATCTTGCGGCTTTGCTTGTATTCGTCTCCGATGAAGCCGAGGCGGAGAAGAAAGCAGCGGAAAGCGTATTTTTCGTTATCTATCGGCTTTGCCTTTGCTGTGATACGCTTCTGTTCCTTACTCATCTTGCAAAGGGAAGAAAGGAATGTAGTGTAGGCAGTGATGGCATCGAAGTCCGGCATGCTAGGCCACCAAGGAAAGCTGATCTGATCGTCGTGCTCCTCAATCGGGAAGGCTTCAACCTCCAGGGCCTTCTTGATGAGCTCTGACTTGCTCGCCAGAAGCTTTCGCAGGTTTTCAAGGTTAACCTTGTCAGCCGGGAAGGAAATCACCAGACCAGTGTCCTTTGCAGCCGCTGAAATGTTTGTTCCTGCTGTGACAGATGCTTCTGGTGTTTCAGTGGCCGGTGCCGCATCTAACTCTGCGGCAAACCCTGCAGCGGCAGCCTGTTCAAGAATTGCCTTGATGGTGCTTTCCTCTGTTTGCTCGTCGTAGCTTACGGTGCCATCCTTGCTGATGGTAATGTCTGCAACCTCGTAGGCGGCACTTGGCATTCCCTTATAAATCTGCTTGCATCCGGTTACCTGTGAAATAATCCCTACCAGCTCTTTTCTGGCGGTTCCTGTTACGTTAAATCTGATCTCCATAGTGGAATCCTCCTTTGTTTTGGTAGTACATATATCACTCTGAAGGCACATATTATCAAGCGATTCAGAGCGAATATATGTACCAAAGATCCGATGGAAAATTGCAGCAAATCGTGTGTATTATGCCTGCATGGATTCTTCGGAGATAGCGACTTCATCGTATTGGTAAGTCAGACCATCACGGATAACAGAAACGCCATCGGGAGTGCCTGCCTGCTCGATGTAGCGCTTCACGATAACGTCTGCATATTTCTCATCTAATTCAATTGTGTGGCAGATGCGCCCGGTCTGTTCACAGGCGATTAGCGTGCTGCCGGAGCCTCCAAAGGGATCAAGTACGATGCAGTTGGTAAGGCTTGAATTCATAATCGGATAGGCAATCAATGCCACCGGCTTCATGGTTGGGTGATCAGCATTTTTCTTAGGCTTTTCAAATTCCCAGATCGTGGTTTCCTTGCGGCCGGAGTACCATTGATGCTTTCCATTTTTCTTCCAGCCAAAGAGGCAAGGCTCATGCTGCCATTGATATGGTGAACGGCCCAGCACCAGGGAGGGCTTCTTCCAGATGCAACAGCCGGAAAGATAGAAGCCTGCATCAGAGAATGCTTTTCTAAAATTCAGACCTTCTGTATCTGCATGGAACACATAGATGGATGCGTCATCGGCCATGACTGCTTCCATATTAGTGAAGGCATCCAGCAAGAACTGATAGAAGGAGTCATTATCCATGTTGTCATTCTGGATCTTACCAGCGGAGCCTTCATAGTTCACATTGTAAGGAGGATCCGTGACCACCAGGTTTGCCTTCTTGCCAGCCATCAAAAGCTCATAGCTTTCAGGCTTTGTGCTGTCGCCACAGAGAAGTCTGTGTGGACCAAGGCACCAGAGGTCACCGGCTTTCGTTATGGTAGGCTTATCAAGCTCGGCATCGACATCAAAATCATCTTCCTTGATGCCATCCTTCACATCCTCCTTAAAAAGGTCGTCCAGCTCGGCAGGCTCAAAACCAGTGAGGGAGACATCGAAGTCAGCCCCTTGTAAATCAGTGATTAACAGTGCTAATTTGTCGTTGTCCCATTCGCCGCTTATTTTATTGAGGGCGATATTCAGAGCCTTTTCATGTTCCTCGTCAAGCTCAACAATGACGCAGTCAACTTCCGTCATGCCCATGTCCTGGAGAACCTTCAAGCGCTGATGCCCACCAACCACGCGACCGGTAGTGGCATTCCAGATGACAGGCTCCACATATCCGAACTGCTCGATGGAGCGTTTCAGCTTTTCATATTCAGGATCGCCGGGCTTTAAATCCTTACGGGGATTGTAATCAGCAGGAAGTAGCTCAGCGACATTTTTCTTTTCAATTAGCATGGTGCATTCCTCCTGAGTAATTTCTGTAGGCCCTTGTAGGCGGCATCAATATCACCGGCCTTAGCTTGACCACGAAGTGTGCTGAACTGCTGAAAGCTCAGCTGTTTGCGATAGCTTTTCAGCAGATGCATAAATTCACGATAGTCCATATCAGTTTCCTTTCCTTGCACGGAGCAGGCGTTCCATCGCATCATCCATAGGCGTTTCGCCCTTGTACTCCGTCGCACAATTTTCTTTTACGATTTGATAAATTTCCATCCAGAGCCGGTTTGTCTGGCTCATAAAATTCTGGCTCATGGCTACGTAGGGAGATTGCATGGCGTTTCCCGTCGTAGGGTGCTTGGCGAGAAAACCGTAGTCTGTGATTGCTTCCTCGCACTGAATCCACCTGGCAACACTCATGGCATAGCGTTCCAGAAGCTGGGGAGAAACAAGCGATGCACACCTGCGCTCTGCCAGCCATTCCCAGGTTGCCTTATATACTTCTTCAGCCACCAGTGGTTTACCGTCTTTCTGTGTGGCGGATAGGAGCTTGGATGGCTTGGGCATTTGCTGACCTTCTAAATCTGCAGCTTGATCTTCAAACTCGATGACAGTCAGCTTTCGCTTGCCCGGATTACCCTCAGTGATCTTGTCAGCTAAGGGCTTTTTCTTGGCTCCGGCACCGATACGAGCGCCGCCACGGTTGGTTCCGTCCTTAGCCAAAATGCTTCACCTCCTTGTCCGGGGCCTATTACCCCGTTTGAAAACGCGTTTTTGTGCGTGAGACCCCACGCCCGTTCCACGGCAGCTGCGCCGTAGAGATTCAGACCGCCCCTGGGGTGGTTGTTACACAAAGAAAATGCATCCGCTTTATGTGTTGTGCCAGCGGTCACCGCGTTCTGCATGAATGCGTGCATGGCAGGCCTTGCACAAGGCTTTCAGGTTCTCACGGTCATGGGTTCCGCCCTGAGATAGTGGAAGCATGTGATGAATCTCCTCGGTTGGTGTATAAACACCCTTCGCAAGGCACTCTTCACAAAGCGGATGAGCAGCGGCATAGCTGTCACGGATGCGCTTCCATGCACGACCGTAGCGACGCTTGGTGGCGGGATCTCTATCATAATGTTCGTAGCGCCTGGCTTCCTCCTTGGCATGCTCCTCACAGAAGCGACCGTCCGTGAGATTAGGACAGCCTGGATAAGAACAGGGACGCTTCGGTTTTCTCGGCATCAGTTTCACCTCCTTGCAGCATAAGAAAAGCCCTGCAGGAAGTAGATCCTACAAGGCTTCTGTGATTTTCTTTTTTGCTAGTCTAATACTATCAGAAGTTGATGGTGTCATTCTATGTCTTTTCGTGCCCATCTTCGTTTGACTCAGGAATTTTTATTTCCTGCAAAGCACGGCTGTGGAGCTTGTGAATGTAACGAAGCTCGTAGTTCATATCCACGGCGATCTTTTCCCAGGCTTCACAGCAGATATAGCGCTTCGCCAGAAGATCCTGATATTCCGGATTAGAAACAGACTGAATCACATGGGTAATCTCTTTCTTTAAATTCACCAGCTTTTCCATATCCGCTGTAATCTGTTCCTCCAGGTCGATGATCTTCATGACACATTCCTCCAGACGGGAGTTACCACGGTTTGGGCTCTTAGGCATATCCGAATAAGTAGCGGTGCAGCGAGTAGCCAGATCATTTAAGGAATCAATCATCTGGGTTTTTGTGATAATGCGCTGATCCAGGTTGCGGGCCTGGGATAAATATTCTTTTGCATTCATAGCGTACCTCCGAATAATGAAATTTCCTCGGATTGACCTATGTTGTCGTAGATTGTCATAGATTTGCTTTTACCGCATCAATTAATGCGTTTTGTGTAACCTCCTTCAGGGACAGTGCCTTTAAGATGCGCTCATCAATGGTGCCCTTGGTAATAATGTGCTCAATGACGACAGTGCCGGAGGTCTGGCCTTGCCGCCAGAGACGAGCGTTGGTCTGCTGATATAACTCCAAAGACCAGGTCAGCCCGAACCAGATAAGTGTTGATCCACCAGCCTGAAGATTCAGTCCGTGACCTGCAGAGGCAGGATGGATGACAGCAACAGGAATATCGCCATTGTTCCAATCAGTGATATCCTTGCTGGATTTTATCTCACGGACATCAAAGCGCTTCTTGATTCGCTGCAGATCGTGCTTGAACCAGTAAGCTACCAGGAGTGGTTTGCCATTGGCGGCTTCGATAAGATCCTCTAAGGCATCCAGCTTCCGATCATGGAACTCGATGATATTGCCGTCATCATCATAAATGGCACCGTTGGCCAACTGGGAGAGTTTACCGGTGAGAGAAGCCGCATTGGCAGCTGTGATTTCTCCTTCCGGGAGCTCCAATATAAAGTCTGCTTTGAGCTCCTCGTAGCGTTTTTCTTCCTCCTCGGATAGCTGCACTTCGTATTGTGATGTAATCAGCTCCGGCATCTGCAGGTGATCAGTGGATTTCATGGAAATCGTGATATCCGATATTCTCCGGTAGATGGCATCCTCTGCATAAGGCATGGGCTTGTAGGAGTAGATGATTTCACCATTACGTTTGTCCGGGATAAAGTAGTTGTTACGGTAGTGGGTGATGAAGCGTCCTAAGCGTTCTCCAAAATCCAGAAGCTTGAATTCTGCCCACAGATCCATAAGACCATTGGAGGAAGGTGTGCCGGTAAGACCGATGATCCGTTTCACCTTGGGCCTGACCTTCATCAGAGATTGAAATCGCTTTGACTTGTGATTCTTGAAGGAGGATAGCTCATCAATGATGACCATATCGTAATCAAAATCAAAGCCACTGGAATCTATCAGCCAGCCAAGGTTCTCACGGTTAAGGATGGTGATATCGGCTTCGGCCATAAGTGCAGCGCGTCGTTCCTTCGGTGTCCCCACGCAGACTGCGTAGGTCAGATGCTGCAGGTGCTCCCATTTTGCAATTTCCGCAGGCCAGGTATCACGGGCCACCCTTAAAGGAGCGACCACCAGGATACGATGGGCCTCGAAGCTGTCAAACAGCAGGTCTGCGATGGCAGTCAGGGAAATGACCGTCTTGCCAAGACCCATATCGAGGAGAACTGCAGCTATAGGATGCGTTTCAATATAGTTGATGGCAAAGGCCTGATAATTATGAGGTGAGAAGTTCATGAAGCATCCCTCCAATCTGTTCCACGCCATCAATCACATAGACCTGAAAGCCAAGGGAACGTAGCAGCTTGTGCCTTGCTGTTTGAAGCGGGCGAGACTTTTTGCCAGGAGCCTTCAGCTCTACGAAGGCGATGATCCCATCAGGTAATAAGACGAGACGGTCCGGCATTCCCGCAAAGCTCGGAGACACGAATTTTACAGCGATGCCGCCATACTGCTTTACCATCCAGGTTAACTTGTTTTCTATCTGTTTTTCTAACATTGTCATTCTCCAATCAGTGGTTATTTTTCTGATGTGCAAGGTGTATCAATGGTATTTACATAACTTTTCTATATATGATTTTTTATAGCCTATAGAAAAGTTTATACAGAGACATTGATACACCTTGTCATTCGGTTCGATCAGTCTAAAAATTCCTCATCAAAATCGTCCTCAGTACGCAGGCGAAGTCCTTTAAAATAGCGCTTTCGGCTCAAGGTGACACGCTCGTATCCGGCATTTTCCATAGCAAAGTAGAAGTCCGCTGTGGAGCGTACATACTCATTGCAATCGATGCAGTGATTGCGGTAAGCCTGATATAGGTTAGAGGAGTTTTCCTTATACTCGTTACCAATGATGCATTTTTCCTCAATGAAGTGCCCGAACCAGTCATTCTGGCTACGGTAATCATCGATGGCTTTCTGCACGCAGGCCGGAACCGGGATATGGTAGTCAGCATCGATGACTTTCTTGCTGCCTTCGATGATCCAGGAGAGAATCGCGCCACCAGCATTGTCATAGAGATACTCACTGTAATTCTTGATGTCGCTGCTGCCGGTGATCTTGGCATTAAAAGGAATGACGATGAGTCGTCTCCAGATACCATCATCGGATGCACTGACACGAGGCAGGTGGTTGGTATAGAGCACCAGTGTGTGGCAGGGCTTGAAGGAAAACGGATCCTTATATTTCTTTTCTGCAAAGACATCATCGGTAGAGCAGAGCTGCTTGACGGTAGAATCATTGAGCCTTGCACCTTCCTGCATCTCGGCGGCAATGAGAAGTCGTTTACCCTTGACCTCGGCCATTTCCGGTTTGATGTTTCTGCGGCAACCTACGGTCAGGGTATCCGCAGAAATGTTTCCGGAGTAAAGGCCCAGCACGCGGGAGATGGCGTTCCAGAAGGTGGATTTACCATTGCGACCATCACCATAAGCGATGATCAGCGCTTCTACATAAACCTTGCCGATGGCAGCAAGCCCGCAGATCATCTGGACGTAATCGATGAGCTCTTGATTGTGCTGGAAGATGAGATTCAAGCTGTCCAGCCAAATCTGCATGCCTTTCTGGTTTGGTGAAACGCTGGTAATCTTGGTGATAAAGTCCTCCGGCGAATGCTCCTTGGCTCCGGCCATGCCCTGACGAAGATCAAAGGTTGCTTCCGGGGTACAGAGCGCAAAACAGTCTGCGTCCAGGTCACGAGGTGAAATCTCCAGCATCGGATGAGATTCCTTCAAAGTAGATGTCACATTCTTAGAATCACGGCGCTTGATGGCAAATGCCTGATAAGCCTTGGCTGCTAAGAGCTCACGATAGACTTCCAGCTGTTGATCGTTCATAAGCTGTTCTGCTTTTGACTTTGATGTGCTATCAAGAATGTTCTGCGCACCGCAATTCTTCATCTTATCCAGTGCTTCCATGAGATCTCGATTTGCTTCCTTCAGTTGCCTGCGGGTAAGCTCATGAGCCACAGCTTGAGCACCCGACTCTGATTCCTGCCAGTAGTGGTCAGAGTAGCGGATAAAGTGGGTGGCGGGAGAATAGCGAAGCTCGTTTGAGAAGTACTTCGCTAATATCTCAGCCTGCCCTACATCGGAGTAATCCTCCGGTTTATAACAGGAAGGATCGTTATAGATTTCCGGTGCGACATATCCATCCTGCTGTTGCACGCGGGCATAGAAGCGCTGGGCACTGTGCCAGATGGTAGTAAGTTCGGCAGCATCCAGTGGTGGATTGCATTTATCTGCTTCTTCAAGAAATGCCTGATAGGCCGTGTCACCGTCGCCATATTTCTTGATGACCTTTCCAGCAAAACGAGACAGGGTTGCATTACGACTGCCTTCGGGAATCGTTGCGCCATCATATTGACCTTCCGGCATATCCTCATCGAAAATATCCTCATTGAGATATTCCGTCAGATTCATGCGTCCTGGATATAAAGCAACATCTGTAGCAGTAGTACCAAAGAAGAAGCGAGCTGCATCCAAGGCCTTCGTATCGAAATAGGGAAAGATGGAATTGACCAGCTTTTTCATGTTGCTGTAAAAGGCAGCATCCGTCACATAAGCAATCGGAAAAAGAACGTGAAACTTGGGCCTTGCGGGCTTGCCATTTTTTACTCTGTTATTGAAGCGGCTGTAATGGACTGCGAAGGTCACACCTGGAAAGGCCTGCAAGACATCTTCCGGAGTAATCCAGTCTTCCGGATTCTCGGAATGATCATTATCACAGTCAACTGGAAGACAGTCACTGCCGATGAAGTTGTCGCCATTGCGATAGTTGTTCTTATATTCTGCACACACGTAATCATGACTGACGGCAGCCTTCAGGCTATCTTCATCCAGGATGATGTGTTTATGAGGGTAGGAGCAGTTACCGGGATTGCCGGTAACGTCCGCACTGTAAATGGTAAACATCAGTCGTACACCTCCTGAGCTTCTTCCTCCAGAACCTTAGTGATAAATTTGAGCGCACGGATCATGGTTTCAAGCTCGCAATCACCGCCCAGCATGACCTCGAAGCCTTCTGCATCACCAAAGCGATCTCGCATAACATGGATATCCATGTCGGTGCAGGCCGCATCTTTGATGCGAAAATAGGTACGTCCACCGTGACCAGTGTCGCCACCTCTATAGCCTGTGGTACCAGCTTCCACTTCGAGAATGTTGCAGCTCACAACATCACGGGTATAGGTAGAAATTTCTGTTCCATCCTTCAATCTGCGTCTGTTTTCTTTGATTTCATACATAGCTTTAAGCCTCCTGACATTCTTCTGTATTCAGGCAGATGCTAAGAAAGCGTCCACCTCTAGTTTCCACTGGAGATGAACGCATGAGTTGAGCGGATCTTTTTAATCTTTTTTGTAAAAAGGAGTAGCATAGCCGTCTGCACGAAGGAGAAGTCCCTTTGCCCAAGGAGGTGTGCGGCCCATTTGTTTACAGACAGCATCCAAGGACATGCGGGGATCCGCTTCGATGACCACTTCATCATGGATATGCATAACGATGGAGCAGTTGCGGAGCGTTCTCATGGCGTAGAGGAGAATATCACGAGAGGTGGCCTGTACAATATTTTCTACAAACTTTGGTCCGTAGGAATCAAGACGTTCCCATTTCTTGGTTGGGCCGATGCCTTCATAGGTTATGCAGGTGCCGCCGAACTTGTTTGTACCGAGCTTCGGCTTCACATAGGCCAGGTTTCTACCGGAAGGAAGCGTGATAAAAAGCATACCACTGCGGCAAGAGAAGGTAAGGCCGTATTCGGTAGTCGTGTGCTTATATTTCACGGCTTCTGTGACAGCATGATCTACATCCCACCAGAATTGTACGATGTGTGGGTTTGACTGACGCCAGGCATCTACAAGGGTGGGAAGCTCATCCTCAGTTAGCCCCATATCGATAGCACCCATCGCCTTCAGCGCACCGACGGAGCCACCATAGCCAAGTGCCAGCTCTGCAATCTTACCCTTTTGACGCAGATGTCCATTGATGCCGTGTTTTTCTACCGGGACCCTGAACATCTGGCTGGCCGAAGCACAGTAGATATCGCCACCCTTAGCAAATACCTTCTGTCGCCATTCTTCCCCGGCAAACCATGCGATGACGCGGGCTTCGATAGCAGAAAAGTCTGCAACCAGAAACTGTGTACCCTTACGTGGAATGAATGCAGTTCGGATCAGCTGCGATAGGGTATCCGGCACATCTTCATACAAAAGAGAGACTGCATCAAAGTCTCCGGAGCGTACCAATGCGCGAGCATCAGCAAGGTCTGGCAGATGATTCTGAGGGAGATTTTGTAATTGAATGTTTCGACCGGAAAAGCGACCGGTACGATTGGCTCCATAAAACTGGAACATGCCGCGAGCTCGGCCATCGGCACAAACTGTCTTTTCCATTGCCTGATATTTACGTACTGAGGATTTGGCAAGCTGCTGACGAAGAGTGAGAACAGAGGCGAGCTTGTCAGGAGCATTCTTTAGGAGCTCTGCTACCGCTTTTTTATCAAGGCTGTCGGTTTCTACACCATTGGCAGAGAGCCACTGCTTCATTTGCAGCACAGAGTTCGGGTTTTCCAGCTTCGTGATGTCCTTGATGGCAGCAGTCAGCTCTTCGCGGGAGCGAGCATCCATTGCGATGGCCTGCTGTACAAGCTCCATATCCAAACGGACACCACGATCATTGATTTCCTGGTCGATATGGTATTCCTCCCAGAGCGATTCTGGTACCGGAAATTTGCGAAGCTTATGCTGGATGCCCATTTCAGTTTCTACATCGCGGATGTTATAGCGCTTGAAGGCTTCCCATTTCTCCGGTGCATGAAAGGGACGATTCCTGGTCCTGCCACCATTGGACTTTGTTGCAGCACAGGGCTGGCAGAAGTATTTGATGAGGTCCTTACCTTCTGTGAGCTTCTGCTTCTCCAGTCCCAGCACAGCACCGACGCCTTCCAGGGAAAGCGGTAATCCCATGGTGGCCGCCCAGATCATAGAGCAGCGCCAACTTTCCGGATCAAGATATTCACTGGTCGGATAACCAAGAAACCGGGAAAGACAGATACGTTCAAAGGATGCATTGAAGGCCCATTTGATGACGGTCTCATCCTCTAGGGCGGCAATAATCTCCTCCGGGATCTTCTCACCGCAGGCAAGGTCAACCACCTGTACCGGGCCGGAGTCGACACTATAGCCAAAGAGTAATATTTCAAAATCAGGAGACTCGCAGTATCGATACACGCCGGTTTTCGGAAGCGGCACATCGCTGTAGGTCTCAATATCAATAGATAAGGTTTTCATGGATTGTCCTTTCTACCAAAAAGGTGGTGAGATTGCTCCCACCACCTCCTTGGATTCTTTTTCGATAGATTAGTTTGTCTTCTTGTAAACCTTCATGCGGGCTTCGTGATATTCAAGATCACGCTTAGCACTTTCCTGTTCGCGAATCTCACGCTTGTGGTCATTGATGAGGTTCTGGATCGCAGTGATAAGGAATACCACACTGAACAACAGCCAGATTGCAAGAAGAACAACAACGAGAATAGTCTGTAACATTTCCATAGTCGCCACCTCCATTAATTAAGGAAATCGTCATCTTCATCAGATGCGAAATCAGACTCAGCACTTGCCTTACCACCAAGAGGCTCACCGTCACGAATCTTCTGCAGATTGTTAAGACCGCAGGCGATACCCTTATTGCCGGAGCTGTTGAAGGCATAGAAGCTGATGCTGGCACGACCATACACACCGGAGTAAACCTCGGAGCGAGTAAGAATTGGATTGCGGTCTGCATCCACGATGCCAGGAGCAGAGGTTGCATTTGCATTTACGAAATAGGCATTGGCGTAGGCCGGATCGTCCGGACGCTCCATGTCGCCATCACGAAGAGGCGTCTTGATGACAGAAAGGGTAGGTACAGACTTGCCATTGCCCTTAAGCTTGGCTTCGCCCTCCTTGTAAGCGGCCTCGATGGCAGCTTCAATCTTGGCGATGGTCTTGGTATCAGATTTCGGAATGATCAGAGATACGCTGTACTTCGGTGTACCTCCATTGATGGATTTCGGCTCCCAGACGTTGGCATAAGACCAACGAGTGTCAGGGCCAGTGATTACCTTCATAGGATTGTTGATTTTTACATTCTTGTTCATTTAAATTTCCTCCATAAAATCAGTTTTTGCATTGTTCATTGCCGGACGTTTATCGCTCTCCGGCACGAGCGTCGGTTTACCTTGCGGCTTTTCAATATAGGCTGTAAGCAGCTCATTGAATCTGGATTTGCCAAGACGCTTTTGCATGGCAGTAATACCAAGGAGCTTCTTTTCATATGGATCAAACCCGGCATCTGTAACTGCCTGGATGACAGCTTCTTCATTGGAATACTTGCGGTTGGATCTACCTTCGACCAGCTTCCAGCCAACCCATTCCTTACCGCTGATGGCCTGCTGCAGAGCATATTCCTTGATATCGGATGCCCAGGCGACTAATTCATCTGCACGGGAGAGGATGTATTCAATCTCCGAATCCTCTAAAAGAGGTGGAAGCTTGAAATCGTACTGAGCCAGTGTGAGATTGGCCTCGGCTCTGGCACGGCATTCGTGCTTGGCCTTGCAGAAACCACACCATTCGCCACAGAGGAAGTTCCCATCTCCTGCAAAGGCAAGATCTGCGGTCGGCTTCAACACTTCATTCGCCCACTTGTACAGATCATCTTTAGAAATTTCAAAGGTGGAAATATTCTGACGCCTTGGCTGGTAGATGGTCATACTGACATTATCAATGTCGTAGATATCATCAAAGAGCTCCAGGGCTCCAAGCGCGTAGCACTTCATTTGCGGATTGTCAGTCGCATCCACGAGGACACCAAGGCCATGCTTGTAATCGCATATTCTCAAGGTGCCATCTGCAATGATGATGCAGTCAGCGGTTCCGAAGCCCTGCTCCACCCAGCGAGAAAAATCTACACGCTGCTCAATCAGAACCTTCGGGTCAGCGCAGCTTTTCTTGGCGACCTCTACCATTTCAAGGATGTAGGCGGCATAGCCATTGGCACAGTCCTCCATTTCCTCGTTGCACCAGGTGAGATTCTCCGTCGGATCACTGGCATCCATCCCCAGGGCCCTCTTTAGCTTGTACTCACAAAGCTCGTGAGCATCGGTGCCTTCCGAAGCATAATCGCTACCTTTATCTTCGTAGGTCTCGCAGAGCCTTGCGGAAGGCGGGCAGTGGAGCCAGCGGTCTGAAGAAGAAGCAGATAAGATAGCATGTCCTTTAGGTGGCATCGTCAAGTACCTCCGCATCCTTTAACAAGGCTTCATAGTGCTTCGGATCAACAGCAGATAGCTTGGAAGCACCATACTTCTGAAGTAATGTACGGATAGCAGCGGTATGCCCGGCACGGGACTTTTCTGCTAAGACAGCTCGTACATCCGCAAGCTTCAGCTCCGGTCTCTTTTCTTCCTTGGCAGCAGGCTCTTTGGCAGGTGCTTCATCAGTAGTGCCACCAAACTGTGTTGCTAACCAGCTGGCTGCTTCGTTAATAGCAGCGGCTGCACTGCGCAGCTCTTCGATGGTCATAGCCATATCGCTCATTTTGCTCATAGCGACGATCTCCTTTCTCTGATTGTCTTTGCTGTGCGAGGATTGTCATGTTTCTCGCCATTCTTGCGGATACGTGGGAGATTGCATTCAGTACTGCAATCAGCTCTGTGTCGTTACCGCCTGAATCGAAGTAGGACTTCTTCATGTGCTTCACCTCCGTTTCTGTGATAGTTAAGGCTTGTTGTTTCGTGCCTTACACCTTCCACTGGAGATGAGTGGTGGATTTGAGCGGAGAAAAGTTGAAAAATATAAAATCCCTCCGGGCATCGGTTGATGGATGCCAAGAGGGATGAAATTCTACATATGATATGTAGAATTAATAGCCACGGATTTTACGGAGCTCCGTGCGGATCTTCTTCATCTGATCAGCGAAGGTACGCTGCTTGCGTCCGAGCTGTTCTGCAATCTTACGATCAGAAAGCTCGTCCCCCAGCAATTCAATGATGCGGTCTGCATCTGGATCAAGCTCGCGAAACCTTGCAATGAGTTGCTCCAGGAGCATCGCATCAGAAAGAACATCCTCCATGGTTGAAGCAGTATCGGGAATAGTGTCGTACATATTTGCGTTACCGTATTCTGTCGGAACATCAAGGGAAAGCATGTCTCCGGCAGCATGATATTCACATAAGTCGCAATTACCATCGCACTTCCAGAGATACTTTTTGGTACACATACAGCGGTGATGATGCTGTTCACGCTTCTGGGTAGCCCAGATTTCAGGATACAGAGCTCTGTACTGAGCCTCAGTGATTTCTGCGAGTGAGACCTTGTAAGGATTGCTCACGTCGCGAAGTGGGAAAAAACGTTTTTTACTCTGATTGTCTTTGATTGCCATGATATTTTTCTTCTTTCGGCTTTCAAACCGAAGCGGAGATGTCCATCATGGCTACCAGTGATATTTGTCATAGTTGGTCACCTTTCGCGGATAACTCCGCTTCATTTTGGTGACCAGCTCGTTCGTTAAAGCTGGCACGGTATTTACTTGTTGCTCGTATAACAGTTACGAACACACCTCGTGGCCATGAGAAAGGTGAGCTGGTATACAAGAAGCCTTTTTATGTCTTGCTCAGGACATTGACCGCTAGCTGAGATCCGCTTCGATGGCGTATAATTCGCTGAATACGTCTGGCAGATCACTCGGATTTAGGTCTTCGACGCTGTGAGCGCCGTATCGCTGGAATACTCCGTCAACTACAGCTGATCCCAATTGGGAGCTGATCGTAGATGCGGTGTTCTCGATATTGATAATCCAATTCTCGCGTTCGTCTTTAGTCACGTTTTTCATCTCCTTCCTGCTCAGCCTTCCGTTCAGAAGTCAGCTGCGTTATTTGCACCACCCTTGAAAACTGAACTCATCCTTGATCAGGGGATGTATCCAAAGGTTTTGGTGAGGCGGAACAATGAAGTGGTTCTTTGTCGGTTTATGTGAGTTTATAACCAACTATTATTGACAGAGACCGTGTTTCTGTGTATAATTAAATAGTTAAGGTCTCGCATTGTCGGCTTTCCGCTTTCTTTGCCCTGCCTATTATTAGTTTCGCACGGCGTAATGAGACGGCCTGACCGGTAACGTGAGACACATAGGACAAAACATAAGACAAGATTTGAGGGGAGGTATTCGATTGGAATTAAATGAATATTTCAGCCGGATATTTCCGAACACGGCATCACAGATGTATTTTCCGAGCCGGAAGAACAACGGGATCTTTGTCTCCTTCTGCTTTATTGAAGCAGGGAGTAATTATTTCTCGCACAAGCAGGGTGATAGATTAAAGTCAGACGATGTGCCCTTGGAACGCAAGCTCTATGACGGGTCGAGAAAGATGTCTCCAGACCTGAAGGCTTCTTTTAAGACTTTTAATGAGGATGGCCTGTGCGCATATTTTGAAAAGATCATCGACAAGAATAAGTACGGCGCTGTAATGCTTGCCTTTGGAATACCTCCCACGGCAGAAAAAAATCCGCAAGCACTCCGAAGAGCACTTGCGGTTCAGTTCAAAGCCTTTATAGATAGCGACAAGGAAGACGCTGCGGATATTGTGGCAATGACCTATCAGCAGCTTTTGGAGGAACCAGAACAGGAGACCAGTTCCTTTCACCACATATCGTCTCTGTACCCGGACGACACGGTGTACATCAAGCCGGATCACAAGAGAAGCTATTCCGGTTTCATGTATGAGAAGCTGACGATAACGTGGAAATTCTCTAATCTGGGCACGCAAACTTGGCATGGTCGAAAGCTGTATCTTTCCAATCATGATGAGATAAGGCCACGGGCAGAAAGCAACTACATTGAAATACCGGAGACGCAACCGAAAACCGGTGTGGAAATCTCCACAGTCATTGAGCTCAGACCATTTGAAGGGCATACGACTTGCCATTGGATCATGGTAGACAGCGATGACAATGACTGTTATCCCGGTAGTCGAATGTTCGATATAGATATAGATGTAAAGTTCAAAAGGAAGAACTCTTAAAGATGGAGGTAATAAAGTGAGCGATCAGCTGCAAGTTGAAAAATGGGTAACATTAAAAGATGTACAGGCATATCTCGGTGTTGGACGAGAGACTATTTTGCAGTGGATTTCAAAACGGAATATGCCTGCGTATAAAGTCGGCAGACTCTGGAAATTCAAACTATCCGAAGTCGATGATTGGATTCGCTCCGGCGGAGCATCCGATGATAACGTGCCTGAGAAAGAAGAACAGGATGCTGAGTGAGTCCGATTTATGGGATAACAGATTTATAGAATGAAAATATAGAGTGGCAAACGGAGGAAAATGTGATGGACAATCAGGTTCATAATCAGATAGTGAGTTTTATATGGGGAATCGCAGACGACTGCCTGCGCGATGTGTATGTGCGCGGCAAGTATCGTGACGTTATTTTGCCGATGACGGTTATTCGTCGTCTCGATGCCATGCTGGAAGAGACAAAACCGGCAGTGCTGGCAATGAAGAAGCAGCTGGATGCTGCAAAAATCGATAACCAGTGGCCTGCACTGTGCAATGCAGCTGGACAGGCTTTCTGTAATGCGTCTCCCTTCCTTTTGAAGGATTTGACCAGTCGCTCCAAAGCTCAGACTTTGAAAGCTGACTTTAAAGCATATCTTGACGGGTTTTCTCCCAATGTTCAGGTGATTCTGGATAAATTCAAGTTCCGTAATCAGATCGACACGATGGTGGATGCGGATATTCTTGGTGCGGTTATTGAGAAGTTCACATCTTCTGATATCAACCTGAGTCCGAATCCGATTTATAAGGATGAAGCAAAGACGATCCTCAAGCATCCCGGCCTTGATAACCACGGCATGGGTACCATCTTTGAGGAGCTGATCCGTAAGTTCAACGAGGAGAATAACGAGGAAGCCGGAGAACACTGGACGCCTCGTGATGTTGTCGAGCTCATGGCTGACCTTGTGTTCATGCCGATTGCTGACAAGATCAAGGACGCTTCGTATTCCTGCTATGACGGAGCCTGCGGTACGGGGGGAATGCTCACCGTCGCTCAGGACAGACTTTTGACGTTGGCTAAGAGACGCGGTAAGGAAGTCGCAATTCATCTGTTCGGGCAGGAAATCAATCCGGAAACTTACGCCATCTGCACAGCGGATATGCTGCTGAAGGGTGATGGTGAAGAGGCCGAGCACATCATGTACGGCTCCACGCTTTCTGATGACCAGCATGCCTCCCGTCAGTTTGACTTCATGCTCTCAAATCCTCCCTACGGAAAGAGCTGGAAGACCGATGCCGAGAAGATGGGCGGTAAGAAAGAAATTCTCGACACGCGCTTCAACACCTATCTGGAGGGCGGCGAGGTTATGCCGATGATCCCGCGTACCAGCGACGGCCAGCTGCTGTTTCTGCTGAACAATATTGCTAAGATGAAGAAGGATACAGCTCTTGGAAGTAGAATAGCCGAAGTTCACAATGCATCATCGTTGTTTACCGGAGACGCAGGCAGCGGCGAAAGCAATGCGAGACGTTTTATGATTGAAAACGATTTAGTGGAAGCTATTATCGCATTGCCAGATAATATGTTTTACAACACTCCACTGGGAACCTATATCTGGATTTTAACGAATAAAAAAGAGGAACATCGTAGAGGAAAGATTCAGCTTATAGACGCATCTTCTATGAAGTCTCCATTGCGCAAAAATATGGGAAAGAAAAACTGCGAATTCACTGCTGAGATAAGATCTGAAATTATGCGTCTGTTCCTTGAAATGGAAGAAAACGAGGTAAGTAAGATATTCAATAACGAGGAATTTGGTTTCTGGTCTGTTACAGTTGAACGTCCTTTGAGACTTATGGTGCATCCTGAAAATAGAATACCGGCTGGTGTGTTTAAGAAAGACGATGAACTAAAAACATATAAGGCTGCTATTGACAAACTGCCGGAAGGAACGCCGTTAGATGATTGGGAAGCGTTTTCGAAGGCAACAAAGCTGAAAGCAGCAATTCTAAAGAAAGTGCGTCCATATATTACCGAGAAAGATCGTTCTGCAAAACCAGTAAAGGGCGAGGCTGACTCGGAATTAAGAAGTACAGAAATCATTCCTTTTACATATAATGGTGGCATAGAACAGTTCTTGGTTGACGAAGTGAAACCGTATGCTGCTGATGCTTGGATAGATGAGAAAAGTGTAAAAATAGGCTATGAGCTTTCATTCATTAAATACTTTTATAAGCCAACTGAACTGAGGAACATGGAAGATATTGTATCTGACTTGGTATCTCTCGAAAATGTTACTGACGGCATGATGCATGATATTTTGGAGGGATTAAAAGGATGAAATATGACGAATATAGAAGCGTTGACGAGAAGTGGGTTCAATCAATTCCGGCTCACTGGAAAATGATGCGCTTAAAGGGAATCTTCCAAGATAGGAAAGAACGTAACAATCCTATTGTGACGGACTTTATACTTTCTTTGACCGCCAATCAGGGGGTTGTTCCTGTTGCTGAAAAAAAAGACGTTGGCGGTAACAAGCCAAAAGAAGATTTGACTCTTTATAATGTGGCTCACGAAAATGATTTGCTTGTAAATTGTATGAATGTGGTGGCTGGGGCGGCTGGAGTATCCAGATGGACAGGAGCTATAAGCCCAGTTTACTATGCTCTTTTTCCCAGAAATGAGGAGTCCTGTAATGTATGGTATTACCATAGGATTTTTAGGCTTATAACATTTCAACGGAGTTTGCTCGGACTTGGAAAAGGCATATTAATGCATGAATCGAGCACAGGAAAATTGAATACAGTGAGAATGCGCATTTCAATGGATTATTTGAACAATGTCCAGCTTCCTGTCCCTCCGAGAGATGAACAAGATCAGATTGTCAGATATCTTGATTGGCAACTGTCCAAGCTCAACAAGATGATATTGGCAAAGAAAGCACAGATTGACCTGTTAAATGAGCATCTACGATACTCAATCAACAAGGCCGTGACGCAGGGTATACGCAATGAAGAATTCGTTGATAGCGGAATATATTGGTTGTGATCGATACCTAAGAATTGGGAAATCATAAAAATTAAATGGCTTTTTGATGAGGATAACTGCAGAAACGATGATGGAACTGAGGAACTTCTAACGTTTAGCCGGAAGAAGGGACTAATTCCTTTTTCCGAGGCTTCCGACAAACAGCCGAGCGCATCTGATTTAACAAAATATCGCATTGTGAGACCGGGGCAACTCCTTGAAAACAGAATGCAGGCATGGAGTGGGATGTTTATTTGTGTAACGAGAAATGGTTGCGTTTCTCCGGATTATAGCGTATTTAATCCTTCTGCGGAAAGGTATGTTAATGTAAAGTTCTACGAGTACGTGTTCAGAAATCCATTACAAGTTGAGCAGTTTGCCAATGCCTCCCGTGGTGTTGGTAGTGGCTTTAACAGGCTCTATACACCCGCTTTCGGAGCTATTTATACTGTTTATCCTCCACAGGAAGAACAGGATGCCATAGTGAAATATCTTGATGAAATTCAAGTGAAGTACAAGAATGCAATCGAAAAGATAGAAGAAGAAATTGAAACTTTGCATGATATGAAAGATCGACTGGTTTCCGATGCAATTACAGGTCAGATTGATGTAAGGAAAATTGAAATCCCTGAATTTGAACACGTTGAAGACGAAGGCGACGATGATTCCGATATAAATTCTGACGAAGAAGAAACCGAGGAACGGGAGGATTAAGTATGCCATTTACCAACACAAAGGAAAACGGCCTTGAATCCTTAATCGTAAAGTGGCTGGTTGAGCGGAACGGGTACGAGGAAGGAACAAATGCCGACTATAACAAAGAATACGCTGTCGACGAGACTCGGCTGTTCCGCTTCCTGCAGGACACGCAGCCGAAGGAAATGGACAAGCTGGGCGTGTTCGCTTCGGATACGAAGAAGCGACAGTTTCTAAACCGGTTATCCGGAGAGATTGCCAAGCGTGGCATTATTGATGTGCTGCGCAATGGCGTAAAGGTCTATCCGGCAGACCTCATCATGTTTTACCTGACTCCGACCGAAAATAACGAGCAGGCCAGAATCATGTACGAGAAGAACATCTTCAGCGTGACAAGGCAGCTGCGCTATTCACAGGATGCCGGAAAGCTGGCACTGGATGTCTGCCTGTTTATCAACGGCCTTCCGGTCATCACGATGGAGCTGAAGAACCAGCTCACAAAGCAGAACACGGAAAACGCCGTGTGCCAGTATAAGGAAGACCGAGATTTCCATGATCTTCTGTTTTCCTTCAAGCGCTGCATGGTTCACCTTGCCGTGGATGATGCCACGATCCAGTTCTGCACAAAGCTGGCTGGAAAAGACAGCTGGTTCCTACCGTTCAACAAGGGCTATAACGACGGAGCAGGAAATCCTCCGAATCCGGACGGCCTCATGACGGACTATCTCTGGAAGGACATCCTCACCAAGAGAAAACTGTCCCGCATTATTGAAAACTACGCGCAGGTCATTGAAGAGGTGGACGAGGATACCAAGAAAAAGTCCATTAAACAGATCTGGCCGCGTTATCATCAGCTGGACTGCGTGGAGAAGCTGCTGGCAGACGTGCAGGAGAATGGTGTCGGCAAGCGGTACCTGATCCAGCACAGCGCAGGTAGCGGTAAGTCCAATTCTATCGCATGGCTTGCGCATCAGCTGATCGGTCTTGAAGAAGACGGTCATCCGATGATCGACTCCGTTCTGGTAGTCACTGACCGTCGTATTCTGGATAAGCAAATCCGAAATACGATTAAACAGTTCATGCAGGTCAAGAACACGGTCGTCTGGGCAGAGCATTCCGGAGATCTGCGCAAGGCTATACAGGATGGCAAACGCATTATTATTACAACGATTGAAAAGTTCCCATATATTGTATCCGAAATTGGACAGGAACATAAAAATAATAAGTTTGCCATTATCATCGACGAAGCGCATTCCGGTCAGAGCGGACGTAACTCTGCAAATATGAATCTGGCACTTTCTGGTCTTGCTACTGAAGATGATGCAGACAATGAAGACAAGATCAATGCCATGATGGAGGGACGTAAGTTAGTCTCCTCGGCAAGTTACTTTGCTTTTACAGCCACTCCGAAGAACAAAACCGAGGAGATGTTCGGTGTTGCCTATGAGGAAGATGGAGAAATTAAGCATCGTCCGTTTCACGTCTATACAATGAAGCAGGCCATTCAGGAGGGCTTCATTCTTGATGTGTTGCGAAACTATACGACCATCGACAGCTGGTACAAGATCATGAAAACGGTTGAGGACGATCCGATGTTCGATAAGAAACGTGCGCAGAAGAAGCTGCGTGCCTTTGTCGAGGGTAATCCGGATGTCATCGCTAAGAAGGCCGCCATGATGGTTGAACATTTCCATGAGCAGGTTATTGCTAAGAAGAAGATCGACGGTAAAGCGCGTGTAATGGTTGTTACGGCCAGCATTCCAAGATGCATTGAATACTACTATGCAATCAATGAGTGTCTTGCAGAAAGACACAGTCCATATAAGACTATTGTAGCCTTCTCCGGCGAGCATAAATATAACGGACAGGAACCGGCATTGACATCGGCTACTATGAATGGATTCCCGGATGCAAAGATTCCGAAGGAGTTCAAGAAAGATCCGTATCGGATTTTGATTGTTGCGGACATGTTCCAGACCGGCTTTGACGAGCCACTTCTGCAGACAATGTATGTAGACAAGCCATTATATGATATTGCAGCAGTGCAGACTCTTTCTCGCCTGAACAGAGCATATCCAGGCAAAGATGAGGTGTATGTTCTTGACTTTGCAAATAAGACATCGACTATTGAAGAAGCGTTCTCGAAGTTCTACAGAACAACGATTCTCTCCGGAGAAACAGATCCGAATAAGCTCTACGACCTTATTACACTTATGGAAAGCTATCAGGTTTATGACGACAGCGATGTTGAAAAACTGGTGGGGCTGTTCCTGAGTGGCGCGGAGCGCGACAGGCTCGATCCGATTCTGGATGCCTGTACGGCTGTTTATAAGCAGTTGGAATTAGATGACCAGATTAAGTTTAAGAGCGCGGCTAAGGCTTTTGTACGTACATACGGATTCCTTGGATCCATTCTTCCTTATGGAAATGTTGACTGGGAAAAGCTGTCAATTTTCTTGAATCTGCTGATACCGAAGTTGCCGTCACCTCGCGATGATGATTTTTCTGATGGCATTCTTCAGACGATCGACCTCGGCAGCTATCGCAATGAAGCTCAGGAAGCTATTGCTATCAAGTTAGAGGATGCGGATGCGGAAATCGCACCGGTACCTGCGGGTAAAGTTGGTCATATCGTTGAGCCCGAGATGGATTTACTTTCCAAGATCATCATGGACTTCAACGACATGTTCGGAAATATAAACTGGAACGATGCTGATAATGTACAGCGTCAGATTCTGGCTATTCCTGAGATGGTTTCAAAGGATAAGAAGTATCAGAATGCCATGAAGAACTCTGATGCTCAGGAGGCACGTACTGAAAGCGAACGTGCTCTCCAAGCGGTCATCTTCTCTATCATGGCGGACAATATGGAACTCTTTAAGCAGTTTCAAGACAATCCTTCCTTCAAGAAATGGTTGTCTGATATGGTATTTAATCTAACTTACAATCCAGAAGGTAAGGAGTATGTGATACCGGGTGAAAAGCAGAAGCCTATAACATACAATTGTTATCCTCAACAAGATTTGATGATGGTGGCTGAAGATCCGGCACCTTACGGTGAAAAGAAAAATGACGACTAATTACAGGGAGGTGTATGCGTGTTGAAACTCACAAAAACTGTAAAGGACAGAACTTTTGATGATTACTTTACAGAGGTCGATCACAGCGAAAGTATCAGTGAAGATCGACCTGGTTCAATGCGCCTTTTTTACCTCAATGTCAGAAGCGGAAAAATCAAAATAGCCGATCTTGAGAAATTCACGATGTTGAACATTGGCCGCTATGTATTTTCACGGGCAAAGCAGGAGCAGTATGAAAAGGCCGGCAATCTGGACACTGTAATGCAGCAGGCTCTTCGCATTATGCGGAAACGTGGCGCAGCTGATTCTAAAGGTACCGGCAATGAGCTCGGTGAGATTATGATTTATGCTTTCCTTGAGGAGAAGCTAAAGGCATATAAGCTACTCAGCAAAATCGAGCTGAGCACTGATGCCGCGCAGTATTTGAGCGAGGCTGACGGTATTCACTTCCTGTGCTCTGACGGCACCAGCGGATCATATAACCAGATGGTATTTGGTGCTTCGAATATAGTCGGAGAGATTAAGGATGCCATAGATCAGGCTTTCGAGATCATTAAGAAAATCAGTGCCCACGAGGACGACGAGGTATACATGATTGAAAAGACCGTACTCGACCGGTTCTACGATGAAGACGATTTGGCTGTTCTGAAAGAGTACGTTGTACCAGAGGAAGGTAAAAAAGCCAAGTACGCAATTTCGTATGGCATATTCTTGGGATACAATTTCGGCATTCTTCCTTCAGGTCGCAGCGATGATGAATTGCTGGATATTATGCAGGAAAAGCTGGAACAGGATGCACAGCAACATGCTGCATACATCTCGCAGAAAATAAAGGACTGCGGGCTGGAAAACCACGCATTCTATTTTTACCTGCTTCCACTGAATGATGCGGAGACTGAAAAGAAAACGATAATGCAGCACGTATTGGATGGAGATGTTGACCTATGAGCGGTGAAAAGAGAACACTCGGTGCCGCAATTTTTGCTGACATCGAAGAAAACGTATATTTGAATAAGATCCATGAGAAGGTGCTGTATAACTACGCCCTGCGATTGCTTCAACTTACCAAGAAGGAACCGATGCCTTTCGATCAGAAGGAGAAGCGTGATGCATTGCGCTTTGCTGACCTGCTGTCTAAGTCCAATGATCCTGAAAAGGCAAATGCTCATAAAATCTGGGCGCAGGAAATTGTAATCCTCTTGAATGAGCTTTACCCGGAAGACACGCTGATCAAGCTTTATGCCGGAGATGTCTTTTCAAGCATAGGAAACCATAAGGGTATAGAACACATCAATTCCGAATATCAGGACATTACTGCACTGGAGAGATTCTTTTCCGATTTCAGGGATGACTATCTTACCATTCCCGCCGAACCGGATGAGAAGTTTTTTGCCGATCAGAAAACAGCCTATGATCATTTGACCGATGATTGCTTCAGCTATTCTGCTCCGACTTCCATGGGAAAATCCTTCATCATGCGGATGTTTATCAAGAATGAGGTCATTCACGGAGCACAGAAGAACTATGCTCTGATTGTGCCGACAAAGGCACTCATAAACGAAGTCCGTGGCAAGGTTATTGATGACCTCGGTGAAAATGGAAACCTTCAGAGAATCAACTACCTTGACCGCTGTAATTATCGTGTGGTAACTGCGGCCAGTGATATTGCGTTGGAGGAGGAACATAATTATATCTTCGCTCTCACGCCGGAGCGCTTGCTTTATCTGCTGATCAGCCAACCGCAGGTACAGATAGACTATCTGTTTGTCGATGAGGCGCATAAGTTGTCTGGCAAGAACAGCCGTGCTCCGTTTTACTACAAAGTTGTGGATATGCTTTTGAAACGAGAGCATAAGCCACACTTCATCTTTGCCTCCCCGAATATTCCGAATCCGCAGGTTTATCTCCGGATGATGACAGACATAGAAGCTGGTGATGATAGCAATCTGGCAATTACATATTCACCGGTTGTGCAGGTGAAGTTCCTTGTTGATCTGAAGAACAAGGAGATACAGATATATAACGAGCACAATGGGAATAGAATCCATGTTGCAAACATCCGTGACATGAAAGGCAGAAAAGCAAATCTCACTGATATACTGGTGAAGTTTGAAAGCATGAATGATAGGCTTCCTGAAGAAAGGAGGAAGCAGACTATTGTTTATTTTAATGGCAGGAATAAAGCTATCGATGCCGCACGAAAATTTTCAGATGCGATTGGTGATGCAGGTGTTAAGAACGATCCTGTCTTGGAGACGCTCGCGAAGGATATCCGGCAGGAAGTGCATGGCGATTATTTTCTCGCCGAGATGATCCGAAAAGGCATCGCATACCACATCGGTTATCTACCTGCTTCTATACGAGCAAGGATTGAGACGCTGTTCCAAGAGGGACATATCACGATTATGTTCTGCACCAGCACTTTGCTTGAGGGTGTCAACCTGCCAGCGGACAATCTTTTTATTACGGATAACAAGATATTTCGCAGTGAAATGGAGCCAGTCGACTTCAGAAATCTGATAGGACGCGTGGGCAGGATCAGCTTTAACCTTTTTGGAAATGTGTACTTCGTCAGTGAGGAGACGGAAAAGGTCGAATCTGATGATTATGTCAGAATGCTGCAAGAGAAAGTGCCTGAGCAGGTGCTTTCCATTACAACAGATCCTAAAGTCCTCAAAAAGGTGGAAAAGCAATATGTCGCAGACATCCTTAAAAGTGGCAGTTCAGTAATTTCGCAGCGTGTCAATGAAGAAGGAAAAGCTTTGCAATCTGAAGAATCCTATATCATGATGAGAAAGTTTGGATTGATTCTTTTACGGGACATTGTTGAGGATAAGGATACGCTTGTTCGGAGAGAGTTTAAGCAATTTCTTACAGATGAGGACGAAAGGAATATCCGTGAGAAATTTAAGAATACGGAGACTGTCCCGGATGACGATATTAACACATCTGTTGATCAGACAAAGCGGTTGATTATAGCAATAAAGAGAGATAACCTCCACTATCCAGAAGTGAAGGACGGATACTTTAAGCACGATGTGGTTTTGGCGTTTTTGAGGAAGTTGAGCAATGTGTTTCAGTGGAAAACGTATGAGTCCAACACTCTTGGAAAGGATACACTCCTGAGTTGGTACGCTGTTATTCTCTGTGAATGGATGGAAGGAAACGGCCTGAATTATATTATGCGGGCTGCCCTGAAGCATCATCGTGAAAACCCAGAGAATTTCTGGATCAACAGTTATACGAGAGGTGTTTATAACGACAACGATAAAATTCATAGAAACATTGTCTTTGCCGATACGCTTGAGGTTATTGAGAACATAGTTCTATTTAGCATATCGAATTATTTCCTTCGCTTCTCTAACGAGTTCAGGCGCATTAGGGGTGACGATGAACTGGACGCCAATAACTGGTATGAATATGTTGAATATGGAACCACAAATCCGCTGACAATCCTTCTTCAGAGAAATGGATTCTCCCGTGAGTCGGCACGATTCATCAAGGAAAATCCAGAGTATGTTGTGAAGGACGGCAGCACCGGTAAGTTGAAACTGAAGGCCTCGTTATCAAAGTGCGGCAGAACCAGTGTGGAGAACGAAGTCGAATATATCCGGCAGAATCTTCCGGGAATCTTTGTAGACGAGGAGGAATAAAGACAAATGAAAGGATCAGAATGCAAACTCGTAAAATATATGGAGGGCTCTGACAAGCGGTTTGTCATTCCGGTTTACCAGAGAAATTATGACTGGAAGACCGAGAACTGCAAACAGCTGTATGATGACCTCGTAAAGATCATCAAGGGACATCGGAAGAGTCACTTTTTCGGAAGTCTTGTTTCCGTCTATAATCCAGATGGGCACAATGAGGAGTTTCTGATTATTGATGGTCAGCAGCGTCTTACAACAGTTTCGCTGTTGTTTCTTGCAATGTATAATCTGCTCGATAAGGGTGTTATTGTGCCGGAAACATCTAATCTGAAGCAGCGGATTTTTGAAGAATACCTCGTTGACAAGTGGAAGCCGGAAGATACTCGTATCAAGCTCAAACCAGTAAAGAATGATCAGATGGCTTTTGAAAAGCTGTTTTCTGATCCAACGGAGCATATCCGTGAGTCCAATCTGACCGTAAACTACGATTATTTTTATGACCGGATTCAAAAACAGGAAATCACCATCGACCAGCTTTACGATGCTATTTGCTGTCTGGAAATTATAAATATCCGGTTGGATATGGACGACAATCCACAGCTCATTTTTGAGAGTCTGAACTCAACCGGTCTTGACCTCAGCGAAGGTGATAAGATCAGGAACTTCATACTGATGGGCTTGCCTTCTAAGGAGCAGGAGGATTATTACGAGAAATACTGGAACAAGATCGAGGTTTGCACAAAGTATGATGTAAGCGCCTTTATCCGGGATTACCTGAGTGTGAAGCAGCAGGCCATCCCGCAGCAGAAGAAGATCTACATCAATTTTAAGGACTTTGTGGAGCTTGGAAAAATTGAAACAGAACCACTCCTTGCTGAGATGCTGGCCTATGCAAAACGATACCAGATTCTCCTTGATGGTAATTCCGGCAGTGCTGCCCTTGACGCCTGCATTGACCGACTGAACCGTCTGGAGACGACGGTAACAAGGCCGTACTTCCTCGAAGTGCTGCGCCTATATAACGAAAATAAACTGACGTTGATACAGGTCACGGAGATTTTCCTGACGACAGAAAATTACCTGTTCCGCAGGACGATGTGTGACCTGCCGACAAATGCTCTAAATAAAATCTTCCTCATGCTGCACCGTGAAATCATCCGGTACGATGGTACCGAGGATAATTATGTCGAAAAGTTCAAGTATGCACTTCTTTCAAAGAAGGAACGTGCCCGTTTCCCTAATGATGAGGAGTTTAAAGCAGCATTTGAAGTGCGTCCAGTTTATCTTATGAACAGCAAAAATAAGATTTACATCCTAGAGCGTTTTGAAAACTTCGGCACGTTGGAAGATAAGGATGTATACCGTCACTGTGATGATGGCACATATTCGATTGAGCATATTATGCCTCAGCATTTGACACCAGCATGGCAGAAAGAGCTTGGTGATAATTATGAACGGGTATACGAACTATGGATGCATCGTATGGCAAATCTTACACTGACGGCCTATAATTCGAAATACAGCAATAGCTCATTCGCCGAAAAGAAAACCATGCAGAATGGTTTTGATGACAGCGGTATCCGTATGAATACCTGGATTGCCAGGAAGGACAAGTGGACGCTGGCAGAGCTGGAGGAACGTAGCGAATACCTCATGGGTAGGGCCTTGACAATTTGGGCAGCGCCTGTCACAGATTACAAGCCAGAAGAAAAACAACTTGACAGCTATACACTTGAAGATGAGGGAGAGTTGACCGGACGCCTGATTGCAAAGTTCACCTTTAAGAATACTGAACAGCCGGTAACAAGCTGGGTTGAGATGTTCCAGAAGGTTATTCAGATTCTGTATGCCGAGGACAAAGCCATCATCACAAAACTGGCTATGTCTGAGGAGGAGAATATTGCTCTTCACTTCAACACTAATCCGAATGCATTCACGAAGTCAGTGGAAATTGGTGACGGCATCTATGTGTGGACAAACACCAGCACGCAGAGCAAGTTGTCTGTCCTAAGCCGTCTCTTCAAACTGTACGATGAAGATCCGGCAGACTTGGTATTTTATCTGCGCGATGAAAACGGGGCCAATGAGGATGAGCCTGGCAGCCGTTATGAGCTCCGGAGAAAATACTGGATATATGCGCTTCCGATTATCCAGAAGGCGCACGGCGAGGACGGCTCCTTCTCCAATGTTAATCCCTCAAGGGATAACTGGATCAATGGTTTCTTTGGTATAGGTGGCTTCTATCTTTGCTGCGTAGCAAACTTTGATGCAGCGCGGGCAGAGATTGTGTTTGGCAGAGGCAATAAGCATGAAAACAAGGATGCCTTTGATAGCCTGTACACACATAAAGTGGAAATAGAATCAGCGTTGGGCACAACACTCCAGTGGAACCGTGGTGACGATATCAAATCATCCAAGGTTTTCATTCAGCTGAATAACGTCAGCATTGAAAATGAGACTGACTGGCTCCAGATGGCGAACTTCCACGCCGACTGGACAAAGAAGTTCTACGATGTGATTGTGCCGTTTATAAAGCAATAAAGAAGGTGTGCATGATGAAAATAGGAAGAAATGATCCGTGCCCTTGCGGAAGCGGAAAGAAATATAAGAATTGTTGTCTCCGAAAGGAAACAATGAGCATTCCTGATCGTATAAAACAAGCGGTTAAAGAGAGCGGATATAATGAAGATGTCGGGAATGTGCTTGCAAATATGTATAGGTACATGGAGAGAAAGCAATGGTGGGGTGCCTGCCACGCTTCATGTGCTGCGTTATACGTTTGCTTGTCTGAGCTCGGATACAAACCTAAGCTATGTATAGGTGAGGTGCTTGGTCAAGGATTGTATTTTGATCATTCGTGGATTAGCCTTGATGATAAAATGATTGATCTTGCAATAAGCATGACAATGCTTGGGGGAGCACCGGCATCAGGAGTTATTATTCTTGGAAAAGATATCAAAACAGGGCTGCCTCCTATACTGGATTATGGCGTTCCAGGAAGAGGCATCGAGGATCAGGCAAAGTTCGTGATGGGGCTCCCATTCAACCAGTATATGGATAGCTTTCCAGATGAAAAAGGTGGTCTATGGGGCGTCGTGCGTGAAGTATTAAGTACTGATGTAAATATTCCGTCATTACGTGAAAAATATAAGGACACGAAGAGAGTTCTTATAAGACATGAATGATAGTAATTATGTTGCATTTGAAGAAGGAGGTCTATTCGTCCGTGAGTAATGATATTAAAGCAATGGCTATGAGGTGCTTGAAGAGACTGGTGACTTAAAAACAAACTACTGGGATTACATGACCACAGAGCCTATCAATTGTAACGAGGAGTTAAAACGCTTGGAAAGTGCTGATTATGATTTATGTTCAGCTTTGTTGACGATGCTATTGCGAGAAGATCATTTTTGTAATGGTGCTTTTGATCAGAGAGTGGAATCCGGGCAGGTTGAACGTATTGTTCAGCGAATGATAAAATTGCTTGAAAAATAAGGAAAGGTTTATTTATAGCATTTATCTACAACAGGATTCAGTTATTCGTAAAATTCGAAGAAATCATAATTACAAGAGTGATAAGTTATCCGATAAGTTTGAATGAACTATCCGGAATTTCCGGACAGTTCAAACTGAATAGTGGCTAGGATATATGCGATACCAATAAAATGAGGACCTGATTCCAGGTCGAGACGGTGAAATCCGGCAACTCAACTCCCGGCGAGTGTATGGCCAATCAGCGGTCAGAGCGGATGGATTGTGTAGAAGTTGAGCGGTCTTCACTGTCTCAACGGTCGAGACAGTGGCAGGTGGCAGCAGTGTAAACTTGCCTTGCATTATATAGATAGAAAAGACCTTATGCTGATTTGTTCCCATAGACTTCAATGGTTAAGACCGTGATATGAATGTCAATTTTGCCACAGATTGCATTTGTTTGCAGGTGTGAATTACCGTTCTGGTCGGTGTGGACATGTTTCCGTTTTGACAGGATATGTTTCCGCGAACGGGCACAATACATGACATCAATCAGAAGGTATCGTGCCACGTTGAGTGCGTAGTTCTGCTGTCACGGCAGAAAGCCTAAAACAACGCATTTACGCAGATAATTGGCACTTGACCGCTTTGAATATATTCCCCTGTGCACTCATTTTTCTGTATGCGGAAACAGGTGAAAAAGCCAAAAGACGTACACGGCACATCTGACAACCAATCTGCACACTTTGATTTTTGACAGCCAAATCACGCACTCGATTTAGGGTGCGTGAAACTGCTTTTTCCGATTTTTCAGTGTGTGGATTGAATGTCATAGCGAAAAACAGCGTAAAATCGCTGAAAATTGACTAATCAAAAATTGCGATTTGGATGATTGCAAAATAACGTTGAGTGTGGGGAAAGGTTGTCATAATTTCACTTTTCCAGAGAGGAGGTTTTCCTATAATGAATATTTTAAACGATGATTATGGATGCTATTACATAGGATTTTTTATAGCGAGATTAAATATGACATTACATTCGAAGCAATTTTTACCTCTTTTTAAAGAAGATACTGCGACCATACTACATGAATATGTTCATTATTTGCAGGATATTTCGACAATAAGAGGATTAGATTCTATAATTACATTTTATCAAAAAATGCAATTGGTGTTTGCTCAAGCGAAGGATCCTGCTTTTCAGTTTTTAATCCCGATTAGGTCATCGCAAATAAAGGATATGAATCAGATTGCTGCCTTTAATGATGAGTTACTATCATTAGAAAAAGGCAGTAATCAGATTGAGAAGCCCCGCATTCATCATATAAATAAAATTATTTTTGAAACTGATAATATGGAAATGCTTAAGCTTGAATATCCTGAAGCTTATAACCAAAGTTATGATGGATTTCCAACTATTGAAATTTATTATGATAATTTATCAACGCCGTACTCATTTGGTGCTGATTGTATTGCAGAGAGTATGGCATATCTTTGTGAACGCATATTATGTAACAGCGTAAAAAGAGTGAATGAATTACCATATAATGCGTGTGACTTAGTTTGCGAATACTTTTTCCCTGATCTCCACATTTCTCCAGTAATAATGATCGCTATCTGCGAGCTTGCACTTATGCATGAGAACAGTGGTGTTATGTTTTATAATATACTTAAGCTGATGAACGATAATCGAAAGAGCTTTAAAAAGGTTGAAGAATTTGAACAATACTTCATTGCAAATGTGTACCATCTATTTGCAGGCATTGATGAAAAAATAAGCAAAGTTGAAGAAAGTCTTGATTTTCTATATCCAACAGATATTCCTCTAACTGAAAGTGAAATATCACATATTAATGGAGAAATGAAAAAGCGTATAAAAACTGGACTTGAATATCGAAAAAGCAAAGGATTATTCATTTCAAAGGCAATTGAGTACAAAAACACAACAGCTATAGAAAAACTGTTTACTCTGCTCGGAGTCCCATTGTTGATAGACAAGAATGATGAACTGTTTGCAGATGTTGCTTTATTTCCTCTATTAGCACCAATAGCTATATTTAACTCCCTATTTTCAGAATCGGAACGCGAACGGTGTTGTTTCTTATATAATTTTTGCAAAAAACAAAGTGTACCAATTTATAATGAAATGTATTGTAGTACTACTCCGTGGAAACAAGTGAATGGCGAAAATTTATGCCCCTATGCTATTTATATTTACAGATATGGACTTAATCCTGATTTGTTCAAATTTCATTAACAGCAAAAGGCAACGTGACTCCAGACTTCACGTTGCCTTTAATTATCCTATTCATTTTCAATTACTATCCTTGCGCCCGACTTGAATTGGAATTCCAGATAAGTCTCGCCTACACGAACTCCCTCCAGCAGCTTCTTCGCCAGAGCCTCATCAAACTCCGTGATGGCTCTCGGCTGAGAATCGATGAAATTAGCCAGTTCCCGGATTCGCTTCTTTCGCTCGTTCTTGGCAGCTTCATCCATGTTTGTCTGCTCCTGCAATTCCCGCAGCCGGAGTATCTCCTCGGAAAGGTCATCGTAGTTCGTGCCGCTTTCCGTCAGGTCGATCAGCTCCTGCTGCAATTGCCGCATCCTATCCGCGAGGGCTTCCACTGACTGCGGATTGGCAAGGCTGATCGCTGTTTTCAGATTGCTTTTCAGCTTTTTCAGGTATTCGTCACTGTTGCCGAGCATCTCATTGATTGCCTCAACAAACGCCTCCTGCAAGGTATCCTCGCTGACCGTCCGTGCCATGCAGCGTGTCCTGTCCTCCAGTCTGGTCTTGCACCGCCAGACGATTGTTTTCTTGCCCCGGTTGTTCCAGTGCAGCCTGCGGAAATGCTCACCGCAGCACTCGCAGGTCACCATGTGCGAGAAGGCGTGGTTTGCACTGAATCCCTGCCTCCTTCCGTTCATATCACGCTCGGACGACCGCCGTGCCATTTCCTCCTGCACGCTCATGAATAAATCCTTCGGGATGATCGCTTCATGGTCGTCCTCAATATAGTACTGGTCGTAATACGCTTAGGGAACTCGCCATTTCCCAATTAAAAGATGCCGATACCCCAGAAAAACACCGAAACTGCGTTATCCCTTTTGGAGAAAGGCAGCTTTTTACTTGTGTTTTGACATTTGCCGACTTCAATATGTTCAATAAAGTCAGCCAATACCTGCGGAGTGAGTTCTGTAACGGCATCATACTTTTCGATTGCCTGCATAAACAGTTTGACCTTGTTGACAGACTCATTTTTCTCATGAAGTTTTCCTATGAGTTCTGCAACTAATGCGTTAAGCTGTTCTTTTTCTTCATCGTAAGTCCTTTTCAAACTTGCAAACAGCGAGCCGTCTATTTCACCTCTGACCTTTGCCTCAAACAAACCTTGAATGTACTTATCGATTTCCGTAATGCGAAGCTGAGATTTTTCAAGCTCCGCTAAAACAACCGCTTTGCAGTCATCAGACCTCTTCTCAACACGTTTCTGAATGGCCTTGTAGAATTCATCGGGATTGGCATTTGCCTTATAGATCACTCTCTGAATTGCCTGTAAGACCTCGGTTTCAAGATATTTCTCAGGAACACCATGGAAGTAACACCCTTTGCTTTTCCTGTAAGTTGTACACTCATAGCAATAAAGAGCATTTTCACTTTTTGTCCCACATCTTCTGCCGTGCATTCTTGCGTGACAGTCCATACAATACAGATAATCACCAAAAAGATACTTATGTGGTCTTGACGGATGACGTATTGTCTTTTCACGTCTATCCTGTGCCATCTGAAACAGTTCACGACTGATAATTGCAGGGTGCGTGTCAGGAAAAATCTTGATCTTGTCACTTTCGTTGTAGATCACAGTCTTATTCTTGTAAGAAGCAATCTGTGTGCGAAAATTGACCGTATCACCGACGTATTCCTGACGCTTAAGAATGGCAGCAATCGTTCCGCTGTTCCACAAATAAATATCCTCAGCAGTAACCGCAATCCCTTTTCGTATTTTCTTGTGATATTCCACTCCAATACGTTTTTCAGCCTGCAACTGTAATGCAATCTGCTTTGTTCCCATTGCATGATGTACATACAGTTCAAATATTTCTCGGACAACTTCTGCAGCTTCCTCATCCACCTGCCAATCCTGTTTGTTCTCATGAGTGTTGTAATACCCATAAGGCAGTTTTGATGTGATATGCTGACCGCTGTTGCCTTTTTGGCGTACCATGGAACGGATCTTCTTTGAAATATCTCTGCTGTACCATTCATTCATCAGATTATTGATCGGCAGTAAATCATTCATTCCTTTGGCAGAATCCACATTATCGCTGATTGCAATAAAGCGAACATCGTACTTTGGAAAGTCAATTTCCACATACTGACCTACCATAAGATAATTTCTGCCCAGTCGGCTCATATCTTTGACGATGACTGTTCCAACCAGTCCGTTTTTGATGTCATTCATCATACGCTGAAAATTTGGACGGTTAAAGTTTGTGCCTGTGTAACCATCATCTGCGTAGTAAGAAAGATTGGTAAAGCCATTGGATTCAGCATAGTTTTTCAGCAATGCTTTCTGGTGTTCAATGCTTCCGCTTTCCGTGTCAATTCCATCATCGAAAGAAAATCTGACATATAAAGCAGTGATTTTCCCTGTCTGCATACTTGTTTCCTCCTATACCGACAGGCTTAAATTTGCTATTTCTATTTTAGCGCAGATCAGAAATAAACGCAACCTATATCTGCTAAAATAAAACTGAGCCAGCTGAGGGAAAAATGATAATAAAAAAGT
>ERZ772870.234-NODE-234-length-66662-cov-6.189770_pt1 | contig 66662 bp, 60 predicted proteins | sample MGYA00511376_ERZ772870 | MGnify/ENA primary metagenome ERZ772870 (study PRJEB29015, sample SAMEA2737719) | human gut metagenome | biome: human gut; feature: human-associated habitat; material: faeces | place: China | collected 2012 ... | reverse complement strand
TCTCTTTTACGATTACATTTGACATAGTCTCACACCTAACCTCCCTCCAGTTGTAAATTTGCGCGGCTGCTGTGCCTTCAGCTGCTTTTTAATCCAATACACAACTGTATGGGTATTTTTAACGACAGGATTTCTCCCATCAACGCACAAGATAGATTATAACACATTTTTCCATTTCGTCAACTACTTTTTGAAATATTTCCGTAGTTTTCAAGGTTATTCTAACATTTTACCAATTTATCAGAAAATACACTGTTTGCCACTATTTCAGCTGGCCCTCCAGAACTTCCTTAACCTTGGCAATGGCATTGTCAATACCGGCCGGATTCTTACCGCCTGCCTGTGCCATGTTTGGACGTCCACCGCCGCCTCCTCCAACTTCGGAAGCAATGGCTTTGATCAGATTGCCGGCATGTGCTCCGTGCTTCATGGCATCATCGGTAGCCATTGCAAGCAGGGATACCTTCCCGCCTACAGCAGAGGCCAGTACAACGACACCCTCACCGATCTTTTCTTTCATCTGGTCACCCAGAGTACGAAGACCGTTCATATCAACCTCCGGTACACTCATAGCCAGTACCTTTACGCCCGCGATTTCCTGAATCTGGCTGTCCACATCACCGGCTGCCTCATTGGCAAGCTTTGTCTTAAGCCTTTCATTCTCTGACTGGAGTGCCCTGATCTCCTCCTGCATAGACTGGATCTTCTTTTCCAGCTTCTCCGGCTCTGCCTTAGCTGCCTTTGCTGCTGCATTCAGCTCCTTCTCAATATTGTCATAATACTTCATAAGTCCTGTAGATGTCAGCGCCTCAATACGGCGTACACCTGCGGCAACGCCGCTTTCAGAAATAATCTTAAAGGATGCGATCACACTGGTATTGGCTACATGAGTACCTCCACAAAGCTCCGTACTAAAGTCACCCATCTTAACGACACGAACCTTATCACCGTACTTCTCCCCAAAGAGTGCCATGGCTCCAGTATTCTTTGCCTCTTCCAGAGTCATCTCCTCAGTCACAACATCCAGACTTGCAGAAATCTGGTCATTTACAATTTCCTCGACCTTTGCGATCTCCTCCGGTGTCATTGCAGAGAAATGAGAGAAGTCAAAACGAAGTCTCTCTGCATCCACATAAGAACCCTTCTGCTCGACATGATTGCCAAGCACCTGACGAAGTGCTTTCTGCAGAAGATGGGTTGCACTGTGGTTCTTGCCGGTATCCAGACGATTCTTTGGACATACCTTTAATGTGGCAGTATCGCCCTTCTTGATCATGCCCTTTGTGACTTTACCGATATGACCGATCTTGCCACCCTGTAAATGAACGGTATCCTCTACAACGAACTCACTGTCTCCCACAAGGATCGTTCCAACATCCGCTTTCTGACCACCCATGGTTGCATAGAACGGAGTCTCCTCTACGATAACCGTACCTGCCTGTCCATCTGTGAGTGCATCCACAAGCTCTGTCTCTGTGGTAAGCACAGTGATCTTAGAATCATGCTCCAGATTATGATATCCTACAAACTTGGAAGTGATCGCCGGATCGATCTGCTGATAAACCGTCTCCTCTGCTCCCATATAGTTTGTCTCTTTTCTCGCTTTACGCGCCTTGTCCTTCTGCTCCTCCATGAACTTCTTAAAACCTTCCTCATCCACGGTACAGCCCTTCTCCTCCAGGATCTCTGTGGTGATGTCCAGAGGGAATCCATAGGTATCATAAAGCTTGAATGCATCGGCACCGGAAAGCTCCTTCTGGCCCTTGACAGCCATAGCCTCCTGCATCTCATTCAGGATTGCAATTCCCTGATCAATCGTCTTGTTGAACTGCTCTTCTTCTTTATTTAATACATTTAAGATAAATTCTTTCTTTTCTTCCAGCTCAGGATAACCGTCCTTTGACTCACTGATCACTGTCTTAGACAGCTCTGCGAGGAATGCTCCGTCAATGCCGAGCTTTCTGCCGTGACGTGCTGCACGACGGATCAGACGCCGAAGTACATAGCCGCGTCCCTCGTTGCTTGGCATAACGCCATCAGAGATCAGGAATGTAGAAGAACGGATATGATCTGTGATCAGACGAATGGAAACATCCTTCTCATCATCTATCTGATACTGTGTATGAGCCATATCACAGATACGGTCACGGATGGCTTTCATGGTATCAATATCAAAAACGGAATCCACATCCTGTACTACAACAGCCAGACGCTCCAGACCCATTCCGGTATCAATGTTCTTATTCTGAAGCTCCTCATATCCGCCATGGCCATCTCCGTTAAACTGTGTAAATACATTGTTCCATACTTCCATGAAACGATCACAGTCACAACCCACCTTACAATCCGGTTTGCCACAGCCGTACTTCTCTCCTCTATCATAGTAGATCTCGGAGCAAGGACCACAAGGGCCGGCACCATGCTCCCAGAAGTTATCACATTCTCCGTTCTCGTCACGGTAAAATCTGGTGATCTTCTCTCCCGGCACACCGATCTCTTTGGTCCAGATATCATATGCCTCCTCGTCCTCTCCGTAGATGGACGGATATAATCTCTCCGGCTCCATGCCAATAACCTTGGTCAGGAACTCCCATGACCATGCAATCGCCTCATGCTTGAAATAATCTCCGAAGGAGAAGTTACCAAGCATCTCAAAAAATGTCAGATGACGTGCTGTCTTTCCGACATTTTCAATATCTCCTGTACGGACGCATTTCTGACAGGTGGTCACTCTGCGCTTTGGCGGAATCTCCTGTCCTGTAAAATACGGCTTCAATGGTGCCATACCCGCATTGATCAGCAAAAGGCTGTTATCATTGTGTGGAACCAGTGAAAAGCTCTTCATCGCCAAATGATCCTTGCTTTCAAAAAACTGTAAATACATTCTTCGAAGCTCATTCACTCCATACTTTTGCATCTTTATCCTCCATTCTGCACATTTCCATGTGCATCCACAAATTGTATGACCGGCCGTTCCAGATTCTATGCCGGCATTGTTTTTTCTTATTCACAATAAAGAAAAAACCCCTAATTTATAATTATAAATTAAGGGTTTGTATCTGTCAATCATTGTTTCCTGTATCGTAAAGATTAAATTTCAACCGATCCGACAGTCAAAATATCAGACATTTTAAATCTCCTGCACTATCCCAGCACTTCCTCGATATGCTCCTGGTTTTTATCCGCCTCCGGATCATCCTTCAGAATGGAGAATGCGATATTGGTGGAGTGATCTGCAATACGCTCCAGACCAGATACCACATCCGTAAAGATCATGCCGGCATGTGCCTGGCATTTATCGCTGGTCAGACGAACAATATGATTGTTCTGAAGCTGGCGCTCCATATCATCAATCTCATTTTCCAGATCAAGGATCTCCTGCAAATGCTCCTCACTGTTGTGACTGAACATATTCAGTGCCAGTGACAGGATCTCGCAGGTATCATCCAGCATATCCTTCAACTCCTGAACGGCTTCCTCAGAGAAAGTAAGCTCCTGATCAATACATGTCTTAGCAAAATCTGCTATATTTTCAGCGTGATCCCCGATACGCTCAATATCATTCACCACATGGAACAGTCCGCCAAGCATCTTTCGGTCTGCCACCGGCAAAGATAAGGTGTTGATCTGTACCAGATAATTGGTAATCTCCGTGTTGAGATAATCAATCGTGATCTCTGTCTGATATACCTCTGCAATAAGGTTTTCATCCTTATGAAGCAAAGCATCCATTGCCTTTTCCATATTTTCCTGTGCAATATTTCCCATACGGACGATCTCACAGATACCGGTTGGTACTGCTGTGGTAGGATTATATACATTGTGTCCGCCGATATAAGCAAGCTCCGGTGCTGTGCTTGCTGCTTCCTCCTCCTGATCCTCTCCCGGGATCAGAATATAGGACAGCTTGATCAAAAGCGGCGACAGGAAGAAGAATACCGCCACCTGAACCACCTTAAACATGGTGTGGGTATTGGCAACCTCTCTCTGAAGGAACACATTGACACCATTCACCATCTGATCCGGCTGTGTACATGTATGCTCTGTCATAATATGAAGCAGATGCTCCACGCCATTACTGCCCAGCACAAGTGCGATAAACATCAGAACAGATCCCAGCACATTGAAGGATAAGTGAAGGCAGGCTGCTCTTTTGGCCATCTTGTTTCCGGAAAGACTGGTAAGTACCGCAGAAATACAGGCTCCGATATTACATCCAAGAATCATAAAGAATACATGGTGTATATCCACAACACCCTGTCCACAGAGAGCGATCAGAATACCAACCGTCGCTGACGAACTCTGCAGAATGGATGTAACTGCAAATCCAAAAAATACACATAAAAACGGATTCGATAACTGTCCCAGTGTCGAGGTAACCAACGGCGCATCCTTGACGATACCCACAGCAGAGGACATGGTTCCCATACCAATAAACAGGATACCGAAGCCTACGATCACCTCACCAAACTTCTTAACCATAGGATGCTGCATAAACATCACCATGATCACACCGACTAAAAGAATTACCGGCGCATATTTAGACATATCCAGAGACAGAAGCTGGCCGGTTACTGTGGTACCGATATTGGCACCAAAGATCACACCGATCGCCTGAGAAAGATTCATCAGACCGGCATTTACAAAGCTGACTACCATAACAGTTGCTGCATTGGACGACTGGATCACTCCGGTAAAGATAATACCCACGATCAACGCGGAAAACCTCGTCTTTGTCAATGTCTCCAAGATGCCGCGCATCTTGTCGCCGGCTACCTTCTGAAGACCATCACCCATCAGTTTCATTCCGTAAAGGAACATGCCGAGTCCGGCAATGACATTCAATATCGCTGTAGAATACTCTGCACTCATCTTTTGACCTCTCTCTCTGTACAATCTCCCCGGCCATGGATTTTATTTTTGGCCTGTACACATTTTTTTTCACACATTATTTTTCCCTTAACTATGTTAAACGATTCTTACAAAAGATACAAGCAGATTTTACATATTTTACATATTTTTTACACAGCGTTTTCATTTTCCATCGTTTGATTATCCCTTTAAAATATGATACCATTCGTTTAAACATATCTTCGGGAGGAACAAACATGCTGTCATTTCACTTAACACCCGACTCCGGGACACCCCTTTATAATCAAATTTATGAACAGATCCGGACACGTATCCTGCAGGGAGAACTGCCGGCATCTGCCAAGCTGCCCTCAACCCGCAGTCTCGCCGCTAATCTGGGAGTCAGCAGAAATACCATCGATACAGCCTATTACCAGCTTCAGTCAGAGGGGTATATCGACTCCGCTCCCAAAAGCGGCTTTTACGTCTGTGATATCAATCCGGCAGACTACCGGAATCAGCCGGAGGAACCGGCTGCAGAAGCTGCCGCATTATCCGTAAGCACTCCGTCAGTCACAGCTTCCCATTCCCCAAACTTTCTTTATGATTTTAATCCGGATCACATTGATATCAGTCATTTTCCTTTTTCTGTCTGGAGACGCCTCTCCAGACAGGTTCTGACCGAGGAACAGTCCCTTTTTCTACTGGGAGATAATAACGGGGATCCCTCTCTGCGTGATGCTATCTGCAGCTATGTACGGCTTTCCCGACAAGTTTCCTGTAAACCGGATCAGATTGTGATAGGTGCCGGTGTAGATTATCTTCTGCAGATGCTGTCACTGGTGTTTCGTTCTCTCCAAATGAACCACATCACACTGGAATCTCCTGGATATACCCAGGCAGCACATATTTTCCACAATAATGGGCTGACCATTTCTCCCGGCACACTGGACAAAAACGGACTGACGACAGATTCTATCTCTCCTTCCAGCTCCCTTGTCTATGTCACACCATCCCATCAGTTTCCTATGGGAGCCGTCATGCCATACGGACGCCGGCTGGAGCTGCTTGGCTGGGCAAAGTCAGCACCGGACCGTTATATCATTGAGGATGATCATGACAGCGAGTTTCGTTACCGTGGTAAGCCGATTCCCGCTATGCAGGGTATGGACAGCCGGCGAGTTATTTACATCGGTACCTTTTCTAAAGCAATCGCACCGGCGATCCGCGTGGGCTACATGATCCTTCCTCCCGACCTGATGAAACAGTACCGTCTGATCTGCGGTCACTACTCCTGTACAGTATCCCGTGTGGATCAGGCGATCCTGACCCGTTTTATCCGGGACGGATATTTTGAAAAGCATGTAAACCGTATGCGAAAGCTCTACCGCAGCAAACACGATCTGGTGCTTGACTGCCTGCAGCCACTGATCCAAAAGTACCATTTAAAGCTTCAAGGCGAGCACGCCGGAATGCATGTCACAATCTGTCTGCCGGACGATATCTCCGAGTCAAAGCTGATCCAAAATGCCCGCTGTCATGGGATCCACCTGTATGGCATCCGGGATCATTATCTGCCGGATCATATTCCTGACCATCCGGAGGAGGCGATCCTGCTTGGCTATGCCGGTCTCAACGAGGACGAGATCAAAAAAGGCATCCGTCAGTTGACGGACACCCATATCTTTTCTGCCTTTTCCTTATCCCGTGATATCTGAGCCTTCAGCTCGTCCAGACTGTCAAACCGCTGTTCCGGCCGCAGAAAATCAAGAAAATAAACCGTCATCTGCTTTCCATACAGATTTCCTTCAAAATCTAACAGCGTTGTCTCCACGTTAGCTCGGTCTGCACCAATCGTCGGCTTGACACCAACATTGGTCACTCCGCCATATGTCTTACCCTCTACCTCTACCCTCGTGGCATAAACACCATATACCGGTAAAAGCTTCTGTTCTCCCGGAAGCAGATTGGCTGTGGGCATTCCAATAGTTCTTCCCAGTGCATTTCCATGCACTACTTCTCCACGGACAAAATAAGGATCTCCTAAAAGACAGTTTGCCTTCTCAATTCTTCCCTGGGCAAGCTCTCTGCGGATCCTTGTACTGCTGATCACCTCTCCGTCTTCCTTTATCTTCGGAAATACACAGAGTTCATAACCATACAGCGGCGCATACTCTGACAGCATACCCACATCTCCCCGCCGTTCCTTTCCAAAGTGGAAATCCTCTCCGACGCAGATCAGCTTTGCGTCCATCCGTTCCACCAGCATCTCCCGGATAAATGTCTCCGGAGTCATGGATCTGGTTTCCTCGCTGAACGGAAATAATACCTCCCGCTCCACGCCCAGACGCTCCAGCAGACTTCTTTTTTCTTCTTCCAGATAAATCTGCTTCCCTTTCAGAATGCCATCAAAGGTAAACACCGTTGCATGAAGCTCCGGATGCTCCAGGATCCTGTCCAGCAAAAGGCGATGTCCCCGGTGAAAACCATCAAATTTTCCCAGAGACACCGCACTGTTTTTTATTTTAAAATCAAGACCTTTTATGATTTCCATAATAATCTGTCCCTTTCACCGCTTTTAAAACATCTTGCGTACCCGAAGATCTCTGTCCCCTTTTTGGTACACTGCCTTAAAGCAGCCATTTTCGTCATATACCAGAAACTCCTGTCCTTCCGTCAGGTCCCGAATGCCGGTCGTATTGACTCTTTCCGGATAGTCCTGTAAAAAGAACTCCAGCAATGGATTTCCATTGGAGAGCTTCGCCGCAAATTCATCTCTGATCTGAAATGCCGGATATTCCTGAAAAAGTGCATCCACCGAAAGGATCTGCTGCTCCAGCTCATTCTGCTTCATCAACACTTCGATCTGCTCCAATGTCAAGGCGTTTTCCAGTGTAAAGACACCCACCCGTGTCCTCTGCAAAGACTCCATCGCTCCAAAACAACCAAGCTTCTCTCCGATATCATGACACAGCGTCCGGATATATGTGCCCTTGGAGCAGGTGACATCCATGGTAAACAATCCCTCCATCTGCCGGTATTCGATCAGGTTGATTGAATGGATCCGGATGGGACGTGGCTTTCTCTCCACAGTCTTTCCCTCACGGGCAAGCTCATAGAGCTTTTTGCCGTTGATCTTCAGTGCCGAATACATCGGCGGAACCTGCAGCTGGTCTCCAATAAAGCTCTCCAGCACCTCTTTCAGGCGTTCCTGTGTCACCCGGGAAAAATCACCCCTTTGCAGAATCTGTCCTGTCATATCCTGTGTGTCTGTACTTACCCCCAGACGACATACTGCCCGGTATGTTTTGTCCTTGTTGGTCAGAAGATCACATACCTTCGTTGCTTTCCCCAGACAAACCGGAAGCACACCGACCGCCTGCGGATCCAGTGTGCCTGTATGACCGATTTTTTTCTGATGAAGAATTCCCCGCAGCTTGGCTACCACGTCATGGGATGTAAACCCCTTTTCCTTATAAACATTGATAATGCCATCCATCTCGTTTTCTCCTCTATGAGACTCATGCTTTTATGTGCCGTCCAAATCCGGAACGCTCTTCAGTTCTATTCCATCTGAAACTCAATATGTTCCGTAATGTTATTAACCACATCATGCAGTGACCCCCGCATGGTACAGCCGGCAGCCTTGACATGACCGCCCCCACCAAAATAAACAGCAATCTTGCTGACATCTACAAATGTATTGGAACGCATACTGACCTTATACTGCTGGTCATCGATCTCCTGCAGCAGAAGTGCCACCTCTACACCCTTCGTCACACGAAGCTGGTCAATGATACCTTCAATATCCTCCGTCTGCGCCCCATAAAACTCCAGCATTCTTCTGGTGACCGTGGCAACGATCACCCTGCCCTCCATCAGGCGCATACTGGTGAGAAGTGTTCTGCCCAAAAGCTGTGTCTGGGTATATGTTCTCTGATAAAAACATTCATCAATATATTTCCAAAACGGAACTCCCTTTTCCATCAGACTGCCTGCAATCTCCATCGTCTTTTTGGAGGTATTGGAATAACGGAAAACTCCGGTATCCATAATGATACCAATATAAATCGCCTCTGCGATCCGGGTATCGATCAGCTCCTCCTCCATCAGTCCGTAAAGCACCTCACAGGCAGAACTGCTGCCTGCTTCCACAAAATTCTCTCTGGCATACCCCAGATTACTGACATGATGATCAATACATGCAGTACGTCCGGCTGTATCAAAAAGGCGTTCAGCCTCTCCCAGCCGGTCTTTACTACTGCTGTCCAGCGACAAGAACAGATCCACCGGTCCCTCCGGAAGCTTTTCTACAAATATCGAATGCTCCGGATCCAGAAAACGATACACCTCAGGAACCTTTTCTACATAGGCACTGATCTGTGCCTCCGGATAAATCTTTTTCAGATACAGATAGGCAGCGGCAGCGGCTCCAACGCAATCACCATCCGGGCGGAGATGTCCTGCAATAAGAATTGTTTTTGCTCCCTGTGCAATTTCTCTTAATCCTGTCATCTGATAACCCGCCTTCCTGCTTTTACTGTTCTTCCTCTTTCTTTAATTCGTCAATCCTCTTTGACATATTGATACCATATTCAATGGAATCATCCATCACAAAGGTAAGCTCCGGTGTATTACGGAGATTCAGCTGCTTCGCAAGCTGTGAACGGATATGGGAGGAAGCACTGAGAAGCCCCTGATGGGTCTTCTCTCTGTCCTCATCATTTCCAAGAACACTTACAAATACCTTTGCAAATTTCAGATCCGGAGTTACCTCTACGGAAATCACAGAGGTCATAGGATGAATTCTCGGATCCTTGATATCCTGAGCAATGATCTTGCTCAGAACTCTCTGTACCTCCCCGTTCATACGGGAATATTTAATACTGTTTTTTTTCATATATAACTCCATTCCGCCTTATTCCGGCGTTCTTTCAATCTATCTCGGCACCTCAACCATAATATAAGCCTCGATCTGGTCGCCCTCCTGAAGGTCATTGAAATCCTGGGCAACGATACCACACTCATATCCGGCTGCTACTTCTTTGACATCATCCTTGAAACGCTTCAGTGATGCCATCTCACCCTCAAAGATCAGCTCGCCCTCACGGGTAATCCGAATCTTGCTGCCTCTCTCAATCTTACCATCCAGAACATAGCTTCCTGCGATCGTACCAACACCGGATGCCTTGAATGTCTGACGTACCTCCAGATGCGCAATGACTTTCTCCTCGTACTCCGGATCCAGCATACCCTTCATAGCAGCTTCCACATCCTCGATCGCATCGTAAATGACACGATACAGACGAACATCAACCTTCTCACGGTCTGCAATATCCTTTGCCGTATTGTCCGGACGTACATTAAATCCAATAATGATCGCATTGGATGCACTTGCCAGGCTGACATCAGACTCATTGATAGCACCAACACCGGCATGGATCACACGGACTGCCACCTCTTCATTGGAAAGCTTTAACAGACTCTGCTTTACTGCCTCTACAGAACCCTGAACATCAGCTTTAACAATGATATTGAGCTCTTTGATATTACCTGCCTGAATCTGAGAGAACAAACCATCCAGCGTAAGCTTCGCCTTGGTATCATCCAGAAGCTTCTCTCTGCCCTGAGCCACATAAGTCTCTGCAATATTACGTGCTTCTTTATCATTCTCCGTTGCCATAAAGATCTCACCGGCATCCGGAACATCATGAAGGCCAAGAATCTCTACAGGTGTAGAAGGAAGTGCTTCTTTCACACGTCTTCCACGGTCATCCATCATGGCACGGATCTTACCATATGCAGCACCAACTGCGATGTTATCACCTACATGAAGAGTACCCTTCTGTACCAGGATTGTCGCAACAGGACCACGTCCCTTGTCTAACTTCGCCTCAATGACAACACCTCTTGCCAGACGGTCCGGATTTGCCTTAAGCTCCTCTACCTCTGCTGTCAGAATGATCATCTCCAGAAGCTGGTCGATCCCCTCTCCGGTATGTGCGGACACCGGTACAAATACGGTATCTCCGCCCCAGTCCTCAGCGATAAGCTCATACTCTACCAACTCCTGTTTTACACGCTCTACATTGGCACTTGGCTTATCAATCTTGTTCACTGCTACAATGATCTGTACACCTGCTGCCTTGGCATGGTTGATCGCTTCTACGGTCTGTGGCATAACACCATCATCCGCAGCAACAACAAGGATTGCAATATCTGTAGCCTGTGCACCACGCATACGCATAGAAGTAAATGCCTCGTGTCCCGGAGTATCCAGGAATGTGATCTTCTCTCCATTGATCTCTGTGACATACGCACCGATATGCTGTGTGATTCCACCTGCCTCGCGGGAGGTTACATTTGTCTCACGGATTGCATCCAGAAGGGATGTTTTACCGTGATCAACGTGTCCCATAACGCAGACAACCGGTGGTCTCTTCTTCATCAATGACTCGTCTTCCTCATCCTCCTTAAGAAGCTCTGCAACAAGATCCACTTTCTCCTCCATCTCAGCGATGCAGTTGTACTCCAGTGCAATCTCCTCTGCCTCTTCATAAGTGATCTGATGATTCAGTGTAACAACCTCTCCACGCATAAAAAGATTCTTGATCACAGTAGATGCCTGCACCTTCATAATGTCAGCAAGCTCTTTGATCGTCATCTTCTCCGGGAGAACGATATTGCGAATGCCATCCTCCGGCTCTTCCAGCTTCACAACCGGCTCCGGCTTAATAAATGCACCCTTACGGTTCGGATCCTTCTTTTTATTCTTGCGTCCGCCCGGTCCGTAAAGCGGATTGTACTCCGGCTCTTCTCTGTCACGGTCTTTGCCATGTCTCTGCTTTGCACTTCTGGAGTCGTTCTTGGCTCTCTGTGCTCTGGACTGCTTTACCTCAGGCTTTACTGCATCAATACCGGAGAAGGAATTGCCTCCACGGCCGCCATCACGGCGTCCGCCGTTCTGACCACCTCTGTTATCACGGTTCTGGCCGTTTCCACGATTGTCGCGGTTATAGCCGCCCTGTCCATTTCCGCGGTTCCGGTTGTCACGGTTATCTCTTCCTCCCTGACCATTCCGGTTGTCACGGTTGTAGCCGCCCTGACCATTTCCACGGTTCCGGTTGTCACGGTTATCTCTTCCTCCCTGGCCATTTCCACGGTTATCGCGGTTATCACGGCGTCCACCGTCACGACGGTCACGGTTATTGTCACGGTTATCTCTTCCTCCCTGACCGTTTCCACGGTTATCGCGATTGTCACGGCGGTTATCCTGGGATGGACGATTTTCGGAAGCAGGCTTTTTCTCCGGTGCCTTCTGCGCCGCAGGAGCTTTTTCTTCTTTCTTTGGCTCCTCCTTCTTCACTTCTTCCTTCTTTTCTTCTTTTGGAACAGTTTCCGGCTTCGCTTCCTTCTTTTCTGTCTCTTTCTCTGCTGTCTTTTCCTTCACCGGTGCTTCCTCCACAGGCTTTGCCTTCTGCTCTGTTTTCTCTTCTGTCTTCGCAGCCTCCGTTTTCTTTTCCTTCGGCTCTTTCTTTTCTTTTGTTTCCTTCTTCTCAACCGGCTCTGCCTTTACGGGCTCCTCTGCCACCTTTGCAGGCTCTGCCTTTTTGTTCTGAAATTTATTCAGAAGAAATTTGATCGCATCATCCTCGATGCTGCTCTGGGCACTTTTCACCTGAAATCCATTTTCCTGAAGAAGCTTGATCAGATCCTTGCTCTTCAGATCAGGAAATGCTCCCTGCAGACTTCTTGAAATCTCATATATCTTCATCTTTGCCATATACTACTACGACCTCCTAATCCATTTTCTTCATTATTGCCTGTGCAAAACCATTATCTACAACTGCCAGTGATGCTCTGAATTCCTTTCCCATGGCATGCCCAAGATAATCTTTTGCAGCATGGATGCGAAGGGGCACCTTATAAAACTCACACATGTTCCGGAATTTCTTTTGCGTATTTTCCGAAGCATCCTCCGCTAAGATAACCAATGCAGCTTCGCCTGTCTTTACCGCCTTCTCCGTCATAAACTCACCACTTACGACCTTGCCGGCTTTCTGCGCCAATCCGATCAGATTTAACACCTTATCCTTCTGCAATGTTATCCATCTCCTTTTCCAGTTCCTCATATATTTCATCCGGAATAACCGTCTTCAGGGAGCGTTCCAGTGATTTCCGTCTGCGCGCCTGGCGAAGACATTCCGTAGAATTACATATATATGCACCACGTCCGTTTTTCTTGCCTGTCAGATCGATCATAATCTGATCCTCCGGAGTTTTTATGATGCGTACCAGTTCCTTTTTCTCTTTTCTCTCACCGCATCCGGTGCATTGACGCAGCGGCACCTTACGGGGACGGACACTATTTTTTTCTCCCATGGACTCACTTCCTTTTCTGATTATTCCTGCTTAATATCAATCTTGTATCCAGTCAGCTTTGCTGCAAGTCTCGCATTCTGGCCCTCTTTGCCGATCGCAAGGGAAAGCTGATTCTCCGGCACAATAACTCTGGCAGTCTTTTCCTCCTCATCGGCTGTGACGGAAATAACCTTTGCCGGACTCAGTGCATTCTCGATCAGTACAGCCGGATCATCACTCCAGGTAATGATATCGATCTTCTCACCACGAAGCTCATCTACGATCGCATTGACGCGGTCTCCGTTAATACCAACACATGCACCCACCGGATCTACATTCGAATCCTCGGTATATACTGCGATCTTTGTTCTGGAGCCTGCCTCTCTGGCAATGCTCTTGATCTCTACAATACCGTCCTGAAGCTCTGTTACCTCTTCCTCAAAAAGACGCTTTACAAACTCCGGATGTGTTCTGGAAACCGTAATACGTGGTCCCTTTGTGGTATCCTTTACCTCAACCACATATAGCTTGATATGCTCCGTTGGCTTAAAGTGCTCTCCAGGCACCTGCTCACTCTCCATCAGGATTGCATCCACCTTACCCAGGTTAATACAAACATTATTGCCACTGTAACGCTGAACGATACCGGTGATCACCTCACGCTCCTTCTCAAGGTACTGTGTATATAATACCTTTCTCTCTTCCTCGCGGATCTTCTGTACCACAACCTGCTTTGCCTTCTGCGCGGCAATTCTGCCGAAGTTTTTCGGAATAACCTCTGTAGATACAGTCTCGCCAACCTCTACATTGCCATACTTCAAAGCAGCCTCTGTCTTGCCGATCTGTGAGGTCGGATCCTCTAAAAGATCATCCTCAACCACCTCATAATCTGCAAATACCTTGATCTCTCCTGTATCGCGGTTGATGGATACACGAATATTGTCCGCCTTGCTCTCAAACTGATTCTTGCAGGCAGCCACCAGAGAATTCTCAATTGCTTCGAGAATAATATCCTTGCTGATCTGTTTTTCCTTTTCGATCGCCTCTAATGCTTCAATAAGCTCTGTGCGGTCTGACTTTGTTGATTTACTCTTTCTTGCAGCCATTTTTATCTCCTCCTAAATATAAGTCTTCAAAACTTGTATTCACTAAAAATTAATGGTTAGCTTCACCGACGAAATGTCTTTCCTCATAATCTCATACTCAGGTGAAAACTCTGTCTCCAGGGTAATAGTATCCTGTGTATATGCCAGCAATACACCGGTAAGCTCCTTTACGGAAATTTCCTTACCATTTCTTCCTACCGGAAGCTTTCTTCCCTGATAAAAATGAACATCAACCTCTTCTCCGATGCTCCGTTTGAAGTCTTTGTCCTTTTTGAGCTGACGCCCCAGTCCCGGCGAGCTGACTTCCAGCACATAAGCCTCTGATATGAAATCATCCTGATCCATCATATCGCTCCATGCGCGATTTACCAATTCGCAGTCATCAAGGGTAATTCCACCCTCTTTGTCCACATAAGCACGCAGATACCACTGACCAGCTTCCTTGACATACTCCACGTCAACCAGTTCAAAGCCGTTTTCTTCCATCAATGGCTCCAGCATTTTCTCAGCCCGTGCCTCGTACTCCTCACGTTTCGTCAAATGCATAACCTCTTTTCCACTCCGGGGGCATGATAATCTTATAAACGACTGCCCTCGTTCCAAAACGAAAGAGTGGACCGCGCAGTCCACTCTTCATAATTTACAGTATCACAATGACGATAATAGCACTACACCCTTGGAAAATCAAGGGGTTTTGCGTATTTTTTACCAAATTTCGTTATTTTTTTACGATTTTTCCTCCATAATCGGTGCAATCCTTGTCTCGTAGCCGCTTTCATACAGATTTTGTTCGGCTCTGCGAACCTCCGTTAGTGATGGATACATTCCCTGACACACCACATAATACCGACCCCGTTTTTCTATAAAGGATTCAAAGCCATCCTCCTGTAAAAGAGCGGCCAGATCCTTTGCATTATCTTCGTGGGCAAACATTCCGGTCTCGATCGTATAGCTTTCTGCCTCCTCGGTAGCCCGCACATCCCTGTCGGTTTCCTGCAACGTCTGAAGGATCCCGTCTGCAATAGCCTGTGCCACCTCCGGAAATTTTGCATCCAAAAGCGCATTATCCCGTTCTGTATTAATAAATCCTACTTCCACCAGCCCCGCAGGCATATTGGACTCCCGGATCACCGGCAGATCCCGGCGGACCGATATCCCCAGATTGGTAAAGCCCACCTTCTCCAGCTCATTATTAATATTTTGGGCCAGCAGACGACGGGGACCGTTGTCCGCATACACCAGCGTCTGCACCCCCGAATATTGATTCGGAGACGGACTGGAATTTCTGTGAAAGGAAATAAACAGATCCGATCCATTTTCATTGGCGATCGCCGCCTTTCTCTGTGGTGTCTGATAGATATCCTCCGTCCGGGTATATCTCACATCCACGCCGCTGTTCTGCAGAATATTTCCCACTGCCAGTGCCAGGTTCAGATTATCGTCCTTTTCCTTCCGTCCCTGATCGGAAGCACCGTTGTCATAGCCCCCGTGACCGGCATCTAATGTTACCACTGCCATAGTCTTCCTCCCTTTGCTGTATTTATATTAAGAAGTCTTCTCCTACTATGACTATGCAAAAGAGTGGAATTGGTGCGGGAAATTGTCAAACATTCCCTTGAAACGCCCCCCAATATATCGTATAATCGTAATGTTTGGACAATTTTTGTAATCGAACAATTTGAATATCTCAGAGGAATAGTACGAAAATACTACTTACTCAGAAATGGAGAATAAAATGTCAGAAAATGATTTAAGAAAACAAATTGAAAAACGAAGAACCTTTGCGATCATATCCCACCCGGATGCTGGAAAGACGACACTGACAGAGAAGTTTCTGTTATACGGAGGTGCCATCAATACCGCCGGTTCTGTAAAGGGAAAGGCAAACTCCAAATATGCCGTATCGGACTGGATGGAGATTGAGAAGGAGCGTGGTATCTCTGTTACTTCTTCCGTTTTGCAGTTTAATTATAATGATTATTGTATCAATATTCTTGACACTCCGGGCCACCAGGACTTTTCCGAGGATACCTACCGTACCCTGATGGCTGCAGATTCTGCGGTCATGGTGATCGATGCGTCCAAGGGTGTTGAGGCACAGACGATCAAGCTGTTCAAGGTCTGCGTTATGCGTCATATTCCGATCTTCACCTTTATCAACAAAATGGACCGGGATGCCAGGGATTCTTTCGAACTTCTGGACGATATCGAAACGGTACTGGGCATCCGCACCTGTCCGGTCAACTGGCCGATCGGCTCCGGTAAGCGTTTTAAGGGAATTTATGACAGGGATGCCAAAACTGTCCGTTCCTTCCAGTCCGTTGCCACCGGCGGAGCCAAAGCTGCTGCTGAAACAGATTATGCCATTGATGATCCGGCACTTAAAGAGCTTGCCGGAGAAGATCTATATGATCAGCTTCTGGAGGAGATCGAGCTTCTGGATGGTGCCAGTGATCCGCTGGATCTGGAGCAGGTACAAAAGGGAGAGCTCTCTCCGGTATTTTTCGGATCGGCTCTGACGACCTTTGGTGTAGAAACTTTTCTGAATTATTTCCTGCAGATGACGACACCTCCTCTGCCACGCCACTCCAATGAGGGGGATATTGATCCGGTCACCTCCCCATTCTCTGCCTTTGTCTTTAAGATTCAGGCAAATATGAACAAGGCACACCGGGATCGTATTGCATTTATGCGAATCTGCTCCGGCAAGTTTGAGGCAGACCATGATGTCTACCATGTACAGAGCGGCCGCAAATTAAAGCTTTCCCAGCCTCAGCAGATCATGGCACAGGACCGCCAGGTTATATCCGAGGCATACGCCGGAGATGTGATCGGTGTATTTGATCCGGGTATTTTCTCCATCGGTGACACGATTACTATGCCGGGCAGCAAGTTTGAATATGAGGGAATCCCGACCTTCGCGCCGGAGCATTTCTGCCGCGTGGTACAGCTCAATTCCATGAAAAGAAAGCAGTTTGTCAAAGGAATCACCCAGATTGCCCAGGAGGGTGCGATCCAGATCTTTCAGGAGTTTACAGCCGGAATGTCTGAGATCATCGTAGGTGTTGTTGGCGTTCTCCAGTTCGACGTATTAAAATACCGTCTGGAAAATGAATATGGCTGTGAGATCCGCCTGGAATCCCTCCCATATGAGTATATCCGCTGGGTTGGTGACCCAACAACAGACGTGACAAAGCTGAAACGTATGAACAACGTCAAAGCTGTCAAGGATATGAAGGGCAATCCGCTTCTTTTATTTGTCAATGACTGGATGATCCGGATGGTTCTGGAGGACAATGAGGGTCTGGAGCTTCTGGAATTTAAAAAGAACTAAGTAATATAAACCACAAAACGGGATATGCTGTACGCATATCCCGTTTCTTTTGCCATAAACTTCCAATGATATTTCACTTCGTCCATAAAATCATCTTATCTTTATAGACAGATTACTTTTATCTTGCGGGATTTCTCTCCAATGATCACATAAATCACTGTGTTTCCCTTTTTCTTTCCCTTCACCCGAAATGTCAATCTCTGGCTATTATACTTTCTTCCGGACACTTTTACCTTTTTGCTGACAGCCGTAACACTGACATCATCTGTTGTCTTCATCGATTTATTCTTAGAACGCAGCTTTACTGTTACGGTCTTTGTTTTCCCTTTTTTCAGGACAATCTGCTTCGGTGCAGTGATCTTTTTAATCGGATTTAATGACTCTTCTTCCTCTTCGTCCTCCTCATCATCCTCGTCATCCGGCAGAACGGTATCTTTCTCCTGCCCATTTGGAACAGGTGTCGTGCTGACTGATGGAACACTACTCTGCCCCGGTGTCACATTGGAACCCGGCACTCCCGCCGGAATATTACTCTGCTCCGGTAATGGTGCCACCGTGGAAGCTGGAACCTGTGTCTGTAACGGTGCCACCGTGGAAGCTGGAGCCTGTGTCTGTAACGGTGCCACTGTGGAAATAACAGCTGGTCTAAAACTCGGCTTCAGTAATGGTGTCGCAACAGGCGGAGTTGGTGTACTGCTCTGCTCCGGTAACAGACTTGGTTCTATCTCCTCTTCTGCTGTATCATAAATCTCAATGGTGGCACTTGCACCGAAATCAAGACCAAATCCTAAAAATGTACCACCATTCCACTCTGGAGCCTCAGGAGCCTCTCCATCCTCATACTCAGCAGAAAGATCAATACCGATCTCTGTCTCGCCAAGCTTATAGTCAATTACTACTGTATTCCTCTTCTGAGTGCCAAGAAACTCACCATCTTTAATGTATGAGTTGTTAATGTTACCGGTCTGATCACCAATTGTCCACATACCCTCCCAACAGAAATCCCAGAATTTCAGAGTAGCACCGTCAGTAAGAGATGTCACCTTATATACAGGTCTTTTCATTTTGGCAATCTGATTAGCAATTTCCATTGGGAAGAATGTACGGCTGGAAGTAGCATTTCCATCATCATCCCTCATGTCATCTCCATCGCAACCATAAAAATCAACAACCTCGCCGTTGAGCTTTGTCACAATTTTATCATTGGTTAATCCATTATGACCATCATACTCCCCGGCCGCCGTAAATTCAAATACAAGCTTTTCCACATCAGATGTCGTATCTGCCGTCTGAGCATCCGCACTGCCTGCCGGCAGATTTGCTCCTGTTATGAGCAGAGCAAAAATCAGCATAAATGATACGATTTTCCCTTTCAATCTTTTCCACTTCATATTTTCCCTCCTTATTATTACGTTACATCACGCATTTGAGATTAGCATTAAAATTAAAATGCTGTTAATTTTATTACAATTTTAGTATAACGTATATTGTGCCATTTTTCCAGATTTTTTTAGAACAATTCCATACAAACCTGATTTTGCATCATTCACTCAACAGATATCTCGACTTTTTTTCCACTGCTTCTTAAGCTGTTCCTGACTACAGCCCTTTGATGCCTTTAGTTCAATCAAAATTCCCGGCAAATCTTTTCTCTCCGGTTTCAACTGGATATCATATCTGCCAACCCCGGATTCCCGGTTGGATGAAAAAAATGAACCTCAAATTTTCTTTTGTTATCCAATTACAACTTATCTTCGTTTTATTATTTCACAGCACCTACAATACTTTCCAGTACCCTGTCTTTTTTGAACCAACTCTCTCTATAATATAACCATTGTCTCTTAAAAATGATATATTCTTTTCCACTGCGGTCTCACTCACACCTAATATGTTATGAAGTTCTGCAGTTGTAATATTCGGGTTGTCCCTCATTTCTGAAATAATTTTTTGCCTTCTTGAATTTAATGGCCTTTTATCCCCAACCTTTTTCCCAACTTTATTCCCAACTGAACTAATTATAACATGTTGGGAATAAAAATAAAAAATATCCTTCCGCGATAATTTTCTGTAACTTATATTTTTACAAGAAAAAGGAGCTGCACATTTCAGGAAAATACCAAAGATAGCATATATTTCAAGATAACACTCCAGATAGAATATTCGGTTAATTTGTATCCTCCAAACATATACTGCAGCATATAACCGTCATCCTGTCCACTGCCCTTGATCCATCCCACATAAAACCACAATACTGCCGCAACCAACAAAATGCCGCAAAATAACCGGATTTTCAAAAAGCCTGTCGTTCCTCCGGTTACCCTCTGATTATTTCCGGCAGAACAAGCAAGCGTATATAATGCAAGAAGTAAGATACCGGAAAGTACCGCAACTCCATACCATTCCCCCGGATAATATGTAAATATATCTCCGCCGCCGGAATATATGTGACGAAGGCACCGGGTCGATACCGCGATTATCAAAAAATAGAAAACGGCTCCCCATCCCCGGATACATCCTGTATATTTACGACTTTTGTCAGATTTCCATAAAGCAACCGCATCTGCAATTCCCAGAACAAGTAAAAGAATATCTATGAAGCATATAACTCCTAATGAAATCACCAGTGCCAGTACGAAAGGATTCGAAGCAGCATTTCGAATGCACCAGCCAAATATCTTTACTCCGTTCATTATTTTTTCGTCGTAAACGACTCCATTGTGTCTTTCCCGGAGTATTGTCAAACGAAACATGTCCAGTAACAATAACGGATATACAATCCAAATAAAATAATAAAATGTCTTTCTTATCTTGTTCACCAGACCCCTCCCCAAAAAAAGAACATGAATCCTGATATTTCACTGATCAGAAATTCATGTTCTCTTTCTCAAGCATCACAAAATATAATTTTATTAAACATCCACCCTATGCCCGTTCTATTCTTCCGTTGCATCCTCTTCTGTCTGGATATGCTCGGTAAAATACTCTTCTGCGATCATCTCCAGATAAGCAGCATCCTCCTCCGGATACTGTTTCATCAGATCACTGCGGATATGTGCCATGATCACCAGATCATTCTCCGCCTGGGATACCTCTGGATTCGCCCATTTCTGCACGATCTCCTGTGTCAGGTTCTCTGCCATCCACTCCTTGATCCTGCGGGTCTTTTCCTGCTCCACCGGAATTTCTGTCTTGATCCTTGCTGACTTCACAACGGATACCACACCGCCGATCAGGAACAACAGGAACATAATCGCCAGACCGCTCAGCACAACAATATTATAATTGATTGGAATCACATCTAATTTGCATAACAGCAGATATGCCTCTCCAATGATACCGAATATAATAAATGTAAGACCGGAAAACAACATATCCTTGTACGCATCTTCCTTCTTCACATACTCTTTGGCAGACTCGTACAAAATATCTCTGGCAGTATCATCCTCATCCTCGGCGTCTCCCAGATCAATATCACCATGATCCTCGGCAAATGGATTATAATTTGGATCTGCCGAATCCTCCTCGGCATCCCAGTCATACTCCTCTGCTTCATCAGATACTTCTTCTGATGACTCTTCCTTCGGACTCTCCTCATCCTCGCCGGATACTGCTTCCTGATCCTCTGTATCGTTCTCTTCCTCGTCAGACGCCTCCTGCTCTACGGCCGCTTCTGCTTCCAGACGTTTTCTTTCCTTTTCCTGCTCCAGATCCTCCTCGGCTGCAGTCAGAAATCCCTCAAAAAGGCGTTCTGCTTTCTTTGCCATCTTTTCCGGAACAGTTACTTTATAGCTCTCTGTCTCCTCATCGTACTGCTTAACTGCACCTTTCACCTTGGAATACTCCAGATAACCAACAAAACGGTCTGCCATCTTCTCATCCTTCAGATTGCAGATATCAACCGTCTCAAACTCCTCTGCCGTTCCTTCTACCAACGGAGTTCCACAGTCTGCACAGACGGTGATCCCATCTCTGTATTCTGTCTTACATTTTGGACACCACATAATTACGTCCTCCTCTTATTATTCTATGTATTTATATACATATTTCATCTTTTCTATGGTAGCATACACCATATCAAAACTCAAGTTTTCCGGCATTCTTTCACAAAGTCTTCACATCCCTCACCGGATAAACCGTACCACGCAATAGACCTGGCCCTCCGGATCCTGCAATACCACCAGATACCCGTCCTCCATCTCATAACGCATTGGCTGGATCATATCCCCCAGCTTTGCCTGACGACGGTACTCTGCCCGCATCTCCCTGACCGGAAAATCATCCGGCAGATATGCCGTTGCCATGCGGACATACTGACCATTATTTACATGATGATTTGTGTCCAGATGATACTCCTGTACCTGAAAACCTTTTTGCTGCTGTCCCCCTTCCTTGGGAACCGCAATCTTACGGGAAACCTTTTCCATAGGAAGAGGCTCCTCGATTCCATAAAGCTCAATATCCTCCGGCTGCACCATACATGGTCTGCCCTTTTTCATATCCAGAAGACTCCATATGGAATATGCCTTCACTACCATATCCCCCGCTTCATCGTGGATCATAAAATTACGATAACCAAACATCTTCTCGCTGCCGCATGCCTGTGTGGTGATCCGGATCTGCTCTCCCAGCTTCGGATAGCGGTCAACCACGATCTGCCAGAAATTTAAAACCCACATCCGCTCCCTGCTGTAAGTGGTCTCCATCCCTACTCCCAGCTTTTCCGACTCGAAGCAGGTGCAGTCCTGCAGATAATTCACGATTCCATCCAGACTCAGCCTGCCATTTTCTGCCAATTCACTATATCTTACTCTGCTTTCAAATGAATACATATGAATCCCCATTTCTATATTTCTAAAAGAAAAAAGGAGCCTCCATCCTTTGGAAACTCCTTTCTACTGCAAACTTACTGAAATAATGATAATTATTTAACCAGTTCTTTCACCTTTGCAGCTTTACCTACTCTGTCACGAAGATAGAACAGTTTCGCACGTCTAGCTTTACCTTTACGCACAACCTCAATCTTATCAATGATCGGAGAATGAAGCGGCCAGGTCTTCTCAACACCAACGCCGTTAGAGAACTTTCTAACTGTGAATGTCTCTCTTGCGCCACCGTTCTGTCTCTTCAGTACGGTTCCCTCATACACCTGGATACGCTCACGGCTACCCTCGATAACCTTTGCATAAACCTTTACAGTATCTCCAACGCGGAAATCTGCAACTTCTTTTAACTGTGCATCTTCAATTGCCTTAATAATATCGTTCATGATGTGACCTCCTTATATTTTCGACATTCTTAATACTTATGTGCTTTCTGCAACCGTAACAGAGGAATATCTCTACTCACAACCACACTATCATATCATAAGAACCCCGCCAATACAAGCCCTAAATTCAAAAAAATTGGTAACTTTCTTATTCCACCTGAAACAGCTCCACCAGCTCTTCCATAGACAACTGATTTACAAAGACCTCACCGGCTTCGATCACATTCTCAGACAAAAGCTTTTTGCGGGTCTGAAGTGCATCGATCTTTTCCTCAATGGAATCTTTCATGATCAGCTTGATCACCTGCACTTTCTTTTTCTGGCCAATACGGTAAGCACGATCCGTCGCCTGCTCCTCCACGGCCGGATTCCACCATGGATCAAAGTGGATCACAGTATCCGCCCCGGTCAGATTCAGTCCGGTTCCTCCTGCCTTTAAAGAGATCAGAAATACCTTTACCCTTCCCTGATTGAAGCTTTTTACATATTCCTTGCGCTGCTCCGGCTTCGTAGCGCCTGCCAGATAATGATAATCAATCCCCTGCGCCTCCAGTTCTCCGGCAATAATATTAAGCATAGAGGTAAACTGCGAAAAAATGATCACACTGTGTCCTCCATCCAGAATCCCCGGCAGCTGCTCCATCAAAAGATCCAGCTTGCCACTGCCACCATGATAATTCTCGATAAAGGTTCCCGGATGGCAGCAGATCTGGCGCAGTCTGGTAAGTGCCGCCAGCACCTGCATACGGCCGCCGGCCGCCTCCAGGCCTTCCGCTCCCCTCATCTCTTCCTGAATCCGGGACAAATAAGACAGATAAATCTTTTTTTGCTTGGCTGTCATCTCCGCCATGCGTTTTGTCTCAATCTTATCCGGAAGCTCTTTCAGCACTTCCTTTTTCATCCGCCGCAGGACAAACGGCTGTATCCTTGTCCGCAGCTCCTTCATCTTATTCTGGTCATGCTCCTTTAAGATCGGCTTCTCATATGCGTCCGCAAAACGGGAATATTTCATAAAAAATCCCGGCATGATAAAGTCAAAGATCGACCACAGCTCTGACAGGGCATTTTCAATCGGCGTACCTGTCAGGGCAAACCGGTGATCTGCCGGAATACTCTTGACTGCTTTTGCACCCAGAGAGGACGGATTTTTAATAAACTGAGCTTCATCCAGAAATATGTGGTCATATTTCTGTTTCTGGTAGCTTTCCGTGTCCTTCCGAATCAGAGGATACGTGGTGATCCACACATCATATTCTCCATCCTGCCCGGAGATCAGTGCCTCCCGCTCCTCCGGTGTTCCCTGTACGATACAGGTCCGAATCGACGGTGCAAACTTCTGAAACTCATCCTGCCAGTTGTAGGCCAGAGAGGTAGGACACACGATCAATGTCTTCTGTCCCGGAAAAGAACAGATATAAACGATTGCCTGTAAGGTTTTTCCAAGACCCATATCATCCGCCAGAATACCACCCATTCCATAATGAGCCAATGTTTTGAGCCACTGGAAGCCAACCACCTGATAAGGTCTTAGAGACGCCGTAACAATATCCGGGATCTCCCATTTCATCTGTTCCGGATGCTTGAGATCCTGTAGCAGCATCTCATAAGACTCCTGCCTCTGCAGCCGGCTTCCCCTCGGCAGCATCCGTTCCAAAAACATAGCGGTACTCTTATGAAATGTCATTTTACTTCCATGGAATTCCTGATCATTCTCCAACATCCAGCGAAGAGAATGAAGCTGGGAATCCTCTCTGGTCAGATCAATAAAGGAACCATCCTTTAAACGGAAATATTTCCGTTTAAGCTGCACCGAACGGAAAAAGGCCTCCAGCTCCTCTCTCGGTATCTGTGCATAACCCAGATCAATTTCCAGCAGATTAATATCCGTATCTAATCGTATATTAGCAGACATGGTTCCCATTTTGCGGATTCCATGGCTTTTATACTCCTTGGAATAAAACACCTTAAAATGATCCGTCAGCTCCGTGATCCGGTCCGTCATCAGTTCAAAAATATCATTCTCATTTTTCAGCAGAAACGTATCCCCCTGCACCTGAAAGTTCAGGCCATAGAGAATGCTGAGCAGCCGCTCCTCCTCTTCCTTGTCCCGGACCAGTATAATATCTCCCTCCGGGAACTCCTCCCGCAGAGGATTCACACGGTACCTGCCATAGCAAAACTCCAGTCTGGCAGAAACATAATATTTCTTACGCATCTGACTGACATCCAGATAAAGCTCCGGCTGTAACGCCTCCACGATATAACTTTCCCGAACCTCCTCCGGCACCTGCACCTGCATAGACTTTTTAATGACCGGCAGCACCTTCTCAATAAAACGCTTTTTATTTTCTCCGCGAAATTCAATCTGCCGTTCCTGAGACTGAAACAGACTGGAATAAAACGGAAGCAGGTTACAGATATAGTCCCTCTCCGGTAGATAAATATCGTTTTTATAATATAAAATAGAACCGTCCTGTGACAACGCATGCAAAGGCTCCCCGCCCTCCTGGGCAAGCCTCAGTTCGTCCCCTTCCATCTGCATATCAAGAGAAAGCTCCGGCCGGCCTTCAACGATCTGTGCCGTTCCCATTTCTTTTCCAAACAGATTAAGCTGGCAGTCCAGTCCCTTTGCCAGATGCAGCAGCTTAACCAGCATATTCTGAGACAGAACCATCTCCTGACGACTAAACAGATTAGAATAATAGGTCTTTCCCAATGTCTCCTGAATCTCGTAAATCTCCGTAAGATATGACATCACACTGGCGGACGCCTCATCAAAAGCACATTCTCCGGGAATAAAATAAAACTGCTTTCCCAGACGGATATCCCTTTCCTCATAATAATCTGCAATAAACTTTTTGGTATTGGTTACCTTATACATTTTCTCAGAACCCGCATACAGGCTGAGATATGCCTTGGCATTCTGCTTTTTGAGCAGTGACGGTATCGTGATCCGCAGTCCCAGATGATAATAAGTAGGACTCAGACGGCGAAATTCCCTTTTCTGAAAATATTCAATGATCTGGTATGCTGTCTTATCCTTTTTGTCAAGGTTCTCCCGCACATTTTCCCTCTGCTGGTAATCAGCAATAAATAGCAACGTTGCCACCACATGCTTGCAGGCTCCCTTCTGCTTTACATGAGAAGGGCAGTTACAGGTATAAAGCCATTCTCCCTCTTCGGAAACCTGTATCGTGACCACATACTGGTTACCCCCATGTACCACACTGCGATACTGACCGGCGTTTTCATTCCATGTCACATCACTGACAGCGTGAGCTGCATAATAACGCATTCCCCGATAATATACCGTCTCCGAGGACGCCATACGGCGGATTGCCTCCCGTGTGATTCTTTGCATGCACGAAACCTCTTTTCTATTCAACAAATGACTTTTGCGGATACTTTATTTATTACGCTTCAAATTCCTCTTCCAGCAGATGAAGCTTATCTGCCACAATCGACATTTTCCTTCCAAACGGAAATTCATATAATTCCTCTCTGGTCAATCCCTTCAATTTCAGGACAAGAACAAAATATACGCATACCGCTGCCACAAGAGCCGGCAACAGAGAAATTACATTGCTCTTTGTCAATACATGGAACAACCGGAACACGACAAATGTCACAATGCCCATGATCACAGAGGACAAAAACGGTACACAGAAGCATTTGGTGATCTCCTGCTTAAAGCCCAGATGCGCACTGACGGAATATCCGTTCAATACACAAACAAGCAATGGATATGTGACATTACCGATCACCAGAGCATATACTCCAAGTCCGGTGAAACGCATCAATCCCCACACCAGGACAATATGCACGATCAGAGAGATCAATGAATGGATCACCGGCAGACGCATCTGGTCAATACTCTGCAGCACGCCGCTTGTCACGGTAGATAACGCATAAAATATAATACAGCTTGAACCAATCATCATCATCATAGAGCCCGTCCGATACTCCATGGAAGGATAAATGGAATGAATGATCGGCACTGCCAGCACTGCCATTCCCACGGCAGATGGAAATGCAATGATCATATTAAACTTGACTGCCAGATTTACCTTGCGGTGTACCGCATGCTTATCTTTTCCAATATAAGATGCCACAAGACTCGGCACCATAGAGGATGCGATTGCCGTAGAGACAGCGATCGGCACACTGACCAGTGTACGATATTGTGTACTGTAAATACCTTGCCATGTACTGATCTGTGTACCACTGATTCCCTTTCCCAACAATACCCAGTTGATCAATGATACATCAATAATACCACTGAGCTGATATACTGTCTGGCTCAGAATGATGGGAATTGCCGTCCACAGGATCAGCTTATAAGTCTCTCCCAGAGACATCTCCTCGGAGACACGATCCTTTCTCTGCTGCTTCTTCATCACCGGACGATACAGCAGATAGATCAATACCAGAAAGATCAATGCCATCAATGCACCCATACTGGTGCCAAGGGTACCGCCGGCAGCTCCCCACGCAGAGAACTTTGCCGATGCACTATGGGCACGCATCATAAAAAATGCTGCAGATACACTCACGATCGCATTGACGATCTGTTCGAAAATCTGGGAAATTGCCGTCGGCATCATAGTTTTTCTACCCTGGAAAAGACCTCGCAGCGTTCCCATAATTGCTACCACAAAAATGGTTGGTGCCAGAATACGCAGTGGAATGGAAATTCCGTAAAAGCTCTTAAAGAAATTTTTTTCCAGCCAGTCTGCTCCAAAAAAGACAAATAATGCTGCCGCACCACCGGTACAGATGGAAAAGATCATAGAACACCGGAAAATATGATATGCCTCTTTATACCGTTTTTCTACACATTTGGCCGATACCATCTTGGATACCGCCATCGGCATACCATAGGATGAAATGATCAGCAGTATATTGTATATCTCGTAAGCAGAAGAATAGATTCCGTTTCCCTCGGAGCCAATAATATTGGCCATCGGTATCCGGTACAAAAGACCGATCATCCGTACCAGGATCGATGCCACCGCCAAAATACTTCCCTGCTTCAAAAAACCGCTGGCAGCAGTTAATTTCTTGTTTGTTGTTTCCATTCTGTTACCCATGCCTTTCCCACGCCTGCATGACAGAAACCGCAGGCTTATATTTCCTGTATCTTATAATTTATTCCCGTATAATACCCAGATCCTGCAGAATCTGCTCCTGACGCCGTTCCATCTCAATCCGTTCCTCGTCCTCCATATGATCATAACCAAACAGATGAAGCATACTGTGCGCCGTCAGAAAACAAATCTCCCGTTTCAGGGAATGACCGTATTCTTCCGCCTGCATTTTGGCGCGCTCCACAGAGATTACAATATCCCCCAGTATGAGCTCTCCCGTCTCCGGATGAAAATACTCTGCTGCATTATCCTCATCCTCCAGCACAGAAAAATCCGCAGGTGCCGGATAATCTACCATCGGAAAAGAAAGGACATCCGTGGGGACATCCAGTTCCCGGAACTCCCTGTTAATCTCACGGATGGAATCATTGTCGGTAAACGTTACATTTACCTCAAATTCATAGGGACATTTTTCCTGATCCGCTGCCTGGCAAATGACTTTTTCCAAGATCGTTTCGTAATCAAAATCCAGTTTCTGATCTGTTTCATTTTCAAAACAAATTGTCATGGTAAATGATAATCCTCCCTTATATCTCAAATGCATGTGCTACATAAAATGCTTTTAATGTATCTAACTGTGCATCGGTCAGTCCAGCTTCATCCAAACCGCCCTTATTGATACGATTTGTAAATATACTCATCACAAGCTGGTCATCGGAAATCGCACCTCTTTTGCCGTTTTTGCGAAGATATTCACTGGTGGAAACAATACAATCGCTCAGCATCACAACGGCCGCCTCCGGACTTTTCGGTATCTCGCTGCCGGTATTATGCTGGCGGATCACTGCTGCAAGATCCTCCGGAAAGCCGTATTGTTCTGCCAGAACAGCATTGCCCTCCATATAATTGTCCGGGGAAAGCATTCTTCCTGCCTCGTGGAACATTCCTCCCACAGCCGCCAGTGCCTCATTGCAGCCCAGCTCTCTGGCCGCCAGCCCGGATAACCGGCTGATCTCATAAGAATGCTGATAAAGAGTATCCTCCTCCTTCAACTGAAGGATTAACGGATAATCATCCTGCAGATATGCCATCATATCAAACGATTCCACAGAAGCTTCCGGCTCCTGTCTTTGATTTTCCTCCGGCTCCGGACCGATACCGGCTTCCACGTCAGGTGACATCTCCGGCACATCTGACGCACTGTCAGCTCCGGCTGTCCCGCAGACAATCTGCAAAATACCACTGAAGACCGCCACAAATACCAGACTGGAAATCTCCAGGATCAAGAAATATCTCTGCCGGAATATCTCACTGCTCTGAAATCCACAGCGGATTACAAACAGGGCAATACACAATGCCACAAGAATCACTCCTGCATATGGCATTTCCTTTCTGTCACGCAGCATAGATAAGATCATTACGATCGCTGCTGCCATGATAAAATACCCCACCAGCAGATTGATATCCTTATGGACCAGTGCCGCATTGCACAGATAATCCAACATCAGAACGCCAAAGGTCACTGCCTTGATCTCGACCGACTCAAGATATCCCACAACTGCCAGCGGCAGAAGCCAGAACAGCCCAATGTGGTAGCGGGATGCGGCGCCGATCAGACACAGGGAAACGGAAAAAGAAAACAGATAAACTAACTTCTCCGGAATCTGTGCCCACAGCATGTCCTCTCTTGTATGAAGCAGTGTCATAAATACCACACCAATGATCAGAGAATAACAAACCTGCACCAGCATACCGGCAATGGTCATACGATTTATACCGGCACATATCAATGCTCCCAGTATCAGCGACAGATACATCACGATCGAGAACAGTCTTTTTTCATTTATCCTTTCCATGACGTGCCCCCTGCTCCTTTTTTCTTGCCTCGCGGCGAGCCTGTTTCTTTTCATAATCGTCATATGCACTGACGATCTGCTGTACCAGCGGATGACGAACTACGTCCTTATTATCTAAAAAGGAAAACCCGATATCCTCTACATTTTTCAGTACATTGATCGCCTGATCCAGTCCCGAAGCGGTTCCCGACGGCAGATCCTTCTGTGTCTGATCTCCGGTCACAACGACCTTGGAACCAAATCCGATTCGTGTAAGAAACATCTTCATCTGCGCCGGCGTGGTATTTTGTGCCTCATCCAGAATAATAAAGGAATTGTCCAGAGTACGGCCTCTCATATACGCCAGAGGTGCCACCTCGATCAGTCCCTTCTCGACATTTCTCAGATAGCTGTCCACTCCCATGATCTGATGAAGCGCATCATATAATGGCCGCAGATAAGGATCCACCTTGCTCTGGAGATCCCCCGGCAAAAAGCCCAGCTTCTCCCCCGCCTCAATTGCAGGACGTGTCAGGATGATCCGGCTGACCTCATCCCGTTTAAACGCCTCGATCGCCATCGCCATGGCAAGATATGTCTTTCCGGTTCCTGCCGGACCAACGCCAAATACGATCATCTTTTTGCGGATCTGGTCCACATATTTCTTCTGTCCGGTCGTCTTTGGTTTGATCGGCTTTCCCTGTATGGTCCGGCATACAATGTCCGAGTCGATCTCCACCAGCTCCGATTCTCTGTGCTCCATAGAAAGTGCCAGCGCATAATCCACATTCTGCTCCGTGATGGTATTGCCTCTGCGGGACAATTCCAGAAGCTGCATCAATATGCTCTCTGCCGTCTTAACGCTGGCCGCCTCTCCCACCAGCTTCAAGCCACCGTCCCTGGCAACCATCGTAACATTCAGATTCCGTTCAATTTTTTTGATATACGCATCGAAACTGCCAAATATGTTTTTTTCATGCTCAGCAGGTATCTCAATAACTGTCTCCATAATCGACATGTAATATATTTCCTCCAAACTAACGCTAGAATTGCTGATATTTCTTCTGCTTTTTGGAATAGACAATATCTGCCTCCCCCACAAAGCAGTCCCCCTGCTCCCGGATGACCAGTTCGCCCTCCAGGTCATAACATCCCTTCTCTGTCATCTGCTGCCGGTAATAATCAAACCGGCCGGTAAGAAGCTTTACCGCCTCTTCTTGGGAATAACGTGATTTTTCCTGTTGTATCTCCCGAAATGTCTTTTTCCAGACAAAAACAGGAAAACGGCATGACAGAAAAGGGCATACTTGCCCACCTTCACGGATTATATCATATTTTTCGTAACTTTCCAAACTTTTTAATGGATTATATAGAAAAAGATCATGATTTTTTATATTTATCTGGTATATGGTACGGCTTTTCCCCGTTATTTTTCTTTTCTGATACTGCTTTTTCAGACTGTCCTCATAATGATAAACAGACTGCAGTACCACCGTTCCGGCCGCCCGGACATGCTTTTTGGCCACCACCTCCTCATTGTCTCCCACAATCTTTACCTTTTCTGAGATCAGCTTCTGTCCCTTTTTCACCTGATCTCCGGCTCTGACCTTTGCCGTCCCGGTCTTGGTCACAATACTTAACACGGTTCCGGAATTTTCTGCCACCAGACTTGCCGGCAGCTTCTTATGCTTCTTTTTCTGCAGCAGCACTTCATCCAGCCGCACATAAAGCTTGCTTCCGGACTTTTCCACCGATGCCCATCCAATATCCTGATACTTTTTTCGAAGCTTTGCTTCAATCTCACTGCACACGACATCCTTTCCTGCCATCCCTCCATACACATCTTCGGATTCCAAATACCGCAGGATGCTGTCCTTCGTATGATACGACTGTCCTGACACTTCAATGCCCCAGATCCTTCCTGCCAGCAAAAACAAAATGCACAGCATAGATAAAATTCCACACCAGAAGCTGGCTCTCGCCATTCCTCTCCGAAGCCAGAAGTAGCCGCCAATCCTTTCCTTCACCACAGGGAAAACTCCTGTCTTTTGTACCACAGGGCGCAGCTTATAATAATCCGTTCGTTTCATACAGCCATATACATACTGCCCCTGCCGCTGCCACCGGACCTTCCACCAGAAGATTCCCTTCGTCCTGCAGATATTGATAAAACGCTCTGCCTGATCTCCCGGCAGACGTACGATCACATAGCCTCCGCACCAGGTCAAAATTTTATGTATCATTCCCGCTCCTCCATCTGAGCTATCCTTTCTCTTATTTGCTGCCTCGATATCTGTTACTGATATTCTATGGAATGGATCTCTCCCACCACACACATACAATCCTCCCGGTAATAGGCAATTCCCAGCCGCTTCCCGGCGATCCGGATCTTTCCTGTCTTCGTCTGTATCCGGATCTGCTCCTCCTGATATTCTAATATACTACGGTAATTCTCAATGCATACCCGGTATCTTCCAAAACTGGTCACCACAGGAGCCTTTGCCAGAATATCCTCTGAAAGATTCAACACTCCCGATATTTTTCCCGACAACACAGGATCCTGCATGGAGGGTTCCGTTTTCATCCTCTTTTCATGCTTATGCTTCAACGGTTTGACACGATACTCCCTTCTCATGGATTTCCTCCGATCAACAGTCTCCTTCCTGTCATTATATGCAAAAAACACCGGAAAGTGACTTCCGGTGTTTGATCTATGTCATTATTTACTTTTCTTTTTGTCTCCCAGCGTGTCATCGATCAGATTCTCAATGACAGACTTTTTAACCCAGACATCAAAGCTCAGCATACAGATAAATGCAAATGTCGTCAGAAGCTTTTTCTCCTCCGGATCCTCTACGTCAGCAAAGGCCTCTCCGGACTTGTTCAGCTTACGGATAATGTCTCTCGCCTGGGAATTGATATTTTCCTGCTCCAGCTCCACGATCTGCCGGTAAATATCACTCAGGGATAAACCGTCCTCACTTCCAAAAAACTTCTCCGTCAATGGATTCAGAATACTCTGTATATCATTGATAGACAAAAAGTTCTTGAGATAATAAATATAGATCAGCAACAGCATATGCTCACTGGAATATTTCTTTTTGACCGGTGGCGGCAGCAAATTATTCTTCGTATAATTGTTGATCATAGTCTTGGTGAGTATCTTATCCTCCTCAAACCGCTTGGAAGAACGCAAATGCTCATCCATAAACGTCGTCACCTGATCCATATATAAATCAATCTGAGGTATTTCATCGGGAGTAATATAGTCGATATTTTGTATACTCCGTAGGAGATTCAGAATCTCATTTGTGTATTTTTTCTGCATAATGCCTCATTCCCTGTTCTTTTCACATTTTTTCGCATCTGTCATTATAACGCATTTTGGAAATTATGGCAAGAATGAATCCCTGTGCTGATACTGCTTCTAAAATTTTTTTCGACGAAAAAAGAAGACCCCCTGTATGGAGGTCCTCCTTTTCGTTTTATAATAACCGAAGATGAATTCCAACTTATTTTCCGGCCGCATCCTTTGCAAGCTGCGTATCTACCAGATCATCATAGGACAACCGGTTCTTCAATACTCCCGCATCCTGCAGAATATCCTGTAAAAGCTCAAAGCTGGCTTTTTCAAAGACCAGATTTTCCTTCCAGGTTCCCTGGTCATAATAACGCTTTACCACAGTAACCAAAGCCTTCTCGTCCGTCTCCGGGAACTGTGGTGCGATCACCTTTGCAATTTCTTCCGGAGTGTGGCTCTGCACAAAATCCATTCCCTTCTGTACCGCCTTCGTGAAAGCAAGAAGCTCCTTCTGATGATCCTTCATATAACTTTTTTTGGCAGAATAAGCCGTGTAAGGAACATCACCGCTGGCTTCCCCAAGAGATGCCACAACGACACCTTTCTTGTCAGCCTCCAAAGAAGCAGCAAATGGTTCAAATTCCACGGTATAGTCTCCCTGTCCGGAAGCATATGCCTGTGCTGTGAGACCAAAGTCAATATTTTTAACAATTTTCAGATCTTTTTTCGGATCAATGCCATTTTTCTTTAATACATATTCAAATACCATCTCCGGCATACCGCCATCCCGGCCGCCCAGTACAGTCTTCCCCTTCAGCTTGCTCCAGTCAAAGGAGTCATCCTTCGCCTTTGCCACCAGGAAATTACCGGCACGATTGGTCAACTGGGCGAAATTCACAATGTAGTCCTTTGCGCCCTCCTGATACACATAAATAGAGGACTCGGAACCCATAAATCCTATGTCTGCCTCCCCGGAAACCACTGCAGTCATTACATTATCTGCCCCCATTCCATTGGTCAGCTCCAATGCAATCCCTTCGTCCTCAAAATACCCCTTTTCAATCGCCACATACTGCGGTGCATAAAAGATAGAGTGTGCCACCTCGTTGAGACGGATCGTAGTAAGCTCTTTATCCTGCTTGCCACAGCCCGACAAAGCCCCCACCAGCATCACCGCCGTCATACCAACGCAAAGCGTCTTTTTCCAGATACGTTTCATATGATACCTGCCCTTTCTGTACAAAAAAGAGGACACCCCTATGGGTATCCTCTTTTGCACAAACAATTTATAGATTATGGTATGCGGCTTTTTCAAAATGGTGCGGGAAGTCTGAGTTCTTTAATTAAAGAATGAGCCCCACCCATTCTGATTTCCGTTATTTCCCTGGGAGCCGTTCTGACTGCCGTTTCCACTCTGGCTGTCATTACTTTGGCTATCATTACTCTGGTCATCTGTGGAATCAGATTTCTTGCCAAGCTTTACTTTCATGGTAACCTCTTTATAATCACCGTTATCTGCTCTCTTTACAACGACCTCCACGGTATCTCCGGCTTTGCAGCGTCCCAGACGATCCTTCAGTCCATCCATGGTTGTTGTCTCATTTCCGTTAAATTTGACAATGATATCGCCTGTCTTGATACCGGCTTTTCCGGCAGGAGAATCCTTTGTGACTTTACCCACATAAATTCCTTCCGGCATATTGTAATACTGGGAAATCTCACTGGAAACATCGGTTCCTTTGATGCCCAGATATGCCTGTTTATCCTCAGATACCTGCTGTGCATCAATAATATCATTGATAATCGGAACTGCTGTGGAGATTGGGATGGCAAAGCCCATACCCTCTACAGAAGTGTCAGAATATTTTGCAGAATTGATGCCGATAACCTTGCCCTCATCATCCACAAGAGCACCACCACTGTTACCAGGGTTGATCGCAGCATCTGTCTGAAGCAGCTTCATATTGACATCCTCAGAGGCAACCTCTCTGTCAACCGCACTGATATATCCAACGGTAACAGAAGTACCATAACCCAGTGCATTACCGATGGCGATAGACTGCTCTCCAATCTTTACCTTGGTAGAATCTCCAAGGGTTGCGACCTTGATATTATTTTTGGTGTCACTGGACAGATCCTTCATCGGTATCTCAACCACTGCCAGGTCGGAGTCTGTGTCGGTTCCCTTGACGCTTGCGGTATAAGTACTGTCGTCATTAAACTTTACGGATACGCTGGTTGCATTCTGTACAACGTGATTGTTCGTTGCAATATAAAGATTACTGTCATCCTGCGCTACGATAATACCGGAGCCGCTGCCGGATGATTCCTGAGAATAGTTTCTGCCAAATACATCCTGTGTATTTTCCTGAACTGTTACATCAATGGCTACAATAGACGGAAGCACATTAGCTGCTACTGTGGATACACCTTCGGAGCTTCCATCACTGCTTCCTGTTGAAGTCGTTGTTGTTTTTAATTTGCTTGCCGGCGTAGCGGTGCTTTCTACCGCTGCACTTCCTATGAAATGATTGGCGGTATAGTTAACCCCCTCAAATGTCACGCCTCCTACCAGTCCAAACACTGCAGCATACGCTGCCACCTTTGCTAAATCCTGTTTTGTCATCACAATCTCTCCCTTCCGTTCCTTACTCTTCTCTAATACGGCTAAACTCCTGATATGAGTTCTTTAGAACTCATTATATCGCCGTTTGTTTTATCTTATGATGTCATTCTAGCAACGAATTATGTTCCCTTTGTGATGTGATTATGAAGAAAACGTGTTTTAATTGTGTTTGTTCTGTGAAGTGATGATCCTGTGTGGAGAAATGTCATGTTCTTCCGCCTCAATCTGATCCACGATCTGAAAGTCATATGCGACCGCATATAAATGTAAAGACGAACCCTCAAAACGGGCAAGATAACGGTCATAATATCCGCCACCGTATCCCACACGATGTCCTTCTCTGTCAAAGGCAAGTCCCGGCAATAGCATCATTCCTTCCGTTGCTTCTACTTTCGGGCAATACTCTGCCGGCTCCAAAATTCCCTGATAACCGGGCTGCAGATCAGTCATATCGTGGATCTCGTAAAAATCCATTTCCCTGCCGGCAACCCTTGGAACTGCCACATGAATCCGGCGTCCCTGTTTCTGCTCAGCTAAAAGCCCCCGGATGAGCTCTCTTGTATCCACCTCTGTTCCATAGGACACAAACGGATAAAACCAGGATACCTCCCTCCATACGGGATCTGCCAGAAGCTGCTCACGAATCTCCTGATTCTGACGGCTGCGCTCCTGATCACTCATCTCCCGGCGGAGCTTTTTCATAATCTCTCTGGTTTCCTCCTTCGTCATTCCGCATCCTCCAGACGGATCGGTTTCTTTTTGCCAATAGTCTCTCCCAGATCTGTAATACTGCCATCCTTCTCGATGACAGAAATATTATTTAACTGTGACCGTACATTTGCGCGGATATCCGCCAGAAATTTCTGGCGCAGCTTTTTCTGTTCTGCCTTTTCAGCAGCGGTAAGTCCCTCTGCCTTTGCTTTATGTGCCAGTTCATTAATTCTCTGAATTCCCTTTTCGTCCATGATAATCTCCATTTCTTATTTATTTTCACTTAATCAGGCTCTCCGCCACACGGATTCCATCCATCGCGGCAGAAGTGATCCCGCCGGCATATCCGGCACCCTCTCCACATGGATAAAGCCCCCGGATATTCGCCTGCAAAGACTCATCTCTGCATATCCGCACCGGAGAAGATGTTCTGCTTTCGATTCCTGCCAGAACCGCATCTTCACGGGCAAATCCATGAATCCGTCGGTCAAAAGCTCCAAAGCCTTCCTCAATGGCATCTCCCACAAAGCCCGGAATGACCTCCCGGACATTTGCCAGCGCATATTGTCCCTTAATAGACGGAATCACCTGTCCCAGTCCGGTGCTTTTCCTTCCGGCACAAAAGTCACCAAAAAGCTGTACCGGGATCTTTCCCTGACCGGCTTTGTACGCCGCCTCTTCCCATTTTCTCTGAAAGGCAATCCCTGCCAGCGGATCACGTCCTCCAAAATCAGAAGGATCCACCGTGACTACAATGGCACTGTTGGCATTGCGCCCGTCTCTGGCATGGTTACTCATTCCGTTTACCGCCAGACGTCCCTTTTCTGAAGAGGCATTGACGATATATCCACCGGGACACATACAGAACGAATACACGCCTCGTTTTTCTCCGGTATTATAGGTCAGCTTGTAATCTGCAGTGGGTAGTTTTTCGTACAGATCTCCATACTGGTTCCGACCGATCATCTCCTGTGGATGTTCCACCCGTACTCCTACCGCAAATGGCTTCGCCTCCATAAGGATTCCGCTGTCATATAACGTCTTTACCGTGTCTCTGGCACTATGCCCCGTTGCCAGGATCAAAGTGTCACATTCCAGATGCTCCTCTCTGCCATTCCGAAGATATACGATTTCCTCAAGCGTATCCTCCTGCCATATTGCCCGAAGGAACTGTGTCTCAAAAAGAACCTCTCCTCCCAGCTCCCGAATATGTTCCCGGATATTTCGTACGACCTGTCCCAACAGATCTGTACCAATATGTGGTTTTTGCAGATAAAGGATTTCCTCCGGGGCACCAAACCGCACAAAGGTTTCCATTACCCTTCTGCCCCGCCCTGTAGGATCCTTGACCAGTGTATTCAGCTTTCCATCCGAGAAGGTTCCTGCTCCCCCTTCCCCAAACTGTACATTGCAATTTTCATCCAACTCGCCGGTGTCCCAAAACCGGGACACCTTTTTCCGGCGTTTTTCTACCTCGCAGCCCCTCTCCAGTACAAGAGGTGCGACCCCATGCTCTGCTAACTCCAATGCCGCAAATAATCCGGCCGGTCCCATCCCCACAATGACCGGTCGTTTTCTCTGTCCAATATCTGGTACAGATGCTGCATTCACAGCTTCTTTCTCTGACTCCTTTGCAGCCCCGTTTCCAAATCCCTTCCATATTACCGCATCGTTTTTTCCATAACGGCGAAGTACCTTTTCTTCATGAGGTATCTGAAAAACCACTTGATAAATATACTGCATCTGATGTTTCTTTCTGGCATCCATCGATCTCCGGAGAATCTGAAATTCTTTAATTTCTTCCTCCCTGATATGTAGCTGCTTTGCTGCTGCCCGCCGGACAAGCTGCTTTTCTTCCTCTCCAATGATTCCTTTTTTGACAAGCTCTGCCGGAGCCTTCTGACAAATTTTATCCAAAGAAACCTTGATCTGTGAAATCTTGATCATGATATTTCTGCATTCCTTTCCTGATTCGCAACTGCCATTCCTGCGAGATAACCGCTGGTCCATGCCCACTGGAGATTATATCCCCCGCAGATTCCATCCACATCCAGAAGCTCTCCCGTTATATAAAGCCCCGGATATCTGCACACCTCCATGGTATCCGGATCAAGCTGACTTGTAAGAACTCCTCCTGCCGTCACCTGTGCAAAATCAAATCCGTTGACCCGCTCAATGCCAACCTTCCAGTGTTTGAAACGGTCTGCGATCCGGCGGATATCCCGGTCACTCCATTCTCCCGCCTTATCCTTCGGCTTTAAGCCAAGGCTTTTAAGAAGAACTCTTCCCAGAATCTGATGCACCATGCCTTCCAGTGCCTGCTCTGCTGTATATGACGCAAAATCCTTTCTCCTGCGTGAAAGCTCCTCCCAAAGCTCCTCCTCCGGATAATCCGGCAGGATATCAAGCAATAGATATGGCCTGTCCCCCTGCTCCAATGCTCTGGCGGCATAGCGGCTCACCTGAAAGCAGGGAATCCCGGACAGACCGTAGGATACAAGCTGAAGCTCTCCCCGGTCCTTTGCAAGAAGCTCTCCAGCCTTACTGTAAAGCTCCACACAGCCCCGTACCCGTATTTTAGCCCATTCCTTTGTAAAATCTCCCTTCAGTACACAGGAGGTCAGGGCCGGAACCGGAGAAACAATCTGCAGCCCAAGCTTCTCTGCAATTTTATAGCCATCCCCTTTGGAGCCGTGAACCGGTGCTGCTTTTCCTCCCACTGCAAGGATCACATTCCGGGTCTCATACGAAGCCTTGTCCGTCTGAACCTGATAATATACTGTACCATCTTTGGCTGTCCTGTCTGTAATACGTTGTACTCTCTCCTCCGTATGAAGGGCCACCCCAAGCATCTCCATCCGCCGTACCAGTGCATCCACCACAGAGGCAGCCTGACCGGATACCGGATAATAATAACCGTCTCTTGCCTGTGGAAGGATTCCCATCCCACGGAATGTATCCAATGTCTCCCGATATGAAAAATGCGCCAATGCTTTCCGGATAAATCCCGGTTCTTCTCCCCGATAACATTCCGGCGATTGATGCTCATTGGTATAATTGCATTTTCCGTTTCCTGTCGCATATATCTTTTTACCGGGCTGCGATAGCTGCTCCAGAACAAGAACCTTACAGCCCTCTCCTGCAGCCGTCACCGCCGCCATCATTCCCGATGCACCGGCACCGATCACGATCACTTCTTCCTGCATGTTTTTCTCCATTTCTTTTCTATCTGTCAACTGGAATAATTTTCCAATATGCCGTACAATTCTTCCTCATCCTTTACTTCAATGCCCTTTTTCAGCTGCTGCTTTTCTTTCCTGGAAAGTGAGGAAACCGCAATGCCCGTATGCTCATATACGGTTTTCATATCTCCATAATAGGCGATCACCTCTGTGCCATCTGAGATCAGATAATAACGAAATTTTACCTTTGACTGATCATAATTCTTACATATGGTCAGCCGCTCCGGCGAAAAGGAGATCAGACTGACACTCTGCAGACCATCCAAAAACTCCTTCGCTGACATGTTCTTTTTGTACTTGCTGCAATATTCCTGCGCCTGTTCCCTGTCACAACCCACCAGCTCCTCCGGCAATGTCTGATACTCCGTGACCGTCTCATCCGTCAATGCATTGTGACTCTGCACCTGATACACTGTACTATCCGATAATGTTTTGGAAACATTTTCTGTCTGTACCGATTCCCGGACACTTTTTTCCATCTGCTCCATGCGGTCTGCCATCCGGTTATCCACATATACCTGCACCTGCTCTCCCACGCGGCTCTCATAGTCCTCCTGCATCTTTTCAAACTGATTCATGGCGGACTGATAACAGTAAAAATTGGCAAGGGCAAATAATGCAAGAAACACACAGCATACGGTAATATAGCGAAATACTTTTCCTTTCATACATAACCATTCCTTTCTCAATTTGTTATGTATTATTTCCGTATTCTGCCATGAATATTCTATTGTTATTATATTCCCTCATCTACCAGCAGATCAGTTCCATCTGCCGCTGTAGTGGCAAGCTCATCACAGCGTTCATTCTGTGGATGTCCATTATGTCCTTTGACCCACTGAAAAGATACCTGATGCTTCTCCATTGCAGCCAGCAGACGTTTCCACAGATCTACATTTTTGACCGGCTCATTTTTTCCGCGTTTCCAGCCTTTTTTGATCCAGCCATCCAGCCAGTGCTCATTAAACGCCTTCACCACATACTGACTGTCCGAATATACCGTGATCTCACATGGTCTGTTTAATGCTTCCATCCCTGCGATCACTGCCATCATCTCCATTCGGTTATTGGTGGTCTTCTGATAGCCGGCCGAAAGTTCCTTGATATGCTCCTGCCCTTTGGAATCCACAAAAGACAAAATCGTTCCATAGCCTCCCGGTCCATCCGGATTTCCTCTGGCAGCTCCGTCTGTATACATTGTAATTTTCGTCATTTTAATCTGTCTTCCTTTCCTGTTACGGGATCACATTTTCCAGCTTCCGGTCTCCACAAAATTTTCCACACGTTCCTGCGCCCGCTGTACAATATGCTGGTCATACCCGATCATGTGCAAAAGCTTAATGGCATTCCTCGTCATAGCTTTGCCCTCCCGGAGACGGTAATCAAAGATCACATCATCCTCCTCTACCTGCTCCTCAAAATGATAATTATCATACTGCTCCTTCAAAAGCTCCGTAAGCTCAATATCATGAGTCGCCGCAAAGCAGAGTGCATTTTTCTGAGCCAATAAGCTTAAGATCTCCGTGGATGCCGCAATACGCTCCACTGTATTGGTGCCACGGAGTACCTCATCAATAAAACAAAGTACCGGCTCTCCCTCCTCCTTTGCCCGATCTACGATCCGCTTGAGGGATTTGATCTCTACCATATAATAACTCTCACTGCTCAGAATGTCATCCCGAAGTGCCATAGAAGAATAAACCCGGAAATAAACAGCTTCATAACGGTCTGCCAGCACAGTATGCACCGTCTGCGCCAAAATCGCATTGATCGCCACGGTTTTAATGAAGGTTGACTTTCCGGATGCATTAGAGCCTGTCAGCAAAACATTCCGGTGTGCATGGATCGTATTTTTGACCGGAGACTGCAAAAGAGGATGATAAATTTCATCTGCCTCCAGATAAAACACTCTTCCTTCCGCCTGTTCCATTTTAGGGACACACCATTCCTGCATCATATCACGGTAAGAAGCAGTAGCAATCATACTGTCCAAAAATCCAACCGTCTCATAAATATCCATGAGATCCTTCTGCAGGCGCAGCACTTCTCGTGCCATCGACTGGAATTTGATAATATCAATATGTGTCAAAAGACGGACATAATCCATCAAGATATCGGTAATATTCCCTTCCATCCTGCCGCCGCCAACCACAAGCCAGCTTCCCCGGCAAAATTTTCGGAACTTGCCCTGTTTTTCCTTCATCCGGTCGAAATATGTCTGCAATTCCTTAATTTTCATAGCGGATACCGTCTCAGAAAAACGGATCATCCGCACAACAAATGCAAATAACCGGTAAAACTGCTCCATCTGTGCTTTTCTTTTATAATATGTCACCATATTGACTGCTGCGATCACCGCTGTCGGCATGATCATCATATCCGGCACAAAAAAACATGATATAACGCCCCCTATAAATGCCACAAACTGAATGATTGAAAAAATACCCGTTTCTTTTTTTAACAAATTGATCTTGTCCAGATAACCATAAACAGAAAAACTACCCGACTTTCCAATCGTGGCAAACTCTTCCTGAAGCATATAACGTGCTTCCTCCTCTGTCTGGAAAAAGGAGATCAGCCGTTCCCTTTCCTCCAGCTCCTTCGGATCTGTCACAGGGCAACGCAACAGATAATATAAGTATTCCTGCCCCATTGCTGACTTCGTATGATTCATCTGCTGATATACCCGGTTCATATCCAGATCATTCCAGGTAATATCATCGACAAATACGGACGGCTCATGGTCTCGATAATACTCCTCAACTGCCTGAAGCTTTCCTGTACTGTATTCATCCTCAATAGGGCTTCCCCATTCCCGCAGAAGTCTCTCGCGCATCCGTTTTTTATAATTTTTCCGGTCTACATATAATTTTACTCCGACCAGCAACATGATCACAACGACACATAACACAATCTTCATTCCAACAACCCTTCCTGCATCTACAAGTCTTTCGCTATAAATATAATGTCAGAACACAAATATATTTTCGCCTTCGTGCACAGTTTAACAGAAAAAGACTGTTCTGACAAATTTTCTTTTGCAGAACAGTCTTATCACTTACAATAAATTATCCGATCACACGGCCAATCTTCACCGGTGTCCGGTAATATGCCGATGAAATCTTTATGCCGGTACGAGGGTTACTTGCATGGATGATCTGGCCATTACCAATATACATAGCTACATGACTTACTCCTCCACTACCGTAGAAAAACAGGTCTCCCGGACGAACATCACCGGAACTGACTGTCTTTGTGGCTCCAGCCTGTGCAGCAGAAGTTCTCGGCAAAGAATATCCGAAATGCTCATAAATTCTCATGACAAATCCGGAGCAGTCGGTACCATTGGTCAGGCTTGTACCTCCCCAGACATATGGGTTACCAAGGAACTGCATTGCATAGCTTACCATATTGGTCAGATTGGAAGAGTCGGATGAATCTGAGGATGTCTTAGAGGCAAGTCCCGATTCATTAATAGATACCGCCCTGTCAAGATTAAAGGTAACCTTTACAAAATCTTTGCTGACAAAAGCCTTCTCATTATCAATGCTGATACACATCCAGTTTTCCAGATTATTGTACATTTCCTTTGTGTCAATATTTCTCAGATCAGATTTCTTACAATGTTTGGAAACATATTTCTTTAACCAGGTCTTGGTCAGGTCTCTCTTGTAAATATCATACTCATCCTCTTCGGAAATCTGATCATAAATCCCTGCATCCGTAGATGGAAGATAACGCACATTCAATGTCTCTGTATTTACAGAGATACGAAGATTGGCAATCTTCTTTGCAAGCTCCTCTGCCTGCTGGTCTTTTACCAGATAGCTTGCTTTCACATATCCCTTTACCTTACCGGATACGATTTTTGCCCAGCCTTTATTCACCTTATAAATATTGCAGCCGGAATTTTTGGTCATCTTTCCTACGATCTTGGAACTCTCGCCCGGCTTATTTCTGACGTTCAGATAAGAATCTACCTTTGCCACACCAAGCCTGTCATATTTCAGATTCAGCTTTAAATGGCTGATCTCCTTTTTTTCTTTTTTGTCAGAAGACTTCTCTGTGCTCTCAAGAGTTGTGATAGCCGCTGCGCCTTTGGAGGTAAGCTGCTCTGCTGTTACTTCTGTCTCCTGCTGTGCCGTTTCTTCCTTTTCCTGCTCTGCAAGAACCGCATCACTGTACTTGTCCAGACTAAGATTAATACCGGCCATAGGCTTCTCTGTTGCCACAGTGCCTGCATGGATCCTGGCCGTTCCTGCTATCATCACGATGGCTGCCACTGCTGCCGCAATCCATTTTATATTCTTTCGATACATACGAATCCTCATTTCTATTAAAGAATATTACATATTCAAGTCAAATGTTACATATATATTACAAAAGAATTATAACAGTATGGCAAAAGCTTGTCAAATCATAAATGGATTTATATTTTCATCTTTGTATTTTCATTTCTTGGTTTTATCCCTGCATCGTACCGGAAAAAGTGACTGTTTTCCCCTCTGCTTTCGCCGTGATATTACCTTTGTGGGCATCTACGATCTTCTTTGCAATAGACAACCCAATCCCGTGTCCACCTGTCTTGGAAGAACGGGAGCTGTCATTCCTGTAAAACCGGTCAAACAGATGCTTCGTATCCACATCATCCTGATCTGTTGTGTTGGTCACGGAAAAGCTGACACCCTTATGGATCTTTGATAGCTTCCAGGTAATATTTCCCTCCTCACTGACATATTTGGCCGCATTGTCCATTAATATCGTCATAAGCTGTTCCATCTGCTCTCTGTTGGCACGTATCTGCAGATTGTCCTCCAGTTCCATCACAAGCTTCACATTTTTTCGTTCCAGCACCTCATTAAAAGGCTCTACCGCCTTTTCTGCCAATTCCTTCATATCCACATCCTGCCGGTCATTTTTCTCCTGGACCTCATCCAGCTTTGCCAATACCAGAAGCTGGTTGATCAGCTTTCCCATCCTCTTGGTCTGGTCCACGATATTCTGAAGCCACTCATTCTGCTCCCCCTTATATTGTAACACCTCTGCATTGGCAGAAATAATGGCAAGGGGAGTTTTCAGTTCATGGCTGGCATCCGTGATAAACTGCTTCTGCCTTTGGGAGTTCACCTCGAAGGGACGTACCACCCGCTTTGATGCTATGATAAATATGATCGTGATCAGCATCGTTAAAAGAAGTGACACTCCTACTGTGAGAGTCACCACCAGCTGGTAAAATTCCTGACTTTCCTTGAAATCCAAAAAGATAATGTCCGTGACCTCTCCATCCGAATATTCCTTTCGGAAACGATAATTTCCCACATTTCCCACATCTTTTTTCACAAAAAGCACAAACTTGGCCATGCGGGCTGCCTTCTTCTCATCCACTGCTGCAATATGATCCATATCCACAGACAAAATCTGCTTGTCCGAGTTTACGGCCACACAGAAATACCTGGTCCGAAATGCCGACTCCTCGTTAAACTCAATATAATTTCCGCCAAAAAGCTGCTGTTTGACAGATTTTTCATCATAGTCCTTCATCAGCGGAACTGTTCCGTCATTTTCACTGATGATCTGTGTCATCTGGTCCGCCTGATCATTATTGTATGTGCGCAGACAGAATATCAGCACCAAATTCATAATGGCAAATACCACTACGACAGAGAAAAAAACAATCCCTACAAGACGCCATCGTAATTTTCTCAAGCCTATCCCTCCTTCTTCTCAGCAGAAATCTTTCCATCCTCCATCATAAGCTGCAGATTTCCATGAATCTGTACCAGTTTATTATTGAGATATGCCATATAAAGAGAGATTTCCTCTGCACTGACCTCCCCCTGAAAAACCTGACCGGCAATCTCCTCCACCGAATAACTGATATCCTCCTTTTCCAGAAAAAGTGCCAGAAACTTGGCCTCCTTTACACTCAGGATCAGGCTGCCGGATTTGGCAGAAAGTTCATTACTCTCCAGGTTCAGTGTCACATTGGCAAGATTTAAAACCGTCTGCTGATACTCCCGGTTTCTCCGGATCATGGCCTTAACTCTTGCTACCAGTTCTCCCATGGCAAAGGGCTTTGCCAGATAATCATCAGCCCCCATATTCAGACCCTCGATCCGGTCCTCCGTTTCCGCCTTTGCCGTCAGCAGCAGAACCGGTGTATAATCGGAACGCTTTCTCATATTCTGTGCCACCTGTGTTCCTTCCATTCCCGGCATCATAATATCCAGCACAACCATATCAAAATGCTCCTTCTGCAGGATTTCATCGGCCGCCAGACCATCCATCACTGCCGTCACCTCAAAGCCCTCCATCTTCAGCACCTCTGAAACTGCCATCGAGAGTCCCATCTCATCCTCTGCATATAATATTTTCATGATTTTCCACCCTTTCCCGGCTCCCGGATCATATCCCTCAGCGTCTGCATGGACAGATCTGTGGATGCCATCTCTCCGGCGCACCGCTTTAACTCTTTTTCAATCAATGCCGCATTGTTGATATTCTTCTTATATCTCATCTCATGCTCCAGGCTTGCCCAGCAATCCATGGCAATGGTCCGAAGCTGTATCTCCACACGGATCGTTCCCTTTGCTGCCGGCGGAAATGGACATTCTATGATCACATGGTAGCTGCGGTACCCATTGGGTTTCGGACTGGCAATATAGTCCTTTTCCTTTACCACAAAATATCTGCCGTCCGCTTTCATGGACTTTACCAGTTCATACACATCTCCAACAAAATGGGTCACCAGACGAAAGCCTATAATATCCGATATAGCCCCCACTGCCGTCTCTGCATCCTGTGGCAGATCCTTTCTTGCTAACTTTTCCCGCATTCCATCTGCAGATTTAATCCTGCTGCGGATATGCTCCACCGGTTTCTCTCCCTGCCGGTTCGAAAGACCGTCTACCAGTTCCGAAAGCCACCCAAGCACTTCCTGCTCCAGTTCCTTCAATGGTTCATAATATGCTCCATAATATGTACTCTGTATCTCTTCCATAATAATCCTACATTCCTTCCTCAACTCGCAACCCCGGGACCGCCGGCACAATATCTGCCAAGCAATTCCCGTTGGCTTTCCTCTACATTGCGAGCATTTTCCTATGCCCTAATAAAATACGGTACAAGCTACACCTTTCTGAGCAACATTGTACCGTATATATATGAAAATTCAATGAACTTATTATATTCTGGAAAAGATCTCTGTCTCTGATTTGAGCTCTCCTGAAATCTGATAATTGATATCCATTTTACCGGAAATATTTTCCATATCAAGCACTAGATTCTGCGTGCTGTCTGCCACACCGGACACGCCTTGGACACCTTCATCAATCGCCGTTGTAATGACCTGGATGGAATTGGCGATTTCATCCACAACATTTTTTAAGTGATCTGTCTTTTGCGCAAAATCCTTCATGATATTCTCAATATAACCCGCCTTGTCACGATAGACTTCTCCTGTGCTGACAAAATCAGCAAAATCCGGCAGGATCGACTCCTGTATATACTCCACAAGTCCGTTGGCACTTTCCGACAGATTATGAACTGCCTCTGTGACAATGCCGTTGATCTGCTGAATATTGTTGGCAGCCTCTCTGCTGTCCGCCGCAAGCTTGCTGATCTCATCCGCCACAACCGCAAATCCCTTTCCTGCCTCACCTGCTCTTGCCGCTTCGATGGAGGCATTTAAAGCTAGAAGATTTGTCTGGGCTGATATACTTAAAATATCATCCGTAAGACTATTTACCTGATCCACACTTTTACTTTCCTCTATCGCCTGATTCAGCTTCGCTAATATAATCTCCATTTTCTCCTTTGTGGAAATCATGTTCTGGCGCGCCTTTGCTTCCATGGCACTTGCATGCTCCTCCATCTCCAGAGAATATGTATTGATATCCTTGGAACGATCTGCAATCTGGCTCACTTCTCCGCGAACCGACTCTGCATTCTGGTTGATCGCAGCGGCGTTATCTGCTACCTGCTGCATTGTAGCCGTAAGCTCCTCTGTCAATGCAGATAATCCGGTCACACTGTCATTGGATGTCCTGATACTTCCCATAACATTTCCCACAACCTCATCCATTTTCAGTGTATTCTCTGTAAGAAGCTTAAATATATCCTGTAATTTTGACAAAAATACGTTAATTCCTTCACACAGACTGGCAATCTCATCATCAGATACAACTGTAATCCTTTTGGTCAGATCTCCTTTCCTCTGTTCCAGATCCGTCACCATCTGCGCCATATCCTTCTCTGCGCGGGTAATCGGTTTCAGAATACGTTTCAGCACAGAATATAATGCCCCCAGCATTGCAAGGATTCCCACCAGAATCGCAATTCCATTCAGAATCACTGCACTGCGATACACCCGTTTTAAACCGGTTCTTTCCGCTGCCACTTTCTTTTCTGTGTTTCCCATCAGAGTCGTCATTGCATTCTGCATTTTCTCCCCGTAAGATGCTACGTCTCCGTTTGCCAGAGCATACGCATCTGCGGATTTGTTGTTGGCACTGTATGCCATCAGATTTGCCAGTGAGGACTTAAATTTATCATATGTGGTTTTCAATTCCTCATATGTACTTTCATCACTGTCGCTTACATACTTCTGATATTGCGACATGCTTTTGTCCATATTTTTTTCCAGTGCTTTTAATTCATCTACCATACTTAATTTCACATTATAATCCGTGGCTATAATATGAGACAATGCTGCATTATGGATACTCTGTGCTTCCTGCTGCATCGTCCCCAGCACCTTCACACTATCCATTCCATGATCTGCAATACTTGCCGCACTTCCATTGACATTCTGGATATTCACCACCGCCATAATATTAGACAAAATAGAGACAATCCCCAAAATCAGTACTGGCATCATAATAAAAAACTTAATACTCGATCTTCTCTTTTTTGTATTCACGCTGATTTCTCCTTTCTGTATCACATCAGACGGTCGGCGCCGTCACCTTTTTCACCATATCATCCAATTCTTTCTGTAATTCCTTCGGGCTCAACGTCCCCTTTGCCACTGACGAGCCAAATGATGAGATGGGATCCCAGAAATTTCCTCCCACACGCTGCAGGCACCCATACTCAGACTGTGCGATCACTGCCTGGATAGCCGGCGATTTTTCAATGTCACCGGACTGGGATGCCTTAATATTGGAAGGTCCCTGCCCCCTTTCTGCAAAACGCCTTGTCTGATTATCCTGATTGGTAATCCATTCTGCCAGCTTCATTGCCCATTTAACATCGGAAGAATACGCATTTACTCCAACCATTTTATAACCCGTAAAGGAAGCCATCTGCACCTGCTTTCCGGCGCAGGTATATGTCGGAAGCTTTACTGCCCCATAATTCTTTCCCCATGCCTTGTCAATCGCATTGGCATTCCATACACCGCTGACTCCGGCGATCACGCTGCCATTTTGTACACCTTTGAGAAACTTATCGTCTGTCGTATTTAAAAATGCACTGCTTCCGGCAATCCGCTCCATTGCCTGTGCCACATCAATCCCCTTGATCTTTCCTTTTTTGCTGTTCCAGTTGCAGTAGTTGGTGACACCATCCTCATTTACTCCTGCCTTCAATCCGGTATTTCCAAAAAAGGAATACAAATACCATGCAGACGTCCAGTCCATTGTCACTTTTTTATGTACCTTTTCGGCCTTTGCCAGAATTGTATCCAGCTTCTTTACGTCATTCCCGGAGAAATACTTTTTATTATAATATAAGAAATATCCGTTATCTGCTGTCATAGGATAGGCAAAAAGGCGATCATTAACAGATGCAGCTTCCACCGCCCCCTTGATATTGTCCTGTTTCACCTGGTCCGCATCCCTGATCTCCTGCAAAACTCCACTCGCCGCCAATGCCTGCAGCTGATCATCAGGGAAAGCAAACACGTCGGCTCCTTTTTCCACATCTCCCAGTAATGTTTCCTTACATGTGGTTTCACTCTCTACTGCCAGTTTAATATCAAAGGATGCTTCTGAGGCATGCTCCTTTTTGAAATCATCCACCATAGATTGGAGCATCTTCTGATCCTCAGCCCCTCCCCACAGGGTAAGCTTCACGGTCTGCTCCTTATCTACCGCTTCCTTTTTTACTTCCTTTTTCTGAGACCCGGTTGTGTTACTGCAGCCGGTCAATGTCAACGACGCACACAATAGCATTGTTATGATTCCTCTTGTCTTTTGTCTCATTTGCAAATCACTCCTCTACTAAATGATTCATTTCATCGTACGATTATAACATAAGATATTTTATCCGTAAAATTAAATTTTTGTAAACTTATTATGTCCTATTGTGAATAAATTTCACAATTAAAATTCCCCGGTTTCTTACTATTTTTACGTTTCAATTAGATACTCTTTTTAAATAATAATGCACACCAGGCCGCCATTGCTGTCGTTGATCACCTTCTGAATGGTTTCCTGCAGCTTTAACTGGCTTTCCTGCGTCAGCTTATTGACCTTTCCACTCATGCCCTCATCCACCAGCTGCCGTACCGTCTTACCAAAAATATTGGTGTCCCAGATTCCATCCTTATCCGGTCCCCCCTGTTCGGCAATATAATCTAACAGATCCTTTGCCTGCTCCTCCGTGCCAACGATCGGTGCGATCTCTGTCTCGATATTTGCACGGATCATATGTATGGATGGGCTCACCGCCTTCAGCTTCACACCATATTTATTGCCATGATGAATGAGCTGCGGCTCCTCAATGGTTATCTCATCCGTTGTCGGTGTGATCACACCATATCCCTTCTGATGTACCTCCTGCCATGCCTGCCCGATCTTGCCAATCTCTTCCTTTTGGGCAGCATATTCCTTCAACAGGCGGATCAACTGATATTCTCCCGGTATCTCCGTTCCCACCAGTTCACTGAGGATCTGATAATATTTCGTATCATCAAACAGGGTGTCGATCAATACCTTTCCATTTTCCATACCAATCTTGCGAATATGAAACTCCTTGATCATATCACTGTCTACCTGAAAATGCTCTCTGGTCACATCACTGATCTTTGCAATCCCTGCCAGGATCTGACGCACCTTTTCAAATAATTCTGCCTTAAGCCAGTGACTGTTGGGCAGCATTTCCACCCATTTCGGCAGATTAAATTCAATCTGGCTTACCGGAAACGCCCGAAGGATCCGTTCCATAATTTCCAAAATATCCTCCTTGCGAAGCTGGCTGGCATTCACCGCCATTACCTCCACATCATATTTATCCCTGATCTCCTGAACCACATTTATGGTTTCCTCACTGTAGGGATGTATGGAATTGACAAGCACCACAAAGGCTTTTCCAATCTCTTTTAACTCCCGGATCGTCCGCTCCTCTGCCTCCAGATAAACGCCACGCTCCAGTTCCCCGAAGCTTCCGTCCGTGGTCACAACAACCCCCACCGTGGAGTGATCGTGGATTACTTTCTGTGTTCCAAACTCTGCAGCCTGTGTAAATGGCATCGGTTCCTTGGACCATGGTGTCATGACCATGCGCTCCTCGCCGTCCTCCGTGAGACCATTAGCCCCATCTACAATATAGCCCACACAATCGATCAGCCGCATTCTGACCTCATTATCTCCCATAAGGCGGACCCCTACGGCTTCCTTCGGAATAAACTTTGGCTCTGTAGTCATAATGGTTTTACCATCGGCTGACTGTGGCAGCTCATCCACTGCTCTCTGACGGTCATGCTCATTGGTAATGGCAGGGAGCACCAAAAGCTCCATAAACCGCTTGATAAATGTTGATTTTCCTGTACGGACCGGTCCGCATACTCCTAAGTAAATCTCGCCATTGGTTCTGCTGGCGATGTCTGTATATACCTGAAATTCCTCCATGGCTACCTCCCGGAATACATTGGCAATGCGCTGGTACATGCCGACCGGGCATTGCATGGTTTGCTGTTTGTCTATCTATATGCATTCCGGAATATTATTATGCCTTTCTGTCAGTCCATAAATGATTTAAAATTTTCAGAGTAATGAAGTTTTTCATCCTTGGTGATAAAAATAGCCTCCACGCCATCCATGGAATTGATCAGCTTCATTCCCTCTGAAAGTCCCAGTGCAAATGCCGTGGTAGAAAGTCCGTCTCCGTCCACCGACTTATCCGATATAATGGACACGCCCAGAAGATCATTTTCATAGGAATATCCCGTTTGCGGATTTAAGATATGATGATACAGGGTGCCATCCTCCGCCTTAATATATCTCTCATAAATTCCGGAGGATACTACGGACTTATCACGGATATTTACCACGCTCACTGTCTCACTCCGATCAGCAAAGGGTTGTTGTATCCCAATCCGGAACCCATCGGATTCACTTTTTCCTCCCAGACATAGAATATTTCCTCCCAGATCGATTACCGCTGATGTGACCCCATTTTGGGACAGATAGTCCCTGAGCCTGTCTGCAATATACCCTTTGGCAATTCCTCCCAGATCCAGCTCCATTCCGGATCTCTCCAATGTCAGCAAATTCTTTTTCAGTTTTACCTTTTTGTAATCCACATAGGAAAGTGCTTTCTCTATCTCTGCAGCATCCGGAACCGTTCCCTTCCCGGATGAAAAGTCCCACAAACTGCTGACCGGATCAATGGTAATATCAAAGCTCCCTTGGGAAAGACGGCTGTAATACAGACCTTTTTGAAGAATATCCTTCATATCCTTTGATATCTTTATCTCCAGACTGCCATCCTTCCCCCCGCTCTGCGCCGCCTCACGGCTGACCTGATTGATCTGATAAAGCTCGCTGTCTTTGCGGGTGGTACTAAACAGCTTCTCATACTTCGTACAAAGAGAAATACATTGATCCAGTATCTCCTGACTGCCTCCCTTGTATATGGTGATCGTATAGGTTGTATCAAACGCAAAGCCGGATATTGATAAGGGATCCTTATTTTTCTCTGTATTTGAAAAGGGTGATACGCAGCCCGTTATGCTGCATATCACCAACGTTACGATCATACCGATTGTAGGGAGCTTCTTTCCTGTTCCTGCTTTCTTTTTCATATTAATCTCCCAGTTTTTCAAACATCTGCTTTGCACAATGCTCCACCTTCCAGGCCCATTCATAGGAAGCAGAATAATGTCTGTTAATGTCCGACAGGCCATTTCCCATATGATAAATTCCTTCCTGCGCCAGATAACTCTTCGCCAGCCAGCGGGCAGTTCTCATAATATTCGCCTGATCACTGGACGCATTGATTCCCTCTGCATCATCGGCACTGACGCCAAAACCGGTCAGATTATGATCCTCCCTGGCTCTCCTGGAGGTGCCCCATGCACTCTCTAACGCTGCAATAGACGCAAGCCCTACCGCATTGACACCATATTTATGTTCTGCTTTCACAAATACCGGAGCTAATGTCACCATTTCGCTTCCCTTGAGCATTTTTCTCATCTGCGGAACTGTAGCATAACTTTTCACTGTCAGATCATAGGGATTAAAGATCACCGGATTATGCTGTTTCATTCCCTTTACATAACGAGAATGTATTTTTTCATATTTTTTCTTGATCCTATGCACCGGTCGTTTTAACCGGTCCAGCTTCTGCCCACATTCGCTCATCTCTTTATCCAGATAAGTCCCCAGATCAATCGTGTCATTCTCTTCAAAAAACGCATCCATTCCGGATACACTAAGTACATCAAAATAATTTGGATTACACAAAATATATCCCTGATATACCACCTGATCCACAGTGGAATCGAAGCCCTGCACCGCTGCAGAGGACACCACACGGGACACGGCAGTTCCGGTTGCCGCTACTTTCACTGCCATTGTACTGTTTCCAATAACCCGGCGCATCTTTTTGAGATATGCCTGACGAACCGTTAATGACTGTGTCTTTGTGATCAGGGCAGATCTCCTGCCGGTAATCTTTTTGTTTTCTTTTTTTAACTGCTCAATCTCGGTCATGTACCGGGAATTGTGCAGAAGAACCTTTCCCTCGATCGGACGATAGGTTGGAACCGGCGTTGGTTTTGCCGGTGTTTTCTTTTTGTCATGTTTTGTTTGACCGGACGTTTTATGAGCCTTGGAATCCGATGAAGAATCCTTTCTCCCCGGCACATTCTGTTTTGTTTTATCCTGTGCCGGTTTTGCCGTTTGCACCGGCTTAACTGTCTTAGCCGGCATATCGTCAGACTCTGCCTGATCCGGATCATCTGTTCCGTTGTCTATCGTGATCTCTGTGGTTGCCAGATCATCCTCATTTGCTGCCAAAAGCTGCAGTCTCGGTGCTGCTTCCACCAAAATTAACGTAGATATCAGAATCATTACGGTTACTTTCCATATTTTGTTACTCATGATGTCTTTCTTCCCCTTCCAGCTGCTGAATCAGCCATTGTCTTTCTTTCTCTGTCAGCTCTGCTTTTTCTAACAGATCCGGTCTGTTTTTTGCCGTTCTCAGGATGGACTGCTCCCGGTACCAGGCAGCAATATTTTTATGATGTCCCGAAAGAAGGACAGGTGGAACCTTTTCCCCCATCCACTCCTCCGGTCTTGTATATTGTGGATATTCTAACAGGTTATCCGAAAAAGACTCCTTGACCGCCGACATACCATTATTTAAAACGCCCGGTACCAGACGGGAAATGGTATCCATCACCACCAGAGCCGGAAGTTCTCCGCCTGTGAGCACATAATCCCCGATAGAGACATTATCTGTCACGATCTTTTCCAGTACCCGCTCATCTATGCCTTCATAATGACCGCAGAGCAGTATCAGATCCTCCTCCCGGGACAATTCCTCTGCCATCTGCTGATTAAAGGTACGTCCCTGAGGCGTCATAAACACAACTCTCGGTCTTGAGTTTCCTATAGATCTGCAAATGCTCTCATAGCACTGATATACCGGCTCTGCCTGCATCACCATACCGGCACCTCCACCGTAGGGATAATCATCCACGCGGTTATGTTTATTGTTGGCAAAATCCCGGATATTAACCGCATTCACCGATATATGCCCCGCCTTGATCGCACGGCCGGTAATACTCTCTCCCATAGCCCGCTCAATCATTTCCGGAAATAATGTCATTACATGAAAATTCATCCGCTTCACCTCTCACGATGTAAAATTTAGAATTTTATAACAGCTTCTCCGGCTGTCCTAAAAGTATTTTACATTAGCCCCTTCATAATATGGACCGTAACAATCTTTTGCTCCATATCTCTCGCCAGCACGCAATCGGGAATCACCGGAAGCAGCACTTCTGTCCCCTCATGATCTACAACATATACGTCATTGGCTCCTGTCGTTAATACATCCTTTAATATTCCAAACTGCGCCCCATCTTCTGTAACCACTGTGGCACCGATGATGTCTGCAATATAATATTCACCTTCATTCAGAGGAATAGCATTTTCTCTTGTCACTAACAGATCCTTCCCCTTATATTTTTCGATATCGTTGATCGAATCAATCCCTTTAAATTTTAAAATCACAAGATTCTTAAAAAAACGGGCGGAAGCAACCTCCAAAACCTTTTTTTCACTTCCGGTATCCAGAATGATCTCCTTCATCCCTTTAAATCTCTGTGGATCCTCCGTTGTCGGAAAAACCTTTACTTCCCCACGAATCCCGTGTGTATTGGCAATCACACCAACTCTGAAATAATCTTCCATCTGATCTCCTTAAAAACAAAATAGATAAAGTTTCCCATAAAGTAAAAATACACCTGTACATAATCATGTACAGGCGTTTTTCACGAACCTACTGTCCGATTTCTACAGTAATCTTTTTGTCCGTATTATAGGCAGCCGCTTTTACAACAGTACGGATTGCCTTGGCAATACGGCCCTGCTTTCCAATAACCTTACCCATGTCATCAGAAGCAACCTTAAGTTCCAATAGAATTTCATTCTCTGTCTCAGTCTCTGTAACGACCACCTCTTCCGGATGATCTACAAGTGCCTGTGCGAGAACTTCCACTAATTCTTTCATATTCTACACATCCTCACTGGTCAAAAAAATTACTCGATTCCAGCCTGCTTTAACAGCTTTCCAACTGTCTCCGTCGGCTTAGCACCATTTGCCAACCACTGCTTAGCCTTTTCCTCGTCAAACTTGAAAACGCTTGGATCCTGATTTGGATCATAGGTACCGATCTCATCGATAAACTTACCATCTCTTGGAGATCTGGAATCAGCAACTACTACTCTATAGAAAGGTGCTTTCTTCTTACCCATTCTTCTTAATCTGATCTTTACTGCCATGTCTTTCACCTCCTAATCTTGCTTGTACTATTTATATACAAATTCCGGAATGTCCGGAATCTGAATGCACTGTCATAAATGCCTCCCATTTAAAAACCAAATGGAAGCTTTGGCATACCGCCGCCGAAACGCCCTTTCTTTTTGCCCTTGCCGGACATCATACCGGACATCTGCTTCATCATTTTGCGGGACTGCTCAAATTGCTTGATCAGCTTATTGACCTCTGCAATATCTACTCCGGCGCCCTTCGCAATACGCTTTTTACGGGATGGATTGATCAGGGCCGGATTGCCTCTCTCCTCCGGTGTCATAGAATAAATGATCGCCTCGGTCCCTTTAAACACATCATCATCAATGTCCAGATCTGCCGGAAGTCCCATTCCCGGCATCATACCAAGAATGCTCTTGATACCGCCCATCTTCTTCATCTGGCCGATCTGCTCCAGAAAGTCATTGAAATCAAACTCCGCCTTGCGGAACTTCTTTTCCATCTCTCTGGCCTTGTCCTGATCGATCTCAGCCTCCGCTTTCTCAATCAGAGTAAGTACATCGCCCATACCAAGAATACGTGATGCCATACGATCCGGATAAAACTGCTCCAGATCAGAAAGCTTCTCTCCCATACCGACATACAGGATCGGACACCCTGTCACCGCACGGATGGAAAGTGCCGCACCACCTCTGGTATCACCGTCTAACTTTGTCAGAATGACTCCGTCTATCTCAATCTTTTCATGGAATGTCTTAGCTACATTGACTGCATCCTGACCTGTCATGGAATCCACAACCAGAATCGTCTGGTCTATGTCAATGTTCTCCTTGATCTCCTGTAACTCGCCCATCATATCCTCATCCACATGAAGACGTCCTGCAGTATCCAGAATCACAACATTCTCATTATGTGCTGCCGCATGCTCGATTGCTGCCTTAGCAATATCCACCGGCTTATGGCTGGTACCCATGGAGAATACCTCCACGCCCTGCTTTTCTCCGTTGACCTTTAACTGCTCGATCGCCGCCGGACGATAAATATCGCAGGCTGCCAGCAATGGACGACGTCCTTTCTGCTTCAGCTTTCCGGCAATCTTCGCCGTGGTCGTGGTTTTACCGGCACCCTGAAGACCACACATCATAATGACGGTAATCTCATTGGATGGCTTCAATGCAATCTCTGTGGTCTCACTGCCCATCAGATTGACAAGCTCTTCATTTACAAGCTTGATCACCATCTGCCCCGGCGTCAGGCTGTTCATCACATCCTGTCCAACCGCACGCTCCTGCACTGTCTTGACGAAGTTCTTTACTACTTTAAAGTTTACATCTGCCTCCAGAAGAGCCATCTTTACTTCCTTTAAAGCTGCTTTCACATCCTCCTCCGTCAAACGTCCCTTGCTACGGAGGTTCTTAAAAACATTTTGCAGCTTTTCGGATAAACTATCAAATGCCATATAAATAACCTTGCCTTTCCAAAGAACTGCAAACTTTGGGCCGCAGGCACAAGATTTGCAAAGCGAATTTTATTCGCTTGGTGAAAATTTTAAATTTTCACACTATCCCTCCATTTCAAAGTCTGCTTTTACAACACAATGGGTAGTATACACAATCGTTTTAATGTTGTCAAGTATTTTTCTTGACAAAAAACATTTTTTAAATATTATGGACATATCGATATATTACATGTGCGAAGCTTGTATATTATACATATTCTTCCAACATTTCTCCAACACATTTCTGTATTTCCCGTGAAATTTCTTCACATATGTCTTTGTTCATTCCGGCTTGCACTCCAACCCGGACCAGTTCACAGATACCCGGATCTTTTCCATTGCCATCTACCGTGGTTGTATGTTCCCCAAAATAAGTATTACTGTATGTCAGATCATAAGCCGGGCTTAACCTCCAGCAATCGTTTTCTTCATTATACAAGTATGAAAAGTTTTTCGAATGGTCGTCCCTATTATGTGCAAATACATTAAAACACATTCTTCGAAACATCTGCTCCCGTTCTATCGGATCATCGGCTGTCAGCAACCTCGTTAATTTCATTAGACTGTGATAATCCAGACTCGGCTGTTCAAAATCTAACTCTAATAATGCTGCTACCGTAGCTGTATGAATTCTTTTGACCTTTCCCTGATGATCCTCCCGGTCGAACCGCTTTATTCCAAAATAACCATCACATCTCTCAGACGGAAACAACTTTGTCCTGCTCATAGTAATTCCACATTTTCCGGCACAAACCGAATACTCATACTCCATTCTCCCAATATTTTTGCCATCCACATGTGCCGGAAATTTGATGATCCACTCCTCTCCTCTGTACTTTGTCATGATCTTTGGCCGCGCACCTCCACTGGTGCCTCCCAGACTGTATAATTCATCAAGCTTATCAGAATACTCCGTATTCAGAATTTTTTGACACTGCTCCGCCAGTTCATCCAGATCATCCATAGAATGTTCCTGTGCGATGTCTATATATGGCTCATACGCAAGCTTTCCCATTCCAGAATCTCCCACAATAGCCAGCCGGTCCAGTACCGTATAGGTTTCCGGGTTCTTTCCCTTTTGCCGGAGAAGCCGGTCCAGTAAAAGTCTTCCCCATGCATCCGGAAGACTATCTGCAAATATTCCAAACAAACCATTAAAATATGTTTTTTCCGGTACAAAAACACGTCCATTCACCGGCAGAGAAAACGGACTAATAGATACTTCCTTTTCCAGCCACTCGTCACTATATTGAAACGCCACTCTTTGATCCTGCGTCATTGCCAAAGTTCCCACAAGACAATCATCCCACAAAACCTTTATAAGATTATCTGCTTTCATTAATAACCTCCTGAATATCCCGGTAAGGAATCTGTGTAAATATATTGCGCAGATCCCCTGCTATATCTAATGCCATAGCAAGCTTCGTAAGACTCACAAGTGATATCTGACCGGTTGTCTCAAATCTTTTAATAGAACCGTAGCTTACCCCACTCATCCCTGAAAGTCTTTTTTGCGAAATAGATCTTCTCTTGCGAATATCCCGAACCCGCTGTGCAATTTTCAGATCAAGCTCTTCTGCCGTTTCCCATACCAGACCTCTCATTCCGTGTCATCTCCTTCCAGTAATTATGTATAATATTTTATCTATCTTTATTATATTTATGCATTTTGGGATAATATATTATCTATTAAATTATAACATTTTCTTATGATTCTTACAAGCAGAAACCTGTCCCATCAATGTCCCCGCAGATCCAGTTCACTATATATTCCATCATAGTCTCCCCAGGCATAAACAGCGTAATAATTCTTCCCCTTGACCGTATGCTTAAAGCCCAGTTCCACATGTTCACTGGCACGCAGGCTCTGACCTTTCTGCCGTTCCACATCACAATACCATTTCCTTGGAGTATTCGCTGCATAATATTTTTTCAGATCTTTCAGCGAAAGATTGCTTTTTACCAGCAATGCTCCCAGATACTGCATTCCATTTCCGTTGCCAGACAACTTTCCGGCTGCAGATACCTTTTCAATACATTTCGTCTGTTCCGGCATCGGCACCTGTGCAAGCTCTGTCATGGTATGCTTTGCTATATGATCATTCACCCTGGGAATAGAGATCAAAAACAAAATTCCCCCAGCCATCACAATACATAACAGAAATATCAAAAGACGTTTTACTATTTTCATATCTTATCTTCAAGCCTCCCATAAATTCTTTATTGTAGAATTATTCCTTCTTAAATATTTATCGACATCACTTTGTTATTTCAATATGAAACTATCTGAGTTGCGGCTTATTAAAAAGCATCCGGAACACGCCACAACAGGCACATCCCGGATGTTTTCTTCTCAAACTTCAACCACAAAAATAAGTAGTTTAAGTATTTATTTTATTGACCCGTATCTTCTCTATTCCAGCTTGCTATACACATCATCGGTCACAGGCTCACACCACTCATTGGAGGTTTCCTCTCCCGGCACCTCTACTGCCAGATGGGAGAACCACTCTGTCGGAGCTGCACCATGCCAGTGCTTTACTTCTGCCGGAATATTAATGCAGTCACCCGGCTTTTTCTTAAAATCCCTGCCAAACCAATTCACAAGCTCGCTCTGCACTCCCATTCTCTCCGGCAGGATCAGGGGTTTTCCGATCAGATCTTTCTTTTCAATATATTCCCTTGAGGCAAGAGGATCATCCGGCCGCATCCCCACAACCCAGCGATCGCTTCCCAGGATCCATATATGATCCAGTCCCTGCGTATCCACCGGTTCCATAAATAGTCCAATATCTACAAGACCTTTATTCATCATTTCCGAGATGGTATCCGCTGTGGCTGTATGAAGTGCGATCTGGACACGAGGATACTTCTGCTGATAATTTCTGCATATCTCCGCCAAAGTCTCCACCACCGCAAATTCTCCACAGCCAATGGTGACCGTTCCCTCTACAATCCCTTCACTGCCCTTCAGCTCATCCAACGTCCGCTCCTCCAGATCCAGAATCTCAAGCGCCCTTCTTTTGAACAGGATTCCTTCTTCTGTCAGTGTAATATTCCTGCCGGAACGGGCAAACAGGGTAACTCCAAGCTCCTCCTCCAGAGCGGCAAGCTGCCTGGAAAGTGTCGGCTGTGTAATATGTAACTGCTGTGCCGCCTTTGTAAAGCTCTGTTCCTTTGCTACATTCAAAAAATAACGTAATATCCGAAAATCCATGGACAATCTCCTACTCTTTATGACGTGATCCAAGCCACAACTCTTTTCTTCCGTGCCGCATTTCCAAAGCTTTTCCGGGATGCTTCGATGGACTTATAAGTACGATACACTATCTTCATGGAACATTCCCGCCTTCATTTTTATCTATTTTACTTGAAATATTTCTTATTGACAACAGCAAAAACGGGACCTCCAAGGAAGTCCCGTCTGTTGCTTTATTTTCCTTAATTCTTTTCCATCACGATAATTTTATTGGAAATGTTGCGAACCGCTGGAATTTTTCCAAGCACATGATAGATCGGCATCATTTTTTTCATGCCCTCCACCAGACTAACCTCTTTTTTATATGTAAATGCCGGGATCAGCTCCTGCAGGGCTTTTCCGTTTTTGATACCCCATACGAACTTCGCCTGACTTCCCTCAATAGATTTCTCCTTGATATGTTTTACAAAAAAAGGAGACATGGTTTCAATAAAAACCGTTGCCTTCGGAAAATTTTTCTCAATAACGGAAAACATCTGCAGAATATCCGCTTCTTTTAAATACATGGAGAGCCCTTCGATCACAACAAGAATGTCCTCTTTGTCATAAGAGATTTTCTCCGGATAAGAGGCATCCGTCGCCGATTTTGCAATCTGATATACAGGTCCGTCTTCCGTGAGAAACCGCTTCCGGATCTCCATGGTTTCCGGCAGATCAATATTATACCAGCGTGAATATTTTCCTCTCATACGGTAACATCTCGTGTCCAGACCACAGGCAATATTCACAACAACCGCCTGAGGATGGCTGTCCAGATATTCTCCCACCATTCGGTCAAGCACGATCGTTCTGGCAATCACCCCGGAGCCCATCGCCTTGTCCTTATCCGCATTGGAAAAATCATAGTCCAGCTCTGACACGATCTCCACTGCCATGGTATCTTTAATCTTTGCATCCGGCTTCTGCGATTCCTTCGCCCGTGCATACAGGGTCTGAATCATAGTTTCCGGTACTCCTGTTACAGTTACTTTTTCTTTCATCGTATCTTCCTTTCCACTATAGAAAACAATACGTTTCATTACAGCAACCTTATGTTAGTTTAATCTAACCGCCTTGTCAAGTTTGTACTAATTGATACATTTAAAATACAACAAAAATTCCACCTTATCCTTCCGCTCCACTTCCTTTAAAAATTCATCAAAGTCCGTAAGCACCTTCGTCGTCGAGGACACAAGATAAAATTACTTTTTAAATTTATATTTTCCTTTTCCGTGACCTGATACTGGTTCAATAATATCCGCCTGCACCAAATTGGAAAGTAGTTTCGAAGCACCTGAACTTTTCAGCTCAAGAATTTCCATAACTGCACTTCTTCCAAACACTCCATCAAAGCCAAACTCCTCAAAGAGTCTATGGATATGAGCCGTCGTTTTTACTGTGAAGTCGCTGCCTTTCACAGAAAGTACACTTTCAATGTCCACTTTTGCATCTTGAATGTCCACTATTTCCTTCTCAATGTCCACTTTCGCACCTTGAATGTCCACTTTTTCTTTATTCAGAAGTCCGCTTATGTGAAGATTTCGATTTTGGAGTTCGTTTTGCTCGTTCAAAAGCAGGTTTCTAAGAAACAATTCCAGATATTCTGTTGTTTCGTGAATACCTTTTTGCAAGTTCGTATAGTTGGCACGGACAAGTGCATTTCTGAAATACCATGCATTTTCCGCAAAAATATCATTGGTTGCAGCAAAGCCAAGTGTTCTCAAATATTTAATAAAGAACACTGCTGTTGTTCTCGTATTACCTTCTCCGAAGATATGAATCTGCCATAACCTTGAAATAAATACTGCAAGATGATGAATAATCTCATCCATCGAAAGACCTTTATAACTAAAATCTTTCTCCTGTGAAAAATCATATTCAAGCGTTGCTCTTAATTCAGAAGCACTGCCGTACATAACGGTTGCCCCATCAAGTACCCATTCCTTCTTTGTGATATTATAATCTCTAATCTTTCCAGCATGGTTATAAATCCCCTGAAAGAGTTTACGGTGGATAGAGATATACTCGTTCGGAGAAAATGAGAACGCTGTTTCAGAAAGAATTTCTGCAATACGAGAAGAAACCTTATCTGCTTCTTCGGTACGTTCATCATCAGATAAATTCACCGGTCTTTCTTCATAGTAGCTGTCAATAAGGCTCTGTACTTCTTTCATTGTGATTTTGCCTTCAATATTCTGAATGGCAGTATCAATCAGATACTTAGATGGTTTGAGCCCATCCACCGCCTGAAGTCCGATTGCTGTACTCCAGGCATAACCCTTATAAGCTTTATCCGGTTCAGATTCCCTTAAATATTCCTTAAACGGATCTTTTTCCATATCCACTACCTCACTTCATAGTTTTATCATTCCACCTTTGCTAATTATACAGAGATCAACTTAATAAAACTCGGTTAATTTTCTATCAAGTTCTCTTATTTCTTCATCGGAAGAAATCTCTCCTAACAAAGCAATCTTTTCAATTTCTTCTCTATCTATTCGCAATTTTTCAATTTGTTCCAAACATTCTTCCCCTAATGATACCCCAAATATTGCACCATACTCCTCACGTACCACATTGCTAAAATAGTCTGGTTGCATTTCAAAATGAGCAAGACCTAACCATTCAGGAATACAATCAATTCCCAACTCCTCTTTAGTCTCTCGTATCATTGCCTCTCGCATGGTTTCACCTTTCTCTGGACACCCGCCAAATATTTTCCAGCCTTTTCGCCAATGATTGAATCCCATAAGATAATCTTTGCCTATCTTTACAACAATTAGGCAGACCGTTATCGGTGAAAACTGCAAAGCTGCATCCTCTTCTGAAATTTTTACAAACTCTAATAATTTATTTCCAGATTGGTCTATTGCTAACATACATGTCTCCTCACAACTTCAAATTCCCATCTACTTATTTCTTTTCTCTAATCTTCTTTTACAAAATCTTTTATATCTTTTCTAAATCCAAGATTGAAACATAATGCAGAATATCAAATTCTTCCGACAGTGATTGCATATATTCCCAATGTTCCTGCTCCCATTTCTGAATCTCACTTTCTTTCAATCCACTTGCTCCAATTCCTCGACATGCTTTCATCCTTCCATGCCATGATTCTCTTGTAAAATGTACTGGCAAATCATATGTCAGCATATTTGCAGCCTTAAACATTCCTGCACACCAAGGCGGCTCCTGTAATTCATATCTTGTCATTCTTCCACCAGTCCATGCAGGATTATATTTCAAAACAAAATCTTCGCTTGTTTTGGCAATCTCACTCTCTTCTGGCAACCATGCCATAAACAAAATCGCCAAATGACCATTATCCTTTAATATATGGTGAAATTTCGGCAAGACAACCGATTTATCAAAATACATAAAACATTGACATGCTGTAATCACATCAAATGTTCTGTCTGGGAAATCAACATCTTCTGCCGCAGCAACAATATAATCAATGTCCATCCCCACATTTTTGCTAAGTTTCTCTGCATATAAAATCTGATTATCCGAAATATCTGCCCCTGTCCATTTTGCTCCGTAGGAATACATACTCATTATATTGTCCCTCCAGTGTTTACGAGCTCTGATAAGGGCAAATACAAAGGTTGCAAAGCGGAGACCAAATAAATCCGATAACACATTATAACACAAAATAAAAGTAACATGGTGAACTGATGGAAATGCTTCTGATTTTGTAACTAACAAGAGACAAATAACCTTTTGAATTATTTGTCCCTATTATTCTTATTTTTTTGCACAGTCCATTATAATTTTCTGGCACATATCATATCCTAACACAGAACTGTTCAAAGACAATGTATAATTGCCTGCCATTCCCCACTTCTGTTCGGTATAAAAATCATAGGCAAACAAGCCCTTCTTGGGAGACAATTCAGCATTTTCCTGAATATACTCCGGTGATAATCCAGACTGCTCTGCAATCTGTCCAATGATATCCTTGTCGTAATATATAACGCCAAGTTTCTTCGCCACTTCTTCACCGATAAATCGACCACTGCTTCCAAACTCTCTGCTAATCGTAATGATTCTCTTTGCCATAACCGACTCCTCCTTAACTTAAACTTTCCACTCTGTTCTTTCGGATTCTCGTTAACAATACATATCCCACCAGACATGCAATAATCTCTGTTATCGGAAATGCCCACCAGATCAGCGAAACTCCCATCTGTCCACGTCTGACAAAAACAGAGAAAATGCCTGCCAGCGGTAAAATAATTACAAGCTGTCTGAGCAGTGAGATCACAAGTGATTCGATGCCACCATCCAATGCCTGATAGATTCCCTGATATGCTACATTGATTCCTGCAAAAATAAAGCTGATAGAAATAATTCTCATGGCTCCGATAAAATATTCTCTGGACTGCCCGGCATTAAATAAGGCTGCAAAAGCACCCGGGATAATTTCTGTAATCGCCACACCAATGATCATAAGTACAATCGTATAGATCAAGCCATATTTAATTCCATCCTGAATCCTTTTTTTGCTGCGCATTCCGTATGCAAAAGCAATGATCGGTGTGATGGCATCTCTAAGTCCAAAGGCAAGGAATAATACAAACTGCTGCACTTTATAAAACAATCCATATGCGGTTTGTGCGGAAGGACTGAACTTCAAAATCAGATTCATCACATAAACCATGATAGACATCAGTGCCTGTGCAATAATTGCCGGGAGTCCGATCGAATAGATCTGCCTGATGATTCTGCCATCCGGTTTCATATATTTGACACCATGCTCGAATTCCTTATTTAACGTTATATGGAACACAAACAGCAATGCCGCAGATGCAACCTGTCCGATTACCGTTGCATAAGCTGCACCTTTTACTCCCATTTCGGGAACCGGTCCGATACCATAAATCATGATCGGGTCAAGAATAATATTTACCACGGCTCCCACAACCTGACCGATGGTAGAGTAAAGAGAACGCCCTGTTGCCTGTAACAGCTTTTCAAATAGTGAAAAGAAAATAATTCCAAATGAAATCACGCAGCATATTTTTAAGTAGTCTGTTCCCATTGCAATAACATCCGGATCCACGGTCTGCGATGAAATATATGTTCTTACTCCGCAAATTCCAAACAACAGACATACCGCATAAATAACTATCCCAAGAAATAAACTGTTTCCTGCAGCCTTTGCCGCCTTTTTGCTGTCCCCCTGTCCCAGTGTTCTTGCAAGAAGCGCATTGGTTCCTACTCCGGTTCCAATTCCGACTGCTACCATGAGCATCTGAACCGGAAAAACCAGGGTAAGTGCATTAAGTGCCGCTTCACTTCCTTCCCGCATGTTTCCCACAAAGGCACTGTCCACAATATTGTACACTGCCTGCAACGCCATAGATAAGATCATTGGTATTCCCATCTGAATCATAAGCTTATTTACCGGCATCTCCTTCATCTTGTTACTTTCTGCCATCATAATCCTCCTTGTTTTGCGAAGCAAAATCCGAGCCCCCTGGCGAGGAGAGGATTTAGCCTCCTTGTTTTGCGAAGCAAAATCCGAGCCCCCTGGCGAGGAGAGGATTTCACCTCCTTGTTTTGCACAAAAAAAGTATGTACTTATCTCACAAGCTGGACTTACGCTGATAAGCAACACACTTTTTTACGGCATAATATATTTTAATGATTTGCAAAACAACGAGCAGCAAAACTGGATTTACGCTAGTCTGCTACTCGTTCAAAGGCTATTATATTTATTATTTTTGAAAAAGTCAAATAGAAATTTTCTTGCTTTCAAGTTATCTGCTTCTCTCACATTCTCTTATGTCCAATATATGGTTTTGATACCAAATAATGCAAGCTTTCTGTTCGTACTTTTTCCAACGTATAGAAGATCTGCCACCGGAAGTGACCAAGCTTTCTGCTTAAACTCACGCTTATACATAGTTGTGATTGCATCAGGCTTCTTATAGTCTGAACCAAGCTTTGCAAATATCTTATTGAAAGAAACACCAA